>OCZT010008281.1_pt1 | contig 10128 bp, 6 predicted proteins | sample 1539031 | NCBI WGS metagenome assembly OCZT01 (sample SAMEA3539308, study PRJEB22396) | soil metagenome | biome: tundra; feature: field; material: soil | place: USA | collected 2010-05 | depth 0.15 m
TATAAGATTCATAGTGCAAAAGTAGTAAAAAACACCTTAACTGCCTAACATTTTACCCCCCAATCCCCCAAGGAATTTTTACCCCCCAACCCCCCCAGGGGGGGCTAAGAAAAGAGACCAATTTAAAAGTCCCCCCTGGGGGGATTTATGGGGTAAAAAGCTAGTGGGATGTAGGGCCTGCCATGTGTGAGGCCAATATTTCATTCAGTACTGTTATTGCACTTTGAACAGATCTTATTTCATTGATAGTAAGGCTCAGCTTTGAGGCTTTTTGTTTCATGTTCATCTGTTTTTGTTTCCTGTTTACATAATTCATTATTGAAACAAAGAGAGGACTCAGGTAAAATTGCGAATTGGGGTCAGAAACAAAGTAGGCAATGAGCAGATTGTTTTTCAATAGTATTTTTTCGATTCCGATTTTTACGGCAATCCACTTAATTCTGACAATATCGAGAAGCGCCTGTGCCGACTGAGGTATATTGCCAAATCTGTCAATAAGTCTCTTTTCGAATGAACATAATGCCTCTTCTGAATTAATCTCATTCAGCTCTTTATATAACCTTATTCTTTCTGAAATATTTGAGATATATTCATCGGGAAACATAATTTCTAAATCAGTATCAATTTGAAAATCAGATATATATTGTTTTTCCTTACCTGGTTTTTTGTTTACCGTCACCTTTTCTTCAGATGCTGAAGATTCTTTGAATTCGGAATCTCTTAATTCGATCATGGCTTCATTTAAAATTCGCTGATATGTTTCAAATCCCACATCGGCTATAAATCCACTCTGTTCACCTCCGAGGAGGTTCCCTGATCCCCTGATATCAAGATCCTGCATGGCAATATTAAATCCGCTGCCAAGTTCCGAAAATTCTTCAATTGCTTTGAGCCTTCTCCTGGCTTCATGATTGAGCGTGCTCAGCGGAGGGGCCAACAGGTAACAAAAAGCTTTCTTGTTTGAACGTCCGACTCTGCCTCTGAGTTGATGCAGTTCCGATAGTCCAAAATGATGTGCATCATTAATGAAGATTGTATTGGCATTGGGAATGTCGAGTCCCGATTCTATAATTGTAGTAGCAAGCAGTACATCATAATCACCCTGGATGAAATCGTACATCACATTTTCGATTTGGGGACCATCCATCTGGCCATGTACAATTGCAGTTTTTACGTTTGGACAAATACGATTGATCTGTGCCTGTATCAGCTTTATATTTTCTACCCTGTTATGAATAAAAAATACCTGGCCGTTTCTTGAAACCTCATATTCAATACCCTCTTTTATTATCTCTTCATTAAAGCCATGCAATTCGGTAACAATGGGCATCCTGTTTGGAGGAGGTGTGTTTATAATCGAAAGGTCACGTGCCCCCATAAGTGAGAACTGCAAAGTACGTGGAATGGGTGTTGCGGTAAGAGTAAGAGTATCAACGTTTGCTTTAATCTTTTTAAGTTTCTCTTTTACAGAGACGCCAAATCTCTGCTCTTCATCAATTACCAGAAGGCCGAGATCTTTAAATTTTACATCCTGCCCGACTAGCTTATGGGTACCAATTATTATATCAATTTTCCCTTCAGATAACCTGGAAAGGATTTTTTTCTGATCGGCAGCTTTTTTATGACGGCTGATATATTCAACATTACAGGGAAATCCCTTCAGTCGTGATGAAAATGTCTTGTAATGCTGGAGAGCAAGTATAGTTGTTGGCACAAGCACAGCAGTTTGCTTACTGTCGGTAACCGATTTGAATGCGGCTCTGATTGCTATTTCAGTTTTACCGAAACCCACATCACCACAAACCAGACGGTCCATAGGGTGAGCAGCCTCCATGTCTTCTTTAACTGCTATTGAGGCTGTTAACTGATCTGGTGTATCTTCGTAAATAAATGAGGCTTCAAGCTCGCGTTGAAGGTAGGAATCTGGTGAGAAAGAGTATCCCGGAGAGGCCATTCGCTTCGCATAAAGGAGTATCAGGTCTTTCGCAATATCCTTAACTCTTGTTTTAGTAGTCTGCTTCAGTTTCTGCCATGCGCCTGATCCAAGCTTGTAAATTTTTGGCTCGGAATTATCTTTCCCTTTATATTTTGATATCCGGTAAAGGGAGTGGATTCCTACATAAAGGATATCATTATCCCTGTAAACCAGCTTTATAGCTTCCTGTATTTTACCGTTAACCTCAATCTTTTCGAGTCCGCCAAATTTACCGATCCCATGATCGATATGAACAACATAATCTCCCGGATTAAGCCCTGTAAGCTCTTTTACAGAAATACTCTCTTTCTTTGTAAAATATCCTCTTATCCTGAATTTATGATACCTGTCAAATATCTGGTGATCGGTAAATACTGAAATTTTCAGGTCATGATCTGTAAATCCACTGTGTAGATTAAGCAATAGAGAAATGAAATGAGCTTCAGGATTAATTTCTGCAAAGATATCCCGTAACCTCTCGATCTGTGATTCGCTTTCCGAGATGATATAAGTCGAATAACCATCAGCATTGTTAGATAAAAGCTTTCCGGTGAGCAATTCAAAATTCTTATTAAAAACAGGTTGTGGTTCAGTATGGAATTCAAATCTGACATCAGGTTCAAAAAAGCTGTGTTTGCCAAACTCAAGCATCCTGAATTGTTTACAATTATCAAGGAAACGATTCCCTGTCATAATAATCTCTTTCTTATCGGATATTTGTCCCGATTCTTCTCTTTGAGTGGTCTGGAAGAAGATATTGTTGATCTTTTCCTTAATATAATCTGCATCCTCGATCCATATCAGGGAAGAAGGGGGTAAGAAGTCAGTGAACGAATCATTGATTTCTTCTATTGAAATATCCTGAATGTTGGGTATAATGGAAATCTGCTTGTGAATACTAACAGATAGCTGATCATCAGTGTTAAAGGATCTGATTGTTTCGACTTCTTCGCCAAAAAAGTCAATCCGGTACGGCAGATCGGCCGAGTATGAAAATACGTCAGCAATACTTCCTCTTATTGAATATTGCCCTGGTTCATAAACAAAATCGGTCCTTGTGAAATTGTATTCATGAAGCATCTCTTCAAGAAACTCCAGAGATATTTTGTCTCCTTTGTTTATAGTGAATGTATTTTTTTTCAGATTTTTTCTGCTGACAACCTTTTCCATAACCGATTCGGGGTAGGTAACGATGATCCCCTTCCTTTTTCCTGATGCCAGATGATTCAGAACTTCAGTACGAAGAACAATATTTGCAGGTTCGGTCTGCTCATACTGGACTGATCTTTTATATGTAGACGGAAAGAAGAAGACGGATTCTTCACCAAGGATAGAAATCAGATCATTATAAAAATAGGCAGCATCTTCTTTTTCAGGGATAATTACTACATGAGTTGTCTGAGTTTTATGAAAAACCAACGATAGAACCATAGCTCTTGAGGAACCTGCAAGACCTTCTATACGAATCTTCCCCGACTTGTCTGCATTAATTGTGTCAATCAACCCCGGAAGAACCGGATGATTATTAAAGTGATCAATTATTTGGTTTTCTTTCATTAAGATAATAAAGGCAGCAAAATTAATAATGTACAATGTTTCGCAAAGATAATGATGATCCGCGGACAATTAGAAAATAATAAGCAAGGAATCACCTGTTGTAAAAGTCAAGAAACTCTTCGACCTTTTTTACCATGCCTTTTGATCCGACGTAAAAAGGAGACCGCTGATGCAAAGATGAGGGAGTTATTTCAAGTAAACTTCGTTTACCATCGGAGGCCATCCCTCCCGCCTGAGAGGCAATGAAAGCTATTGGATTACATTCATATACCAACCTTAATTTCCCCTGTGGTGCAGTTTTGTTTTCGGGATAAAGAAAGATTCCGCCTTTAAGAAGGTTTCTGTGGAAATCTGATACAAGGGAACCAATGTATCGTGATGTGTAGGGCCTGCCGGAATCTTTATCTATTTCCTGGCAATATTTAATATATTTTTTTATTCCTTCAGGGAAATGGACGTAATTACCTTCATTTACAGAGTATATTGATCCATTTTCAGGTGTCCTTATGTCGGGATGGGAGAGGCAAAACTCTCCTATAGACGGATCAAGGGTAAAACCATTTACCCCGTTTCCGGTTGAATATACAAGCATTGTTGAGGATCCATAGATAATGTATCCTGCCGCAACCTGTTTTGATCCGTTTTGGAGAAAGTCCTCATTCCTTACTTTTTCTCCACGTTGCGTTATTCTCCTGTAAATTGAAAAGATTGTTCCGACCGACACATTAAAATCAATATTCGACGAACCGTCAAGCGGATCGATGCAAACAATATATTTTCCTTTTGATGCAAATGTATCTGAAAATGAGATTTCATTCTCATTCTCTTCGGTCGCAACTCCGCAGCATTCTCCACTTGCCAGGAGAGAACCAATAAAGACTTCATCGGCATAAACATCGAGTTTCTGCTGATTTTCCCCATGGACATTGACCTCTCCCGCGCTTCCAATAATATCTACCAGGCCTGCTTTATTAATCTTTTTATTTACCATCTTGGCAGCAGTCCCGATATGGTGCAACAAGCTTGAGAGCTCACCTTTTGCATAAGGGAAATCCTTTTGCTTCAAAATGATAAAATCATTGAGAGTTGTAATTTTATAATTTTCCATTTATTGAAGTTCAATGATTTAACCACAAAATTAACAATTTGTTCAGATTTCTCGGTGGTCAACTAAGTGATCTCACTTTGGTTATTAAAGTAAAAAAGAAGAAGAATGTACATCTTTATGTGATTTAAAAGTCCCCCAGGGGGAGAACCAAACAAAGGCTTAATCGGGAGTATAAAGATGAATTCTTCAGGTCTTCTTTGCGAACTTTGCAGTTAATGGATTTCTTTTCTTTAATTAAAGAATATGATTCCGGAAATTGTGTTTTGAATCGGATATTCTAATTTTAGCATAAATTATTAAATCATGAAGGTCTATAAGTTCGGAGGAGCATCAGTAAAAGATGCTTCCGGGATAAAAAATCTCACTAAAATTATCGCTGCAGAGTCTGATAATCTGGTAATTGTCGTTTCTGCTTTTGGAAAAACAACTAATGCTCTCGAAAAAGTGCTTAAAGCCTGGCTGAATGGAGAGGCCAAATATAATGACCTTCTGGATGAAGTGTATCTCGGACACTTATCAATAGTAATGGATCTTTTCGGGCAAGGCTCAGAAGTCAAAGAAAAGATTGATGGTTCATTTGCTCTCCTTCGGGATTATTTATTGACATCAATAAAAGGGAAATACGATTTTGAATACGATCAGGTTGTGTCGTATGGGGAAATCTGGTCAACAATAATAGTATCTGAATATCTGAAAACTTACTTTCACGATGTAGATTGGTGTGATATAAGGGAAAACCTACTGACTGATGACAGGTACAGGGATGCAAATGTATTATGGAGTGAAAGTACCAAAAGAGTGCTGAGTATCTTTGACTTCAAAAAGAAGCGGATTTATGTCACACAGGGTTTTATTGGGGGAACAGTTGCCGGTCAAACAACAACCCTTGGCAGGGAAGGATCAGATTATACTGCAGCAATACTCGCAAATATGCTTGATGCCGAGTGTGTTGTAGTATGGAAAGATGTTTCAGGAATTCTAAATGCAGATCCTAAATGGTTTCCGGATGCACAAAAGCTTGATGAAATATCTTATAAGGAGGCTGTTGAAATGAGTTTCTCGGGAGCAAAAGTTATTCACCCAAAGACCATCAAACCACTACATAACAAGAATATACCACTATATGTACGATCATTTCTTAGCCCTGAAGAGAAAGGGACCGTTATCAAAGCTGACGCAACACTTAGGGAGATTGTGCCGGTCTTTATAAAGAAAGTGGATCAGATTCTCATTTCAATTCTTCCCAAGGACTTCTCTTTTGTGATGGGTGATAATCTGAGCATGATATTCCATTCATTTATTACACATGGGATAAAAGTAAACCTGGTAGAGGCAAGCGCAGTGAGCATAGATGTCTGTGTAGATGATGAAAGGGAGAAGGTTGAAGTTCTTATTAATGATCTGAAAACAGAATTTTCAGCAGTTTATAATGAGAAGATGGAAATGCTTACAATAAGGCACTACACGCCTGAAGCGCTGATATTGATCACTGAGGGTCGGGAGATTCTGATCGAACAACGAACCCGGAGCACTGTCAGATTTGTGGTAAGAAAGGTATAGAGTTTAGCAAATATGAAGAATCCATCTATTGTGCTATGATATGGTTTTGAAGATTGCTCCGTCGTTTTGCTCCTCGCAATGACCGTGGAATTACCTTACATATGTTCTATTCCCATCCATAATTAGACTTACCTGAGAGCCTGACGAAGGAAGGCGTGGCAATCTCAAACTCCCAATCACAGCATTATCGATCAAACATCAGTCTTTGTCCCCTGTAATCGTTATTAATGACACCATTGTCATAAACAATTGTACCATTCACAATCGTGTGAACCACTTTTGATTTAAAGGTAACACCCTCAAAAGGAGACCATCCGCACTTATAGAGAATATTTTCCTTTGAAACACTCCAGGGGCTGGCCGGATCGACAAGACACAAATCCGCCTGATATCCTTCCCTGATAAATCCTCTGTTCCTGATGTTAAACAGAATAGCAGGATTATGGCACATCTTCTCGACGATCTTTTCGAGACTGAAAATTTTTCTGTGCCAGAGTTCGAGCATAACAACCAAGGTATGTTGGATAAGCGGACCTCCTGAAGGTACGTTGAAATAGCTGTTTCTTTTTTCGGCTAAAGTATGGGGTGCATGATCGGTAGCAATTATATCTATAAGGTTATTGTTAACACCATTGATCAGAGCATCCCTGTCGAAACGGGTTTTTATTGCCGGGTTCCATTTTATGAGAGTTCCAAGCTCATCATATGATGAATCATCAAACCAGAGATGGTGAACACAAACCTCTCCGGTGATTCTTTTGTATCTTAATGGTAAATCGTTACTGAAAAGTTTAAGCTCATCAGCGGTTGAAAGATGAAGTATATGAAGTTGTGTATTGAACTCTCTGGCAAGACTAACAGCATGGGATGAGGATCGGAAGCAGGCTTCCCGGCTGCGTATCAGGGGATGCATTTTCACCGGAACATTTTCACCGTATTTTTCCCTGTAGATCTCACTGTTCTTCCTGATTATGGGTTCGTCTTCACAATGTGCAGTAATGGGGAGCGAGGTCTTTGCAAAAAGCTCTCTTAAAGCATTCTCATTATCAACAAGCATATTTCCGGTTGAAGACCCCATGAATAATTTTATTCCACATACGGCTGATTGATCAACATTTAAGACTTCATCGAGGTTTGTGTTTGTGGCTCCCAGATAAAAAGAGTAGTTGGTGAATGAGTTTTCAGAACCAATCCGGTATTTTTCATTTAGGATATCGATAGTTATCGTTTGGGGGTTGGTGTTGGGCATATCCATAAATGAGGTAACTCCACCGGCAACAGCAGCCCTGGATTCACTATAAATATCACCTTTATGCGTTAGTCCGGGTTCTCTGAAATGAACCTGATCGTCAATTACACCGGGGAGCAGCAACAAACCTGTTGCATCGATTATTTTTGTCCCTGTTGGAATATTATTCTGATCGGGTGATCCTATTGTTTTGATGAGTTCATCAATAATAAGAAGGTTGCTACGGAATGTTCTGCCTTCATTTATTATTGTGGCATTTTTTATTAATATGCTGCTCATAGTAAGGTACAAATTCAATTTTCAGACTATCAGTAAACCCCCTTTTTATTCTCCCCCATGTGGGGGGAAGAAATCCACTAAAACTTCATAGTATTTTCGCCCCCCTGGGGGAGATCCCGCTTTAGCGGGAGAGGGGTTTCACAATACCTCCCTATATATATAAAGGTATAATCATCTTCAGAGGTTTTTCACAAATATACTTCTGATTTTCATTCTTAAGACTCCCCATAATGCCTCATTAAAGATTCCACCAGTCATTTTTGAAGCTCCCAGTTTTCTGTCGGTGAAGATTATTGGAACTTCAACGATTTTATATCCCAGCTTCCATGTTTTGAATTTCATCTCAATCTGAAAACCGTATCCGACTGATTTGACCTTGTCGAGTCTGATATTATCGAGCACTTCCTTTTTATAACATTTGAATCCGGCAGTAGTATCCATAACTTTCATCCCGGTAATTGTCCTCACGTAAATTGAGGCAATATACGACATTAGAACCCTGGAGAGGGGCCAGTTAACAACATTTACTCCACTGATATATCTTGAGCCGATGGCAAGGTCAGCGCCATCCTCAGAACATGCTTTGTATAGTTTCAGCAGATCTCGAGGGTCGTGCGAAAAGTCTGCATCCATCTCATAAACATAACTATAACCTTTTTCGAGAGCCCATTTAAACCCTGCTAAATATGCGGTACCTAATCCTTGTTTACCAGGTCTCTCAACCAGATAGAGATTATGGAATGATTTCTGGAGATCCTTTACGATATCTGCAGTACCATCAGGAGAATTATCATCAATGATAAGAATATCGAAAGCAATTGTCAGGGATGAAATTGATTTAACAATTGCTTCAATATTTTCCCTCTCTTTGTATGTAGGTATAATGACTATATTTGGAACTTTATCCATATTATTGCGAAAATAAGGAATTTCATTTAATAGGCATTATATCAATAGGATTATTTGAATTTATCTTAGCTTTATTACTAAAGAAAAGGAATAAAGAGTTATTTTGAGATATTACCAGTGGGAATATAATTAAAGGTAAGTACTGGGGTAAAATTTTTTTATGAAAACATCATTTTGGATTCTTATTTCGTTATTTTTAATAAGTTCTGACGCATTTTCGCAGGAAAAGAACTGGAGGCTCGATTTATTCAATTTTTTTGACAACACTGAATTTGGGCGATCTGCTGTTAAGATCCCACAAACAATGGCTGGTGTCCATGTTGCTCCTGAAGCCGGAGTAGTATGGGATACACTTAACAAGTTGAATATCGGTATGAATCTTTTACATGAGTTCGGGAGTCCTAATGCAATAGATAAATTTTACCCTACTGCATATTATGAATCTGACCGTGGACCGCTGAGATTCTTGATGGGCGCATTTCCGCGTTCCCGTACAATTGAAAATTACCCGCGTCTCTTTTTTCAGGATTCTATCTCATATTATCGTCCAAACATAAATGGTATTTTCTCCGAATACAGGAAGGACGAGAATTATTTCAATGTATGGCTTGATTGGACAGGTCGCCAGTCAAAAACAGTGAATGAAACATTTTTTATTGGGTTAAGCGGAAAGTATAAAACCGGTATTTTCTATTTGCAGCATTTTGGTACTATGTATCATTATGCTGGTAAAATGGATCCTGTCGTTGAGGAGCCCCTGCATGATAATCTGCTTTTCCTTACCTCAGCCGGGATAGATTTATCGGGAAATACCTGCTTCAGTAAGCTTGAAACAAATGCCGGGTGGGTTCTAAGATTAGAACGTTCGCGTGCCGACAATTCGGGCTGGATTGCATCAAACGGATTTCTTATGGAAACGAGGGTGGAATACAAATGGCTCGGGCTGTTCAACACTTTCTACAAAGGTGACGATATGATGCATTATTACAGCGAACTTGGGAATAAGCTTTATTGGGGAGATCCGACATACAGGTCAGAAACTTCTGATCGTTCGGATATCTATATAAGATTTCTTCAGAGCCGGACTGTTGATCTGGAACTTACTTATTCTCTAACTTTTATGGAGGACCGTATGTACCATGAGCAAATGCTTAAGTTAATTGTCAATCTTAATTCCTTAAAAAATTAATTCATCGCAATACGCAGATAATAAGCTCAATAGGTTCAAATGTAATTATTTTGAAATAAATTTGAGTTTTTTTTATTTGTTTGCTTGCAGGGAAACAATCAATTTATATCTTTGCATCCCTTTAGGACAAGGCGTTGATTGAAGGCTAGGAGAGATAGTATTCCGGCTTTGAGAAGAAAGGGAAGAGAGGGAAGAAAAGGGGTGGAAAAATATCTCAATTATTTTTTGGTTAGGAAGATCAGATGTATTAACTTTGTCGTCCCAAAAGCGAAATAGGATCTGTCTGTGGTGAGTCATAGGAG
>OCZT010008283.1_pt1 | contig 10127 bp, 8 predicted proteins | sample 1539031 | NCBI WGS metagenome assembly OCZT01 (sample SAMEA3539308, study PRJEB22396) | soil metagenome | biome: tundra; feature: field; material: soil | place: USA | collected 2010-05 | depth 0.15 m
GGCGCGGGAACGGCGGCGGTCTGATGCCCGTATCGTACACGGCCACGGTCCGCTGGGAGAGCGCCAAGCCCGTCCAGGAGGCCTTGAAGACGCCTCTGCCAGAGGGCCTCGCAGGCGCGTATGTCATCAGCGTAAGCGGCGTTCCGGTTGTGGAGCCGGGCCGCCAGCACTCCGACGACGGCGACACCGATAGCACGGTATCGAAGGGTTTGAGCGATGAGGTTCTGGACCGCATCAAGAACCTGACCTACCTGGAGCCGAAGGGGAAGTCGCCGGCACAGCCCAGCGTGGTGCAGAAAGGGTCGATCAGCAGTTCCGGAAGGCCCACCTTGTTATTTGGTTTTCCGCGCGATGTGGTCGCGCTCACGGCGGACGACCGGGAGGTGGTCTTCACCACAAAACTGGGCGCGATCGAGGTCAAGACCAAGTTCAACCTGAAGGACATGATGTATCGTAAGGAACTGGCGCTGTAAGCGAGCTTCGCTCGCCGTGGCTGGTGGTTAGTGGTTGGTGGCTGGTGGATGTGCCACCTCGCGCCTGCGCCGCCTCGAAATTTTACAAAGCCTTAACAGCAAAGGAGTAACGCACTTGCGCCGGGCCGCGTTTCCCGTTCCAGGGGTAATCCGCAACCGTGAAAAAGACACTGTCTACTCTGCTGTTATCCTGCGCGCTGGCGGCGGCGTTAATGGCTCAAGCCGGCGGCCGACACAGCCCGCAGGACCGCGTCAAGTCGATGACCGCGAAACTGGGCCTCACTGCCGAGCAGCAGTCGCAGGCTACCACGATCTTCAGCAACGCTCAGGCCACCGAGTCCACTCTGCGCGCCAGCATGAAAACCGCGCACCAGGGCCTGAACGATGCCGTGAGAAGCAACAACACCGTCGGCATCGAGCAGCTCGCGGCCACCATTGGCAATCTCACGGCCCAGTTGACTCTGGCGCAGTCGAAAGCGCGGGCCGCTTTCTATCAGATTCTCACGCCGGAACAACGGACGGCGCTGGAGCAACTGGAGAGCCAACGGCCCGCCCGGTTCCGGGGTGGCACACGCGCCGGTTTGCGGGCGAGCGGCCAATAGCCGGTTGGGCGGTCATCTTGCGGTCCCCTTCAGAACCAGAGATTGCGGACTTTAGTGTCCGGGATGAAGTGGAGAGTTGCCTGGCGTTGGCGCGTTCGACGCAGGCGCTGGTCGCCGCGGGCGATCGCCTGGCGGCCGCGCGCGCAGCGGTGGAACTCGTCAAGGCTTATGATAGAGTTCTGGAGAATATTCGGCTCGTCCCGCTTTCCCTGCTGGAACAACAGCGCGTGCGCGATCGACTGACGCCGGTGGCGGAGCTGCTACGGAAGTACAGGCTCCGTTGAGCGCCGGGCAACGAAACAAGGGATCCATAAAGGTGACTCGACAATTGATTCATTCAGATAGAGTACACGGAAGTTATTTATTCGCTCTCGCATTCATATTCGTACTTGTGCCCGTCTTATGCCGGGCGCAAGCTCCGCCGGTATACACCATCACGACCATAGCAGGGAATTGTACGACAATTCCCTGCGCCGGCAATTATGCCGGTGACGGAGGACCGGCCACAAACGCGTTCCTCTTCGGCCCATCTGACGTGATACTCGATTCCTCCGGCAACGTCGACATCTCGGACACCGTCAACAATCGGATTCGCCAGCTTAATCCCAGCACCGGCATTATTAACACGGTAGTTGGCAACGGCATTGCGGGATACGCCGGGGACGGATCGTTGGCCACGGCCACCGGCACCGAGCTTTCCAGCCCAACGGGAATGACGTTTGACAGCCACGGCAATCTCTACATTGCGGACACTGGCAACTTCGTAATCCGTGAGGTGAGCACGAGTAGCATTATCTCGACGGTGGCCGGGGAAAACAGCTTAGGCGCAGGCTTTAGCGGGGATGGGGGGCTGGCCACCAGCGCGCAGCTCGCGAATCCTACCAGTGTGGCCGTGGATTCCGCTGGCAATATGTACATCGCCGACTCGTACAACAATGTAGTTCGCGTGGTGTGCGCCAACCAAGTGCCGATCGCCTGCCACAACGTCGCCGCCGGGGACATCAACACGTTCGCCGGAAACAGCGTGACCGGCGCCAACTATACGGGCGATGGAGGCCTCGCGACCAGCGCACTGCTCAGCGATCCCGTGGCCGTGCTGCTCGATGCGGCCGGCAATCTCTACATTTCCGACTCGGGCAACAACGCGATCCGCAAGGTGAACACGAGTGGCATCATCACCACACTGGCCGGCATGGGCCCGTTCGCCAACGGTTATTCGGGCGATGGAGGACCGGCCATCCAGGCGGAACTGAACGCCCCGAAAGGCATCGCGCTGGATTCCTCCGGCAATCTCTACATCGCGGACACCGTGAATTGTGTGATCCGCGTGGTAGAGCCGAATGGCAATATCACCACGATCGCCGGCAACGGTACGCCGGGCTACAGCGTGAACGGAGGTCCGGCCCTCAGCGCGCAACTGTACTTTCCTTCCGGCGTGGCGGCGTACGGCGGTAAGATCTACATCGCGGACAACCAGAACAACCTGATCCGGTTGCTGACTCCCCCGGCGCAGGCCCCGACGATTAATGCGGGTGGCGTGGTGAACGGAGCCAGTTACACAGCGCCGGTGGCCCCCGGCAGCATCGCCGATGTTTTCGGTGATTTTTTCCTGGCGTCCTCGTCGGGAGACACGGACCTGCCGCTGGTTACCAGCCTGCAGAATCTCTCGTTTGAGTTTGGCGGCGGCACCGCGGCTCCCTTATATTTCGTTTCGGGCGGACAGGTGAATCTGCAAGTGCCGTGGGAATTGGCCGGACAATCGACGGCGACTCTCGCCGCCACGTTGTACGGCACGGCCGGCGCCGCCCAGACCGTAAGTCTGGCGGCCTTCGCTCCAGCAATCTTCACTATGAATTCCAAGGGTACCGGCCAGGGTGCGATCCTGGACTCGTCGTATCGTCTGGTGGATTCGTCCAACCCGGCGACCGCCGGCACGACTATCATCCTGATCTACTGTACCGGTCTTGGAGCGGTCTCGAACCAACCAGCGACCGGTTCACCCGCTCTGGCCAACCCGCTCTCCGCAACCCCGAGCGCCACCACAGTGACCATCGGCGGAGTGACGGCAAACGCGTCGTTCTCCGGCCTTGCGCCCGGCTTCGCAGGCCTGTATCAGGTCAATGTCCTGGTGCCGGCCGGCGTAGCCGCGGGTAGCGCCGTGCCCGTTGCGATCTCCATGGGCGGCGTGACCTCGAACACTGCCACCATTGTAGTGCAGTAAGTAGATGAGACTCGCACTAGAGATGATGGCAGCGCATGGCGTTGCCCCGTTAGTCGCTCAGGCGGTCAGTCACTTACCAGGCCGGGACGGCTTGGCGTTGGCGCGTTCGACGCAGACGTTGGCCGCCGCGGGCGATCGCCTGGCCACCGCGCGCGCAGCGGTGGAACTCGTCAAGGCTTATGATAGAGTTCTGGAAGAACATTCGGCTCGTCCCGCTTTCCCTGCTGGAACAACAGCGCGTGCGCGATCGATTGACACCGGTGGCGGAACTGCTAGGGAAGTACAGGCTCCGTTGAGTGCCGGGCAACGAAACAAAGGGGATTCATAAAGGTGATTCTACAATCGATTAATTCGGATAGAGTACACGGAAGCTATTTATTCGCTCTCGCATGCTTGCTCATACTGGCGCCGGCCTTGGGCCACGCGCAGGCTCCGCCCTATATCATTACGACCATTGCCGGACAAGGCGGCCAGGCAGGCAATTATTCCGGTGATGGAGGGGCGGCCACCAGCGCGGCCCTCTGGGGCCCCGCTGACGTGATCTTCGATTCCTCCGGCAATCTCTACATTGCGGATTCCGTCAACGATCTGATTCGCCAGGTTAATTCCAGCGGCACGATTCACACAATCGCGGGGAGTTGCCCGTCAACGCCGTGCGCCGGCGCCTTCTCGGGCGACGGAAAAGCGGCCACTAGCGCCGGGCTCAACAGCCCATCGGGACTGTGGCTTGACAGCAGTGGCAATCTCTACATTGCGGACACCGGCAACTACGAAGTCCGGAAGGTTACCAGCGGCACGATTAACACGGTGGCCGGGGAAAACAGCTTGGGCTCCGGCTTTGCAGGCGACCTGGCCGCGGCAACCAGCGGGAAGCTCTCGAATCCTTCCAGTGTGGCAGTGGATTCCGCGGGCAATATCTATATCGCGGACCCGAGCAACGATGTAGTTCGCGTCGTGTGCCAGAACCAAACGCCTATCGCCTGCACCAACAGCGCTTTCGGCAGCATCACATTCGCTGCTGGAGACATCAACACGTTCGCCGGAAGCAATGTCAATGAAGTGTCCGGTCAACCCAACCCCGGTTATCAAGGCGATGGAGGCGCCGCGACCGGCGCGCTGCTCAACAATCCCGTGGCCGTGCTGCTCGATGCAGCCGGCAATCTCTACATTTCCGACTCCGGCAACAACGCCATCCGCAAGGTGAACACGAGTGGCATCATCACGACAGTGGCCGGCGACGGTAGTGGCAATGCCGGTTATTCGGGCGATGGAGGACCAGCCACAAAGGCGGAACTCAACAACCCGAAAGGCCTTGCACTGGATTCCTCCGGCAATCTCTACATCGCGGACACCGATAATTCCGCGATCCGCATGGTGAACACCAGTGGCACCATCACAACGATCGCCGGCAATGGCAAGCCCGGATTCAGCGGGGACGGAGGCGCGGCCACCAGCGCGCAACTGTACTTCCCTTCCGGCGTCACGGTGAATGGCGGCATGGTCTACATCGCGGACAACCAGAACAATGCGATCCGCCTGCTGACTCCCGTGCCGCAGGTCCCGCAGATCAATGCGGGTGGCGTGCTGAACGGGGCCAGTTACAAGGCGCAGGTAGCTCCCGGCAGCATCGCCGATGTTTTCGGGACTTTTTTCCTGACGTCCTCGTCGACAGACACCGACGTGCCGCTGGTTACCAGCCTGCAGAATCTCTCGTTCCAGTTTAGCGGGGGCACGCTGGCTCCCTTATATTTCGTTTCGGGCGGACAGGTGAATCTGCAAGTGCCGTGGGAGTTGGCCGGACAATCGACGGCTACCCTCGCCGCCACGTTGAACGGCACGACCGGCGCCACCCAGACCGTGAATGTCGCGGCATTCGCTCCGGCAATCTTCACCCTCAGTGCCCAGGGTACCGGCCCGGGTGCGATCCTGGACTCCTCGTATCATCTGGTGAATTCCTCCAACCCGGCGACCGCCGGCACGACTACGATCCTGATCTACTGTACGGGTCTTGGAGCGGTGAGCGAGAATCAACCCGCGACTGGCGCAGCCGCTTCCCTGGATCCCACCAAACTGGCTCCAACAGCCACGCTTCCAACGGTAACCATCGGCGGAGTGACGGCAAGCGCGTCGTTCTCCGGCCTTGCGCCGGGCTACGTGGGCCTGTACCAGGTCAACGCCTTGGTGCCGGCCGGCGTAGCGGCGGGTAGCGCCGTGCCCGTTACGATCTCCATAGGCAGCGTAACCTCGAACACTGCCACCATCGTGGTGCAGTGACTCTTGAGCCTCGCAGAGGCACTCCGCGTGGGGCAGGACTCCACCAGTCCTGCGGCCGACGTCCACGTCGGCATCTTCTTATTCGAATATGGCTGAATCCGTTCCATGAAGAGCGGGTCCTGGAGGACCCGCGCAGACCTGGAGGTCTGCCCCACTACTCGCTCTTCACCGCGATCGCAATGATGGAGGTGGGCGGCCACGGCAGCCGGCGGTCGATGCGCCGCCACAGCCACACCAGGCTGTCGAAGACGCGCAACTGGAAGCGGCCGATGGTCTTTCTCTTCAGCAGGCGGCCATTCACGTACCAGGCCGGACGCGCGATGCGGTTGAAGTCCAGAATGCGCTCCACGCGGAAGCCCGCCTGCTCCATCTTCCGCTGGAGCTCTTCGCGGGAGTAGCGGCGGAAATGGCCTAGCGCCTTATCCAGCGAGCCAAAGACCTCCCGGCCGTACGGCACCAGGACGATAGCGCGCCCGCCGGGCTGCAACGCCGTGTAGATGTTGCGCAGGCCCGCCATCTCGTCCTCGACATGCTCCAGCACGTTCAGACACACCACCGAATCCACCGCCCCGGCCAACGGTTCGAAATCGACCGGATTCGACAGGTCGCAGTGCCGCACTTCCATCTTCGGCCGGTGCTGGAAGCGCGCGCGCAGCCGCGCCAGGTACTCAGGATCGATGTCTCCCGCGATATAGCGTTCGCGCCGCGGACACAGAATGCGGGTCAGGTTGCCGATGCCCGCTCCGGTCTCCAGCACCCGCTTCCCGATGTAAGGCTGGATGGCGTCGGCCATCCAGCGATTGAAACGCTGGGCCCCGGCGAGCGCGTCCAGGATATCCGGTCCGGAATCTTTGTAGAGGTCTCTGGTGAGCGAATAGCGCAGGATCACATAGACGGCTTCGAAGGCGTCCTTCAGTCCGATCTTCTTGCCTTCGTCGTAAGTCCGGCCGTGATAATCGATGGGCGTTTCGTAGACGCGCACGCGGCGCTTGGCCAGTTTGATGGTCAGTTCCGGCTCCAGTCCGAAGCGGTCGCTGCGGATGGGGATACTTTGCAGCAGCGAGGTGCGGAAGGCTTTGTAGCAGGTCTCCATGTCGGTCAGATTCAAGTCCGAAACGATGTTGCACATTCCGGTCAAAATCTGGTTGGCCACGGAGTGCCAGAAGTAGAGCACCCGGCGTTCGCCCGAGATCACGAAGCGCGAGCCATAGACGGCGTCGGCTTTGCCCTCCAGCAGCGGAGCTAAGAGGCGCCCGTATTCGCGCGGGTCGTATTCCAAGTCGGCGTCCTGAATGATGGAGAACTCGCCGGTGGCGTACTCGATGGCTGTACGGATGGCGGCGCCCTTGCCCCGATTGCGGGGTTGCCGGATGAATCGCAGCACGCCGGGGTGGGCCGCGGCGATCTCTTCCACGATGGCGGCCGAGCCGTCCGTGGAGCCGTCGTCCACTACAACGATCTCACGTCCAACTCCCTGCGGCAAGGGCGCCGAGAGCACTCGCTCCAGGAGTGTTCCGACGAACTCTTCTTCGTTGTAAAGGGGGATCAGAATAGAGAGGGTGTGGGCTGCCATGGCGGCGGGAATCTCCATTGTACAGTAGAGATACACGCCTGCCGGAAACGGAGGCTTACGCCACGCTAGTGAATGGTTTCGCCGGCTCTGCGAGCGCTGCGCAATACCAATTCTTCCAAATCCAGGAGATGCTGTGGCTCAAACTGCTGCCGGGACCACCTGCTGGATGGCTCCAGCTCGATGCCCACGAAATAGCCGATCTCCCGGTAGACGCAGTAGCGCACAACACCGGCCAGCCTATCGCCGGGACAGTGTACATCTACATGCGTGCCTATGGACACCGGTATCTCGAATTGTAGGCACATCCCGGATGGTGAGATATCCTCGAGCAAAGCGGTGGATTTGCACTTGCGGCCCGCCGGTTCTTTCCAACAGACCTCTACCATATCGGCGCATAGCATCCGAATCTCAGCGCGTGGTCGCTGCATAACTGTTCTATCGGCGGGACCGGCGGATCGCATTAGGCGGCAAAGTTTTCCCATTTTGAGCAAGCGGCGCTGTTCGTGGGGCAGGACTCCAGTCCTGCGGCCGACGTCCACGTCGGCCTGTTCGTGTCCTGATATGGCTGATTCCGTTACGCGGCGAGCGGGTCCTGGAGGACCCGCGCAGACCTGGAGGTCTGCCCCGCATAGCGGCAACATCCTGATATTGGGAAAACTAAGCGACACTACGCACGGGTGCGTGCACCAGGCACTTTAATACAATACTGGGAAGCACAGGCGATCCCATGGATAATACCGCCCAATCGACCGCACCGCCCTGGAGCGTGGCGCACCGCATCGTCTTCCGCTTCCTCTGCTGCTACTTCCTCCTGTACATGGCCCCCGATCCGCCGGGGAGGCTCGACCTGGTGGATGTGATTCCGGGCGGCTCGTGGCTCGCAAATGCGTACGGCGGGCTTTGGCACAAGCTGGTTCCGTGGGTGGCCATCCACATCTTTCATCTTAGCGGGAAGGCCACCACGTACTTTCCCACGGGGAGCGGCGATACCACTCTCGATTACATCGAGAACCTGCTTTTCGCCGTCTTCGCGGCGGTGGCGGCGGTGGTCTGGTCGCTGGCCGACCGTAAGAGAAAAGACTACCGCCGCCTCGATTCGTGGCTGCGTCTTGCGGTGCGTTATACGCTGGCCTTCACGATGTTCACCTACGGGTTCGCCAAGGTGTTTCCGCTACAGTTCCAGCCCCCTGGGTTCCAGAAGCTGACCGAACCTTACGGCGATTTCTCGCCCATGGGAGTGCTCTGGAGTTTCATGGGGGCTTCGATGGCGTACACCATCTTCGCCGGGATGTGCGAGGTGGTTGGGGGAACCCTGTTGCTGTTCCGGCGGACAACCACACTGGGAGCCATGGTGAGCTTCGGGGTCCTGTTGAATATCGCCCTGCTCAACTTTTGCTATGACGTGCCCGTGAAACTGTATTCCGCCAACCTGGTGCTGATGGCGATCTTTCTGGCGGCGCCCGATCTGCGGCGGCTGTTGAATTTCCTAGTGCTCAATCACAGGCTAAAGCCCGTGCCACCCGGGCGCCGATGGATGCGGATCGGCGCGGTGGTGTTCCAGGTTCTGTTCGTGGGGTACTTCATCTACTCGGAAATCGAGGGTGGTTGGACGGCCTATAAGGAGACCTATATCAATCCGAAGCGGCCGCCGCTTTACGGGCTTTACGACGTCGAGAGCTTCATGCGGAACGGGCAGGAACTGCCGCCGTCGATCACGGATACGGCGCGGTGGAGGGAGGTGCTGATCGAGTACCCTGGCTACATCGGCATCCGGATGATGGACGACTCGCCCAAGGGTTATAGCGCGGAATACGACGCCGCTAAGAACACCGTGACGCTTTCCGTGGGTGCGGATAAGAGCCGCAAGAACGTACTGGCTTATTCACGGCCGGATGCGGACCATGTCGTGCTGCAAGGCGCGCTGGGAACCGATACGGTCTCGATCCGTCTGCGCAAGATCGACACTTCCAAGTTCCTGCTGGTCAATCGCGGGTTTCACTGGATTAACGAGCTGCCGTTCAACCGGTAGGACGGGCTAAGGCAAAGAGCGGTTCTGGAGGACCCGCGCAGACCTGGAGGTCTTCCCCACAAATTCCCTGCTAAAGCTAAACTACCAACAGTGTCGAGCCAGACGGGTGTCAGCCCGGCGACCCGAGTTTCTTCCATTAGCAGATCGAGTGCAACGGCGTTCGGGGTTTTGGCGGCCATCGGCTTTTGCCACTTCTTGAACGACCTGCGGCAGCCGGTGAGACCGGCGGTGTATCCGATCCTGAAGGAGGCGTATCGCCTGGATTTCAGGCAGATCGGATTGATCACCCTGAGCGTGCAACTGACCGCGTCTCTGCTGCAACCCTTCGTGGGCATCTACACCGACCATCGGCCAACTCCGTATTCGCTGCCGGTGGGGATGGGATTCACGCTTTCCGGTCTACTGCTTTTGGCGTTTGCGCCGCGCTTCGGCATGATCCTGCTGGCAGTGGCGCTGGTCGGAGTGGGATCGTCCGTGTTCCACCCGGAATCGTCGCGGGTGGCGCGGATGGCGTCCGGGGGGCAGCACGGGGGGCGCTGGGCCCGTTGCTGGCCGCGCTGGTCGTACTTCCGGGAGGCCAGCGCAGCATCGCGTGGTTCTCCGCGGCGGCGCTGCTTGCCATTATTGTATTGGCGCGCATCGGGGCCTGGTACAAGGGCCATGGCGCGGTTAGGGCGAAAGCGGCGGCGGCTCTGCACGCCCGCCACCCGCAACTATCCCGGCGGAAAACTGGCGTGGCGCTGGCGGTGCTGATGGGACTGGTCTTCTCGAAGTATTTCTATCTGGCGAGCCTGACCAGCTACTACACTTTCTTCCTGATGAGCCGGTTCCACGTGCAGTGCGATCCGCGCAGATCCACCTGTTCGTGTTTCTGGGCGCTGTGGCTGCGGGGACTTTCATTGGCGGGCCGGTGGGCGACCGGATCGGCCGGAAGTACGTGATCTGGTGCTCGATT
>OCZT010008284.1_pt1 | contig 10126 bp, 10 predicted proteins | sample 1539031 | NCBI WGS metagenome assembly OCZT01 (sample SAMEA3539308, study PRJEB22396) | soil metagenome | biome: tundra; feature: field; material: soil | place: USA | collected 2010-05 | depth 0.15 m
CTTAATTAAGGACGCGATCGGCCCGGGGCCCCATGCTAGAGACAGCTCAATCCAACCAGCGGCCCGGTGGAACTCCGGGCCGCTCACGACACCCGTAGTGTCTTAATTCACACTCGCCAGCCACTGATGAATCTTTTCCAGGCTCCGCTCGATCGATTCGCGGTCGGCCGCGTCGGGCTCCATCTCCAGGTATTTTTCCAGATCCCGGCGAGCCGCCTGATACCTTTTCAGCTCCAGCAGAAGTGCGCCCCGGCTCTTGAACGCGGCCGCTTCCGGATAGCCGACAATCAGCCAGTCCATGGTCGTCACCGCGCGATCGAAATCGTTCGAGCGCAGATAAACGTGGCGCAGATTGTGCAGCATCCGCATCACCATTTGTTTTTTCGTCACCCGCGCCAGAATCGACGGATCGAACACCTGCGTCTGCGCCAGCGCGAAACAATCCCGCGCCGTGATCGGCCGTCCGCCGTAAGGATCGATATAGGTGTTGTAATTCCCGTCGTCATATTGGACGACGAAATGCCTTGGCAGCCCGATGCCGTAAAGAGGCATGTGCAGCCGCCTCCCGACTTCCATGTACAGCAGCGACAACGTAATCGCAATGCCAGTCCGCCGCATCAACACCTGGTTGAGGCAGCTATTCAGCGGATCGAAAAAATCCGTGTCGTTGCCGCGATAGCCGAGTTCTTCAAACAAGAATTTCTGCGCCGTTTCGACGAAATCGCGGCCATCGTTGAAATTCCGCAGCCGGTCGCCCAGTTGCGACGCCAAGTCGTTCAATTGATGCAGATACGGCTCGGGATCGAGATCGGGAAATTGAATCGTCGCCAGCTCCAATGCCGCCCGGTCCAGCCGTCCCTTCGCCGGATCCTCTTCCAGAATGTAGCGAAGATGATTCATTTACGAAGATAGGCGTCGTCGCCGCGAATCCAATCCTCCCGGCGAGGAGAAAAAAGATCGAAAACGATGCAATCCTCAATCACTTCGACAAAATGCGGCACATTCGGCGGAATCCGTACCGTTTCACCGGCGCCCACCGTGGTTTCGACTCCCGCCAGGTTGAACATGATGCGGCCGGACTGGACCATCGCGATCTGCTCATTTTCATGGCTGTGCTCCGGCACGCTGCAGCCCTTTTTCAGCTCCAGGCGCGCGATCGTCATATTGTCGCCATGAATCACCTGTCGCTTCAGGAACGGATTCATCTGCTCTTTTTCGATGGACGCCCAGTCGTAGTTCGGCATGCCTTTCATTTTACGACGGGCAACATCTCGGCGAAGTCGAACGTCAACCGGGCGTGCGCCTCGCGCAAAGCCTGGACCGCGCGATCCGGCGTTTCCGCCCGCGCGAAAATGAAACCCAGGTAGCTTGCGCCTTCGGGAAGCGGAACCATCGCCTGCCCTTGCTTCGCGGTGACGGCGATATCCTCAATGCCGTCCACGGCGCGCGCTTCCTCGATGCCCGCCACATCCGTATAAACGCCGGAGCGCGGAATCGGGATCATCATGACCGCGTGCGCTCCTTCTTCGAGACGGGCGTCAACAACCTGTTCGCCGACGGCGTGGCGCAGAATCAGTTCCTCCAGCGGCTTGCCGCCCGAGAATCTGAGCACCCGCGAACAAAGCCCGCCAATGGGCCGCGCGGCGACTTCCAGCATCCACACGCCGGCATCGTTGACCCGCATTTCCGCATGGACGGGACCGTGCGTGAGCCCCAGCGCCGCGACGGCACGCGCGGTCGTTTCGGTGATCGCGTCCTGCTGCGGAACCGTCACGTAAATCGTCTCTTCGAAAAACGGACCGTCGAGAGGATCGGGCTTATCGAACAGCGCGAGCACCTGCAAACGCCCGTTTGTGACAATCCCTTCGAGCGCGTACTCGTGACCGGGAATGAAATCTTCCACCAGCACAGACGGCTCTTGGGCGATGGTTTTTACGCGCGCGAAGGCTGCGGCGAACTCTGTCGCATCATTCGCGCGAATCACGCCGCGGCTGCCGGAAAGGCCAACAGGCTTCAAGACACACGGATACCGCAACGCTCCGGTGGGCTGCTGGAACAGTTCATGTCCCGGCGTAAGGAGTCCCGCTTTGCGGTATTTCTGCCGCGCGAGAAATTTGTTTTTCGCCGCAAGGACCGCCGCCGGCGAACTGAATCTGAGGCCGAGCCGTTTCGCGGCCAACGCCGCAACGTATGCGGGCTGGTCGCCCACCGCCGCGATTCCATCGAAGGGGCCGCGCGCGGCGATCGCTTCGATTCCCTCGGAAGGTTCTTCAAAATGCACCGCGACCGCGTTGTCGCCCCAAGGATCGTCCATCCTGTGGCAGCGGTCGGTGGCCAGCTCCAGGTCGAGTCCCAGCTCGCGCGCCGCTTCCGAAAAAATGCGCGTCTGGTAACCGGTAGTGGCAGCGATCAGCAGGACGCGCATGTTTCGATGTTATCCCCTCCATAACTGTCGGGGTTCCGTTTCGAGGTTGGAACCCCGACAGTTATGGAGGGGATAACTAACGGGCGATCTTGACTCGAAGACGAATTTCCCGCTGCTGCTCCGGCGTCAATCCCCACATCTCGGTTCCGTGGGCCCGTCCGATCAGGACGTTGCCGGCCACTCCTTCAAATGCGGCGTTCGGTTTGAAGTGACGTTGCGCGCCGTCTTCGTTGATTTGCGCGGTATATCCATCGCCGAGTTTCGGATCGTAAGATTCGAAATGCCCGCCGACTTCCTGCCGCGACTGCTGGAAACAGATCGGGCCGTTCGACTTCGTAATTCCACAGGTGCCGTCCGCGGCCACCAGAATGTACTCGTGAACTTTCGCCATTATGTATGAGCGGGGCGTCTTGGAGGACGCCCCAACCCCGACTACCAGCGCTTATTCTGACGAGGAGCTCCGTTGCCGCCCCTTCCTCCGCCGCCGCCGCGATCTTCCTTCGGCCGCGCTTCATTGATGGTCAGGTTGCGCCCATCGAGCTCCTGTCCATTCAACGAATTGATGGCGCGCTCGGCTTCCGCGTCGCCCGACATCTCGACAAATCCGAATCCCTTGGCCCGGCCTGTATCTCGATCCGTGACGATGCTGACACGGTCAACGGCTCCGTACTGTTCAAACAATGAACGAACCGCGTCTTCGGTGGCCCCGAAGCTGAGGTTTCCTACAAATATATTTTTCAAGTGAATTTCCTTTTGATCTACGAACGGTGAATCGGGGCAGGATCGGACAAGGCGGTTGGACCGGACTATGCGAAAGAGCCGTAAAAGTACTACACCTTATTATTGCATATTTAGAGAAGAGCCACCTGCTCCTCGGTTGGCTCCGCTCAACAATACCAGGGCTCGTCGAGATACGGCACCACCGCGCGAGGCATTAGATGAAAGTTTTCCGGCAGCGGTTCATCGCCCGCCTCTTTCCAGATCGCGGCGAAAATTTCAGTCCGGTTGAGGCCCTGCTTCTGAAGCTTGTCTACCAATCGAAAGATGCGAGCGCCGAGAGCGTCGACCTGTGCGTCCGGGTGCGTCCATGGATAGACCAGCAGTTTTTTATCGAACGGACCGGCGATGGATCGGATGTCGTCCAATTCGAGAAGACGCGAGTTCGACGTGATCAGCAGGCGCAGCGCAAGCTGCACGCTGGGGACGCTTTCGACCAAGTCGAGATCTCGCAAAACACGCAGCAGGTCGCGATAGCTGCCGATCGTTGTCCATGGCGTAAATGCGAGAAACGTCGGCTGCAACGCGAGCCCCGCATCGCGCGCGAGCGCCACGGCCTCACAAAAATCGCGCCGCGTATGATTCTTTTCGAGCTTTGCGAGCACCGCGTCGTCCAGCGATTCGACCGCGGTAGTAACGAACAAGCATCCGGTATCCCGCAAAAGGCGCAGCAGGTCGCGATGCTTGAGAAGATGTTCGATCTTAATGGTGGCATCGTAAGTAACCTGCGGAAATTCGTGGTGCAGCGCCTCCACAATTCTTATTGCGTGCGACGGGCCATTTAAGAAATCGGGATCGCCGAACGTCACGTGGCTGGCGCCCCCGGCGATCTGCTGGCGGATGTCTTCCAGAACGACGTCGCGCTGCACCACGCGGAACTGGCCTTCATACACCGGAACAATCGGGCAGTGGCGACACAGGTGTTTGCAGCCCCGGCTTGCTTCGGTGTAGGCAACAACTTTGCTGCCGGTAGACGTGCGGAGCTGCGCATAGGATGCGGCGAGACCGCTCCGGTCCGGTTTTATGAAGGCCAGCTTGTCTAGCTTGACTGTCGGCACATCCCCTCCATGACTGTCGGGGTTCTCCATGGCCCAGGCGACCAGGGCTTGCTCGAACTCGCCGCCCAGAATCGCGTCCACGCCCAGACTTTTTAGTAGTTCGGCATTGAGCGGCGCATAGAGGCCGTAACACGCGATGCGGGCGGAGGGATTCACGCGCTTTACGCGCTCGATCACCGGAACGGCGAGCCGCGTGGCGGTATGCATCGGCAGCGAAAAGGCGACGGCGTCCGCCTGGCGAATTAATTCTTCAGAAAAGGGAGTTTTGGAGAGGTCGACGGAAGTTACCTCGTGTCCCGCACGCAGGAGCCAGGCCTGGGGCGAGGCGAGGCCGAACGGTTGATGGCCCAGCTCATACGTCGAGACGAGAATAATACGCAACGTCTTTAGTGTAATGCTGAGAGGATGCCAGGAATCATTCGGGCCCTGCGTCCCACCTTCCGCTACTGGATGCAGACCGAAGTGCACGTCTACGCGTTTTCGATTGCGGCCAACGTCCTGTTGTCTTTTTATCCGTTTCTGATTGTCAGCGTCGCCGTGGCATCGCGATTCTTTGGACGGACGACGGCCCTTTCGGCGATCGACCTGGCCCTCAGCGATTTTTTCCCCGACGCGCTGGGGAGTTTTCTGCGCAACAATCCTCCTCCGCGCGGACAAATCGAGATCGTATCCATGTTCCTTCTCCTATTCACCGCGAACGGCGTCTTCGAACCGCTGGAGGTTGGATTGAATCATGTTTGGGGCATCCGCAAGAATCGCAGTTTTTTTCGGAACCAATTGGTCAGCCTGGCGCTTATTTTCCTTTGCGGAGGCATGGTACTGAGCTCTCTGCTGCTGACCGCTTTTAGCCAGGAATCGTTCCGGAACCTAACCAGCGCGGGCCCTTCCTGGATGTCGCCATGGCTGTTTTCGGGGATTCCGATGCTGACCTTCAAGATGGCGGCGGTGCCGATTACGGTGCTGGTCCTGTTCCTGGTTTATCGGTTTCTCCCGAACGGAAAACCGCCTCTGGAGCGAGTGATTCCTTCGGCCATCGTAGTGGGCGTGCTGCTGGAGGTACTCAAGCAGATCAACAAATGGGTATGGCCGGGTTTTTATAAAAAACTCGACCGGGAATATAACGTATTCAAGAACTCGGTGACGCTGATTCTGATCGGATTTCTGGTCTCGATGCTGGTGCTGGCCGGGGCGGAGTGGTCGGCGAGGGGTCACCAAATACGCGAGGAGGAAACCGATGGCTGAGCGAAAACTGGCGGTCATCACCGGAGCGTCCAGCGGCATCGGCGCGATGTTCGCAAGAAAGCTGGCGGCGCGCGGGTACGATCTGCTGCTGGTGGCAAGAAGGGAAGATCGCCTGCGATCGCTGGCAGTGGAACTGGCGGAAACCTATCGCGTGTCGGGCGCCGTTCTCGCCGCGGATCTTACAGACGATGCCGGGCGCGAACGAGTGGCGGAGCGGATTCGTTCGGCGTCGAATCTGGGGCTGCTGGTGAATAACGCCGGATTTGGAACATTAGGATTCTTTGCCGATGTCGATGTCGCGAGCCAGTTGCAGATGCATCGATTGCACGTCCTCGCTACCATGCATCTGACCCATGCCGCGCTCGCCAATCTGATCCCGCGCGGAGAAGGAGGCGTGATCAACGTATCGTCGGTCGCGGCCTTCGGGCAGTCGGCCGGAAGCGTCAGCTACTGCGCCACCAAAGGCTGGATGAACGCCTTCACGGCCAGTATATGCGCGGAACTGGAAGTGCAGGAATCGGCCGTAAAGGTCCAGGCGCTTTGCCCGGGATTTACGCTCTCGGAATTTCACGACACGCTGGGGATGGACCGCAGCCCGATCCCGCAAAGCCTATGGATGACGGCGGATTTCGTGGTCGGCGAATCGCTGCGCGGGTTCGACGAAGGGAAATTATTCGTGATTCCGGGCTGGCGCTACAAGCTGATCGTGATGTTCATGAAGTCGCTGCCGGGCTGGGCGCTGAGAAAGATGTCGGCGCGGGGGGCGCGGAGGTATCGGAAGCAGAAGGCGTGAGCGTCTGTCCCCTCCATCACTGTTGGGGTTCCGTGGGGAGAATCGCAGAACTGACACGGAACCCCCGACTGTAAAGGAGGGGACACACTAGTGATAAACTCATCCTTTCAAGGAGCGTCCTCAATCACATGAACTCAAATCCTTCCCGCCGCGACGTGGTGAAGATGGCTGGCGCCGCGTCCGCCGCCATGGGACCGTTTATCCAGAAAGTGAAAGCCGCCAACGACCAGGTGCAGTACGGATTTATCGGCACAGGCAGCCGCGGCACGTATCTGCTGGGGCATCTGGCGAAAATCGATAGCGGCCGCTGCGTAGCCGTCTGCGATCTCGATCCGGAACATGCCGACAAAGCCGCCGGCGTGATCGGAACCAATCCGCAAAAATTCAAAGACCATCGCGAGCTGCTGGCCGCGAAGAATATCGATGCGGTGCTGATCGCGGTCCCTCTTTACGACCACTTCCGCGTCACCAAAGACGCGCTCGAAGCGGGCAAGCACGTGTTCTGCGAAAAGAGCCTGGTGTTCAAGCCGGAAGAGGTTCACGCGTTGCGCGCGCTGGTGACCGCGCGTCCGAAGCAGGTGATGCAGGTTGGTTTGCAGCGCCGTTACAGCAAGTTTTATCAGGCCGTGAACGATATGGTGACGAAAGGCGTGCTGGGCGACGTGAAACACGTCTACGCGCAGTGGCATCGTAACGATGTCTTCCGCCGGACGACTACCTGGACCATGAAACCGGGCGGCCGGAGCAACCCGGGCAACTGGCGATTATTCCGCGAATTTTCCGGAGGCCCGGCGGCCGAACTTGCGTCCCACCAGATCGACATCGCCGACTGGATGCTGGGCTCGACACCCGATTTTGTCGTCGGCGTGGGAGACAACAGCACGATTATCGATGGCCGGGATATCTTCGACAACCTGGAGCTGATTTTCAAGCATCCGCATGGCAAGAAAATGATCTGGAGCGGCGTCTGCACTTCGTCGCACCTGCCGTTGCTCCAATGCACCCGCACCGAAATGGGCGAGTTGATTATGGGTACCGAGGGCTCGGTCCATATCACTGTGGGCGACGATAAGAATCCGGCGACAGCGATGTGGTTTCCGGAGCCGCCCAAGCCCCAAACCACCAAGGCGCCTGAAAAAGAGAAGGAGCACAAAGCCGGCGCGACGATGGTCTCCGTCGCTCCCGGGAAGTCGCTGCCGATTCTGCTTCCGAAGGATCAGTTGACCGGCAACGAAAGCTTCGCCGATCGCGAATTGAAGTTCGCGCGCCGCTGGCTGTACAACAAGGGCGTGATGGTGCCGGAAGAGGACAAGAATCCGGTGGATAACGAGCTCGAAGGTTTCCTCGAATGCTGCCGCACCGGAAAGCGTCCCTTTGCCGATGTCGAGGTCGGGCTGCACGATTCCATCGCCGTGATGTTCTCGAACATGTGCGCCGATCAGGAACGCCGCGTGATGTTCAACGAGATCGACAAGCTGGGCTTGTCCGGCGCCAAGAAAGCATAAAGCAAAGGGAGGCCCCAGTGGATCTGAATCTGACGCCGCGGGAGCTACGGTCCCGCGATGAAGTGCGCGCTTGGTTCGCTGAAAACGTCCCCAAGGACTGGGTCAAACGCCGCGACGAGGAAGAGTCGATGCAGGGGCGCTTCGATTATCTGCGCGCCTGGCAGCGCAAACTTTACGATGCCGGCTGGGCGGGAATTTCGTGGCCCAAGGATTTCGGTGGACGCGGCGCTCCGGTGATGGAGCAGGTCATTTTCATTGAGGAAATGGCGCGCGCCGAGGCTCCTCCCATGGCCAACGTGATTGCGCTGGGGTTGATCGGGCCCACCATCATCGCCTTCGGCACGCCGGAGCAAAAGAAACGTTATCTGGCGAAAATGTTGTCGGCTGAAGAGATCTGGTGCCAGGGATTTTCAGAGCCGAACGCGGGCAGCGACTTGGCCGCGCTTTCGACTGCTGCCGTCCTGGACGGCGATCATTTTGTCGTCAATGGGCAGAAGGTCTGGACCAGCTACGCCTGGGCCGCCGACTGGTGCGAGCTGGTTGTGCGCACCGATCCCACGGTTCCGAAACACAAGGGGCTCACCGCGCTGCTGGTGGATATGCACAGCCCCGGCGTTGAGGTTCGCGGGCTGAAACAGATGAGCGGCGAGAGCGAATTCGGCGAAATTTTCTTTCGCGATGTGCGAGTGCCGGTGGCCAACGTCGTCGGCAAGGTGAATGAAGGTTGGGGCGTCGCGATGGGCACCCTGATGCATGAGCGCGGGACGTTCGGCGCGGCATTGCAGGTGAATTACCGGCGCAACTTCAATCGGCTGGTCGAAATCGCGAAGCATATCGACCGCAACGGCAAGCCCGCGTCCGAGGATCCGGTGATCCGGCAGAAACTGGCGCAGTGCTACGCGGAGATCGAAGTGATGCGGCTGAATCAACTGCGCGCGTTTTCGCGCATCAACGAAACGGGTGTGCCGGGACCGGAGGGATCGATCCAGAAAATCTTCTGGAGCGAACTGAACCAGCGCTTCCAGCAGGTGGCAATGGAGATTCTGGGCCCGTACGGACAACTGGCGCACGGGTCGCCCGACGCCTTCGACGAAGGGCAGTGGGCCTACGGATATTTGCGTTCGCGCGGCAACACGATTGAAGCGGGAACGTCGGAAATTCAGCGTAATATTATCGGGCACTTCGTGCTCGGGTTACCCAAGAGCTACTGATGGTCTGTCCGCATGCTTACGCATGGCGGTTCAGTGGCGAATGATGTGAGAGGAATTCATGCAATTTGGACTAAGTGAATCGCAGCAGATTTTGAAATCGAACGCACGAAAGTTTTTTGCCGCCGAGTGCCCGCTTTCCGAAGTCCGCCGCATCATGGAAACGGACACCGCGCACGACAAAAAGCTGTGGCGCAGCATGGCCGAGCAGGGCTTTTTGGGCGTCGTGTTTCCGGAAGAAGCGGGCGGCATGGGGCTCGGCTATGTAGAACTCGCGGCGCTGGCCGAGGAAATGGGACGCGCACTGGTGCCGGGAGCGTTCCTCTCGAACCTGTTCGCGGGCGCGGTCCTTCACGCCGCGGGTGCGACGAAACATCTGGCGGCGATCTCCAGCGGGGAAAAAACGGCTACGGTCGCGCTGCTCGAAGCGGACGCCAACTGGAATCCGGACGCGGTGAAAATGCCGACGCTGGCTGGAGAAAAGCTGTTCGTGCCCGACGCGGAATCCGCCGACTTCATGATCGTCGCCGCGCGCGATGCCAACAAGCTGGCGCTCTACCTCGTCGAGAGTCACGTGGTGAAGAAGACCCCCATGCCGGCCATGGATCTGACGCGTCGTCTTTATAAGGTGACGTTCGATCATCCGGCGGCGGAGCTTCTCGTCGAAGGCGACGCCGCGTGCAAGGCTCTCGATCACGCGCTGAACGTCGTCACCGTGGCGCTGTGCGCGGAGATGACGGGAGGGATGCAGCGGATGCTCGACATCGCGGTCGAGTACGCAAAAACGCGCAAGCAGTTCGGCAAACCGATCGGGCAGTATCAGGCAGTGCAGCATCAGTGCGCCGACATGCTGCTCTATACCGAGAGCGCCCGCTCCGCCGCATATTACGCCGCTTATACAATGACCGAGGGCAATGCCGACGCGCCCACCGCGATCAGCGTCGCCAAAGCCTACGCGAGCGACGCATGCCGCGAAACCGGCAACCGAGCCGTGCAGGTGCAGGGCGGCATGGGCTTCACCTGGGAAAACGACACGCATCTTTTCTATCGCCGCGCCAAGGCGAGCGAGATGGCATTCGGCGACGCGACGTATCATCGGGAGCGAATCGCTCGCGCGG
>OCZT010008285.1_pt1 | contig 10126 bp, 9 predicted proteins | sample 1539031 | NCBI WGS metagenome assembly OCZT01 (sample SAMEA3539308, study PRJEB22396) | soil metagenome | biome: tundra; feature: field; material: soil | place: USA | collected 2010-05 | depth 0.15 m
CTTTGTATACGGGCTCGGCACCGACGGTGACTTGCTGGTGAACTGTTGTGAATCCAAAGACTTGCACCTGGATATCCCAAACCCCTGGAGCCAGATCGAGAGTGTATCGGCCGGATTCGTCGGTGAAGGTGGTTACCTTTGCATCGCCTTGCACGGCGGTGATGCTGGCTCCGGGCAGAAACTGGTCCGCCGCTCGGACGGAGCCGCTCTGCCGGATCCCAGGCAGGGATATAATCCGGCCCAGATAACGCAAAAAAAAAGATGCAGGTAGGCGCGCACGTTCGAATGGAAGACCTTTAAGACGGCTCTTCGAACCAAAAGTTGACTTGTCAATCAACTTAGCTCGCGCTCCGGACGCGCCGGGTTCAGGCATAAGGCATACGGGTCTGGTCCGCCTGAAGAACAAACACCCTACGCTAATAACGCAGGAAATGAGGCAGAAATAGGTTCGCACGTTCCGTTGGAAGCCAATTGGAAGCCAATAAGACGTCTCCACGACCGGGTTAGTTGATATTTTCCTGTGGAAAACGATCATTATTATTGACTTAGCATTTGTAAAAAGTGTATTCTAGCTTGGACTAGCCCAGTTCAAGGAAAGGACTATAGTTCTGCGGATTGGGGCGTCGATGAAAAATCTGGGTTGGAGGAACGATGAGATTTTCTTTTGCGACAGTAGCGATGTTGGTGATGGGAACCGGGGCGCTGTGGGCTGCGAATGCGACGCCGTGTCCCGCTGTGGGTAGCGACACAAACGGATGCGAGTTCATTATCACGGTTACCGCCGTGAACGGAGTCGGGACTGCCTCCGCGTTCAATGTGGCCTTGAATGCACCGGACCAAGGCGCATACGATGGCTCGGATGACACTTTGGTCGGCATCGTAAACAGCTCCGGTAGCATTTTGAGATCGATTGTGCTGTCGAATGCGGCCGGCCAATTCGGTTTCGAGAGCGATGGCGCCTGTATTGGGACTTTTAGCCCGGGGCCGACGGCGGCGCAATGCCTGGGCGGTGTCTTTCAGACAGGCGGCGGCGCGAGCGGGTCGGATTACGCGAGTCTCACGGCGACCTCGTTCAGCAATATTTCGAGCACCGCGGGTACGGTCAATTTCAACAATATCGCAAATGGCGCTACATCCTGGTTTTCTCTGGAAGGCGCTCTCAACGCGGCCCAGATTGCACCGGGCGCGCCTCCGGTGACTCCTGCGCCGAGCTCGCTGGTGCTGCTGTCGATCGGTCTGGCCGCGCTGGCGTTGTTCTACTTCGCCCGTGGCAAGTTCGCTCGCGTTAGCTAAATCGTCTCTCTTGTGCCCGTTGCTACCGCGGGAACGTCTCGCGTAGCAGCGGGTACAACTGTTGCGATAGCTCTGTCGCGGACTGGGTCGCGGCGGAGACGCCGGTATCCCTCACCCAGGTCGTCACCCTCACCAAAGAAGTATCCGTGCGCCGGTCCCGGAGCGCGTCCACCATCAACCAGAATTTCGCCGCCCACTCTCCTGCCACTACCCGTCTCGGAGTCTGATACCAGTACAGGACAACCTCCTGTTGCAGGCCGTTGGCAATCACATACCTGTTGACGGTAATGGTGCCGGCGCTGGTAGAGACGTCGATGGTCCCGTTCGATTCGGGAACCCATCCGGAGGCGGGAAGGCAGACCTGCGGCGAATGAGGCTGGCTGGTGCCGGCTCGCTGGGATTGAAACCAGGCCACGAATACGTTGGCAAACTCGCCGTTCGGCTGCCGCATGTACATGGAGTTCATCAAGCGGTCCGCGCCGAGCTGGGCCTCGGTTGCCGCATCCACGGGGATCTCGCTGGCACGCTCCCAAGCACCGATTTGGGCGGGAAAGTGCGTCAGGTCAGGCTTGGCGGGAGGCTTTTCAAACGTCCCCGTCCAATGGACGAACAGCGCCTGGGAGGCCAGAAAAACCGGTATGAGAATCGTTTTAGGCTCGTTCATGGCTCCACGTATATACGGAATTGAACAACCGGTGGACAAGGAAAACCAGGGCAAGACAGAGCACGAAGACGCCCCATCCGGCGGCTTCGTGAGGAGTGCCGGAGTCGAGCGCGGGAACGGCGGCTGAGACCGCGACGCGAATGGCGTTGGCCACAATCGCTATGGGGACGGCGGCAATCAATAAAGCCCATCGCATCCACGGCTTTACGTCGGCGAGATAAGCGAACACCACGGAGATAAAGGCCAGCGACAACAGATAGCGCACGCCGCTGCACGCCTCGACGACCGATACTTTGTGGCCCCCGACGTCCAGAATGACGCCTTCGCGCACGATGCTAAATCCGATGTGCGAAAGAACGCCGGACGCCAGGCGGCTGGCCAGCAACTGTAGAGGCAGGGTGGTCTGGTTGTAGACAATCGCCAGCTTGGGCAGCATGAACAACGAGAGGGCGGCTGGAAAGGCCCATACGCGAAGGAATCCAAATCCTCCCAGGCAAAGCACGGTGCCGATGACGGAGACAAGGAACGCCACGGCACTGGCAAAAAGTCCCAGTCCGAGCGAGGAAATGGCATGCATGGCCGCCGCCGGAGCGAGCAGGAGGAATCCCAACCAAGATGGCGATACGGGGAGCGTCAGCCAGCGCGCGCGTTCGCGCCACACGATCCAGGCGATGACCAGAGGCACGGCGAAGCCATGCGACATGTCTTCGTCGGTCCACCACTGATTGAACATCCCGCGCACGGTCGACGCGTAGCAGGCAAGAAGGGCCAGCGCGGCCAGACCCGCAATGAGGACTCTCCGGTTCGGCATCGGCTAGACGCGTGGACTGGCGGGCACGCAGAACCTGTCGAAGGCTTCGGTCAGCAGAGCCGCGATCTGACCGGCATCGCGCCGCTCGATTTCGTGGCGATGAATCATGTGGACCGGTTTGCCGTCCTGGAACAAAGCGATGGAGGGCGAGGAAGGAGGATAGTCCTGGAGCAGCGCGCGCAGGTGCGCGACAGCCGCTTCATCTCCGCCGGCGAATACGGTGGCCGATTTGGCGGGCTTCACGGCATGCTCCAACGCCATGCCCACCGCGGGACGGGCTCTCCCCGCCGCGCACCCGCAGATCGAGTTCACGATCATCATGACGGTGCCGCCGGATGCGATCATCTTGTCGACATCCTCCGGCGTCCGCGCCTCTTCGACGCCGAAACGCGTCAGCTCGGCCCGCATGGGGGCGATGAAATGTTCAGGATATGCCACGGTTTCATTCTATCAGCGCCGCCTGGTAGGCGGCGGCGGGCTGGTAGCGCGCCCCACACGAGACCAGGAGTCTTGGGTTCGTTTCGTAATTTTTCAAGGCGCAGAATTTGCGTCGAATGGGACGGGCATGGGGGTATGATCGATGGTGCCGTCATGAAATACTCACTGTTCCTTATTGCTCCGCTGATGTTCGCGCAGGCTGTCACGGAAACTTATGCGAACGCCGACCCGCAGCAAGTGATGGACATCTTGCGTCCCAAGGAGCCCGGACTCCATCCGGCGATTCTGGCGATTCACGGGGGAGGGTTCCGCGCCGGCTCGCGAAAAGGGTACCAGGCGACCTGCCAGACGCTGGTCCAGCATGGATATGTCTGCGCTACCGCCGATTATCGGCTGGCTCCGGCCGCGCCTTTTCCGGCTGCGGTTTACGATGTGAAGGCGGCGGTGCGGTATCTGCGGGCGAACGCGTCGCGGCTGGGCATCGATCCCGCAAAGATCGGCGTCATGGGGGGCTCGGCGGGTGGACACCTGGCGCTGTTTCTCGGAGTGACGGGCAATGTGCCGGAGTTTGAGGGCGACGGTCCGAATCGCGACCAATCCTCGCGCGTCTCGGTGGTGGTCGATTATTACGGCCCGTCGGATCTTACCAAATCCTACGGGCGGAGCGTGGACGCGGGCGAAGTGCTGCCGTTATTCCTGGGCGGCGACGTCGCGCACGCCCGGGCCATGCATCTGCGGGCCAGTCCTCTTTATTGGGTGACGCCGGACGCGGCGCCGACGCTGGCGATTCAGGGCACCAAGGACCGCTATGTGAACTATGAGCAGTCGGTTTGGATGATCGACCGGCTGCTGGCCGCGGGCGTGGAGGCGGAACTGGAGAGCATCGAAGGGGCCGACCACGGATTCAAAGGCGCCGACCTAGAGCGCGCCGACAAACGGATGATGGGCTTCTTCGACCGCTACCTGAAATAGCCGCGCTATTGAAAATCGCCGCTCCGGCCGATAAAGGACTGACGGTTTTCCATGCGCTGCCTCCATTGCAACAAAAAGCTGAGCCTGCTTAAGTTGGCGAAAGGAGACAGCTTCTGCTCGCCCGAGCACTTCGACGCGTATCAGCTCCAGTTGTCGAAAAACGCCTACGAGCGGCTGATCAGCGTGCCGGAAGAGGAGGCTCCAAAGGCTCCGCTGGTCTTCAAACCGGTCGAGGTTCCGCAGGCCGAGCTGGAGGCGGATTCGGCATTGGCGCGCCTTTCGGCGTTTCGGGCTCCGGAGAAACAGGCCGAGCCGGTAGCTCATGCGGCGGTGATCCAGGTTCCGCCCTACGCGCCGTTTCTGACAGAGCCACTGCCTTCTTTTCCGCCGAACGGGCCCGTTCCGGTGGCCAGCGAACCGGATGCGAACGAACCGGTGGAAGCGGCGAGGGCCGTGGTATTTCCGGTTCACGAAGTGGAGTCGACGGTCTGCATCCTCAATTTGTACCTGCGACTAAGTCTGTCCGCAACACCGCCGCTCAACTGGACACCGGCGTGGAATGCAATTGCAACTCCAGAGGATTTCCCCGGAGAAATCACCCGGCCGTTGCTCGAAGTCGCTCCGGACTTCCGGCATTACCAGAATCCGGAATACGAAAATCTGGCGCCGGTCGAGCCGCCGTCAACCGTGGAGGCCCCTCGCTCGATCAAACCTGCACTGCACGTCAAGACTTCGTCATTACTGGAACAAAAGCAGCCTGTGGATGGCGCCGATCATCGCCTGCCTTTCCTGGTTGCGCCTTCGTTTCGGGAGAGAGCGGGAGAGGCAATCCCCTTCGACGCCGCGGCGAGTTCCGCGCCGCATGACTGGATGCTGGCTCCCGTTCTCGATCCAGTCCCAGTGGGCGGTCCCCATTGGTCGGGCAAAATTCCGCAGTCCACCGGTTTTGCCGGAAACACATCCGTGCGGCCGAGGAATGCAGATGGGCAGCGGATCCAAAGCGGCTTCGTACTGCAGGCGGAGATGGCGCCCGTTCTTCCGGAAGAAAGCGCGATTGTGTTTTCCGGATGGCAGGTGTCGCACGGCCCGATGGGCATTGCCCGCCCGCAGCTAGAGACGAGCCGCGTGTCGACCGGAGCGATCGATTTCGCGCCGTCTACACCTGCGCCGGTTCGCCCGGATGCGAAGCGGACGCCCAATATCGACCAGCGACAGATTCTGACTGCCGCCAGCACGCTTGGCTCTCTGTTTCGGGGTATTTTAGAGACGCTACCGCACGGGCAGGAACCAGCGTTCGTCACGCCACCGCTTGGCGCTACGACGTTCGGCTTGCAATCGATCCTGGCGCCGTTTCCGGCCTGGGAGTCTTTTTCGTCCCGCACCTGGCAAAATCAGGCCGCTCATTTTCCCTTGCCCACCACGCTGGCCGATGGGGTTGAATCGCCGAAATTTCCGCCGGAACCGCTCCGGTACGCGCCGGATTGTATCAAGCAGGATGCCGCGGGCGAGCAGGCGCCGTCGCTCGAGCACCTGCCTTACCTTCCGATGGCGTGGCCGGGGACCGACGTCGCCCCGACTCCGAGCGCGGATCCAACGCCGGCCGCCTCGGCGCCCGCGATTCGTTTTCTTACCCCGAGGCATATCATCAACCAGCCGGCAGTGATCCGAGCGCTCGGTTCGGGCAGTCGGATTTGACGTCCGTCGCCTCGACATCCATGCCGGCCGCGGATATGCCGGTCCGCGATTCGAGAATAGGACTCTGCGCGCTGTCGGCCACCTGGAATCCATGCCTGCCGGCGACCCCGGCCAGATCGCTCGCAAAGTTCCTCCCGGCCCGCAAAAGTCCAATTCTGCCTTCAGCCAGAAGCTGGCCGCGATTGGGGGCACCGCCGCAATGACAGCTTTTACGAACTTTTACACCAAGCTATGCAGACCTTAGACATCTATGCCGATGCTTAAGTAGGACTCGAAGGCCTAAGGGCCCATCGTCCGGGGAAATTATGCAGAAAACAAAGACCAATCCGGGGAGCGTGGCGACAGTGGAACGTGAGCCGTCGAACAGCGACGCCGCGTTACGGTCGTTGGCGCTTGCCGTATCGTTGCATCTGAGAGGTGAGCAGGAAGAGGCGCTGAAAGAGTTGGATCGCGCCGAGACCGATGCAAGCGCGAGCGACTTGGCGGAAATCCAGGCTGCGCGGGGCCACATCAATTCCGAGCTGGGGCGCTTCGAAATCGCCGCGGCCAGCTACTCCCGGCTGGCCGAACTGCTGCCCCAGGATGCGCAAACCCGCTACAAGCTGGGCTTGTGCCGGCAGCATCTGGGCCGCTACGCCGAGGCTCTCGAAAATTTCCGCGGGGCCATCTCGCTGGGGGATCAGGATTTAAGAACCAAGCTCGCGGCGGGCGCTTGTCTACTGCAGCTTAACGATGGCAAGGCCGCCATCGAGACCTTCGACACGGCTTTGGCGCAGGCGCCGGAGTCCGAGGAAGCACTGTTCGGGAAAGCGGTCGGGTTGCAACTGCTGTGGGAGTTCGATGAGGCCACGGCGATCTATGAACGGATTCTGACGGTGAATCCGCACGCGGAGGAAACGCTTACGAATCTTATCAGCCTGGGTCTGCAGCGGAAGGACTACGATTCGGTCCGCCGGTGGAGCGACCAGCTGCTGGCCTACCGGCCCGATGCCGTGGCCGGCCTGGTTGGGCTGGCGGGGGCGTCCTTCGCCACGGGAGATTTTGAAGCCGCGGCGAAACACACGACGCGTCTGACCGAACTGGCGCCGAATTCCTACGATCACTGGTTCAACCTGGGCGTTGCGTTACAGCGGCTGGGAAGACTCCCGGAATCCGCCAATGCCTATCAGAGAGCGGGCAATATCCGGCCGGAGGCGACCTTCGCGCACATTAACCTGGGCGTGGTGCATCGCGAACTGGGCGACTGGTCCAGCGCTCGCGCCGCCTTCGAGAAGGCCGTCGAGGCCGCACCGGAGCGCGCGGATTTGAAGCTGGAACTGGCGTCGATTATCGAACGAGGGGGTTCGCTCGAAGAGGCGGAATCGCTCTATGCGAACCTGGTGAAGACGAATCCGGATCTGGAAAACGCCTGGTTCCGGCTGGGCTATCTCCGCTTGCAACGCGGCGATCATGCGGGCAGCATTCCGGCGTTCGAGGCCTGCATCAGGAATCGTCCCGAGTGGCCGGAAGCGGAAATCAACCTCGGCCTGGCGCACACCCGCAGCGGTCAATACGACGAAGCCGAGGCGGTGCTGACCAATCTGCTGGGACGGAATCCGAAGTCGACCGAGGCATTGAACGGCCTGGCGGTCTCCGCGCTGGAGCGGCCGGATCACGCCAAGGCGCTTACCTATCACCTGGCTCTGCTCGAGGCAGGCGAGAAGTCGCCGGAAATTTACTATAACGCCGGACTACTTTCGCAGCAGCTCCATGAGTTGGACAAGTCAGCCGAGCTGTACCGCTCCGCTCTCGATCTGCTTCCCGATTTTCCGGAAGCGCTGTCGAATCTGGGCCATGTGCTGCAGACGCTGGGCAAGGGCGAAGAAGCGCTCACCTGCTGGGTTTCGGCATTGGAGAAGAAGCCGGAACTGGCGCGAGGGTACTTCCTCCGTTAAGAGGTCGTCTCGCTAAGAGATTCCCTGACTTTACGAGTGTGTGTGAAAACTCCGGTGCTGACCGCTCCCGGTGGTCGCGGCTCTCCTCACCTCGATGAATCCCAAAGGCTCGAAATAGAACCGCAACTATCAGGAGCGGTCTAAGCTGGCTCTTCACACAGACTCTTACGTCAGGGGTTATCACGCTGCCCGAAAACTTTCACACCTGTCCGCATGGCCGATCCAATGGAGTAGATAGGAGTTCAACGCGACACGCACGAGTGTTTCAGCGCGGTGCGGCGCAGAGCGATACCGATTCAATTCTCGTAATCAACTGGGCGGCGGACTCTTCGGGGAGATGTTCAAGCACCGTTACGCTCGTGTGCGTTCGCAATATTGAGGTTTCTCCGGCGATTTCCACCGCGCACTTACCATCGCCGAGCCAGCCGCCAATCTGCTGCGCTCTTGACGCGATATCGGATTCCGAGGCCTCGAAGATGGTCATCAGCTCATCCTGCGACCAGCGGAAAATTACGTCGTAGGGCCGGATGGTTGCGGCGAGACGTTCTCCCAAGTCCTTCATGATCTGGCCGGCGCCCGCGTCTTTCAGTCTCGGATGGATGGAGCCTTCCTCGGTCGATCCCACCAGGATCACGCAGAATGGCCTTTTCTTCCTAATTTGCGTCAGGATCCGCCTCTCGGCCGCCGTGCGATTCAGGAGCCCGGTCTCGGGATCGGTAAAATTCGACGCAGTGGCCTCCGCGAGCCATGCGTCTATTTCTTCCCGCCGGCGGCGCAAATCGTCGATGGTCGCCAGTTTCTCGGTCAGCGCTCTTCGGGAATATGCCCGCAAGCCGGCGGCGTAACGCTTGAACGCGACGCGGAGTTGCGCTTCCTCGTCCACTTCGGCCGAAGTTCCGATGTGCTCGGCCAGATCCTCAAGGAATGCCCGCTGCAAATCCGCCGACTCGACCAGCGTATCTTCGGTGGTGCGGAGATGCTCCAGCATCATGGCCGCATGATTCGATCCGGCGGTAATCCAGGCGCTGGCGGTTCTCGAGTATTCGAGCAGATCGGTCTCCACCGACTCCTGGCTTTGCCGCAGCGCTTGCGGCGTGGCGTCGAAGCCAAGCCTTCGCGGCAACTTCAACAGGCGGTCCCGATACATGGCGCCCACCGACGGGCACACTTCCGCCATGCAGTTTCCTATAGCGACCACCGTGCTTAGATAGCAGGCAAGCGCGGTCTGTTCAAATTGTTTGACAGCTTCTGGATTTGGCGAATCAGGCGTGGAACTCATACTCTCTCGTGGATTGATCGGCATTTCCGGGCCGAGGGCGGCTCGGGTAAAGACCTTAGCGCGGTTCTGGATTTCGCGCCGGTTCGGATTCCGACGCCGGCAGATTGGGCCGTTGGCGCTCCATTCGCCATGTCACTTTGCCGCCTTGTTCCCGCTCTGTGCGGTTGATTCTCAGCTTTGCGTGAGCGAGATAGTCCAAATGGACGCGGTCGAACGCGAGGCCGGCTGACGCCATCAGCTTCATATAATCGCCATGCGCGGTTTCGTCGGGCGCTTCGGTGTAGCCGGAATCCCAGGTGATATCAGGCGACACGCCGCCGGTGGCGCCGCCCACTGCCGGACCACCTGTCGCGTTGGCTCCGCCTCGGCCGGGCGAACCCTTTAACGCCATATAAATCCGGATGCCATTGACGATCGGCTGCTGCATATCTTCCGGCTGCCAGCGCTGCCCGAAACGCTGATAACGGGCGTTCATTCGATTTTCGAGGTCGAGCAGACCAGGCACGTTGCGTTGCGCTTCCACAATGCGGTCGCGAATTTCGTAGGCGATTTTTTCGCTGTAGAGATGCGTATCGTCCCGTAGATACGTCAAGCTGGTGAACCAGCCGCGAGGGATCCACCAAGTGCGGCCGTTGTTGGCTCCCTGGCGGGTGGTGACCCAGGCCGAATATTCGGAAAAGGACTGCACCCATTCGTGCGACGGATAGCCGTGAGGATTCAAAAACGCGTCGGGCAGCCACGCTTCGAGCAGCGTCCGCGATTCCGGATACACAGGGTCCGGGCGGTCTCGTCCGTCCCGGTTTCCCTCAGACATATTAACGATTCTACGCGAGGTCTGCATGTAGCCGTCAACGCAGTTAGGGACGGTCTCCTCTGTCCCTGGAGGACCCAGAAGCAGTGGCGGCGACGGCGTTCACCGTACCTTTTTACCGTGTCAGTAGTAAATGCCGAACACCGGCCGCTCAGCGTGGCAGAGAAACGTAGCCCGTTGAGCGGCCACATGCGTGCAGCTACAATGTCATCGTGGAGGAACTCCCTTT
>OCZT010008286.1_pt1 | contig 10126 bp, 6 predicted proteins | sample 1539031 | NCBI WGS metagenome assembly OCZT01 (sample SAMEA3539308, study PRJEB22396) | soil metagenome | biome: tundra; feature: field; material: soil | place: USA | collected 2010-05 | depth 0.15 m
ATGGTTTACAGCCCAGCTACCCCAAACGATTCGCTATCTGCAACTGTAGTACTAGGCGGACCTGTTTTCTGATTCGAATTCTGTCGTTTGAGCGCAGTTTTCCATTCAATTAGCTCGACATGATGACAAATGATATAAAAAGCTAGGTCGATAGCTTTGCCGTCTATTAACGACCAATGAAGTAGCCAATAGCGCCCAACGTATGGCGATGGACCAGGGCGCTTCTCAAAAAGCTTTTCGGGGGAGATTTTCAATGCAGGATCTAACGCGCCGAGAATTTTTACATACAGTGGCGGGAGCCGCGGTGGGCAGTACGATAGCCAATCAAAATGCGTTCCTTCATAGTGAAGCCGTAGCCGCTTCATTCACACCAGCTGATCACGGCAATAGAGCAAGCCTGCCGTTCCAGTCTCTAATCTTTCCGAAGCCGCAAGAAATTTCCAGCTCGGGGGGCGACTTCGTCCTAGATAATCAAGTACGGATTGTCGTGCCGTCCGATGCATCGGAACAGGATTTACTTTTAGCTGGTCTGCTGGCGAATGAACTGGCTGACCGGTTTGGAATGTTCCTGAAGATTGAACGCATAACGAAATTGGATGCCAACAAGCGCGTAATTCTGATGGGATCGATCAGGAATCCATTGGTTCGGCGGTATTGCTCGGAAATGGATCTGACGGCAAGCATGGGAAGTCTTGGGCCAGAGAGCTATATCCTTCGGACAAACAACAACATCGTTCTGGTTGCTGGTAGCGATGATCGCGGGGCTTTCTATGGGCTGCAATCTCTCCGGCAATTGCTCGCAAGCGAAGAGAAAGTACCGCGATTTCTCGGTGTGCAGATTCGCGACTGGCCCGACAAGCCGTTTCGAGGAATCTACATGTATCTTCCAGGGCGCGATAATATCGCTTTTTTCAAGCGCTTCGTCTGCGACTTTATGGCTTTGTATAAGTACAACACGCTCATTTTGGAAATGAATGCGTGCATGCGGCTTGACAGTCATCCTGAACTGAACTACGGATGGGTGGAATTTGCCCGGGAGTGCAACTATAGCTACCGCAATTACCCTCCAGGGCCATTCCACGACGTGCAACAGAATTCCTCCCATCAGGATGATGCTGATGGAGGTTTCCTCGAAAAAGAGGAGGTTGCCGATCTGGCCCGTTGGGTGAGGAGAAATCACATTGACCTCGTTCCATGTCTTCCTTCTTTTACGCATAGTTACTATCTGCTGACGGAGCACAGAGACCTTGCAGCAGTGCCGCAAAATAAGTGGCCGGACATATATTGCCCATCCAATCCGAAGTCTTACTCGCTGGTATTTGAGGTCTATGACGAATACATCGACGTTCTGAAGCCCAAGACCATTCATATCGGTCACGATGAGCTATTTCTACCGGTCGGGGTGTCGCCCCAGTGTGATGACAAGGATATTGGCGAGCTGTACGGACAGGATGTCAAGAAAATCCACGATCATCTTGCATCGAAGGGAGTCAAGACTCAGCTTTGGGGCGACATGTTGCTGCAGCCGGTTCGTGGCAAAGGATTGCAGAAGAATGGAACTTCGGACGGCTGGACTTACTACTCGCCGGGCGGCCTAACTCCGGAACAGGTTGAAAGGCTGATCCCCAAAGACTGTTTGATCTATAACTGGTTCTGGAGCGATGATCCGGACGAACAAGGGCCGGCGGAACTCAATGAGGTCGCACTCGATAAGATGGGATTCCAGCAAATTTTCGGTAACTTCCAGCCAAATATTGAACACTATGAAATGCGCAAGAAACTCTCTACTCTGCTCGGCGCGGCACCGTCGGCCTGGTTTGCCACCAACGAAGTTGGTTTTGGAAAAGAGCTGATGGCTACCTTCCTAGGCTGCAGCAACATACTCTGGACCGGTCAGGTCATCCAAGGCAAGGCATTGTCCGCGCGGGTTCAATCCATGCTACCCGCCATTCGCGTTCGGCTCAGCGGAATAACTCCCCCTAGCCAGACAGAAACCACGATTGTGCCCGTAGATATTTCGAGCAGATTCAATATTGGGGACATCGTCCCTATGCTGGGGGTAAACCTCGACGGAATGGCAACAGAAAACGTCCAGTACGATAACATCCCGTTCGATCTGAAGCGTGCCAATAGCATGCGCGCGATTATCGTCGGCACGGAAGGAAAGGAAGCTACCGGCCTACCAAAAGCCGTGACCGGCATCCCTGTGGGAGAAGCCCCCACCAGTCTGGTCTTTCTCCATGCGTCCGCAAGACGCGCCTCGAACAGAGAGAGCTTTCGATTGATCTGGGATCAGCAAGACACGGCGGATCTTCTAGGATGGTACGAAGTCGTTTATGAAGATGGCTTTGTCACTACCATTCCAATCCGTTACGGCGTCAATATACTCGAGTGGAACTGGGACGAGCGTGTTTCTGCAGACGATTATTGCTACAACGCAGACGCACTGCCCGTTGGAGCCAGGGACAAAAATCGCGTCACATTTTTCGCTTACGAGTGGACCAATCCCCGGCTAGGCAAAGTCATTCAGGAGATCCGACTGAAAGGCACAACTGGTTTCCGGGGGGCCTCGGGGGACTTCAATAACGATTACGGACCGGCGATTGCAAGCAACGCTGTGATCTTGACGGCGCTCAGTATGGTGAAAAAGCGGACGTAGCTATACTTGCTTGAGGTCAAGGCCTGCATGGCCGGTCGCTATTTGCGCTTGCATAAGGCAAGTGCTAGATACACGGACTTGGAGTAGCAAAATGAATCATTCATTATCCCGTTCGATCTCTGGCCCAGCTTAAAGATGCCCGCAAGCTCCTTCGTCCTCTCCGACGCGATCTCGTGGGGTGGTTGCAAGGGTTGGTTCGCGTCAATACTGTAGCGATTCCACCTAACGACAAACGAAACACCCGCTCAAATGGCTCTGACGAATTCTTACTGAGCAATGGAATTCGCTCCGAACTATACGAAATCGAACTCGGAGACCCATCGTGCGGTCGTTGGAAGCGGAAGGACCGCCCCGTGTTCATACCGCTCTCGAGGACTACACATGCCTGAAGTGACCCGTCGTGCTCTGCTGCGCACCGGACTTGCAGTCTCTGCCGCCTCCCTCGTTTCCGACTTCGCCATCGCCCACGCCAATGCACTCTTTTCCAATAGCCCCGGCTTCGCCTTCCAGGAAGCTAGCGCCGCCGTCGCTCCGCGTGAACAGTTCCTCTTCGATTTCGGCTGGAAATTCCACCTGGGAAGCGACTCCGATGCGCTCCGCGACTTCGACTTCGATTTCGGCAAAGGCCAGAGCAGATTCGCCACGACCGGGGCCTTCGCATTCGCCACAGATGTGCTCGACGACTCCAAGTGGCGATCTCTCAATCTGCCTCACGACTGGGCCGTCGAGCTGCCCTTCGTTGATGACGAATCCCTCAAAAACCGAGGCTATAAGCCTCTGGGCGACAAATATCCTGACTCTTCCGTTGGCTGGTATCGCCGTACCTTCGATATCCCCACCTCCGATGCTGGACGCCGTATCTTCCTCGAATTCGATGGCGCATTCCGCAACGCCCTCGTGTTCGTTAACGGCTGCTTCATCGGCCGGAACGACAATGGCTACGTCCCCTTCCGCTTCGACCTGTCGGACTTCCTTTATTACGGAGAGAAAAACTTCCTGGTGGTTCGCGTGGACGCCAGCTTTGGCGACGGCTGGTTCTACGAGGGCGCCGGCATCTATCGCCATGTATGGCTTGCAAAGACTGACCCCATCCACCTCGGTAAGTGGGAGAGCTATGTTCGCACCGACGTCGAGAGCAGCACCACCACAGTCACTCTCGCGACCATTGTTGAAAATCAGGGTAAGCAATCCGAAATCCCGCGCGTTCGCTGGCAGGTCATCGACGCAGACGGCAAGACCGTTGCCACAGTAGATGCCGCGCCGCAAATCATTGCCCCAGATGGATCCGCCACCTTTACCGCATCCACCAAGCTACACTCGCCCAGACTTTGGTCGCCGGAAGTTCCCTACCTGTATTCTGCGATCGTCTCCGTCGAGACGGCAGGTAAAGCCCGCGATGCCGAACGCATTAGCTTCGGAGTGCGCACCATCGCCTTCGACGTCAACAAGGGCTTCTTGCTCAACGGCAATTCTGTCAAAATCAAGGGCACGTGTAACCACCAGGATCACGCTGGAGTCGGCGCTGCACTGCCAGACCGACTACAGTCGTATCGCCTCGCCGTCCTACGCGACATGGGAGGCAACGCCGTGCGCACATCGCACAACATGCCCACTCCTGAGTGGGTAGAGGCCTGCGACCACATGGGCATGATGATGATGTGCGAAACCCGATTGATGAGCTCCAATTCGGAAGGTCTAGCTCAACTCGAAACTATGATTAAGCGTTACAGAAACTCTCCCGCCATCATTCTTTGGTCGATGGGCAATGAAGAGACGGTCCTCCAGAACAAGCCGCAAGGCGAGCATATTGTTGCCTCCATGGTCAAACGCTCGCATGGGCTCGACCCCACCCGCCTATGTACCGCGGCGGTCGACGACAACTACGGCAAAGGAGTTTCGCTCGCGCTTGATGTCGAAGGCATCAATTACAGTCTCGACGTCATAGACAAATACCACCAAAGCCACCCCAACCAGCCCCTCGTCGGCTCGGAAACCGCCAGTACCATATCAACTCGTGGAGTGTACATCACCGATAAGCTCCGCAACTGGGTCAGCGCGTACGACACGAACCGACCTCCTTGGGCGGCGCTGGCCGAAGAATGGTGGAAGTTCTACGCCGATCGTAAATATCTCTCCGGCGGCTTTGCCTGGACAGGTTTCGACTACCGTGGAGAACCCACTCCCTATAGTTGGCCTTCGATCAGCTCGCAGTTCGGCATTGTCGATACGTGCGGTTTTCCGAAAGATAACTTTTTTTACTACAAGGCTTGGTGGGGGATCGAGCCGGTGCTGCACCTGTTCCCTCACTGGAACTGGGAGGACCGCATCGGCGAGCCCGTCTCGGTCTGGGTCCATTCCAACCTTGACGAGATAGAGCTATTCCTCAACGGAAAAAGCCTGGGCAGCCAAAAAGTTCAACCGCTGACTCATCTGGAATGGAAGGTGAAGTTCGAGCCCGGCGTCATCGAAGCCCGCGGCAGCAAAGGCGGGAAAGTCGTCCTGACGGAAAAACGGGAAACCACCGGCGCTCCCGCCACCCTCAAGCTAACGGCAGACCGAAACGAGATAGACGCGGACGGCGAAGACATCGCCATCGTGCGCGTGGAGATGCTCGACAGCACTGGCCGCCATGTGCCCACCGCGGACAATATCATCGGCTTCAAGATCACCGGTGATGGTGCGATGCTCGGCGTCGGCAATGGCGACCCCAACTGCCAGGAGTCCGACAAAGAACCAAAACGGAGCCTCTTCAACGGGCTCGCCCAGCTCATCGTGCAGAGCAATAAGACTCCGGGAGCCATCAATGTTGAAGCCTACACCGAGAGAGATTCCCTCCGCACTGCACTCCCTCCTACTGAAGTTACTATTGCAACCAAGAGAGTGAGTCTTCGTCCAGCAGTAAGTTAAAGACGCTGAGGTCCACAAACTGACCGTGCAAGCTGACTTCATAGCCAGCGCTTCCGCAATGCTGATACGGTAGACCCTCACAAGCAGCATTTTTTCAGGTGGGATCCACAATCGTGGCAGCCAACACGGGGAGACTCGGATCCACGAGGCTTTGAAAATATTAGTTGCCGTCTATTCACTTCCATAAGTTGAAGGATACAATTCTACGAATCGGAGTACACATTGAATGAACACACGCAAAGTAGTTCCACCCGGCTCTAAAAACTCTCCGGAAGTTCGATTTCATCGTCCGCCATTTGGATCTCTAAAGCACCTTCTCGCCGGAGTCTTGCTCCTGGCCACGATGGTCACAGGAGTTTGTGTATTAGCTGCACAAGAGAAAGCCAAACTACCCGGCGAAGATTGGGTGTCCTTGTTCAACGGGACAGACCTGACGGGTTGGGTCAAGGTCGGCAAGGAGAGCTGGACGGTCGAAGATGGATTAATTCACGGCAAGGGCCTGACGCAGGACTACGGATACCTGGAGACAGAGAAGAACTATAAGAATTTCCAGCTTTCTCTGCGCTTCAAGTGCGTGGGCGATGGCAATAGCGGCGTGTTTTTTCACACCGACTTCAAACCGCGATCGGTCGATACAACCCAGGGCATGCAGTTTGAGATCGATTGTACGATGATGCACCATACCGGCGGTGTCTATGGAGAGGACGGGCGCGGATGGGTGGTTTGGCCGGCTCCGGAAAATGAGGGTGTGGTGCGCATGGGTGAATGGAATGATTATCTGGTCGAGGTGATTGGAAACCGCTACAGGTCGCGTCTGAACGGCGTTCAAATGGTGGATTTCACGGACCCCAACCCGAGTTCGTTCGATGGCAAGATCGCGCTTCAGCTTCACTCAGGTGGCCAGGGAAACATGGAGTTCAAGGATATTTGGATACGAGATCTCTCCGCCAAATGACGCCTTCTTGACATTGCGCTGGTTCAATGAACTGCGATTGGCGCATCCATCCCTTCATCAAATCTTATGATTATGGAAGCCGCGCTGGAGCTTCCATAATCATTCAATAAACTTCTTCGTGCTATCGAAGACTAGGAACGACCTAGAAGAAGCCGGTCTACGCGGCGGCTCACGTCCCTCAAGTAGGCCTCGTCGCCAGGGTCTAGCTCCACGATGGCGCTGCCGGAGTAGCCTATCTCGGCAAAGGCGCTGCGCACGGCATCCCAGTCCACGTTTCCGTCACCCAGATTTACCCATGCATAGCCATCTTCTTTGAGCTTGAGATCTTTGAGGTGAACCTTAACGATTCTCTTATCCAGAGTATGAATCCAATCTTGAGGATAGCCATAAAGCATGACATTTCCAACATCGAACCAAGCCTTAATCCAGGGGCTGTGAAACTCGTCAATGTACTTAGCCATTTCCAGGGGGCTTAGAAGGAAGTCGTTCCACACTTCCTCGATCGCTATCACGATCTTCAATTCCTCAGCCAGCGGAATGAGTGTGCGGATCTGCGTTTGCGAGCGCGTCCAGGCGTCAAGGTAGGATGTTTGCGGGTTCACTACGGCTGGAACAAGCAGCACGGCGTCCGCGCCCCATAGATTCGCGTTATGCAGGGACGCCCGCATGCCGGCGAGGCCTTGTTTCACGACTGCGGGATCGCTGGAGGAAAGCGGATATTTCGAATGACTCAGGTTCATGACCGAGTCAATGCGTATATTCGCTTCATCGGCTGCTTTCTTGATTCTTTCAGCATTGCGCTGGTCCGGCTCAGTGGGCGCCTGCACGACTTCGAAGCCGACATCACGTGCCATTTTGAAGCGTTCTGTGTAACTCAGCTTTGCAGGCAACATGTCAAACAGCACGCCCTTCTTGATTGAGGAAGGCGACGGTCGAATCGCAGCATTACTAGCCGCTATCGTCGACGACGAGCGGGCCGACGTTCCGCCGGCGAAACCTGCTGCACAGGCGGCTGTGAGTGAAGACTTCAGAAACTCTCGACGTGATGGTTGGCGCATATTCAGACCTCAGAGCAGTCGTTGCTGATGTATCCAGTGCGGAAATGCCGCTCCGACTGCCTCACCAGACCTTGCTAAACTAAGTAAGAGTTGAAGCTTACGCATATACCCTGTCAAGAGATACAGAGGTGGCCCCGGAAATTCGGACAGTGGGATAATGGCGTGCCCGATCTTTTGTACCAGTGAGATAGTTACAGATGCTGACCAAACGTGTGGCTTCCGTCACACCTGTTTCTCCCCACGCTTTGAAGAATTCTCCTGAACCTCCGAAAGTCGCAGCGCCGAAACTCAACGCGGATACTTTCAGTCCCGAACGGCCAAGTTGTCTGTATTCCATGAGCCCATTTTCCTTTGGAGGAGATTGTCGCGTCCCGCGGCGTCAATCCGCGCGCAACATGGACCGAGTTATATCATGGGTGCTTATAAGACACCATCCGTTGGAGGAACTGCGTGCCGCAATCATCCACGATTCAAAATTCAAAGCTCGCCCGGCGACTTCTTCGTCCATTGCGCTTGGAGTTGATTCAGCTTGTGACGGACCTGGTTCGCGCAAATACGGTTGCCGTTCCACCGGATGGTAGTGAGACACCTGGCCAACTCGTTCTGCGACGATTTCTTCGCAAGCGCGGACTGACCTCTGAACTCTACGAAACGGATTTCGTCACTGCGTCCGATAGTCCATGGAAGCATGCGGATCGGCACTATCAGGGCCGCAAAAATTTAGTTGCCAAGCTTGTGGGCACGGGCGGAGGACGTAGCTTATTGTTGAGCGGGCACATGGACACAGTGCCGACGCGCGCGGACACCTGGAAGACATCTCCGTGGTCGCCGAATATGCGTCGAGGCCGACTCTACGGTTTGGGCACATTCGATATGAAAGCGGGTTTGGCAGCGCAAGCGATGGTACTGTGCGCATTGCGTGTAGGTGGAGTGCGATTGCGCGGTGATCTGACCTTCGAGTCGGTCGTCGACGAGGAGTGGGGAGGAGGAGGCGGTACCCTTGCAGGTCGTTTGCGTGGTGATTCTGCGGATGCGTGTGTCATCTCCGAGGGCACACAACTTGACGTCTTTCGAGCAACGCGCGGCGGATTTATCGTGGACCTTTCGGTCAGCGCAGGCAACGCCTCTGCTTACTTTTCGTCATCACCGGTCGTCAGTCCAGCTATTCCCTTGGGACGATTGCTACGGTGGGTTGACGGCTGGGTGAAACGTCGAAGCCGCAAAGCGACGCGCGGCGCCTACCAGTCTATTTCAGACCCTACACCAGTACAGGTCTTTGCCGTTGAAGCCAATCGATTGGATGCGGACGTGCCTTTGAGCGTGCCGCTCAAAGCCGCAGTCAGGGTCTACTTCCAGTTTCTTCCGCATGAAGAAGTAGACGTCATTATCGCCACGATTCTCGATTCGTTGCGGCGATTTGAGAAAGCAGATCCATTCTTCCGGGAACATTCCATTGCATGGAGACCCGTCGTAGAGCCTCCATTACTTGGCCATGAGTTGCCGCGTGATCATCCTTGGACGGAGTGCCTTTTCCGGAGTGCCTCAGCGTCCCTGGGCAAACCACCGGCCCTCACTGCAGCGCCGTATCCTTGCGATGCTTTCTTAATGCAACGAGTTTATGGGATTCCGACGCTGCTATTCGGCCCACGCGGTGGGGGTGCGCACAATCCGGACGAGTACGTCGAGACCCGCTCTGTTCTTCAAACGGCCGAAGTGCTTCTGACGACCGCGCTTGAGTGGAGCGAATAAACGCATCAATCGTTTTCTTCTAAAAACAAGTCCTAAATCTGCGCAATAACAACTTGATTCCTAATAGCCGAATCGAACCGGTACTTGTCTAACGGGCGAACAAACTTAGATCTATGCTGTCGGCCATCGCTTTCAATCCAGCAGCGTTGGGGTGCAGATGGTCACCGCTGTCATACATGTCGAAGAAGCGAGTTGGGTGGTTGGGATCGCGGACAACCTTCTCGAAGTCCGCAACGCCGTCGAAACTATAAGTTGTGCGAATCCAATCGTTGACCGCTTCCCGCATCTTCTCGCCGTCGGGCGAAGCGTATTTGCAACGCTCATAGGGCAAGATCGTAGCGCCGATCACTCGTATCCCATGGGCGTGGGCCCTCACGGCAATTTGCTGCAGTGCACCGATTAGTTCTTGCGCTGTGTTCGCTGGATCGCTGGGCGTTGCCGATACATTATGGCCAACGTCATTGATGCCTTCCAACACAATCAGATACTGAACTCCGGCCTGCGCAAGAACATCGCGATCCAGGCGGCGAAGTGCGCTTTCGCCGCCATCGCCGTCGCGTAGAAGGCGGTTTCCGTTAATGCCCGCATTCAAGACTGCGGTCCCCGACATCGATTTGTTTGTCTGAATGCGACTTGCCAAAACATCGGGCCATCTGCTGTTTGTGTTCTCAATGCTTGCGGCCCCGTCGGTGATGCTGTCACCCAACGCCACGATCGCTCCGGCTGTGATCGCTCCGGCTGTGGTCGCTCCGTCTGCCTCCACCTCCACTCTCTTGAGAAAGTACCAGGATGGACTCT
>OCZT010008287.1_pt1 | contig 10124 bp, 5 predicted proteins | sample 1539031 | NCBI WGS metagenome assembly OCZT01 (sample SAMEA3539308, study PRJEB22396) | soil metagenome | biome: tundra; feature: field; material: soil | place: USA | collected 2010-05 | depth 0.15 m
CCGTGATGGTCGTCGTGCCGGCGGCCACGCTCGTCGCCAGCCCGCTCGCGCTGATGGTCGCCACACTCGGCGTGCCCGAGCTCCACGTGATCGCGCGGCCCGTGAGCACGTTACCCACCGAATCCTCCGTCACGGCGGTGAACTGCACGCTGGCCGCACCGACGACCGCCGTCGGCGCCACAGGCGTGACCGTCACCGAGGCCACTGATGCCGGCGCCGGTGGGGGCGGCGGAGGCGGCGCCGTGACGGTCAGCGTCGTCGTGCCACTCGTCGTGCCGCTCGTCGCCGTGATGGTCGTCGTGCCGGCGGCCACGCTCGTCGCCAGCCCGCTCGCGCTGATAGTCGCGGCGTTCGTATTGCTCGAGTTCCAAGTGATCGTCCGGCCCGTGAGCACGTTGCCATTCGCATCCTTCGTCACGGCGCTGAACTGCACGCCGGCCGCGCCCACAACCGCCGTCGGCGCCGTTGGCGTGACCGTCACCGACGCCACCGACGCCACCGGCGTCAGCTGCGTCGTGGCGCTCGCCACGTTCGACGGACTGCCGACCACTGCGTTCGTATTCAGCGTGCCGCGGAAGGCGACCACCGCGAACTGATCGGCGGTGTTCGACGCCAGCCCGTACACGGTGCAGGTCAGCGGGCTGCCGACCCCGGTGCCCGCCAGCGGCGTGCTGCAGGTGCCGCGCGTTACGCTGGTCGCCGTGGCCCAGGCGAGCGGCGCGAGGGCGTAGCGCACGTCGTAGCTCGCCGCGTTGCCCAAACCGTCAGCGACCTGCGTGAACGTGAGCGTCGCCGACGTATCCGTCGTGGACACCACGCTCAGGTCGGTAACGGTGCTGGGAGCTTGCGCCACGACAGCCGTAGCCGTACCGGTGACCCCGGCGGCCGTGACCTTGACCGTGACGGTCCCGCGGCCCTTTGGTGTTCCAAGACCATTCGGGCTGACCTGCATGATCGAAGAATCGCTGCTCAGCCAGACCACTCGGCGCCCCGACAGAACGTCCCCGGCGGCGTCCAGCAGAGTGACGGTGAACTGTGTCGTTTGATCAAGCGCGACGTTGACCTGTGTCGGGGTGACCATGATCGCGGCGATCGGGGCGCCGCCGACGACGGTCTGAGTCGCGACACCGCTGATGCCGTCGCTCGCCGTCGCCGTGATGGTCGCGCTTCCGATGCCGACGCCGACGGCGAAGCCACTGCTCGAGACTGTGACGATGGTCGAATCGCTGCTGATCCAGTTGAAGAATTGGCCACCGATAGGATTGCCGTTGGCATCCCTTGCGATGGCTGACAACTGCGCCGATTCGCCGAGGGCGACGCTTGACGACGGCGGGTTCAGTGTGACGGAGGCGACCGCTGCCGGGGTTACCGTCCCCGGTCCGAAGTTGTTCGAGGACGGACCGGTGATGGGATTCGCATCGCCGGAACAGGCGACGAGGGCGCCGAGAAGCGTGAGTCCGACCCGAAGACGCGCGATCTTGCTCGCACGAAGGAAGACGTGTGCTATGCGGAGTTGACGCTTGGTCATTGGGATTTCGGAGCCTCCGTACCCGCCGGGACATTTGGGTAGATCGCCAGCCTGCTGACCGATCACTTCTCGGTTTCGCTGGCGGCCCGGCGAGCATTGCGGACATTCCGCGTCAGCCCCGTGACTCTGCGTCGCCGTCTTTCGACGGGTTTGCTCTGAGCAGCGTCCTGCCTTATCGTCATCGCCTGCTTCGCACTCACCGGCGGGCGGACGACAAAAAGGGCCGCCGGCGGACTGACCGGTGTTCAGGTCAGATTTGCTGGCGGCCCGGCAGGCCTGGCGGACTGTCCGCTGTAGCCCCGTGACTCTGCGTCGCCGTCTTTCGACGGGTTTGCTCTGAGCAGCTATTACAGTTGTTTGGGTCTTACGTCACAAAGACGACCTTTGCGTGTGGGCGTAACGAGCGTGATGTAGACTGTTACAGGCACGTGTGTTCGTTGTTCCCGTGTGTTCCAGATCACTGACGGCCGGTGGTGATTTGCGCCGGCTCCTCAGCATTCTTCCCTAAGTACGGACCCGTGACGACCCTCGCGATTACTGACACGACATGAATTCGTGGCATTGGATATTGATTGCCGGCGTCGCGATCACGGTCTACGCTTACGCAGGCTATCCGATTCTGCTCGTCGTAATGCGGCAGTTTCGCCGCCGACCGACAGCCTCAACGGCGAAGCCCGTGACGTGGCCGCGCATTTCCATTACGCTCCCGGCGTACAACGCGGAACGAACGCTACGCCCCGTGCTCGACGGACTCGTGGCCATCGACTATCCCGCCGAACTACGCCAGATCGTCGTCGTGTCGGACGGATCGACCGACGGTACGGAGGCCCTCGTGGGCGAATACGCCCACCTGGGCGTCGAGCTCCTGCGCCACAGTCCACGAGTGGGCAAGACGGAGGTCGAGAACTTCGCGATGACCGCGCTCACCGGCGAGATCATCGTGAACACCGACGCATCGGTCGCCCTCGCCCCGGATGCCGTGTGGCGCCTCGTCGCGGCGCTTTCGGATCCGGGCGTGGGCGTTTCGTCGGGGCGGGACATCTCGGTCGCGGCGGTAGGGGGAACGGCGCACGGCGGAGAGGCCGCGTACGTCGGATACGAAATGTGGGTACGCGATCTCGAGACGGACGTGGACGCGATCGTCGGCTCTTCGGGTTGCTTGTACGCGGTCCGCGCCCAGCTGCACCGGCGGGAGCTCCCTGGATACGTCGCGCGAGATTTTTCGTCGGCACTCTGGGCGCGCCTCAACGGATTCCGCGCCGTGTCGGTGCGTGACGCCATCTGTTTCGTCCCTCGCGCGGCTTCCATGCACGTGGAGTTCAGAAGAAAGATCCGAACGATGACGCGCGGATTGGAAACGCTCTTTTTCCATCGGCAGTTGCTGAATCCAATTGGATACGGCGTGTTCGCCTGGTTCCTCTGGAGTCACAAGTTGATCCGCTGGCTCGTTCCGTGGGCGCTGACGGCGTGCGCGATCGCCATGATCGCGCTCTCATCTTCCGCTTCGTGGGCAGCGGGCGGCGTCATCGCGCTCGCAGTCGGCCTTGGGCTGGCCGCGCTGGGATGGTGGTGGCCGCAACGGGACCGCGTACCCCGGGTTTTTTCGGTCGCGGCGTACTTCGTTTCCGGTACACTGGCCGGACTTCTCGCATGGATGAGCGCGATGCGGGGTCACCAGGCGTCGCTCTGGGATCCGACCCCGCGCGCCCCGCCGGTCACCAAGTAGCAAGCGAACCGGAGCGAAGAAGGGGACACCGGTTCGCCCGGTGCCCCCTTCGTCTAACAGCGTCGTCCGTATGGGTTTACCGGCCGCCGCGCTTTCCGATCATCACGGGGAGCGTGAGGGCCATGATGCGCACGTCTTCGAGCGCCGAGCGACGGTGAATGTATTCGAGATCGTGGTCGAGCTTCTTGCGCACGTCCTCCACGCAGCTATCGTACGACAGGTTGATCTGCGCCCACCCGGTGATTCCGGGAAGCACCTGCTGGCGCGCCGGGTACAAATCGATTTTCTGACGGAGATCCTCGAACAACTTCGGTTGCTCGGGGCGCGGCCCCACGACGTTCATGTCACCGCGCAGCACGTTGAAGAGTTGCGGGAGCTCATCCAGCCTATGCCTCCGCAAGACACGGCCGACTGGGGTCACCCGGCTGTCACCCTTGCTCGCCCACACTTGAGCCTGGTCGGAATCGCAGCGCATCGTGCGGAACTTGAAGATGCCGAACGGCTTCCCTCCGATGTCGTCCGAACGGCGACTTGCCGGTACGGGCTTGCGCGAGCCCCGGCGGTTCACGCCGACACGGGTTTGTTCGTAGATGGCCGGTCCCGAAGAGGTCAACTTCACCACCAGCACTATCGCGAACATCAGAGGCGCAGTGACGACGATTCCGATCGCCGCGACCGTGACATTGAGCGCTCGCAATGCCATCTCGTTCGCAGACCGATTCGTGGCGGCCGTGGAACGAACCTTGGCAACTGTCCAGATTCGGGGGTGGGGAGGGGCGGTCATGCGCCATCAGCGTAGCAAGTTGTGTGCGCGCTCAACTCGAATGCGGCAGAACACGGCACCGTGACGCCCCGTCGGGAAGGCTCTCCCCTCTCAAGGGGACCGACAAGCAGAGAGACGGTGACGATCTGAGGGCCGGTTGTACTAGTCCTTTTGTGGGAGATTCACGGACCCTTCTTGCACCGCTTTTCGACATGCTTTTCGGGGTCACGCTTCGTATCGCGGCATTGCGAAAATTTGTGTGTTGTGGCTCACAATTCTCGCTGCAGGCAGCTCACAGGAACCGATGTGATTTGTCTCGCAATTCTGACTCACATGCGATGTGTAACTCACAACGGAACGCTCCAGGCAAGTTCGCTCGCTCGCCGCGCACGGCCACGCGGATCTGATGTCCGCGCGATCGAGGCATTAGATTGGTGGACATGCCGCCAGCGAACCCTTCCCAACTCCCCGCGCGAACTGTCGCGCCAGTGACAACCCTCGCGCCGGTCCTCGATCGGCTGGGCCGTTTCGGCGGCGATAGCGGCGGCCCGGCAGGACCGACCACGGATTGGCGGCGTTTGCGTAGCGTGCTGTGGCGCTTCAAGTGGCTGGTGATCTCACTGCCGCTGCTCTCGGCGGCCGGTGGCTACGGTGTGTCGCGTCTCATTAAGCCCGACTACACGGCGCGCGCGACGCTGTGGATCAATCGACAGCCCGATGTGACGCAGCAGAAGGAACAGTTCGGATCGGAAGCCTGGATCGACCTGTTTCGCTCGTACGAGGTCATCGATCGCGTCGTCAGCGACCACCACCTGTCGGTGAACGTCGTTCCCTTCGACTCGGATCTGGTGTCGAGTTTCGCCGGGTTCGAAGCGAAGTTTACGCCCGGTAACTTCAGGCTTACGGTCGATCCGGAGGGCAAGACCTATGCTCTGAAGCGGGCTTCGCTCCGAACCGCCGAGAACGCTGTCATCGAGCAAGGGCCAGTCGGCGGGCCGGTCGGGAAAAGCCTCGGATTCAAGTGGACGCCACCAGCCTCGTCGCTCCCGGCGGGGCGAGAGATCGCCGTTACGGTTCTATCACCGCGCCAAGCGGCAGTCGCGCTCCTCGACCACCTCCGCGTGACCATCGACCAAACCGGCACCTTCCTTCACGCGGAACTCACGGGCCGCGATCCCGACGCGACCGCGGCGATTCTGAACTCCATGGTGCAGCAGTTCGTGCGCGTGGCCGCGAGGCTCAGGAGCGAAGGACTATCGGATCGCAGTCGCGTGCTCGGCGACCAGCTCGCGTCCGCGCAGCGCGATCTCGCGTCCGCCGAAGCTGCGCTGCAGCAGTTTCGTTCGCAGACGGTCATGCGCCCGGGAGCCGGCTCAAGCGCGCAGAAACAGCTAGGGGCGACTGGCGATGCTGTGGCTCCGCAGTCGGCAGCCTACTTCAGCGTGCGGGCCGCCAGGGATTCCGCGTCTCGCGAGGATCAGGCGATTCGGCGAGCGCTGTCCGATGTACGCGACTCCGGGCTCGTCGTCAGTAAGCTCGAGGATCTGCCGTCGGTGAAGGCATCGTCGGAACTTTCCGCAGCGCTGAAACAGCTGACAGCCAAGCGCGCGGCGCTTCGCGATCTCCAGGTGAAATACACGGACCTGAATCCGATCGTGGTCAAGGCTCGGTCGGACATCGCGATGCTGGAACGCACGGAGATACCGGAGATGGCCAATCGCGCCGCCGCTACGCTGGCGGTGCGCGAAGGTGATCTCTCCAAGAGGCTGACGTCTACCGAGACGGACCTCCGTGAGACGCCCGCACTGGATTTCACTGAGACTCGCTTGCGGCGGAATGTGACCGTCGCCGAGGGACTCTATTCGCAACTTCGGCCCCAGTTCGCGGAGGCACAGATCGCCGAGGGAAGCGTCGTGCCGGACGTGCGCCCGCTCGACCCGGCGGAGGCGCCACAGTTCGGTGACAAGATCCTCACCACACGCCTGATCCTGATCGCGTTTCTTGCCGGGCTTGGACTCGCCTGCGCCGGCGTGATCGGGCTCGACCGAATGGATCCGAAGTTCCGCTACCCGGATCAGGTGTCGCGCGAACTCGGCCTTTCGATTCTAGGCGCCTTGCCGCACGTGACGGACGCAAAGAACGGGAAGCCTTCGCCGGAGAACGCGGCGTTTCAGGAGGCGATTCGCGACCTCCGGATGAACGTGGAATACGCCTATGGGAGCGCCGGGCCGTTGATGTTCACGGTATCGAGCGCCGGACCGGCCGACGGCAAGTCGTTCCTCTCGTCGAATCTGGCCATGTCGTTTGCCGCCAGCGGGCGTCGCACGCTCCTTGTGGATGGGGACCTTCGGCGTGGCGAGCTGCATCGGCGCTGCGGCGTGTCGCGACGGCCAGGGCTGACTGATTGCCTCCGGAGCGATGCGCAGATCGAACAAGTCATTCAACAGACGAAGTTTCCGCGGCTCCACGTCGTCGCATCGGGCGCACGGAAACACGACGCGCCCGAGCTGCTGGGAAGCCCAGCAGCCGCGCAGCTGCTGGGCGAGTTCCGTTCGCGTTACGATGTGATCATCTGCGACAGCCCGCCGTTGTCGGCGGGGATCGAGCCGTTCGTGCTGTCGGCGCTGAGCGGCAACCTGTTGCTCGTCGTGCGGACGGGTGTCAGTGTACGTGAGGTGCTCGAGTCGAAACTCGAGGTGCTGGGACGGATGCCCGTGCGAATCCTGGGCGCGGTGCTCAACGATGTACCGCGCAGTTCGATCTACGGCTACTACTCGAGCTACGTCCCCGGATACGACACCTCCGACGAGTCCGGCACCGCGCTGGAACGGATAATCGTATGAGTGCAAACGATCAGAGTCGAGGAGGCGGTGTGCCGCGAGCGATCAGTCAACGAGAGTCACCCGGGCGGATATTGCGCGGGCAAGTAGCGGTTCTGGCGCTTGTCGTGTGTTGCGCGGCCACGCTGCGTGCGCAGGCGAGCGCCCGCGGCAACGACGAACTCCAGGTTGGTGACCGCATCGTCTTGCGAGTCGAAGGCGAGCCTCAGTTGACCGACACGTTCACCGTGGGCCGCGGGCCGGCGCTCGTGCTGCCGATCGTGGGAACCCTCACTCTCGCCGGCGTACGGCGCGATAGCATCGAGAAGGTATTGTTCGATGTGGTGGCCCGGTACTACCGCAATCCCACGGTTCATGCGCGGGTCCTCGTGCGCGTGTTGGTTCAAGGCGAGGTGGCGAAGCCGGGATTCTACTCGGTGCCGATCGACGCTCTCGTCCCTGACGTCCTCATGGCCGCCGGAGGTCCGACGCCGGCGGCGCAGATTGACCACATTCGACTCACGCGCCTCGGTACGGAGTTGATGTCGCGGGACTCCATCCAGCGAGTGATCGCGGAGGGTCGTTCGCTCTCGCAGCTTGACATCAGGTCTGAAGATCAATTCCTCGTTCCGCGTGTGGCAGAGTCCAATCACGCGCTTCAAACCGTGTCGCTGTGGCTGACCATACCGATGGCGATCGCCACTCTGATCTATTTCACCAGGCGTTGATCCACTGGGCGCGAAGTGACGAAGTGGTGAAACCTTCGCAGCTAGCATGACGGGACCTTCTTCGCAGCAGCTGAGGCGCCGCTTCACGCCGTTCTCCGGCACGACCGTGAGCCCCCAGCTCCCGGGCGCGGCCCGGCGCATTCTCGCGGTCGGGTCGCAGGGCGACGACGCGATCGATGCGGCGCTGCGGGATATCAAGCGCTGGTCGCAAGCGGCCGGCGTCGAAGCGGAGACCGCGTCTGAACTCGCCGGTGCGGTGCCGAAACTCTCGTCCGCTCGCTGGGATCTCGTCCTGGTCGGGCTCGGCGAACGGCCGGTCGAGGAACTCGCCTGGTGGACCGACCTGCTTCGTTCCGCCGAGGGCTCACCACCGTTGGTGGCGATGGTGGAGTTTCCCTCGATTGCATTCGTGCACGAGGCCGAAAAACTCGGGGTGCGCGACATCCTTGCGCTGCCGATACGCCACGAGGATTTCCTGAGGATTTGCGCTCGGTTGCAGGCCGCCGCCGAAGAGAAGGCGCTCCCGCTGCCCCCGACGGAGAATGAAGCGACGGGGCGATACGCCCTCATCGGGCAACATCCGTCGATGCTCGAGATCTACAAGCTCGTCGCCCGTGTGGCCAAGAGCAACGCCACGGTGCTGATCGAAGGAGAATCGGGCACCGGGAAGGAGTGCGTGGCGCGCGAAATCCATGCCAGCAGCGGTCGCTCCAAGCGTCCGTTTGTCGCCGTCAACTGCGCCGCAATTCCCGAGAACTTGCTCGAAAGCGAGCTGTTCGGGCACGAAAAAGGTGCATTCACGGGGGCCATGACTCGCAAGTTGGGGCGTTTCGAGCACGCGGAAGGCGGGACGATCTTCCTCGATGAGCTGGCGGACATGAGCCTCTCGCTGCAGGCGAAGATCCTCCGTGCGGTGCAGGAGCGCGAAGTGGAACGTGTCGGGAGCAGCGAGGTCATTCCGGTCGATGTGCGACTCATAGGGGCGACGAACAAGGACCTTCACGCAGCGGTAGAGGCAGGCAAATTCCGCGAGGACCTCTACTACCGGCTGGCGGTCGTAGACATACGGCTTCCTCGCCTCGCCGACCGTGGTGACGACCTCTTCCTCCTGACGGCATGCTTCGTGCATGAGTTCAGCCAGCGTCAGGGGAAACGAATTGAATCGGTTTCGGACAGGGTCCTACAGCTCTTGTTCGACCACGACTGGGTTGGGAACGTGCGGGAGCTTCGAAACGTCGTGGAGCGTGCGGTGATCCTCGCGGATGGAGGAACGCTTCGAACTGAGCATTTGCCCGATGAGTTCCGCGGACAAGGGGCAGTTGTACCGAACCTCTTGATGGGTGGCGTGCTCACTCTCGCAGAGGCGGAGCGGCGACATATGGCATTGGTACTCGCGCAGGCCGGCGGTCAGATCGGTGCCGCCGCTCAGATGCTCGGAATCCACCGGAACACACTGGCACGCAAGATGAAGGAGTACGGGTTCTGAGGGTAGAACAGGCGCTGCGGCTCATACCCTCGCATGAGGCGCTGACACCGCTGCGATTCTCGTTGCTCTCGACGGCTCGCGGCGACGAGCGAGCCGTGTGGGCCAGCTCCGGAGCGTACCTCACCGTCGGCAAGCGAGTCATTCAGACCGGGGAGCTCCGCCAGCAGATTGGCGCCGCGCTGGATCAGTCGGCTCGCGATCGCGCTGACTCCTACTACGCATACGCTGATGCGCTCGACTGTCTGCAGGAGGAGGACCGCGCCGGCGCGGTTGCGCACTTGCTTCGGGCGGGACGAATCAGCGAGTCGGCGTGGCTCCTCGAACAGGCTCGTGCGTGGTACGCCGTGTCGCTCGAGGTGGCCGGGCCCGGTCAGGACCGTCAGCCTGAAATCGAGGCGCTCCTCGCCTTGGGCCGGATCAACATGCGGCTCGGTCGATTGCAGGAGGCTGGCCAGCTCTTCCAGCGCGGCCTCATGTTGGCCGAGAGCGAGTCCGACAACGCCTCGGCGGCCGACGCGTGCATGGGGCTGGGAAACATCGCGCTCGAGCAGGCGCATGGAGCCGCCGGCGCCCGGGCTTGGTATAGCCGTGGTTTGACGTTCGCTCGCGCGGCCGGCAGCGAACGGCGTGTCGGAGAGCTTCACCTCGACTTGGGCGAAGCCTCGCGCCGGTCGGGGGAATGGGCAGTCGCGGGCGACAGCGTGCGCGAGGCGCACGAGGTGTTTCGTGACATCGATGATCCACGCGGCCTCGCCCGGGTCCTTTCCTTGCAGGCCATGCTGAGCGCCGGGGTCGGGGAGACTGGCGATGCCATCGCAGTGTACCGCGAGGCGCTCGCGAGGGTCGCCCAAGGCGAGCCCGATGCCCCGCTCGAAGTGTCGATGCGAATCAACTACGCAAAGGTGCTCCTCGAATCGGGCAGCTACCTAGAGACCGAGGAGGAACTGCGCCGGGCTGAGCAGCTGGCCATCGCGAACAATCTCATCCACGAGCTCGTCCAGATCTATTCCCTGCTCGGGTCGGCCCATGGGCGCCAGGGCGACGAGGTCGGGTTCGTGTTCTTCGAGCAGGCGA
>OCZT010008290.1_pt1 | contig 10123 bp, 14 predicted proteins | sample 1539031 | NCBI WGS metagenome assembly OCZT01 (sample SAMEA3539308, study PRJEB22396) | soil metagenome | biome: tundra; feature: field; material: soil | place: USA | collected 2010-05 | depth 0.15 m
ATGTAAATCTATAAGTAATGAATAAAAATCAAAATATTCAAGGAAAATGTACTAATATTATAAAACTATGCCAAATAATTGATTAATGTATTTGACTTCATTAAGAACAGAGTAATTTAGATCATTTACTTGTCCTTTTTTGATCATATTCATAGCTTCAATTCCTTTTAAAGTCTTATTAGCAGATAGAAAAGACTGAAATCCTAACATCGGATTAATGATTCGCTTTATAGATCTATGATCTTGTTCTATAATGTTATTCAAATACTTGATTTGTCTAATGCCTACGTTTTTAGGTAGTATTTTATCATTTTTCAGTTTATCTATAGCAGGTGGATAAGCTGGATTCTTATCAACTGTTATTACTCTTGGAATTTGATTATGATTAGAACTCAAAGCTTTCTTAAAGAATCTCTTCGCTGCTTTTAAATTCCGCTTTGCACTTAACATGAAATCGACTGTATCTCCATTTGAGTCAACTGCTCTGTAAAAATATTTCCATTTACCTTTTACTTTGATATAGGTTTCATCAACTTTCCACGAATAATTTGTCAGTCTCAAATGTCTTCTTATCTTATTTTCTATTTCAGGGGAATATTGATGTACCCATCTCATTATAGTACTGTGATCAACTTGAATTCCTCTTTCTATCATCATTTCCTTTAAATTTCTATAGCTCAATGGATATTTTAAGTACCATCTTACATTCAATAGGATAATTTCCCCTTCATAATGCTTCCATTTAAAGGAATTAGATAGCATGTTACTATCTTTGGTTTTCTTTTTATTCTATTGTATCATTAGAAAGGATTTTTGCAACGGAACCGTATTTTGTAAGTCATCAATACGAATATCCAGAATACACAGAGCTTTTATAAGGAAATCACTGTACATTTTTTCACTTTAATCCGGACTCGTAAGAGCATATTTGTCTAAATTGGAGATAAATACTTAGGCATTCCTTAAATCACTGAATAATAATTAGCTAAAATGTTGCTTCAGATTAAATTGAGACCCCATTCAGGATTAGAGAAAACAAGAATGTACTAATAGAATAGTAATCAAAAAAGAAAATTAAAGGGTATAGAGCAGATTTTGCAAAAAATTAGGCATTCTGCCAAATCAAGCGCATTAAACAGGATTGAATGAAAACTTGGCAGAGTGAACATGTAATCAGGCACATAGCGTTTCTCCACAGCTATAAATAAAATCATCTGGATATGAATTATATCTTAATAAAGGAGACCACAATAAAATGAGAGAGTTTACTGTTATCATCGAACAGGATGAAGACGGGATTTACATAGCTTCAGTTCCAGAACTTTCGGGATGCCATACGCAGGCTGAGACTCTTGACGAATTAAATAAAAGAATAAAAGAAGCAATTGAACTCTACCTTGAAATTGAAGCCGAGAAAGGAGAAGAAAAGCACCTGGATTTCATTGGAATACAGAAAGTTAAAGTTGAGATTTGAATGAGTAAAATAGTACCTATTCCTGCAAAAAAAGTTGTAAAAGCACTTGAAAATATAGGTTTTGAACAGATAAGGCAGAAGGGCAGCCACTTATTTTTACGGCATCCGGATGGAAGGACGACGATAGTCCCGATGCATCCTACAGAAAAAATAGGACAAGGAATGATCAATAAACTAATAAAGGACGCAAAAATTACACGGGATGAATGGATTGAATTGATGAAAAGCCTCATTCTTTTCTAACAGGATAAACCAATAAGGATGCAATAACGCGCGAAAAAAGAAGTCTGCAAAAGCTGAGTATTCACAGCTCAATCTCAGGTAAAAGTAGATGAATATATGACAGATTTAAATATTGAAATCATTGGCCCACTAAGATATATTCTTTTACTGATTTTTTAGTTTATATGTCTTATGATTAATCTTGATTTAATAAATAGTAAGACAGATACATTTATTTGATACAATGGTGCTCATTTGTATTCTGCTAAGATGCGAAACAAATAAAATGCATTATCTTTTATATCAATATCCTAAATTAAAGCCGAAGAATTACTATAATTGGTATTCGAAACTGTGCATAAAATTTGTTAACCGATTATAAATGTAATGTTGCTATTTCTCAGATTTGTATGCAGTGTACTGAAAATTATGTAAAATATGATTATTTCTGTATCATTTTCTTTCCAATTAACAAAAACAGAAATTGCTTAGTAGGTTAGCAGAATGAGTTAAACGATTAGGAAAAAATAAGTTTCAAAGCATCGGATTGATTATCTCACTAAATACACAAACAATGTTTGATTGTTGTTAATTTCATGTTGATAGATAGAATCTCCGTGCATAATTTAAAAGGGTATTAGATATTATAAAAGTATTCTATAACTTATGCAGTTGAACTAAATAATCACCTAATTTTCAGGGCAATGCTGATATTTCTTAAGGTAATCAATATTGCCCCATTTTATTTTGAGTCTTCTGCAGCAATTATTACTTTGTCCTTTTTTTAAATTAACGAAAAGCCAATCTTTTTACGAACAAATATCTTTTTTATCTTTTCATTGATGTATGGGTTTAATATTATATGTTCGAAGCGTGAACTTTCCCTTAATATTTTATTCATTAGTACCCCACCCACAAAATGAAAAGTATAGCAAAACGTAGATGTATTTAATTTTTAGTAAATCAACTTTTCTTCAGTCCAAACTATTTCTGTGGTTACAAGCAGATACTAAATGTTGTTTCCTTTTCACGCTTAATTAGTCAGCGGTTGAGATCGTTGACGAGATAACTGTTTATTTTTACCAACTATTATCGGCTATTATAGCCTTCTGGATGTATGCTGTGGCTTCATTCCAATAGCATCCTAAAGGTCCACAGACTACCTCGCTATCCCCACTGTCTCCATAGGGAGCTGGTGGATAATATCCAAACTGTCCTACCATAGGCCCCCAACCATAGGTCCAACAGAGCTGGTATTAGAGTTCTGTGCGCTTGCTGACACAGTTATTAATGGCACTACTACAAAGATTAGCATGAGAATACCGAGTATTGTTTTCATTCTGTCAAATTTTTGTTTCCCCATATCTGTATACACTTCGAAATTGTTTTCATTTTGTATTATTTATAAGGCCGTTATTTTTTTCCATTTACTTTCAATCGACAATCGTTAGTTAAAATTATTATAATTCTAAATAATGTATTTGAGAAAATAAATGGATCAAGCAGATAAATAATAATATTTAATTATACAATGACTAATGTATATTTATATCATCTTACTTGATTATATTTAATTAATGATTTATAATATGTAGTGAATAATAACTTAGAAACTAAAATCTAGGGGTTCCGTTGCAAAAATTAACTATTATGGAAATCAAACTGGATTATGAATTGGTTTGAAAAATACTGCCGATGCTGCACACACCAACAGTATTGAGTTTTCTTCGAAAAGTTTATTTATCTGTTCTGCAAAAGTATATTATTTATCATACTTTAAACAGTTTCTCATCAAGATTTGTTTTTTAAACATGATTTTTTTATACAACCCACAAATTGCATTTGCTCATCACTTCACAGCATTTTTAGGCTCTTCTATTTGTCTATTTTTTGATAATATTAAAAAGTTAATTTAGGGTTAAAATCCAGGGAATATGTAATTAGATAAGATTAAATCCGGCCTTTCACTTTAAAACAATTTAAATTAAATACAATACGTTTATATAAAAGCTATATTTTTATATATTCAAAGAAAAAAATTTAGTTGGGAGTATTTTAATAATGAAGAAAGTTTTTTTGTCCTATGGCTTTAATGGAAAAGAAAGCGATTATATCCCGTCACTAAAAGACGAATTAGAATCACATGGAATACAAATATATGATACCAACTATTTTGAAAAAAAAGACAATAACATAAGTGCATTACATAAATTACAGATATATCCGAATTTTGAAATGAAATCCGATAACACAAGTACTTTTCATGATTCTATAAATACATGTGATATTCTTATTACTTTCATGATAGATAATTATCCCCATGTAGGTTATGAAGTTGGATATGCAATGTCTAAAGATAAAAAAGTTTAAATTGTTAAATCTGATTCTAGTGACACATCCTTTTACTTAGACATGGTACCTACTATCCTTTGGCGCAATTATTCTGAGACATCCTGCAACATATTGAATTTCATTGATAATTGTTGAAGGCAATAAGGAACTTGAAAATATCAACTAAAGAAGCAATGCAGCTGTTAACAAATGCGTTTAACAATGGCAGATTATTCTCATAAACACAAGCAATACATTCTCAAAACATACAATCTATCTGCTTAATCAACGTGTATAAACGGTAATTATTTTTTTGTATAACAATTATTTCACCTTTAGATGTTAGATTTAACTCAGCCGCTCTCATTTTGTTGTTATACACAAAATCTCTTTCTTTATCCACTATATCTTTTTCTTTAGATACGACATCTTTTTCTTGGGGAGAAACAGTACCGTTTAGAATATCTTGATAAAAACAATGTTCGAGAATCATATATGGGCTCCATTTACGAGCCATACGTTGATACAATTTTAGCCCCAAAAAGTAACAACAGATATATTCTAAATTTTCTTTCATCAGTCTTTTAAATATTTCATCAGATATTGTATTTAACAGTTTTTCAGATATTTTTAGGAATTCTATTGGCACTGCTGCCAATGTTTTCTGAAATATTTCAGACGCAATTTTCATGGATATTTCCTTTATAATTCTTTGATCCAATTCTTCAGCAGAAACATCCCCTCAAGACATTATTGGTATTTCTTCCAATAATTTCCTGAATCTGTTTTCTGATATTTCAATGTTAGTAGAGTGTTTTTTAGAATTTTGATCAAAAAATAGTTTTGATGAATCGTTAATATGTTTATTGTTATCAATAGGTTGAATATTGGAGTTCATTGAAATCCTTTTCATAAATTCAGTATAAATATTTTTAACAAAATTTTTAACTTCTTGTGCCATCTCAAAGCCTTCACGATGCTGATAAATATCTTCAGCTTTGGCATATAAAGCTCCAATATCAGTTTCAGTTCTCATGCATATATCAAAAAATGAATTAGAGCTAGATAACTGCTTGATCAGGGTACTTTTATTGTCTGGACTTACGTCAAAAAAAAGCTTTTTAATGATTATATTTAATGATTTTTTATACGTTTGTAACTCAACTTCTTTAAACTGTTGTTTGATATTCTTTAAGTGTTTTAGTTTCGTAATATTCCACTTATGTACAAAACCAGATTTACCAGGATATTTTTTAATACAATTTTCGCAAAGTAAAAACTCTAGGTGATCATCTATATTTGTTCTGTCATGTAATCCATGCTTATTTTTCAAAAATAATCTGATATTTGGCGTAGAAACTTTTGCCGAGTTATTTAAAATGTATTCAACTATATCTGCTTCAACTTTGCCTTCTTTAAAGCGTTTACCTACACCCCAAAGTCTGTCTTTTTTATAGATTCTCTCATCGTTTATGACATATGCTATAAGGTATTTTAAACTTATTATTTTCTATAAATATGCACAAATAGGATGTTAATAAGTATCGTTTTTTGAAAAAAATAGCTAGGTAAGTATAGGGTCTTTTTTAGAATAAAATCTGTTACTTCTATATAAACCCAGCCGCGCATGATATGTAGGTAGCATATTCCATTGTTGAAATTTAGGATTAATTCTAGCGAGAATGATCAAAATGATTTCAAATCACAACCAAAGAAAAATCCAGAAGGTCCGTTATACGTACCTGTTACCGATTCCAATAAACCATGTGAGAAACATGAAGATTAGAAAATGAGACACACTAAATGTCGAACTTCAAGCAGATAATAGCCTTAGGATCACACAGGGCAGGAGGCTAGATTGAATGCCACTTGAACCCGAAGAATTAACACCTGAGGAAAAATTGTTCAATATTATTGAGAAAGTTGTGATTGTAAAGGGTACGATCCCAAGCGATCCTACAATATGGGAGTTTTACATACAGGATAACGTTTTGAGAGTAGATGCTACCAAATTGGAAAACATGGCACAATTTAGGAAGGAGTATCTAAAAGTCTTTGACCATCCTGCTCCCAAAGTTATACCAGCCAGGTGGATTGCTGTCCTTGAAGCGTTGGCAGATGAAAAAGCAACCCATATACAAGCTCCGGAAGAATCGAGTTATGTATTTATAGCTAACAGTATTTTTGAAATTGTATGCGATCGTGAAGTCTCAGACGAGGCAGATGAAGCACTTTCCGGGTTGGCTCTATATGAACATTCTTTTCATAATGATGAAAACACCTATTATTGTATGCCTTCAAAATTTTTTTTATCGTTGGTTGATGGTTCAGGATTTAGAATTCCTCCGAATGATTTGTCTTCGGCGATGAGAGAACTGGGAATGAAAAAAGATGGCACACCGCGCATTAGTTATTGCGTTAAACAATTAAGGTCCTGGTGTTTCTTTAAAGACGCTGTATTGAGAGAGAAGGGGGAAAAATTGGATGGCTAGAGTAGACACCAAGACTCCTATATTGCATATTTTTCATGAGAAATATAAAAATGGGTGTCTAGGTGTCTTGTATATATATACAGCTATTGTTTTTTGCAAGACACCACTAGACACCACAATTTATAGCAATGTCTCTCAATACGGATTAAGCAAGACACCAATATACGGTTTTCCCACCATTTTAACCAAAGGTGGTGTCTATTCTGACTGAAAAAATTAAAGTTTTTGGTGGTCCGGGCTGTGGTAAGACAACAATTATCAAAGATTTCTATCAAAAGTATCTATTAGATGGCTACAAACCAACTGAGATCACCGTATTGACTTTCAGGAAAACCACAGCAGCCGATTTAATAGACGCCACAATTTCATATGCTAGGATGGAAGAGAAGGAGTTAAAGCAGCATGTTGGAACTATTCATTCAATTTGTTACCGATTAATAGGGCGTCCTGAAAAGATGGGGCAGTCAGATTACGCGGATTTCGTGAAGAGAAACAATTACGGCAAACACCTAAAGAACGGAAGTTACAAAACCAAAATTGCTGATATGGAAGAGTCGGTATACTCAGGTAATTTGTTTGATCTTTATTCCTGGCTCTGCAATACATGTACGCCCTTTGACGAATGGAAAAAGTATCCGGGTACAAAAAATATAAAAATTTCTCCAAATAAAGTTCCTGAATTCTTAAAAAATTACGAAGAATATAAAAGACAAATTCAGAAAATTGATTATTCAGATATGCTGCAAATCGTAATTTAGGAGCATATACCGCTCGATATTTCAGTTTTAATGGTTGATGAGTTTCAGGATTTTACAGCTCAAATGTATAAAATATTTAAAATGTGGTTTCCAAGTTGTAAATCCATTTTAGTTGCAGCTGATCCGAACCAATCAATTTATGAGTTTTTTGGTGGTTGCACTGATTATTATGACCATTTTGATGCAACCGAAATCATTAGGCATGAAACTTTCAGGCTAACTGAACAGATAAATAACTTTTCTCACAAGGTACTGAAATGCGCTGGAATGACCGCGCCAGAAACAAAGGCAAAACAAGTAGATTCCAATACAATATGTCATGTTAGATATGATTGCAAACTTCCGGTATATGAAAACGAGTTCCACTTGATACGTTGTAATTATCAAGCTCATGCAATTGCACTAAGTCTTGCGAAGGAAGGCCGCGTATTCGGTGGGCTGTGCGGATGGAATGGAGATGAAGTTAATGCGGCGAATGCCATAATTTCAATACGCCAAGGTAAAGCAATTTCTCTTGATCAGATGATAGTAATCATTAATCTTTTTCCTGCAAAAATGTTAGATATAAGGGGCAGTAAAGAAAATTTTGTTAGCGGTCTTGAAAAAAAGTATGCTCCACAAATACATACAGGGACCGGAATACTCAACTACAAAATATTGGATATTCTCAATTCAAGTGATCCTACAAAAGGGATGCTTAAAAGTAGCTTATTGTTCAAGGCGAAAATGAACGGGATCAAGAACCGAATCAATTTGATAATTCTAAAAGAAGTAAAAAACCGGAATATATTAACAATTCATGGGGCTAAAGGACTTGAAGCCGAAGCTGTTTTTTTGCATACTGCAATAACTCCGAGAATTCAAAAGGCACTATTGGTACCTGGTAAGGAATCACAAGCAGAAGCTAGGGTTTGGTATGTTGGAGTTACTAGACCCAAGAATATGTTGTATCTAGTTACTGATGCGGGTAAAAATTATACCCTTCCAGGGGTTTCTTCATGCTAACGAGACAGCAGATTAAGGAACATTACAGCACAGCAGAAATAAGAGATAGTATTATCCGAGTTTCTGCGGACGGTGGCAGTTTTCGAGCAGGTAATGGTAATCGCTGCAAGTGGTATAAATATCAATATGGGAAAAAAGTAAAATGGTGCCTTGCTAACGATGCAGACTATATCAAAATGGCACTCCGTTTTAGGACATTCTATTGGACTCTTAATGTTTTTGATTCTGAAATATTCGGTATTGATTACAATACAGTAAAGACGGAAGACAGTCCTGCAATAAGTCGTAAATATACTGTAGGTCACACTTTTGGAGTGGATATTGATAAGGAACATGGAACTGACATCCATGATCTGGAAGTAAAAAAGGCAGTAGAAGATATGGCGCAGTATTTTTCTGATAAATTAAGAGAATATGTTCCAAATTCGGTTTACTGCTTATATTCAGGTGGTGGAATTTACGTTATGGTACATCACAAGGTATTTGATCAATTCTGCGACCGATTTAAAAACGATCCTGAAGAACCATGGGATAAAATGGCTAAGGTACTTGGAGATGCGTTAGACTATCTAATAGGACATCTGGAAAACGAGTTCTTTAAGCTTCATTCCGAACATATAGGGAAAGTTAAGGCGGATCAACTTAACAACTCTCAGAGAATATTTAAAACACTTTTCAGTATTCATAATAAGCTTGATTATGCTGTTATTCCTCTCAATCCCGAAAATATAAAGATTGACTTTGAAAACGCTTCAATTCCATTAAAACCTGAAATAATCAAATCGGGGGAGAATTGGTATACAGATTATGATCATGGTGGATATCTTCTATCCAATTTACTGAAACCATTTTTTGAGCAGTCATATAAGAACATCAATAAAACATATCAGGAAGAAGAAAAACACGAATTTAACTGTTCTTCAATTCCAATAGAAGATATTGAGAAATGGCCTCCTTGTATGCGGAACTTATTCTATCTTGATTGTTGTGGTGATGGGCAGACTAGAGCACTTGCAGCTTTTGCTTCATTTTTAGGGTAAGTAGGGATTGAAGATAATCAAGCATATATGATGTTTGATGAACTTGCTGATAGATGGGGAGCGAGGAAAGAGAATATCTTTTTAAATTATTTTAGGATAATGAAAGTGCCAACCTGCCGGCGTTTAGTTTCAGATAATGACAGGGGTTTTCCTAAAGGCGTATCAATCAAACTACTTGGAGTTTGTAAGCCTGATATACGATGCGGGAATGTGCCTTCTCCTTATTATTACGCTGACAAGAAAGGAAACATGAAAAGACTGCTCACTCCATACTAGAAAAAACCAAGACCGAGAAAAATGAGCGATAAAAGAAAAAGCAGAATATAAGCGGATCTTTTTATTTTGTAAAGGGGCTGTGAAAAATGGAAAAATGTTATCAATTACCATTACCATTACTAAGTGACTATAAGCTATAAATACCAATAAATCGTATATAGTAGCGTAGTTTCTTGAAAATTGACGGGCTGATAGATTGCATAATATGAAAGGTGGTAAAACGAGATTTCAACAGAAATTTACAGAAGATATGTTCTTGAATGCTCTATCAATTGACAGAATCAAATCCATTGCTACTATTATGAGCCTAGTAGGATGTTGTAGGTCCGCTGCTAAAAACATGCTTTATAAGCTTGTAGATGACGGTAAAGTAAAAAAAATTGATATCGAAGGCGGTTGTCACGGTTGGCAGAAAATTAACGGTGATTAAAATGAGTTGTATTAACAAGAAGAAGCAAGAGAACGATCCTAAAATTTCGTTAAAATTGACGCCAGAATTAAAAGAAGATTATCTTCAAGATCACC
>OCZT010008291.1_pt1 | contig 10123 bp, 8 predicted proteins | sample 1539031 | NCBI WGS metagenome assembly OCZT01 (sample SAMEA3539308, study PRJEB22396) | soil metagenome | biome: tundra; feature: field; material: soil | place: USA | collected 2010-05 | depth 0.15 m
CGCGGGGCGTGGAAGCTCGACGGCGGCGTGGTGCAGGATTGGAGCGCGGAACGCGGATGGCACGGCGACCGGACTCCCGCGGATCCGTTCATGGACCTGCGCGACCTGGTCACGGCGTTCGAGCCAGTCGACGCTCCCGAACTTGGCGCGTTCTGGGGAGGTGCCGTCGGCTTCTTCTCGTACGACGCCGTGCGTTACATCGAACGACTCCCGCACGCGCCGCCGGCGGGCGTGAAGGCGCCCGACGCGCTCTTCGTCTTCACGGGAGTCGTCGTGATCATCGACAACCTGCGCGCGCAGGCCCGGGTGGTCGCGGCCATGCGCGTTCCGCACGGCACGAGCGCGGCGGGGCTGCGCGATCTCACCTCGCACGCGCACACGGAGATCGACGCGGTCGTCGCGCGACTGCGCGACGGCCCGTCGTTGCCTCCGCTCGATCTCGATCCACTCGCCGCTCCCGCGCTCGGACGGTCGACGTACGAGCGCGCGAAGTTCCTTGCCGACGTCGAGCGCATCAAGGAGTACATCGTCGCGGGCGACTGCTTTCAGGCGCTGCTCGCGCGGCGGATCGTGCTGCCCCACGACTTCGACGGCGCGTCGCTCTACCGGGCGATCCGCGCGTTGAATCCGTCGCCCTATATGTATCACCTCGTGCTCGACGGCGTCGAGCTCGTCGGCAGTTCGCCCGAGTTGCACGTCCGTGTCGCCGGCGGCGACGTCATCGTGCGGCCGATCGCGGGGACGCGGCCTCGCGGGGAGACGGCCGAGGCGGACGAAGCGGCCGCGCGGGACCTGCTCTCCGACGCGAAGGAACGCGCCGAGCACGTCATGCTCGTCGATCTCGGCCGAAACGATGTGGGACGCGTGTCGGAGTACGGCTCTGTTCGCGTGACCGAGCTCATGGCGATCGAGCGCTTCTCGCACGTCATGCACATCGTGAGCCAGGTCGAGGGACGCCTGGCCCCGGGCCGCTCGGCGCTCGACGTCTTCCGCGCCACCTTCCCGGCCGGGACGATGACGGGCGCGCCGAAGGTCCGCGCGATGGAGATCATCGACGAGCTGGAGCCGGAGCGCCGCGGGCCCTATTCCGGGGCGGTCGGCTACATCGCGTACGGCGACCGGCGCATGGATCTCGCCATCACGATCCGCACCTGCGTCATCGCGGGCGGCGAGGCCAGCGTGCAGTGTGGCGCGGGGATCGTGGCCGATTCCGTTCCCGAGCGGGAATGGGACGAGACGGAGAACAAGGCGAGGGCCATGCTGACGGCCATCGGCCGCGTTCGCGCGGCGGGCGCGCTTGGACGGCCGCCGGCGCAGGCGCATAATTAGCCCAATGTCCTTCCAGATCGTCGGCGTCGGGAACGAGTACCGCTTCGCGTTGCCCTCCGGCGCCACGCTCGTCGTCGGCCGCGCCGTGGATTCGGACGTCTCGGTGGTCGATGCGACCGTCTCGCGCCGCCACGCCGAACTTTCGGTCGCGCCGGACGGTGTGCAGGTGAAGGACGCCGGATCGAGCAACGGCACGTTCCTGAACGGGGTGAAAGTGGACCACGGCTTCGCGGTGGCAGGCGACACGCTCGCCTTCGGCGAAGTCACTTTTCGCCTCGAAGAGCGGGATTCCGCGTCGCCACCAGTGGTCGAACCTCCTGCGGACGACGGCGAAGTCGAGCGAGGGGCGACGATTGTGCGGCCAGTGCCGACGCCCGGCCCCGCCGACGCGTTCGGGCCGCACAGCGGCAGCGTCAAGGCCGTCATGGCCGGCGACGCCGATCCCGCCGAGAAAGACCGGGAGAAGCTGCAGATCCTGCTCGAAGTCTCGAAAGGACTCACGCGCGCGACCGACGTCGACGTGTTGCTGCGGAAGGTCGCCGACTACGCGTTTCAGACGCTCGAAGCCGATCGCTGTGCGATCCTCCTCCTGGACGAACATGGGCAGCTGAACACGAAGTTCTCACGGGACAAACTGGGCGCCGACGCGTCAAGGGCCGTGCCGCAGTCGATCGCGAGGATGGCCGTCGACGACCAGGTCGCCGTGCTCTCGGACCACGCGGGCGAGGACCAGCGCTTCAGCGGACAGTCGGTCGTTGCCCAGCGCGTGCGGTCGGTGCTCTGCGCCCCGCTGATCGGCTCCGAGGACAAGGTGCTGGGCGTGCTCTACGTGGACCGTTTCCAGAGCACCGACCGGTTCGGCGAGACCGACCTCGACTTTCTCATCGCGTTCGCGGGCATCGCGGCGGTCGCCATCGAGAACGGACAGTTCGGCGAGCGCATCCGCCGCGAGGCGCTCGTGCGCGGCAACTTCGAGCGCTTCTTCACGCCCCACCTCGCGGCACGCATCGCGAACAGTCCCGACGCCGTGAAACTCGGCGGTGACAAGCGGCTCGTCGCGGTGCTGTTCTCCGACATTCGCGGCTTCACGACGCTGGCGGAGTCGATGAGACCGGACGCCGTCGCGCGGCTGCTGACGGAGTACTTCACGGACATGGTGGACTGCGTGTTCCGCCGTGGCGGCACGCTCGACAAGTTCATCGGCGACGCGGTCATGGCGCAGTGGGGTGCGCCGCTCGGCGAGCGCGACGATGCGGACCGGGCCATGCAGGCCGCACTCGACATGATGCGCGCGCTCGAGGGGCTCAACGCGCGCTGGGCGGCGGACGGGCGACCGACGATCGAGATCGGCATCGGGCTCACCTACGGCGAGGCGTTCGCGGGCAACATCGGGAGCGAGCGCCGCCTCGAATACACCGTGATCGGCGACACCGTGAACACGGCGCGCCGGCTCTGCGCGGCGGCGGCGTCCGGCGAGATCCTCGTCAGCGACGACTTCCGCCGGGCGCTCACCGCGCCGCCGCGACTCGAGGCCAAGCTGTCGATGGAACTCCGGGGGAAGAACCAGCCGGTGCCGGTGTTCGGCGTGGTGCGGTGAGCGAGCCCCGGGCGCCGGCGGGATACGAGTCGTTTCTGGTCGGACGTACGCGCGTGGTCGCGCGCGCAACCCTCGCCGGCGAGCTGCGGTCAGTGTTGCCGGGCGCCACGCTGCACGCATGGGCCGCCCGGCAACCGGGCGCACGCGCGATGCAAGGACGCGCGACGGCCTGGGCGACGGTACTCCCGAACGGGGTCGAGGTCGTCGTTCGTCACTCGCGGCACGGCGGCCTGCTGGCGCGGCTCACCGGCGACCTCTTCCGTGCGCCGACGCGCGCACCGACTGAACTCGCGGCGGCGCTGCGGCTCGCGGGAGCAGGCGTGCCGACACCCGAGGTGCTGGCGTACGCGGTGTATCCGGCGATCGGGCCGTTCGCACGGGCCGATGTCGCGACGCGGCTCCTTCACGGCCGCGGGCTTCCGGAGGCGTGGAAGGCCGCCGCATCGGACGACGAGCGCTGGGCGCTGATCGATGTGCTGTCGCGGCTGATCGGCGGGCTTCGGCGGGCCGGTGCGCACCATCCCGACCTCAACGTGCACAACGTGCTCGTGCTCGACGCCGCGCCCGGCCCGACCGCCGCGATCCTCGACGTGGACCGCATGATGTTCGGGACGCCGGGCGACGCCGCGCTCGCCCTGCGCAACGTGCGCCGGTTACTGCGTTCCATGAAGAAGCAACGGGTAGGCTACGGTGTGGACCTCACCTCGCGACAGGTCCAGCGGCTGCGCGAGACCGCCGGAGCCGGGGCATGAGCCGCGTGCCGATGGATCGCGTGTGCATCGTGATGATGAGCGCCGTCGGCGACGCGGTGCACGTGCTGCCGGTCATCGCCGCGCTCAAGCGGGCGAACCCCGCGATGCACCTCACGTGGGTGCTGCAACCGGGCCCGGCGACGCTGGTCCGCGGGCATCCGCTCGTGGATGAGATCATCGAGTTCGACCGTTCGGCGGGGCTGCGTGGATTCCTCGAGATCAGGCGCGAGCTCGGGCGGCGCGCGTTCGACCTCGTGATCAACCTGCAGGTCTACTTCAAGGCCGGAGTGATCACCTCGTTCGTGCGCTCGCCCGTGAAGCTCGGATTCGACCGGGCGCGCGCGCGCGACTTCAACTGGCTCTTCACCACCCACAGGATTCCGCCGCACGCGATGCAGCACGTGCAGGACCAGTACTTCGAATTCTGCGACTGGCTCGACGTGCCGCACGAGCCCGTCGAGTGGGGGCTTGGACCGTGGGCCGGCGAACGCGAGTGGCAGCGCGAGTTCTACGCAGGGCTCGATCGCCCCGCGGCGCCCATCGTCGTGGCGACGAGCAAGCCGGACAAGGACTGGATGCCCGAACGGTGGGCGGAAGTGTGCGACGCGCTGCACGCCGACTTCGGCCTGCAGCCCGTGCTCGTCGGCGGCCGGTCGCCGCGCGAGGAGCACGCCGCGCAGGTGATACTCGAGCGCACCCATCACAAGCCGGTCTCCGCCCTGGGGTCCGGGCTGCGGAAGCTCGTCTCGATCTTCGACGGCGCGGCCCTCGTCCTCTCGCCCGACACGGGTCCGCTGCACGTCAGCGTCGCGCTGGACCGTCCGGTCGTGTCGCTCATCGGGTACTCGAACCCGAAGCGCGTCGGGCCGTATCGCAAATTCCGCGATCTCATGATCGACGCGTACGGCGAGCCCGAGGAGGACTATCCGGTGAGCATGGAGAACCGGCGCGGGCGCATGGGCAAGATCAGCGTCCGCGACGTGCTCGATAGAGTGGAACTGTGGCGAAGCCGATACGCAGGAGCAGAGCGAAGTGATGCGAGTTGAGTATGAGAGAGAGGGATGAGTTGGAGAAAGGAGTTCTGAGTTTGAGAGGGAGTGGTTGGAGAGGGAGTGGGATAACGAATGCACTACATCAACTTGGAGCCCTGCGGCTTCGAGCTGAGCCATTTCTGGGCCCCGATGAGGAGTTTGCGGAGCTCGGTGAGTTGCTCCGATCGCACTTCCAGGACTTCACGCGGAAGTTCCGGCGCGACGGCGCTGTACCAGGTCATGCTCTCTCGAAGTGAGCCGAGAGCGACCCCGAAGAAGCGCGAGCGCTCGGCAGCGGACTGCCGGCCCAGGCCCTCGGAAATATTGGCGCTGATGGATGCGACGGCACGGAGGAGCTGATCCGTCTGGAATGGAAATGCGTGACGCTGCTGCAGCAGCGTCGCATCTTCTCCGGCCCGCTCCAGCACGAAGAGCGCGACCCGACAGGCGTTGAAGCGCCAGACGGGATCGCCCCGCTGACTCAGGGTTGCGCGCGCCTCCCAGGCCCTGAATTCATCGTCGTGGATGATCGGCATGGGCAGAACCTTGTGCCTGTGCGTCCCGCAGCTATCACCCCCATACCGCCGGTCAGCGCAATTTCACGCCGAATCTCCCACTCCCACACCCACCACTCCCACTCAAACTCAAGTCTCCTTTCTCCAACTCATCCCTCTCTCTCATACTCAACTCGCATCGCTACTCCCTCTCCAACTACGAAGGAAAGGTGTATGGCGCCCCCACTCTTGCCATCAACTCGACAAGCCTCCGCAGCCCGAGTCCCATCACGCTGAAGTAGTCGCCATCCACGCGCTCGACGATCGTCGCACCATAGCCCTGAATGCCGTACGCGCCCGCCTTGTCCATCGGCTCGCCCGTCGCGATGTAGGCGTCGATCTCGTCGTCGCGCAGTGAGCGAAAGGTGACGGCGACCGATTCCACTGCCGACTCGGTGCGGGCCGCGAGCGCGACCGCCACCGCGGTGAGCACGGTGTGCGTGCGTCCGGAGAGGCGCCGCAGCATCGCGCGGGCGTCCTGCGCATCGCGCGGCTTTCCGAGCACGTCCCCATCGACGACGACGATCGTGTCGGCAGCGATGACCACCGCGTCGGGCTCGCGCTCCGCGACGGCGTGCGCCTTCGCCCGGGCGAGCCGCTCCGCATGCGCGTCCGGCGGCTCACCCGGCAGCAGCGACTCGTCGACGTCGGCCGGGCGGACCTCATGATCGATGCCGACGAGCAGCAGGAGCTGGCGGCGGCGCGGCGACGCCGACGCGAGGATCACCCGCGACGAGTGGACGCTCATTTCTCGAGCCAGAGCGTGACCGGTCCGTCATTCACGAGCTCGACGTCCATCATGGCCCCGAATTCGCCCGTTTCGACCGGGAGCCCGCGTTCGCGCAGCAACGCGATGAACTGCCCGTACAACGGCGCCGCCACTTCGGGGCGCGCGGCGTCGATGAAGCTCGGCCGGCGTCCCTTCTCCGCGTCGCCGTAGAGGGTGAACTGGCTCACGACGAGCACCGCGCCGCCGACGTCGCAGAGCCCCAGGTTCATCTTTCCCGCGGCGTCGCCAAAGAGGCGGAGTCCGCTGATCTTGTCGGCCATCCAGGCCAGCGGCGCGGCCGTGTCGGTGTGAGTGAACCCGACGAGCAACAGGAAACCCGCGCCGATCGAGCCGGTCGTCCGGCCCTCGACCCGCACCTCGGCCCGCGAGACCCGCTGGAGCAGCACGCGCATGATCGAGTAGAATAGTGCATGTCCGAGAGCGAACGCTACGTCGCGTGGGTCAACCGCGGAGGGCTGCAGGGCGTCTGGGGCGGCGGGTTGTTCACGTTCATTCTGCCCTTCGCCGTGTATGGGGCGGGATATCATCCGCCATTCCCGTCCATTCTACTCTTGCCGATCGGCACGGTCGTCGGCTATGCCGTCGGCAAGGCCATCGGCTGGACGTTGCTGACCGGCGCGGGAAACGCGGCTCAAGCGTTCACGTTCCCGGCAACGACCGGATTCTACGTCCACGAGCACTCGGAAATCGACACGCTCGAGGTGCGCGGCGACTTCAAGGGTGCCGTGTCGGCGTGGGAGGCGGTCGCGATAGCCGAGCCGGGAAATCCGTGGCCGCTCGTTCGTTCGGGGGACCTCTATGCGCGGAAGCTCAGCGATCCGGCTCTGGCGGTCGAACGGTATCGCCTTGCGCGATCGATTCCGGGAGTGAAGCCCGAGATCGAACGCTATGCGAGCCAGAAGATCATCGACCTGCTGCTCGGTCCGCTCGATGATCAGGGCGGCGCGATGGTCGAACTGCGGAGGCTCATCGACCGGTATCCGTCGTCCCGCGAGGCCGAGGGGGCACGGGAGGCGTTGCGGGCGCTCAAGGCGGAGTGAGGGCGGGTGGAGGCGAGAAGCGAGCATACAACAAACAAGCTGAGAGCTGAGAGCATCATGGCTGAGCTCTTAGCGGTGTGCTATCAGCTGCGAGATAACGACGTTCATTCAACCGTTACGCTCTTGGCCAGATTCCGCGGCTGATCGACATGCGCGCCGCGCTTCACCGCGATGTAGTACGCCAGCAGCTGCAGCGGCACCGACGCCAGGATCGGCATCAGCATATCGAGCGTTTCCGGAATCCTGATCTCGTAGTCGATCAGCCCCGCGAGCGAGGGCTCGGCGCGGCTGGTGATCACGATCGTCGTGCCGCTGCGCGCCTTCACCTCCTGGATGTTCGACACGATCTTGTCGAACACCGCGTCGTGCGGCGCGATGAACACCACGGGCATCTTCTCGTCGATCAGCGCGATGGGACCGTGCTTCATCTCCGCCGCGGGATATCCCTCGGCGTGGATGTACGAGATCTCCTTCAGCTTGAGCGCGCCCTCGAGCGCCGCCGGGAAGTTGAAGCCGCGGCCGAGGTACAGGAAGTTCGTCGCGTGCTCGAACCGCTCGGCAATCTCCTCCACCTCGGACGCGCGATCGAGCACCTCCTGGATCTGCCCGGGCAGCGCCCACAGCGCCTGCGCGATCTCGCGTCCGCGCACCACCGAAAGGTCGCGCTTGCGCGCGAGCTTCAGCGTGAACAGCGCGAGCGCCACGACCTGGCTCGTGAATGCCTTCGTGCTCGCCACACCGATCTCGGGGCCCGCGTGCAGGTACACCCCGCCGTCGTCCTCGCGCGCGATCGTCGAACCGACGACGTTCACGAATCCCAGCGTGCGCGCCCCGCGCCGTTTGGCTTCGCGCATGGCCGCCAGGGTATCCGCCGTCTCCCCGGACTGCGACATCACGATGCAGAGCGTGCGATCGGTGACGATCGGGTTGCGATAGCGGAATTCCGACGCGTACTCGACCTCCACCGGGATGCGCGCCAGCTCCTCGATGAGCAGCTCGCCGATCAGCGCCGAATGCCAGCTCGTGCCGCACGCCGTGATGACGATGTTGTCGATCCGCAGGAGGTCGTCCTGCGAGAGGTTCAGCCCTCCCAGCTTGGCCGTGCCGTCCTCGAGGATCAACCGGCCGCGCATCGTGTTCTCGACCGACTGCGGCTGCTCGAAGATCTCCTTCAGCATGAAGTGGGCGAAGCCGCCCCGCTCGATCTCGGCAAGGTCCCAGTCGATGCGGTCGATCTCGCGCGGCAGCGGCGTCGCGTCGAGATCGATCACGCGATAGCCGTTGCGGTCGATCACCGCCACGTCGCCGTCGTCGAGATACACCACCTGCCGCGTGTGCGCGAGAATTGCCGACGCGTCGGATGCGAGGAAGTTCTCGCCGTTCCCGACCCCGATCAACAGCGGGCTTCCCTTGCGCGCCGCGACCATCTTCCCCGGCTCCCGGCTCGAGATCACGGCGATGCCATAGGTGCCCTCGATCTTGCGCAGGGCCTGGATCACGGCCTTTTCCAGCGAGCTGTCGTACAGCTCCTCGATGAGGTGCGCAATCACCTCGGTGTCCGTCTCCGACCGGAACTCATGCCCGATGTCTTCGAGCGCGCCACGCAGCACCGTCGCGTTCTCGATGATCCCGTTGTGGACGACCGCGACGGTGCAGTCGTCGCTGAGGTGGGGGTGCGCGTTACGCTCGGTGGGCGCGCCGTGCGTGGCCCACCGCGTGTGCCCGATGCCGAGCATCCCATCCACCGGGTCCCCGGCGATGACCGCTTCGAGCTTCGCGATCTTCCCCGCCGCGCGCCGGATCTGGAGGCCCTTGCCGTCCAGCAGCGCCACGCCCGCGGAATCGTAGCCGCGATACTCCATGCGCTTGAGCCCTTCGATGAGCAGCGGCGTCGCCTGCTTCGGTCCGACGTATCCGATGATTCCGCACATGATCCGTTTCTTCTCCGCGTTCCTTAGGAGACGCCCGCGAGCAGCTCGCGCCCGCGCTCTACGAGTTTCTGCGCCCCGGCACGCGTCGGCGCCTCGGCGATGACCCGAACCACCGGTTCGGTGCCCGAAGGCCGTATGTGGACCCAACGATCCGGCCAGCCCAGGCGCAACCCGTCCTGCGTGTCCGCTTCGGCGGCCGGAAAGGCCGCTCTCAGCGCCGCGTAGACCGTGTCGAGCGGGGCGTCGGGTTTGGGCAATTTGTCCTTGATGATCGCATAACGCGGCGCCCCGGCAACGATTTGCGCCACCGTACGGGGATCCTCGAGCAGCAGCTGCAAGACCAGTGCCACGCCCAGCGGCGCATCGCGTCCGAGGTGCAGGTCGGGGAGGATCACCCCGCCATTCCCTTCCCCGCCGATCACCGCATGTTCCGCGCGGATGCGGAGCGCGACGTTGACCTCACCGACCGGGGCGCGGATCACCCGCTGCCCGTGATCCGCGGCAGCATCGTCCACCACACGGCTCGTGGAGAGGTTCGTGACGACGGGTCCCTTGCGGTGTCGCAGCACGACACGGCACGCGAACGCAAGCGTGTAGTCCTCGCCGATCGCCACGCCCTCGTTCGACACCACCGCGAGGCGATCCACGTCGGGATCGGTCGCGAAGCCGATCTGCGCTCCCGTGTCCTTCACGAGCTGTTCGAGGTCGCCGAGGTTCTCGGGAACCGGTTCCGGCGCACGCGGAAAGCGGCCGTCCGTCTCGAGATTGATGGCGTGGACCTCGCAACCGAGCAGCTCGAGCAGGTGCGGAATGATCGCTCCTCCGGCGCCCCGGCACGCATCGTACGCGACGCGAAAACCGCGCGCGCGAATGGCGCCGACGTTGATGAACGGCAGCGTGAGCACGGCCTGCAGGTGACGCGCGATCGCGTCACCGTCGAAGTGCGTCGTGCCGAGCCGGTCCCACGTGGCGTACGGAATGCCGGTGTCGAGCAACGCGCGCATCGCGGCGCCTTCCGCGGCGTTCAGGAAGAGCCCGGCGGGACCGACGCACTTGAGCGCGTTCCACTCGACGGGGTTGTGGCTGGCCGTGATGCACA
>OCZT010008292.1_pt1 | contig 10123 bp, 10 predicted proteins | sample 1539031 | NCBI WGS metagenome assembly OCZT01 (sample SAMEA3539308, study PRJEB22396) | soil metagenome | biome: tundra; feature: field; material: soil | place: USA | collected 2010-05 | depth 0.15 m
CAGGTCTACTGTTGTTGTTTTTCATGGTAGGCGTTGTCATATTGATCGGCGAGTCCGCTCTAATATACTGGGCACTTAATCCTCTAAGGTGATGAATGATTGTCAACATCAATACCACTTCCGCATCGGATTTCTTGAAGTCTCATTGGGCTGCGATAGCGTCGGCGGGATTGATTGTATATCATTATTTTAGCCCGAGTCTTACGAACTATCTTGCTAATCACCCGCACATTTCTTTTTGGACATTCATTGTGGCTGTTGTGATAGCGTTCTATTCTCAGTCACCGATACTCCCAACCCACGCAGCCAGAAAGGCTCCAAAGCCTGTTCCGCCGCCTGAGGATTATGTCAACCGCATGAGGGCTGAAGAGCCTCGTTCCCCAGAACAGGGTTACGATCCGCGAGTTCCCGCATCGGACTTTGTCAATTATTGGAACGCACCGGCTCCTGACGGATACATAGACCCTAATGCTCGGTATTCCGATTGGAGCAGCTATAAGTATCTCGGGTCGGTAGCACGACGATTTAGTATCACTCGGCTCGCTAAGAAGGCTGGATTCACCGGCACAGATTTGGTCACAGCGGTTGAGATAGCCTTTGCTGAGAGCGGTGGCAATCCGAACGCGATAGGCGATTCAGGGAACTCTTTCGGATTGTGGCAGATAGACAGACAGTTCCACCCAGAGTTCAAGACATGGAAGTTGCTGGAGCCGCAGGCCAATGCTTGCGCTGCTTACGCAGTTTACTGTGCTAGGAACAGAACGTTTCAGCCATGGTCTACATTCAACGACGGCAAGTATCTTGCGCATGCTAGCGATGCTTCAGCCGACGCAAAGATGTTTAGTTAGGAGATTGAAATTGCCATTCGTAAGCAAGGCGCAACGCGGATATCTACATGCTAACCCAGAAGTGCTCGGTAAAACGGCCTTGGCCGAATGGGATCATGCATCTAAGGGTCAACACGTCCCCGATCACGTAAAGGACGGCAAGCCTTCATACAGTCACGCAAGAAAGGCCCGCAAAGAACAAGAGAAGTAAAATTTCGGATTCATTCGGTAGAAGAACTTGTCTCCGTTGGGTCCTGACAAGCGCACACCGAAACGATACGGTATTCGCGATAGCGAATCTTACCTAAGCAACTCAGGTTGCCCAGACGGCATGCCGAATGAGTGGACCCGTCTTATTAAATGGAGAATCAAATGGCTAAGCCCCACAAGTTCACACATACCCACATTGAACACCACTCTGATGGGTCGCACACAGTTCACCACGTCCATCAAGATGGCCCAGCGCACGATAAAAAGTACGCCGCTGCCGATCACGATCACATGATGGACGGCATGATGGATAACACATCTGCACCGAACCCAGGCGAAGCAGTGCCACCGGCAGCAGGCGCACCACCAGTCGGAGCCGCAGCAGCTATGGCAGCACCAGGCGGAGTTCCTCTTCCACCTCCAGGACAGTAAAATGGCAAAACAACACGTAAGTTTGTATCGTGCGATGCACGGACTCCGAAAGGGTCAACTTCACAAGGCTCTAGGTGTCGATAAAGGGGATACGATCCCAGACGACAAGCTAGATGAGGCTCAGAATTCTGATAACGACCACATTAAGAAAATGGCGAATTTCGCTGCGACGATGAAAGGTTTTAAGAAGTAACGCGTCTAAATAGAACCGACGCAAGGATACCAAATGCCATTATCAGGACAGGACAAAGCCGATCACTCGTTCGTAGACTACCGCGCCAAGAAGCAAACTAAGTTATGGCCCAAACTTGTCAAGGGCGAAGTTGAGGGCCTCGATCTTTCCATAGTAGACCCAGAGGTCCTTAGCTGCTGTCTTGAGGGTAATCATTTCCGTGGTGAAGGCCACGTGAGTCCGTCAGACGGTAACGGTAGTTCGAAGACTCCGATGGAAGAGTTGTGGTATCTGTACATCGGCGTAGAGATTCTGTCAGAAGAGGAAGAGAATCGCGGTAAGAAAAAGAAGAATAAGGTCCAGTCTGTCGAGCCTATAAAGGCCCGCAGGATAGTGTACACCCCGGTTCGTGATAAGACTGGAAAGCCGATAGACAATGAGTTCACGTACGGCGTTCACTTTCATGACGACGGCTACTTGGACTTTCAGTCTTGGCTGTACGCTCGCGATCAGGCTAGAAAAGACCTGTTGTGGTTAAACCAGGAAGTGCTTGGCAACACCTTAGTAATTGAGAGGGTTCACCAAGTCATCTGCGATCAATTCGTGTCAAAGAATTTTGACGGGGTCTACTATCCTAACTACGGAATCGAAGAAGTAACTGCTGCTATCAGGCGACAATCACGTATACCTACAAAATGGAACCCGGACATAAGGAATTATGATCCGAGAACCATTCACGATGTTGAGGAGTCTCTCAACCATTCTAAGATATCTCTAACGCAAGACCCTCGTGACTTTTTCAAATCCACTATCGGTCGTGCCGATGCTATTCAGTGGATGTTGGCAGTCCCAGATGTCACCATGATTATTCTTTGCGCGGACGGCGACCTCGCAGATATATTCGTGAATGAAATCAAGCTCAACTTTTTCTTAGGCGCAGGAGCCCGCCCATCCGCGCTTCATATGCTATTCCCAGAATACATTCTTCGCGGAGTTGCGGGAACGTCCAATGAACCTATTGAGTCTCCCGCTCGAAGAATGGTTAGACCGTATCCTACGCTTCGTTCAAAGTCTATCGAATCAACTTTGTCAGGTCAGCATTGCGACGTGCTTAAGTTTGACGACGTTGTGTCAAACACGAACAACCGAACCGACGTAACACGCAAGAGTTTGCAGAAGCACATCAACCTTACGATGTCTGTATGCGATACGTGGGGCTGGATAGACATGATCGGTACCCGGTACTACCCAGATGACTACTACGGGTTCCGTATAGATAAGCTCAAAGAAGACCCGGACAATTTTGAACTCAAGCTGTTCGTAAGAGCCGCGTGGAACGTAAAGCCGGAATTCGAGCACATCGGAAACAAGAAAGTAAAAGAACTGAAACAGCACATGGTCGATCTGACCTTTCCTGAGCACGCAACTTGGAAGTTCTTGCAGGGAAAGCTTATCGACGAGTACGAGTTTCGTTGCCAGTATTTGAATGAACCTGTCTGGGGCGAGAATGCAATCAACATGCCTATGGAACTTCTCCTAGCGCATCAGATGAGCCCCGTCGAAGCCAAAATGTTGAAGGGCGATATTTACATGCTCGGCGACATGGCAAAAGAGGCCAAGACTAACTCAGACTGGACTACGTTCGGCGCAGTAAAGGTTTATAGAAAGAGGAACCCAGATACCGGAGTTCAAGACGGCGTAGTCTCGGCAGTCGTTCTTGAGATCGTTTACGGGAAGTGGTCGCAGACTGTAATAGCTCAAGAGATGGCGCAGCTTAATCAGAGATGGATGCCAATTCGTATTCACGTAGAAGATACAGGTGGCCTTGAATCTTTCTGGATGTACGCCGTTAAAGAGGCGTTCGATAAATTGGGACTACCTCGTTATCACATCTATCGGGCACCTGTAATGCAGGGCTACGACGCGAAGCGAAATAGAGTCCAGGGACTTGAGGTTCTACTTAAGTCAGACAGGCTGGACTTCGCGATGGGACCTTGGAACAATGAGGCTTTTCTACAGTTGAGTCAATACACTGGGGCTAAGAGTACTCGTTCTAAGAAAGATGATATCCCAGACATGCTTTCGTTTATCAGCGGGTATCTTCCCAGTAGTACTCCGAAGTCGCCCGAGCAGCAGAAGTTAGACGTAGATCAACAGGAAAATGAAATCGGTCAGAGGCTTCTACTAGCGCAACACGAAGCAATGTTTGGTAGAACCCAAATTCGAGAATTTAGTCCCCCAATACCAGCAGAACCAGAACCACAGAATAGTCCTATAGCAAGACGACTTTTTGGTAACAATGGTTTAAGAGGATAATATGACGGAATCGCTTAACAAGCATGCGGCTGATACGGTCCAGCGGATCGCAGTCGAGGCTGTTGGTGAGATAACGTCAGAGAACATGAAGAAGGACTCCGAAACTGGAGACTACATGTTCGATGACGCATCAGCACTCAAGTTAGTTGTAGACGACGCTGCTCGCGCCGACCAGTATATCAACACCAATTCTTGGGCGTCAGTCTGGACAGAGTCGGACCTTATTTTGCAGAGCCCGAGACAGTCCAGCGCATTCGACGGTGGGGTAGCCCAGGCGAATGTTCCGAAGTTCACTCTGTCGAACCATATGAGTTCGATTGTTCCTAAGATTGTTGAAGGAATGTTCTATGAAGACCCTCCGTTCTTGCTACGCCCGCGTCCAGGCACAAAGCCAGACATAACTCGTGCCAAGACTGCGTTGTTCTCTTCACAGCTATGGGATATGAAGTTCAAGACCCAAGTTGAGCGCGGTACAGCACAGATGGCGTTGTTCGGCACTACAATTTTTAAGTGGGGCTTTCTCGAGCGTGATAAAGCCGAAAAGAAATTTCGTCGCAAGGCAGAGCCAGTAAAGCTAGAGACTATGGCTCCGTTGGCTCCAATCGACACCCCAGACTCAGACGATCACGAATCGTTTGTTGAGATGCTGAAAATATCTCGTCCGTGGATTAAGTTCTGCGATATCCGTACGGTCTTGGTTGATCCAGGATGCCGTGTCGGAGATATCCGAGAAGCGAAATGGGTAATCTACCGAGACTACGCGACATATGATGATTTGAATAGCCTTCGTGATATTCCTGGGTACAAGATAGTAAGTGAAGACGACCTAAAGGCGTTTTTCTTATCCGGCCCGACAGTTGGGGCGGACAACGTTACAATGACAATTCCGGAAGGTATGCGCGGCTATTTGCAGCATGCGCTTCCACGTAGTCACAAGACTAGTTCCGATCCGTTGGATTCTCCGATGGAGATTCTTGAGCGTTGGGATGACGACAAAGTCATTGTCGTGTTGTCGTTCAACGGCATGAACATTATCATACGAAATGAACCGAACCCGTACGGAGAGGCTCCGTTCTTCAGTGCAAACTGGAGAGACCTTCCTGATTCGTTTTACGGGCAGGGGCTCGGCCAGCTAATAGGAAGCGAACAAATCGTCGAGCAAGGAATAACGAACCTAGCACTTGACCTACTTGCGTACGGTTTGCAGCCTACTGCTGTGCGTAAGAAAGGATTCAACGTTCCGACACAGATGACCCGCTGGAAGCAGGGCGGAATTATCGACGTAGATGACGACGTTGAGAAGGCATTTAAGTTCTTGACAATGCCCCCTGTACCCGGGGAAGCTTGGCAGTTCTTGCAGCAAGCTAGGTCTGCCGCGCAGGAGACATCAGGAGCGAACGAACAGGTTGGGCTAGGCGCTGGCAGTCAAGGTGTCAAGACAACTGGGATGCGCTCCGGAACAGGGGCAGCAGGAGTTATTCAGGCTAACGCATCTCGACTAGACGGTCCTACCAGTCACTTGGTCGAGCAAGTATTCGTACCGTGGCTCTACAAGATGGACGATTTGAATAACGATCTGTTGCCAACGTCAGTTCTTCGCCGTGTTCTAGGTGAAGAGTTGGGAACGAAGTATTTGGGAGACCATATTGAGTTTCGTAATTCGAAATTTGAATATGAAGTTCTCGCCGGATCGCACTTGGGCGCAAAGAAGGAAATGGCCCAGGCTCTACCAATCATCATTCAGTTGTTGAACAACCCGACGTTCCAGAAGTCAGTCAACGACGCTCATTATCAGTTCGACGCAGTCGCAGTCTTTAAGGCGTTTACGGATTCCGCAGGCTGGAAGTTCAGTCAGGATTTCCTACGTCCGATGACCGACCCTGAAGTTCAAAAGTACGAAGCAAACTCTCCGTCAGCTATGCAGGCGGCGCAAGCAAGGTCGCAGCAGGACATGCAGACGCAGAAGTTCCAGCAGCAACAGCAACTTGAGGATCAGAAAACTCTAGGCAAGGCAGGAGCGGAAGCTCTACGTGCAGCAACCGAGCACAGCCTGAACCTAGAAACAATGGGCCAGACAAGTGATAATCCAGAGAGCTTCGGCTCTACTACAACAATGTAAAAGGAATAAACAATGCCCCCAATTCCACTATTAGCAGGAGACCTAACTTCAGCTCAGCAACTATCTTTGGCCGCTCTTTCAAATCAGCCTGGATATGCCGTGCTGGAGTTGCTGTTCACCGAATCGATAAAACGCGCACAAGAAGATATCACCAGGATAAACCCTGAGGTGGAGGGCTACGAGCGAAAGCTCAAAGCCGCTCATCAGAAGCTTCGAGAGCGCACAGAGTTTGCTTTTCTTATCTTGCACACTATCCAGTGGCAGACTCAAGCTGCGTTTGTGTCACCAGAACCCGAGAAAATAGAAGTACCAGAAGTCAATCGAATCGTCAAGCCTCTCGTCAAAAGGACGGAATAATTATGGTAACCCAAGGATTGACCCCCTCAGCGGTCACGTTTGAAGAACTAAAGCATTGGACTGGGGCAGAAATGAAAGACCAGTTGCGCCGGTCAGATGAAATGAGACAGGCGATCTACAAGATCATTCAGACTAAGTCTGAGGCCGATGTTATAGCGGCACAGGCACAGATAGACGCTAACCAGCCTGCTCCGGTAGAAGAACCTGTCCCGGAAGTTCTCTCACCTGAACTTGTTCCGGTAGCAGAAGTTCCCGTATTAGACTCAGTTGAGGCAGACCTGCAATTCGCGGAAAGACAAGCGGCAGTAGCAGCGGAAGCAGAGATAGCACGCGTAGCAGAGACAGCACGTGTAGCAGACGTGGCACGCGAGGCAGCGCAGGCAGAAGAGACAGCCTCACTTTTAGCGGCTGGCATTACGGTTCAACGCGACCAGCATGGTAACATATCAAAGCTGGTTCAGGATTACCAGGTCTTCGATGACAACAAAAACTCTATTGGCAGGCCAACGCACCTAGAGGCTCGCGGATGGCCCGAGTTAGTTGCCAAGCAGAGGGAGGCTCACATCCAGGCGACCCGAGCGTTCCATCGTTTGAAGACGCAAAAGATAACATTCAAGGAACAAGTGCAAGAGCGCCCTACGTCGAAGTTCTCTGACCAAGAGTTGCTCGAAGCCATGAAAGATTTGAAGAGTGACGACCCGACCAAGCAGCTTGAAGCTGTTCGAAAGGTTGGCCAGGCAGACAGGGATCGAGACTCGGCAGACAGGGATAAGAAGGATGCCGAGGCGGTTGAATTTCGTCGCCAGGAAGACGTAAGTCGTAGGTTCTTGGCTCGTCACAAACACGATTTTTACAATTGTCAGGCGAATATCAAAGCAATCGGAGATTACTTCCAGGAGAATCAGTTGGCCTGGACAGACGACAATCTTGACATCGCTTTTCACGCTTTGGAATTAGATTTGGCGCAGGTTGATGTGCCAAACGCTCCTACCGTCACGGCTAATCCCGTCAGGGTAGAAGAGAAGTCTACAACACAAGTAGCGCCAGTGGTGCAACCACCAGCGCCTGCTCCGGCACAAGCACCGACTCCGGTTAATCCGGTAGTCGCTGTTCCACGACCGGGAGTAAACGGCGGTATCGAGCCGGGAAGTATGTCTTCTCCCCGACCCGCACCAACAAAGCCGAAATTACTCGGAGTGGAAGAAGTTAATAGTTGGGACGCTGCAACGATGAGAGCAAAAATGCGTGATCCTAAAATGCGCCCTCAAATAGAGGCATTCATCGCGGCACGTAACAAATTACGAACCTAATCCACAAGCCCGCGTAAGCGGAGACAGGCTCTCGCAAGCCGCTTGTAAGAGGTATTACTATGGCAGGAAGTCCAAACCCGTCAGGAGCAAATGTCGGAAATGTTCTGACGGCACAAAGCATTCTTTTCGACAAAGAACTAATCCCGAACCTAAAGGGAGAGACCGACGCATTCCTCTCAGCGGCAGAGCGTAAAGTTCAGCCGTTGAACAGCGGAATCAATCGTCAGTTCTTCCAGTACAACACCTTGGTTGGAGACACAACCCAGCGTGGTGATGGAGTTATCGGATCACCCGAGTTCGTCGGGCAGATCAGCTCACCGGCTCAGGTCGGCGAGTGGAACAACTATAGCAACTTCAGCAGCTTTGTTATTGCCGCAGCATTGGACGATCTCGTTGGAAACAGCGCAATCGAACTTGCTTACCAGGCAGGCCAGAGCATCTCTGAGTTGTATAGCTCAGTCTGTGACGCAGCGGGCGCAAGCACCGTTGACACACAGGTTAACCAGAGCGCCTTGCTAAGCTCTCCTTACACCCTAGATTTGGGAACAATCCGTGAAATGAAGCAGCAGCTTGTTTCAAAGAACGTATTGCCGAATCGTGGTGGTAAGTACGCAGGCGTTGTTTCTCCTAACGTGTTGGGCGACATCTTCAATGCTACGACTGTGAACAACAGCATCGTGGACTTGTGGAAGTTGGGCAACATCGAGAAGTTCGACAAGATGGCTGGCGCTGACCAGAAGCAGGACATCGAACTGCCGGGCACAAACATCGTGCTTCGTCAGACCCCGTTCGTGACCACAACCGCAAACTACCAGTCAACTGGCAAGATTGCTTACCGTACATACGTGTTCGGTAATTATGCTCTAATCGGCGTTTGGTTGGAAGTTGGTGGAGACACTGACTTGCACGACGGCGACTGGCGTACAATCGACTGTTCAGTTGTGGACAACGCTCCTAAGAGCAGCTTTGACCCGACCGGAACAATCGGTGGATGGTGTTCATACAAGTTCCACCAGACGGTTTCATTGCCGCCTGCACGTGGAGTCAACACCCAGCGTATGCGCTTCATCGACAGCGTCCCGGCGATCCAATAAGCCGCTAAATTAACCCTTGACATGGGTTGCAACCCGTGTTAAGATAGGGTAGGAAGGTGTGCCTCAAACACGCCTTCCTTACCCGTTCTTTTGAGGAGAACAAAATGCCATATAAAAATAAGTTAGAACAGAAACGCAATCACGCCCGATGGCGTAAGCGGAATCCCGACAAAGTAAGGGCGACTAGTCGTAGAGACTACAGAGCCCACAGAAAAGCTCGCATTGCCGCTAGTAGAAGATGGGAAAAGAAGAATTCAAAAAGAGTCAAAACTGTTCGTATGAGATGGTACCGTAAGAACAAAAAGAAGAAGTTTGCTAGAGAAAGATTGTGGAGACACAATATGACTCAGCAACAGCACGACGCCGTATTGAAAAATCAAAATAATCGTTGTGCAGTTTGTAGAAAGATATTCAAAGAAACTCCTGATATCGATCATTGCCACAAGACTAAAAAGATCCGAGGTTTGCTATGCAGTAGTTGTAATCTAGGATTGGGGCACTTCAAAGACGATGTTCAGTTTCTCCTATCAGCTATTAAATACTTAAAAGGATTTGCATCAGCCCATGCCTGAAAACATAACGCCAGGATTGCATAATCTCGAAAACCCTTGGGGGGTTTCTCGGGATATGAAAACTACGCAAGCGACAATCAAGAAAATGCTTGCTGGTGGTACCCCAATGTGGTATCGATTTCCAGGCGATTATAGAGCATTCGCCCAAGAAAGCATACTCGCTGAGAAAGAAATCTCAGACAAGATGGCAGTTCGCTATAAAATGGAAGACCAAACCTCATTGACTAATGAATCAGCGAGAAAGGTAAATCCAGTTCGTACGCGAAATTTCATCGAGAAGTTGCGAGACTCGGGTGTTAAATGCTTCACAGTGGACAACGGCTTTCCCAAAGCGACCGTCGCACTGTGGGCCGTAAGGCCAGGAACGGACAAACTTACATACGTGTGTTATCTCCAAACACCTGCAATGTGGGAATGGTCGGTCCTGAGACTAGACAAGCGCGGTTTACCGGCTGGAGAGTCGTATCGCGGTTGGCGTACAGTTGAGGTGCAATTGATCGAGAAAGGAATCATCTCAGAGGCGAGAGCCCATGAGATATTCGGTCACCCAGTTGACGGACCAGTCAGCCGGAGATTCCGCAAAAACTTGTTTTGGTTCCGTAATCGACGTGAACTGACAAGCGATGCAACCTGGTCAGACCAGGAATAAACGGCAGTAGTAGCCGACAAACGCTCACCGGAGCTAACCGGGAACCAGGGCAGCGCCCTGATCGA
>OCZT010008293.1_pt1 | contig 10122 bp, 6 predicted proteins | sample 1539031 | NCBI WGS metagenome assembly OCZT01 (sample SAMEA3539308, study PRJEB22396) | soil metagenome | biome: tundra; feature: field; material: soil | place: USA | collected 2010-05 | depth 0.15 m
AATGAGTGGTGGCGGGAGGCAGGATCGAACTGCCGACCTACGGGTTATGAATCCGCTGGTCTTGCCGTGCAGTCCGTCGCGCCTTGCCTGAAAGCAGAAAAGCACAACTTCGGTGTAACTAGAGCCAATAATGCTCCACATGGAACAGATGTCAACAGAAAAACGATGCTGTTCTTAATAATAGTTGTGGAAAAGTGGTCAACTGTGAACCATCTTGGTTCATTTCAGTGTGCCAGATAGCTCTGAAATCTCATGCGATGCGCCTCAGTGGCAGCGGCGCGGCTTCTTCCCAGGTTGCTCGCGCCCACTTGCGCTTGCTGACCAGGCTGATGGTGGTGTAGTGCTGCTGCATCCGCAGCGTCATATGCCCAGCAAAGGACATGATGACCTGAACAGGCACGCCCGCCTCCGCCATGCGGGTGATGGCCGTATGGCGCAGATCGTAGGGGCGCAGCCAGCTGAGGCCCGCGGGCTGCCTGACGGCGTTCCAGCGCTTCTTGAGGCCGCTGTCAGACATAGGCCGCGTGGGATTGTAATGCCCTTTCGACTCCTGAATCGGAAACAAATAATGATGCGGAGCGGCCGAGCCTAGCGATCGCGCCCGTTCAATCATCCGCTCCAGCGCCCAGATAACCTCCTCAGTCTCAAGGGGAATCGTCCGGATGCGGTATTTATTCTTGGCGCCCTCGCGCCTGATCTGAAGAATGTTTTGCTCGAGCAGCACGTCGCCCAGGCGCAGGGTGCGCAGCTCGTTAGTGCTGGCCGTGGTCTGAAGCGCCAGCACCGCGTACCAGTGAATAAACTGCCATTCGGCGCGGCTGGCAGCCACAGCCAGGAATCGCTGCTGCTCGTCGGGCTGCATGGCGCGCGGTATATCGCTCTCTTCGGCTCTGAGCGGCTGGAAGCAGAGCTGGTCGGCATCTTTCCAGCAGCCCGCGGAGCGCAAAATGCGCAGCAGAAGAGCAATCTCCTTGCGAATGCGATTCGCCGCGCAGGGACGCTGCCAGGGGTTGCCGGGCCCTGCGCAGACACTCGCATCACAGACCGCCCGCGCCTGCTGATAGGTGCGCAGATGGCCGGGGTGAATGTCGACGAGCTTGAGCTGGCCAAAGAACTTGCCCAGGGCGCCGGCGCAGGCCTGGTAATCGCGCAGGGTACGGTGAGAGAGGTAGCTGGCGCCTGACTGAGCGCCCTCAATGGTGCGATGGGCAATAAAAAGCCGAAAGGCATCAGGAAACGTAAGTTCTGGTGTAATCGATTGAAAATACATGCGGTTAACCTCACCACAAGCATAGCAATCGACGTGCCCCAAGGTGTGCTGGCGGGTTAGAGAAGAAAAGTATTTTGAAGCCATCATCGAAGAGCCTCCGAGTGATTTCCGGGAGCAAGGTGCGCTTTCCGGTGGCTTTTTTATACACCCCTTCTGTATCCTATGCAAACACAAACGGACACAATCAAGAACAATCATAAACAGGCTTGACAAGATGGAGGCTATTGATACACAATCCAATCCATGACAATACCTAAGAAAAAAGCGGCGAAAGTAACTGCCAGTCCGAGTTCCAGGACGGCTCACGTTCGCTTTCCGAAATCCACCATCGAAAAACTTGACGCATTGGCCACAGCCAACAACACAACGCGCGCTGCGATGATTCAGATCGCCGTGTCGAAGATCCTCAAGAGCGGAATCTAATCAGAACAGCCTCCCGCTCTCTGACGGCGCCACGCTACTGAGCTCCGTCAGGGTGTGCTTTTTGCCTCCGGTAGGATCCTCGGTGATCACATATTTGTTGCTGCCGCTGGGCATCCAGATCAGCGAGCCAGGCGCGCCCTTAGCCACCGCCGCGCCCTCCGGATCGGCATCGATCAGGTCGCGCAAGTACTTGAGCTGCCCGGCCGAGATGCGGCGCATATTACAAGCAACGCCCTCCTGCGGCCAGCGGAAGATGGAATCAATCAGATCATGCGCGTTTTTTATTTCGCTGCTCATTGGATGAAAATGTCATAGACTGAGATTTGGCATGAGCCAATAGAACCTTGCCCTATGGCGGCTACTTGCACCCCCCCTATCACAGCAATGGTGCTGAGGTCCGTACCCGATGGAATGGTCACTGTCCATGTTGTTTTAGATATAGCAGCGCTGATCGTTAGGGTTGATACGAGACTACCTCCTATATTTACCTTCAAGTCGCAAACGACCTCACTCGGATTCGAGCCAGGGAGACTAGCCGCATACACAATGGTCAAGGTTGCCGAAGCTGATGTTATTGAAGAAGGGAATGAATTCCACTCACATTGGCCGCTGGAAGAACTATCGACCCACTCCCCGTCTGGGTTATAGAGCGGAGGCGGTCCAGGATCATAAAAAACGCTTGACCAATCACCTCGCAGAATCGCGGCAGTATTAATATCCTGGTCATAAGCCGCAGCCGGCGTCGTGGTCGCATCATCGCCTATTTCAATAAAAGCAGAAGGTTTATATCTGCGCACGTAGGAAGGCGTTGTGATGCTGCCAATCAAGAGATAGCCAACCTTGTTCAGAAAATCCGAAATCTGCGATGTCGCGATCGGAGTAATCGTTCCACCTGAAAACGTAGGATCAACATAATAGACCCAGTAGACTTGCGATTGATTCAACCCCGTGAGCGTTGAAGGGGAAGGAGTGCAAGCCGCGGCCAAGACGCCGCCTATGCCCGGCGTAAAATCGCTCACCTGAATCTGCGCGGTCCCATCGGAGAGACCCTGTGCTGAAAGAGTTCCGGGCGGAGCCACGGGAATTCCAGAGTAACTTATGGTTGAATAGGTATCCGACACGATCTCAGGGCCGACGATCACCCATACCGATGGCACGCCGGCGCTGTTGACGGCTCTAACCTGCACGTTATAAGCGACGCCCTCAGATACCGATGGAATGAAACAGCAGGCGACGGAAGGATCGAATTTGCCGAGGGCTGTCCATACGCTCGCTCCCGCGATCTGCCATTGAACTTCGATATGGCCGCCGTGCATCACATTGGCGTCGTTAGGCTCCCTCCAGCTCACATAAATTGAATTTCGCAGGCTTCCATCGGCGCCCTTGGTGATGGTGCTGGGATAGACAATGCCATTGATCGTTTCGCCATATCCAGAATAGACAATCACACTATCCGGTGGGGAGCAAACGCTATTGCCCACATTGTCGGGCTGAGCATAGCCCTGCGCGGTGAGCTGCTCGGTAATCATCCATGAATAGACGCTGGGACCGGTCTCCGCCAGATCCAATTCCACAGCCAGCGTAGGAGCGCCTCCACCGGATTGATCCATCACAAAGCGGGAAGATAAAACCTCAAAATACTTATTGAGCCAGGTATAGCGCGGGTGCGTGAGCGAGATAACATCCAGCGCGACGGCCTGGTAAGCCTTCATGGTGCAGCGGATGGTTCCCCGCAACTGAAAGCGGGTGCGCATCAGCTCAATCTTGGCGAGGCGCTGCGCGGTAGCGGAATTTGCAGTGCAAGGGAGCGAAATATCCCTGAAGATGCGCTCGCCCTGATCTTCGGCCAGGTATAGATCAGAGGTGTAGCCATGCTCCACATCCTGCATGTACGGAGGGAAATCACCCGGCTGATAGTTATTTTCCGGCGAAACATAAACGCCCTTGACGGCGTTGCAGGTGTCGCGAATAGAGAAACGCGGCCTGAACTTGAAGGTTCCAACGATGTCTGCATCAGTCAGGGTGAGAGTAGGCGACGTCCATACGCCGGGCACAATGAAATACTGGCCGCCCTGGTAGCTGATGCGTCCTGCGCAGGAGCTGAGCATCTTCTGCAGAATACTTCCTCGATTTTCAGAGAGCGAAAAACTTGCATCACAAGTGTAGCGCGGTATTGTGCCACCGCCCGCCAGGGGTATCGCCTCATCGCAGATATTGGCGGCGGCAATCAATTGAGCGGTGGGAATATCCGTGCCGATCGTAAGCCCAAAGCCGCCGTGGGCAACCGGCAGGCTCAGAAAATCGGCAATGCACAATGCGGCATTGTTTGTGAAGCCGCGCGTCCCGGTTCTCGGATCAAGAATGTTATTTTTGCCCTGGATGACCCATGCGACATTCGGAATCGAAGAAGGAAAAACGGTTTCATCATAGCCCATGCGGACATAAGCCAGGGTGCGGCCGAGGCAAAGATCAGACGCGGACCAATCTGTGCCGGCGCCAAGTAGGGTGGGGAAGGATGAAATGTGATTCCCATCCAGAAATTCAAGATAGATCTTGTCTTTATAATCCGCGTAGCAGGTGGTAAGGCTGCCACCCGTCGATGTGGTTACTGAGCCACCGCAGATGAAGGTGAAGGTGGTATTGTCTGCCGGATTTGGCTGAGAAAGAATCCAATTTCCATTAAAGGTATTATCCGCAATGTCCTTGATCTGGTTGGTAGTCCCATCCAACCCGTCGATTCCAGTGTTCAGGTGAAATGTGACAAGCCCGTTTACATCACGGCTGATTGAAGCGATAGCGCTCCAGAGCTGCGTTGGCGAATAACTATGCCAAGACTCATATCCGATCGGCGAAACGAGAACCTGCTTACCATCGATGCGCAACTGAAATGCGCCTGCTTGGGCCACGCAAGGATGGCAGGCCAGTACATAGACGCGATGCAGGGATTTATCGTTGGAGACGCCGCCGGAATTATTGCTTTGGCGGTAGATTTCTACTCCGCCCACCTTCAGCGTTCCATAAACGTAGCACCATGGCCCAATCGGAGTGGAGAACCCCTGAGACATGCCGTTCATATTGGGAGCGAGCAGCGAAGAAATGCCGGCCGCAGCTCCGGCCACCGTCATCGATATACTCATCGACGTCAAGTAGGCTACGAGGGGGGAAGTGGCTCCCGCGGTGAAAAAATCCGCAACGGCAGCCGCAGCCGCAGCCGCACCGAGTCCGATTTCAATGAGGGCAGGTTTAGACATAGGTTTTCATCCGGAAAACAGAGGAATCATGAAAAGTGAAGAACCAAAAATATCAGCAACTGCTAGACGCGCCAGGCGCGTGTGGCATAGCTCAATGGCAACCGTAGCAAGCCGCCTGCGAAAGGCGTCAGCAGCTCAGTTCCGTACATGGCCACCAGACCCAGCGAAGCTCGCCGGCCCTGGCGGAGCTGCACCGGATCGCCGCGCCGGGCAAAGCTGACCGGAACCTCCGGAAATCCATAGATTCCTGCCAGATACGTCGCCACAGCCTCCATAGTCGGCTTGCCACAGAGCGCCCGGATAGCCGCAAAAGCTTCCCTGCGCCCGCTATAGCGTCCCCGGAGGAGCGGGATGACGTCCAGGCCTGTCATCGCCTCAATCGCCCCAGCAACGAACAGCCCGCAGTCCTGGCGCCCATAGCTGAAGGGCATCACAGCCGCCCGGAGCAGGTAATCGCTCAGAGCCGCCTCCCAACCTTCTTTTCGTGTCGGCATGGCATCTCAGGTGTTGTTGATGCTGCTGGGCATACGGCCCCAGAAGATGATTTGCTCCTGAAGCCCAGGAACCCAGCGGAAACCGGTATCGACGGTATTGGAGGGCAGACCGAGGCGTGTCAGAGTGGCCGCCAGGTCAATCTGCTGATCGTCGTTGGTGTAGCGGCGATAGCAGGAGCGGTTGAGGTCCACCAGCACGTTTTCACAAGCAATGGTGATGGTGCAGGATGTGCCGTCATCAGTAATTTCCGGCTGATCCATCTTGCCCTGGTAGCTGAGTACTGGGGTTGCAATCAGATTGCCATTGACATCAAAGAGCGCCAGATAAGCCTGGGCGGTGTAAAGCAGGCGTGTTTCCCACAGAACCTCCGCGACCAACGCCGGGGGAATGCCGGAAAGCGTAAAGGACACCCCTTTGGCCTCCACGGTGGAATCCTCGCTGATGGTGCTGATGCTGCCCAGCGAACCGACGCCGATGTAGGTATTCCCGTTCCAGGTAATCGGCCCGAGGCCGCTCCATACATAAACTGTGTTGTCAGCGAACTGGAGACTGGCCAGCAGCGCGCAGCGCAGCACCGGCTGGCACAACGCCGTCTGCATAGCCGTGGTGAGCAGGCGCGGCATCAGAGCGCCTCCCGAATATCCAGGGCAGCCACGCCATAACTGCCCGTGTTGGTGCTGAAGCCGTTGCCAGAACTTTTTGCCAGGCGGAATAGGCCTTTGCAGTTGCTGGCGATAATCGGCGTGCTGTCGGCGGGCAGGTCTCGCAGGTTGGGCCAGATCGCCAATGTGGCGTGGCCGCTGGAGTCGGAATTGACCGGATTCAGAATCTTGTAGAGGCGGTATCCAATCTGGATAAAGTCGCCGGGGAGTAAAAGCCGGTATTGAGTCAGACTCCATCCTCTCGTCAGGAGGCTGAAGCCAGTCTGCGCGGCGCCGTTCACCAGGGGAGCGCCGACCGGACTGCCTTTCGGTAAAGCCGCCTTGGGATCTCCGATCATAAAGGCGTTGACCTGGCCGCGGCATTGCAGGATGAAGGCCGACCAGGCGTCCTGGGAATCGCGATTCATCGCCGGAAACGAGACCTTGCCGCTCCACATCGACTGCTGCCAATCGAAGACCTGCTCCTGGAAGTTAAAAGAGCCATCCGTCACGGAAACCTTCTCTTGAGGAGTCCATTCGATAGAGGAGGGAGCCGACACTCCATCCATGGTGTCGCAGGGCAACCCGACGATGTTCAGGCCGCTGAATGTGGCGATGACTGTCATTTTTCTCCTGCGTATCTTCCAAGGTGTAAGTTGGAAAAGGAAAAGCCCGCAAATTTAGCGGGCTTTCCGGGGAATGATGCGGCTAGGGTGCGGGCTAGCATTACTGTTAAGGGCGAGTCCCGATTGCTGATTCCTTTAGTAATTAAACGCCGCGAATGTCCCGGCCCAATTACTCGTCGAGCCGCCGTATAGCATATCTGCTACAGCATTGGGCATTGCAAACGGAGAAATGGTATACGTACAAGCTGAATCCGAATTTGCTTGCAGCGTAGCTCCAGATACTCCAGCCAGGACTGCCGGAACTCCATTTATTCGATTTGTAAACCACCAGCCATGGCTAACTGACCCAGTTGTTGCACAGAACACATTTATAGTGCGCTGCGTGGTTGTAAGAACTGACCCGCTATCATTTGAATAAACTGGGTTGTTAGTGTTGTTATCATAAAAATTTGTGCTCCCATTTAACGTTGTACCTGTTCCGGAAAAATCAAGCACTATCGACGCCATACTTCCAGTTGAGGTTGTCGGCGTGCACGTAAAAGTATGTACTCCCGCAGTCCCTATAATTGCCCACCCCATCCTCGCCAGACTGCTCTGAGAGACACCAGGAAGTGCATTCCAAGATTCAGAAGGTGAGCTTGTAAACGTAAAGGTGCTGGCACTGCGGCAGAAAATTACTACCAGGTCACCAGCCGCAACCGTCATAGAAGGACTCGTGATATAAGCCAGACTCCCAGACTGTTCGGAAACGTAAGTGTATTGATCGAAAGTTGGTCCACTACTCCCACTGCCACCTGAGTAGACCGGGATATTCAGTGTTCCGCCGTTATAAGTGGCCGCGCCGCCTGATCCTGTGGTAGTTAGCGTGAGGCCGCCTCCAGACCCGCAGGCCGCCCCAGCATCGGCTAGTGTACCCACCGTGTCGCCATATTTTACGCAGTCGTTCAGCGTGGTTGTAGTTGGCCCCGTTGCAATGCCTGCGCCGGTCCCTGCCAGCGGCTTACTGCTCGTTGCCGTGGAGGGTGTTGCGGCAAGAGGAACCTGTCCCGCTGTCATGCCAGACAAACCACCACCGCCACCACCAGAGAACGTCGCCCATGTACCGCCCAGGCATCGAGTGGCGGCGCCATCTTGAGACAGTACCCACTCACCGGGAAGTGAACAGGAACCACTAGGCGCCGTAGCTGGGCCACCCAGACCCGCCGAGCGCAAAGGCTTAGAATAATCATTCGTCGTGCAGCTTCCCACGTCGATATAGTTATTGCTGGCATCAATCGAGAAGCCAATCACTCCATCATTGAATTGGCTTGAACCTCCGCTCGTTGACGTATTCCAGCAGAGGCTATCCGTGCCGGGGATCACTCCGTTTGGCATTGAGCCACTTCCTTGCCGCATTCCAACCAGGAATGGTTGTCCTCCATTCCACGCAAAATTGAAACCCAGGAATGGGATTAATCCATACATGGATATATAGATTGAATAATCTGACCCTGTACCAGCATCGGAATTATGTCTTGCCACAAATGCTGCCGTTGTAACTTGTTCATATATATATGCGTTGATAGTAGACAATTGCGCGCAATCTGTTACAGGATTACAGCTCGTCAGCGTAAACCCCGATGTACCTGGGGAAGCCAGCGCTGCATCCCATGCCTGAGAGACTAAGGCGATCAGTGGAGCCGAAAACGGATCGCTCATCTTACCATATGTACGCATGTCCACGCCTGCATAATCCCAGTATTGTCCAGCCGACACATTAGTCATATTTTTGCCTTGCACGATCAACCAGTTATTTAAATCAGCTGTGGGTCCGCTATTATCGGCACCGTATGACCCAGGAATCAGCGGAATCGTGTTTTGGATGATGTAGGCACCCGCCGCGTGGGCCTGCGACCAGAAAGATTGGAAACATCCTTTAAGGTGAGATATAGAATCTCCCCTGAAAATATCGTTTGCACCAGCCTCGGAAAGAAGATACAAAGGCTTTCCTGTCACTGATGGAAGTAAATCTCCAAACATCGCGGTGAAGTTAGTTGCCTGCTCACAGACGAGTCCGGTAGTGCCGCCGTAGATTGAAGCTACATCAATTCCGTTGCGCAAATACCAAGCATTGACACCCGAGAACGCCGGGGTGGCTGCGGCTTGTACCGGCAGGAAGAATGTTGCATCCTCAAGTAAACCGCCCGTCCCGGTCGTTGCAGTGCAATTAGATTGCACTTCAATCTGTGCCGAAGATAATCCAGCAGCGAGCACTTGGAACAGTTGTGTTCTAGTGCCGTAGTATCCAGTGCCACTCGGCCCTATGCCCAAACAGCTAGGGCTAAAGCCTGAGGCGCCATGAAAATCAACCCACTGATTAGCGATATAGGAATTGGGCACCGTGATCGTGCAGAGCCCACTCGAAGTACAACTCACAGCCGTCGCGGTGGTGTCTGCGCCAAGAACATTGTTACCGTCATCCACCTGGGCTGAGTCGCCAGTAAAGATGACATTTGCGCCCGACACAATACGAGTAGAAGTCATACCAGGAACTTCAACACTCACATTGCTGCCGCTGACTTTGAATGTGCCGGTGACAAAGCCAGGGTCTGCGGCGGGCACGGAGTTGTTAAAATTCGGGCTGCCGACCGATGCGCTGTTGACGTTCACTATGCTGCCACTAGGGATTGCCGTATTGCAGTTGAGCAGCGTTCCCGATGCAGTGTAGGTACACATGTCACCGTCTACATAAGTCCCTTTGAGTAGGGATAACGCCGCTTGCTTGCCGTTGAACGCAGCCCAATCAGCCGAGGCTAGGTATCCGTTGTCCGATGCATCTGACACGTGCATCGAGATCGCCGGGGTTGAGCCGCCGCTGGAAACTACGGGAGCGGTCCCAGCCACCGAAGCCACCCCGCCACCACTGCCCACACAACTCAGAACACCTGTACTAGCGTTGACCGTGCAACTTGAGCCATCCGGCTTCACGCCGCCCAGGGTGCCAGGCTGAGCGATTGGAAGAGTGTACGATCCGCCTCCGCCGCCGCTGCCAGGGGGGCCTGTAGCGCCTTGTGGCCCGGCTGCGCCCTGTGGCCCGATCAGTGATGTGCATGGAGTAGGCCATGCGCCGCTAGCCTTCGGACCGTAGAGGCAGGATGAAACCGTGTTGAGGTAGAAGTCACCATTCGCTCCGAGACCGCTGGAGGGGGCACTGGTGCCGTTCCAGATGGTATTACCATTCGTCCCGGCGGCGCCGGTTGGCCCCGTGGCCAGCATCGTGCACAGAGTAGGCCATGCGCCGCTGGCCTTGGGGCCGTAGAGGCAGGATGAAGCCGTGTTGAGGTAGAAGTCGCCGTTGAGGCCGAGGCCGCTAGAGGGGGCACTGGTGCCGTTCCAGAGAGTATTGCCGTTGGTACCCGGAGGGCCTGTCGGACCTA
>OCZT010008295.1_pt1 | contig 10121 bp, 9 predicted proteins | sample 1539031 | NCBI WGS metagenome assembly OCZT01 (sample SAMEA3539308, study PRJEB22396) | soil metagenome | biome: tundra; feature: field; material: soil | place: USA | collected 2010-05 | depth 0.15 m
CGGCCGCCCGGCGCTGCCGGTGATGATCTTGGAGAGTTCCCCGCCGGCGTCGCAGCCGGCGAGCAGGTCCGCGTCGTCGATCACCACGACACCGGGGGCGGTCAGCGCGGCGATCGCCGCGGCGAGTTCGTCCTCACCGAGGTCGGATCCGGTGAACGAGCCGATGACGCCGGGGACCGAGGTCAGGGACCGCAGCGGGGAGGGGCGCGGGGTCACCAGGATCACCTGGGCCCCGCCGGCCAGGAAGGAGCGGGTCATCGAGGCCAGCACGGCGGAGCGGCCAGACCGGGCCGGGCCGGCCACTATAAAGGCGGGCGTCCCGTCGGACAGGTCTGGTCCGAGCGCGGTCAGCTCGTCGCCGCCGACGCCGGCCAGCCCCCACAGCGGGCTGGGCACCGCGCCGGGAGGGCGCAGTTGCCAGGCGTCGTCGAAGGTGATCCGGGCGGGCAGCAGGTCGACCCGGAACGGGCGCAGCTCGCGGGGTACCGCGGTGTCGCGGTCGGCTGAGGCGGCGGCGATCTGCCGCAGGGCAGCGGCCTGGCCCTGTCCCGATGGGTCGGGGGCCAGGAGCGCGACCTGGGTCTGCGTGCCGGTCCCGGCCCGGAAGGCCCGGCCGGGCGGGATGTCATCAGGCAAGGTGCGGGGCCGCAGCCCGATCAGTGCGTAGTCGTCCTTCTCGGCCAGGCTGAACGCGAGCTTGTCCTCGCACATCGCCGCGATCCGCCCGGCCAGCAGCGACCGGTCCCCGGTCATGATCAGGTGCACCCCGGCGCTGGCGCCCTCGGCCAGGATGCTGGTGATCACGTCGGTCAGGGCGCCGCCGCCGGTCTCGCCGAGCGTGGTGGTGAATCCTTCCCAGCGGTCAAGCAGCACGATGATGTGCGGCAGCCGGTCCGGCGGCGGGGCGGCGGCGCGCTGTTCGGTGACGTCGGCGAACCCGCCCTCGGCGAGCAGGTCCTGCCGCCGCCCGAGCTCGGCGCCGAGCCGGGCGAGCAGCCGGGTCGCCCGTTCGGCCTGGGTGCGGGTGACCACCGCGCCGCAGTGCGGCAGGCCGGCCAGGGGCAGCAGCGCGCCGTTGCCGCAGTCGATCCCGTAGATGTGGACGTCGGCGCAGCTGGTGCTGACCGCGATCGAGGCGGCGATGGTGCGCAGCAGCTGGGAGCGGCCCGACCGCGGCGCGCCCGCTGCCATCAGGTGGCCGAAGGTCCCCAGGTGCAGTACTTCGGGTCGCTGCCGCTGCTGGTCAGGAAGATCAGTCAGGCCGAACGGAAGCTCTGCGTCTGCCTGGCCTGGTGGCCTGCTCGGGGTGGACGGCAGGTCGTGCAGCAGCAGCGTCCGCGGGAGCGGCGCCAGCCACGGGCTGGGCTGGGCGCGGATGCCCAGGCCTGCGGCGGCGTGCTGGATCTGCTCGACGAGCACCGTCAGGTCGGTGACCTCGTCGTCGGCTTGCGGGCGCGCGGCCGGCCGCGGTGGTTCCGGGTGGCCCAGGCCGCGCCAGCTCACCGGCCGGACCCAGGGCCGGCCGACTGCGGTCCCTGGGTCCGCTCCGGGCCGGTGTCCGCCGATCCGTCCTGCCTGGAACGGCACCAGCGAGGCATGGCCGAGCCGGACGTACGCGCGGCCCGGAGCGGCCCGGGAGATGTACGCCGCGTCCGGCGCCTCGATCACGTCCGCGCTCTCGGCTGCGTCGGTGACTCGCAGCGCGATCCGCAGGTTGGTGTTGGCGCGGATGTCTGCCGAGACCACGCCGGAGGGACGCTGGGTGGCCAGGATCAGGTGGATGCCAAGCGACCGGCCGCGCTGCGCGATGCCGACCAGCCCGGTGACGAAGTCCGGCAGGTCCCGCACCAGCGAGGCGAACTCATCGCAAACGATCATCAGCCGGGGCATCGGGGCCAGCAGGCCGTCCGCGTGGCGGACGCCGCGCGTTTCGCGGTCGAGCATGACCGTGTAGTCCTCGATGTCCTTGACCCCGGCCGCGGCCAGGATCCGCTCCCGCCGGGTCAGCTCCGCGGCCAGCGAGGCCAGCGCCCGCTGGGTCAGGTGCGCGTCCAGGTCGGTGACCATGCCCACCACGTGGGGGAGACGGACGCAGTCCTTGAACGCGCTGCCGCCCTTGTAGTCCACCAGCACGAACGTCATCGCATCAGGCCGGTTCCCGCACGCCAGCGACGCGATCAGGGTCTGCAGCAGCTCGGACTTGCCCGCCCCGGTGGTCCCGGCGATCAGCGCATGCGGCCCGTCCTTGCACAAGTCAATGCCGAACGGCCCGTCGTAACACTCCCCGATCACCGCGACCGTGGACCGGCCGCCGGCGTTCCACCGGGCCGTGATCGCCCCGGCGGCCGGGGGTTCCAGGCCCAGCACATCCAGCAGGCGGCACGTCCCGGGCAACGCGGCGGCCTCGTCGTCGCCGCTGACGTCGCGGACCGGCGCGATCGACCGGGCCAGCCGGTCAGACCAGGCCGGGGTGACGTACTCCGGCCGGACCTCGCCGACCGCGGGTGAGTTCATCTGCTGGACGACCAGCGCGCCGTCCGGCCTGGCGGCGATGACCGCGTGGCATTCAGCGGGCAGCAGCCGCTCATCGGAGTCTAGGCAGATGCAGTACACGCCGACCTGGCCTCCCTCGCGCAGCACGCCGATCGCACCGGGCAGGGACCGCAGCTTGCGGGACCCGTCGAAGACGACCACGATGTCGCGGGAGAAACCGGCCTGGCCCTTCTGGCGGCCGGCCAGCGCTGTGCGCCGGGCCGTGATGATGGCCTGCAGTTCGGCGATCCGGGCCGCGACCGTTTCCGCGTCGGTGCCGATCAGCGCGGCGCAGCCCTGCCCCTCAGCCGGACGGCAGTGCGGCAGCCACCGGGCCCACTGCCACGCGGCCTGCCCGGTGGAGTCGGTGAGGATGCAGATCTGCACGTCCTGCGGGCTGTGCAGGGCCGCGAGCTGGCCTACCAGCCAGCGCCCGGCCGCCCGGGGCACGTCAGCGGGCCCGGCCACCCCCACCACGGCTCGTTCGGACAAAGAAATGGTGAGCGGCGCGTCGGGAATGAGCCAGAACCGGCGGCGGCGGTGCTCGTCGGCGGTGGGGTCGGTCAGCTCCACCGCCGAGGGCAGGTCCGCGGTACCGGCCCGGAGCAGCAGGTAATCGGGGTCGGTGCGGCGCCGCTCCCACAGCCGGCGCCGCGGACCCGACGCGATGGACAACACCGTCGCGGGGTCGGGGCAGTCGTGGCGGCGCCGGAGCCGCTCGGCGTCAACGGCGTGCCGGGCGTCGCGCTCGACCCTGGCTTTGTGCTCGCGGTAGACGGCTTGCTGGCGGGCGTGCGACTTGCGGCCGTGCCGGCGGTCGCTGACGTAGCTGCCGAGCAGCATCACCGGGCTGAACGCGGCCATCGCGAGCATGTACACCTGGCGCAGGAAGTATGCCATCGCCACGCCGAGCACGACCGGGACGACGGCCATCAAGATCGGGACCGGTCGCCGCTCGGGCTGGCCGGGCGGGCTGGGCAGGGCAAACGTCATCGCCTGACCGGGCGGCAGGAGCCGCGGCGGCCGGTTGAACTCCAGGCTGCCGCCGTCTTCGGCGGGGTGCAACGCGGCGTCCGGCGGCTCATACGGCGCCAGGTCCAGCAGCGTACCGCCGACGCTGATCTGCTGTCCGGGCCGCCAGGACGCGGCCGCCTCCAGCGGCCGCCGGTCCAGCAGGACCGGCACGCCGTCGAACGGGACCACCAGAGCACCCTGCCGGTCAACCTGCACCCGCAGGGCTACCGGGGGGATCGTCGGGTCGGCGATCACGATGCCCGGCGCTTCAGCGGCGGGAGCACCGCCAGGAACCGGGCCGCCGACGTCGGCCGCCCCGAACGGGAGCCGGTACAGCGTGCCTGCCGCGGGCCCGCTCGCCACGCGGATCTCGGCCACCCCGGCCGGCTCCGGCCGACGGCACCCGGCGGGGTCGGCGATGCTGACCACCGAACCGTCCAGGATCGGCGAATCAGCGAGCCTCATGTCGCCGGGCACCTGATGCCAGCCCACGAACAGTGCCGGAGCTGCGGGCCCAGCTGTGTGGGCCCCGCCGCACATCACGCCGTCAAGCTCGGCCGCGAGCTGCGCCACCGCCGTGCCGGGATCGGCGTCGATCATGACATCCGCCTGCTGTCCCGTCGCCGGCGACACCACCGTCACCGTCAGCCGCATGACCGTTCCCTCCACCGCCCGGCCGGTGTCCCCCACGCGAAGAAGGCCCGCCGCCCCGAGGCGGACCCCCCCTGCCTCCTGGCTACTGCTTAAGCGAGGCGGCGAGCTGGGTGTCGGTCTCGTGGAACGCCTTCACGGCCGCGTCCAGGTACTGGCCCATCCCGTTCAGGCCCTGGATCATCTTGGTCGCCCCGGTGTTGAACTGGGTGTACGACGCCTCGAACTGCCTGCTCGACGCGTCGGTCACGTAACCTGCGGCGACCAGGTTGTCGACCAGCCGCTTCAGCTTGGACAGGTCACCCTCGATCGTCTGCTCCCCCGCCTGAAGCTGCCTGGCAGCCGACTGCATCTCCGCGTACGTGACATTGACGTTCGGCATTTCGGATGTCCTTTCCCGATGTGCTATTTCGATCCGGCACACCGCTGGAACGTGCCCGGCGTCCGGCGGGTTCGGCGCGTAAGACGACCGTAATACGTTCGGTGACAGGCACGTCACTGTACGACTGATCATGCTGCGGAGAGGAGCTGGCGGAACTCCTGCCTGACGGAGGGCAGGCTAACCGGGCGACCGGCCAGTTCATCAAGTAGGGTGCCGATGTCCCAGCTAGCCAGGTGCGCATAGCGGGCACTGAAGATGCCCAGCTCGGTGAGGCGATAGATCGAGCAGCAGCCCCGCAGTAATCAGGTCGGCGTCGGCCTTGAGCAGAGTCGACCCGGTGAATTCCGGGCCGAGGATCCACCGGCCAGGGCAGCGCGCGAGCTGGGGCAGGAGCGTGGACGCGAGTACCTCCCGGAACGCGGCAAGCTGGCCGAGCGACTCAGCGATCTCGATGAACGCTTCGATCACTCCGGAACGGCGTCCGCACAAGGCCGCGCCCGTGGCTGCGAGCGCGAGGGACGGCCGGGGGTGCAGCATGAACCGCAGGAGCCAGTCGGCCGCCGTCCCGACGGTACCTGGGTTGGCTTCCTGCCTGTCCGCGGAAGGCACCACGAGGGGCGGTGCGGCCTGGCGGTAGCGGCGCTGCACGTCGCGCAGCCCACTGGTGAACCGGTCATCGAGGAAACGCCGAATGGGTGAGTCCTTGCTGTCCAGCTCTGCCGTGAGCGGCCGGAGGACCATGACTCAGTCTGGCTTAGCCGCAGGCAGGAGCTGGCTGGGATCTCCGTTCCACGACAGGGCTAGCTCGTCGCGGGCTCTGGTCGCGGCTACGTAGAGCAGGGACCGCTCGCGCAGCAGCGCGTCGGCCCAGGCGTCCTCCGCGTACTGCTCATCCCGCAGCGGCCGGGGGATTGCCCCCTGGTCGATGCCGAAGAGCAGGACCTTGGAGAATTCGGTTCCCTTGGCCCGGTGCATGGTCATAGCGACCGGCTGGCCCGGCTTGATGTGTTCCCGGTCCACCGCCCGGATCGTCACGCCGCGCTCGGCGAGGCCGCTAACCAGCCGGTCCCGCTGCCGTTGTTCCCGCACAAGATGCGGTCGGGGGTGGCGGCGGTGATGCCCAGACGGCGCAGCGCGAGGGTGCTCATGGCGCACACGCCCGGCACGACCGGCGCCCACGCCTGGATGAAGACCGGATGGCCGGGCGCTGCCCGGTCCAGGACTGCCCGGTCCGGCAGCTCGCGCTCCGCGAGGTCGCGGTAGGAGCTGCGGATGAAGTAGTGCGGCTCGCCGACCGGAGTGGTCATGATCCACTCGCCCGGTGGCACCTCAGCCGCACGGGCGGCGATCCGGTCCGCGATGTCGTCATGCGAGCGGGCATCGCCAAGGTCGACGAGGGGCTCGGCCAGCGTGCCGAAATGCAGCAGGTGCGGGTGGGTGTCAATGAAGCCCGGGACGATGGTGTACCCGTTCAGGTCGATGATGCGGGAATCCGGTCCGGCGCTGGCACGGACGGTGTCGCTGGCGCCGACGGCGAGCACCTTCCCGGCGCGGATCGCGATCGCTTCAGCGACTGCATGACCTGCATCGCAGGTAAGGACCCGCGTGTTATCGAAGACAACCGTGTTCATGAGCATCCTTTGCACGTGTTCGGAGTGGTCGGGAATCACCGCTCGCACCATGCGCGCGCAGCGCCGCACTCTCCTGGGACCGCCGGTGGCCTAGCCGGCTTCCCCGGGCGCAGCGGCAGGCCCTTGAGTCCGGTGCCAGTTAACTGTCAGGTGGTCGCGTCTGCCGAACTTCTCGAGGCGCGCGGTGACGAGGTCCTGGATCCGCCGCAGGTTTTCCTCGCTGTCCGCTTCGGCGCGCAGGGTCAGCGTGCCGGGGGTGGCGTGCATGGTCCATCGGCCCCAGCTCAGGGTGACGATACCGTCGGTATCAGTCCATTCGGCGTGCCGCATCTCGGGGGGCCCGTCACCGCCGGCGTGGCTGCGGGGCCGGTGGAGCACGTGCCCGCCCATCTTGCTGGCGTGCGTGCAGAGCTGGACGAGGTACCGGCTCGGGTGTTCGGTGTCGACAGCGGCTTCGGCGGTCAGCATGGTTTCTCCGTTACCTGGTCGGCGGGTTCAGGTCCTGGTGAGGGCGGCCAGGTTCCGGGCGTCGTGACGGAGGAACCGCGTCGTGCGGCCCCGCTAGCGTGCCTTGTGCCGGGCGGTGTCCGGCGCCCGCCGGGGGCGAGGTCGATGCCGGTGGCGTCCAGGGCGAGGCCGGCGGCCATGAGGGCGTGCTCGCCGGTGCCTGAAGGCTAGGCATCCCGGTGGCTGATCAGGATGAATCCGGCCGTGAGGGCGGCTGCGGCGTAGAGGCAGAACACCCCGAACCCGGGCCAGGGCTGGAGCGTGTGCGCCTGGTGGTGCACGGTGATGATCGTCTCGCCGGCGTTCATCGGGAGGTAGGGGCCGATGGTGTCCTGCCAGGACTGGGGCAGGAGAGCCGCGAGGAGCGTGGGGACGAAGAGCAGGCCGAGCAGCGTCGCGATCGCGCCGGCGCTGGAGCGGATGATGGCGCCGAGGCCGAGGCCGAACAGCCCGAGCACCGTCAGGTACAGGCCGGCGCCGGTGACCGCGCGGAGCACGCCGGGATCGCTCAGCGAGGTCCGCATGCCATCACCCGCGGGCAGGAACGCCTGGAAGGCGAAGTAGGCGGCGAGGCACGAGGCGATCCCGACGATGAGGGCGGTCACCGCGAACACGGCGGTCTTGGCCGCCAGCATCAGGCGGCGCTGCGGCACGGCGGCCAGGGTGGCGCGGATCATGCCGGTGCCGTACTCGCTGGTGATGACAAGCACGCCGAGCACGCCGAACGCCACCTGCGAGAGGTGCAGGCCGCCCAGGCTGACCCGCGTCGAGTCGATAGTCGCCTTCTGGTGAGCGCTCATGTGGCTGGGCAAGAAGATGGCCAGCAGCGCCGCCAGCGCGACATTGGACACCACGGCCGCCAGCAGCGACCAGTAGGTGGAGCGGACCGTGCGGAGCTTCCAGAACTCCGACCGGGAGACGTCGGCGAAGTGCGACACCGGGCTGTACGGTGTCCGGGGGGCTGCGATGACGGTCATGACCGGCCTCAGTTCGGGTTCGGGACCGGGACGGGCGCGCCCTCGGCCGTGCGGTAGTCGACGGAGCCGCTGGTGAGTTCCATGTACCGGTCTTCCAGTGATGTCTGGTGCTCGGAGAGTTCTTGCAGCGTCAGCCCGTTCGCCCTGGCGAGCGCGCCGATGGCGTCGCTGGTGGCGCCGGTGATGCGGAGCGTGTTGCCTGGCTGGCGGGTGACCGTGACGCCGTGGGCCTCCAGAAGCGCCGCGAGCGCGCTGCTCTGCGGCGAGCGGACCTGCACGAAGTTGCCCGGGCCGCCGGTGAGGAAGTCCTTGATGGTGGTCTGCGCGATGAGGCGGCCGCGGCCGATGATGATCAGCCGGTCGGCGGTCAGCGACATCTCGGTCATCAGGTGACTGGACAGCAAGATGGTGCGGCCCTCGGCGGCGAGTGACCTGAGCAGGTTGCGGATCCACAGGACGCCTTCGGGGTCCAGGCCGTTGACCGGCTCGTCGAGCATCAGCACCGGCGGGTCGCCGAGCAGCGCGGCGGCGATGCCGAGGCGCTGTCCCATGCCGAGCGAGAAGCCGCCGGCGCGCTTGCGGGCGGCGCTGCGCAGCCCGACCAGGTCCAGCACCTGCCCGACGCGGGCGGGGCTGATCCCGTTGCTGAGGGCCAGACACAGCAGGTGGTTGCGGGCGCTGCGCCCGCCGTGGAACGCCTTCGCCTCGAGCATCGCCCCGACCTCGAGCAGCGGGCGGCGGAAGGCGGCGTAAGGCCGCCCGCTGACCGTCACCGACCCCGACGATGGCGCGTCGAGACCCAGGATCAGGCGCATCGTCGTGGATTTCCCGGCCCCGTTGGGGCCGAGGAATCCCGTCACCTGGCCGGGCGGCACGGTGAACGACAGGTCGTCCACGGCCAGGGTGGCACCGTAGCGCTTGCTGAGGCCAGATGCCTCGATCATCTGCGGACTCCCATTCTCGGTCGCAAGTGCCCTAGCCGTTGGTGTTAGCGCCGACCACGCCGGTGACGTGCAAGACGATCATCAGCGCGAGGGCGGCGGCCACGATGACGATCACCAGCGCGACCTTCCAGCGGGGCCTCGCCGCGCCCGGCACCGCACTGGTCCCGGTGCTGGTGTCGTCGCTGGTGTCGGGGTGGCGGGGCTGGTCAGCCATGTGAGTGTCCTCGTTCCGTCGCGGGCCTGCCGTTGCCTGTTACCGCGACAGTTTTATAGAGACACTGTGTCCATGTCAAGCCATACTGTCGGTAGAGGTACGTAGTGTATGCTGGGCTGGTGCCGAAGCTGTGGACCGAGACGATCGAGGAGCACCGCCGCGCGGTACAGGACGCAACCATGGACACCACCGCGGCGCTGGTCGCCGAGCACGGGCTGGCGTCGGTGACGATGTCGCGGATCGCCCGGGAAACCGGCATCGGCCGGGCGACGCTGTACAAGTACTTCCCCGACGTCGAGGCGATCCTGGCCGCCTGGCACGACCGCCACGTCACCCGCCACCTCGAGCATCTCGCCCAGGTCGCGGGCCAGGCCGGCGGCAGCGCCGGCGAGCGGCTCGAGGCCGTGCTCAGCGCCTATGCCCTGATCACCTATGAGCGGCCCCGCGGCACCGAGCTGGCGGCGCTGGTGCACCGCGGGGAGCACATCGCCCGGGCGGAGCAGCAGCTGCTCGGCTTCATCAGCGATCTCATCGCTGACGGCGCGGGGGCCGGCGAGCTGCGCGACGATGCCGCGCCCGGCGAGCTGGCCAGCTACTGCCTGCACGCCCTCACCGCTGCCGGCAGCCTGTCATCGGCAGCCGCGCTCCGCCGCCTCGTCACGATCACCATGGCCGGGCTTCGGCCCCCGCACTGATCGATCGAAACCGGGACGGGCCGCCCGCGCTGGCCGGTGAGGGCGAACACCGGCCCGGTCCGGGCCGGTACGGGGACAGCTGCAGCCGGCCCGCCAGCGCCGGCCCCAACCTCCGCGACCCCGGGTATCACCGGACACCCCAGGAGGAATGCCAGCCAGCGAACAGCCCAGGGCACCGCGAGTTTGCTACTTGCAGTAGCGGCCGCGATGGCCAGCAGGCCTGTCATCAATGTGATGCGGATGCCGGAGCGCGCAGTCAGCTTGGTGGTGAAAGAGCGAGATCATGCCGCTGACGACTGGGCCGGGCAGGAATGCGCGGCCAGTCCGCATCGAGTTGAAGCCTGGGACGCGCTGCAGGCAGAGCGTTGCGGAACTGGCACCCGAGGCTGCCGCGGGGGCCATCGCTCGCCTCTACCTGGTCCAGCACGGCGTTGACCGCATCCAGCCAGTTCCGGTCAAAGCGGTTCTCGCCGGCGTGCATCCGCAGGATCCATACGGCGCCGTCGTGTTCCAGATCGATCATCAAAGTCGCGGCGTGGAAACCCCGGCCTTCAGGCCGGGGAGGAAACGCCGC
>OCZT010008297.1_pt1 | contig 10121 bp, 2 predicted proteins | sample 1539031 | NCBI WGS metagenome assembly OCZT01 (sample SAMEA3539308, study PRJEB22396) | soil metagenome | biome: tundra; feature: field; material: soil | place: USA | collected 2010-05 | depth 0.15 m
GGAGGACAGCCCGGGAGACAAAAGCCTGATGGCGTACTACACGGGTGTAGAGACGGTGGGCGCGGAGGAGTTAAGGAGGCATCTGGCGGAGCGATTGCCGGAGTACATGGTGCCGGCGGCGTATGTGCGGCTGGGAGCGTTGCCGCTGACACCCAATGGGAAGCTGGATCGCAAGGCGTTGACGGCGCCGGAGACGGACGCGTACGCGGTGCGTGGGTATGAAGCACCGCAGGGAGAGATCGAAACGACCCTCGCAGGCATCTGGTCGGATGTACTCAAGGTGAAACGGGTGGGCCGACATGACCACTTCTTCGAACTGGGCGGACATTCCCTGCTGGCGGTGCGAGTTATCTCTCGCCTGCGGAAAGTCCTGGGCGTGGAAGTGGCGCTTAGCGAGTTGTTCGCCCGTCCTGTACTCGCCGACTTCGCCCGTGGTCTTGGGACTGCCAGGCAGACCGATCTGCCGCCCATCATGCCCGCCGACGGGGACGAGCGGTTGGGGCTGTCCTTTGCCCAGCAGCGGCTGTGGTTTTTGGCGCAACTGGAGGGAGCGAGCAAAGCCTATCATATAACGGGCGGCTTTCGTTTGAGGGGAAAACTGGGCGGTGCGGCCTTGCGTCAGGCGCTAGATCGCATCGTAGCGCGGCATGAAGCATTGCGCACCACCTTCCCCCAGATCGACGGGGAACCGGTGCAGCGGATTGCTCCTGAGGAGGGCAGCCGGTTCCACCTGCGTGAACATGACTTGCGTCAACACAGCGACGCCAAGGGTGAACTCGATCGTTTGATTAAACAGGAAGCCGGCGAATCCTTCGACCTCGAAGGGGGGCCGCTCATCCGTGGTCGGCTCATACGGCAGGCCGAGGAGGAGTACACGCTGCTGATCACGATGCACCACATCGTCTCGGATGGTTGGTCGATGGATGTTTTGTTCAGCGAATTAAGCGCGTTGTACAGGGCCTACCAAGGTGGCGAAGCGGACCCCCTGCCGAGGCTGGGCTTGCAATACGCGGACTACGCGGCGTGGCAGCGGCGGTGGATTGCGGGCGAGGTGCTGCAACAGCAGGCGGAGTACTGGAAAGCCACGCTGGCGGGAGCTCCCGCAGTGCTGGAATTACCGATGAACCACGCGCGACCGGCCGAGCAGGACTATGACGGGGCCTTCGTCGCATTGGAGTTGGACGCCGAGTTGACGAAGCGCCTGAAAGCGCTCAGCAAGCGCCACGGCACGACGCTGTTCATGACCTTGCTGGCAGGGTGGGCGGTGCTCCTCTCGCGGCTGTCGGGACAGCAGGATCTGGTCATTGGGGTCCCGGTAGCCAATCGTGGACGAAGCGAGATCGAAGGACTGATTGGTTTTTTTGTCAATACCCTGGCGCTGCGGCTGGATATCTCCGGCTCACCGACGGTGGGCGGATTCCTTGAGCGGGTGAAGGCGCTGGCGCTGGCGGCGCAGCAGCATCAGGACATTCCCTTTGAACAAGTGGTGGAGATCGCACGGCCGGTGCGGAGCGTGGCCCACAACCCACTGTTCCAGGTGATGTTCGCCTGGCAGAACACTCCGGAAGGCGAGCTTGAGTTGCCCGGGCTGGAAGTAGAGCCATTGGAGAAAGCCCCCGACGCTCCCGCACAATTTGACCTGACCCTCACGCTCCAGGAAGCGGGTGAGAGCATCGTCGGCGAACTTGAGTACGCCATCTCGCTGTTTGATCGATCCACAGTGGAGCGATACCTGGGGCACTTGCGCACCCTGCTGGAAGCGATGGTGGCAGACGACACCCAGGTGATCGATCGCCTGGCGTTACTGTCAGAGGCCGAGCGGCGTCAAGTGTTGGAGGAGTGGAACGATACGAAAGTGGAGTATCCGCGCGACCAGTGCGTGCACGAGGTTTTCGAAATGCAGGCGCTGCGCACTCCGGAGGCAATCGCGGTCGAGGACGGCGAACGCCGGCTGACGTACCACGAATTGAACTCCCGCGCGGACGGCCTTTCGCAGCGGCTGCGGACATTCGGTGTGCGCGAAGACGTTCTCGTCGGACTGTGCGTCGAGCGATCCATCGAGATGATCGTCGCGATGCTCGGCATTCTGAAAGCGGGCGGCGCGTGCGTTCCGCTCGATCCGACGTACCCGACAGAGCGGTTGGCTTTCATGCTGGAGGACACAAAGACGCCGGTATTGGTGACCGAACGCCGGTTCATGGACCGGTTTTCCGGTTCGCACACAAGGATCATCTTCCTCGACGATCCGCGCACCGAAGCGGTCGAGACGAATCCCCCGCGAACTCACCCGCGTTCCGAGAGCCTTGCATACGTCTTTTACACCTCCGGTTCCGAAGGTCGGCCCAAGGGCGTCTGCATTCCGCATCGCACAATCAACCGGCTTGTCTGCAACACGAACTTCGTTCAGATCGTGTCATCCGACTGCGTCGCCCAGGTCTCGAACGCGTCCTTCGACGGCGCCACGTTTGAGATTTGGGGCGCGCTCCTCAACGGCGCGCGTCTGGTTATGATTTCCAAGGACACCGTGCTCTCGCCGCGCGAGTTGGCCGAACAGATTCAGCGACGCGGCATCACGACGATGTTCCTGACGACCTCCCTTTTCAACGAATTGGCCCTGCAAGCGCCGTCGATGTTTCGCGCGCTCAAGCATCTCGTTATCGGCGGCGAAGCAGCGGACCCGAAATCGGTGCGCATGGTGTTGCGAAGCCAATCACCGCAACGCCTGGTCAATGGGTATGGCCCGACCGAAGCGACAACTTTCGCGACCTGGTACGAGATGAAGGACGTGCCCGACGATGACCAATCGATCCCCATTGGTCGTCCACTGGCGAATACGAAGGCTTACATACTCGACGCGCAGTTGCGGCCTGTGCCGATCGGGGTGGCTGGTGAACTTCATATCGGCGGCGATGCGCTGGCGCGTGGTTATTGGAATCGTCCCGAACTGACCGCCGAGAAGTTCATTGCCAACCCGTTCACGAACGAGCTAGGCGATCGTCTTTACAAAACAGGCGATCTCGCTCGCTATCGTGCCGACGGCAATATCGAGTTTCTGGGCCGCATTGACCAACAGGTGAAGGTGCGAGGGTACCGCATCGAACTGGGTGAAATCGAAGTTGCACTTGCCCGTCATGAATCCGTTCGCACCGCGGTGGTGACGGTTCGGCAGGAATCGCCCGCCGACCAACGCATCATCGCCTACGTCGTTCCGGACGGAGCCAACGCCCCGACAGCGGGCGATCTCCGCGCGTTTCTACTTCAGAAACTTCCCGATTACATGGTGCCGTCGGCGTTTGTCTCGGTGCGGGAATTGCCGCTCACGCCGAATGGCAAGGTGGATCGCAAGGCCCTTCCCTCGGCGGATCAAGCATTGTCTCTCGAAGAGCGGAATGTCGTTGTGCCGCGCACCCCGGTCGAGCTTGCGCTCGCGAAACTTTGGTGTGACCTGCTGAAGATCACCAACGTGGGCGTCCACGATAATTTCTTCGAAGTCGGCGGCCATTCGTTGCTCGCCACGCAACTCGTTTCGCGAATCCGACGGGAGTTCAATGTTGAGCTTCCCTTGCGAAACGTCTTCGAGGGGCCGACGATTGAGAGCCTGGCCTTATCCATCCTCGAAAACCAAACCCGGACAACGGATCCCGATGAACTGGAGAAGATGCTCGCGGAGATCGAGTCTCTCTCGGACGAAACCGCCGCGCGCCAGCTTTTGGAGGCAGGCCAGAACGCGCCAGATGTCCCGCCGGACGAAGAAGGGCCCACCCGACAGCGAACAGTATCCATTTTCCGTTGCCCGACCACGAAATCAGAACTCTTCGGCAGACGCGATTGTAATCTGGTCATCCTGATCAACGAAGATTTCGAGTGGGAGGGCTTCGAGAGGGTGGCTCATCTGGTCCGTGAACTTGACCCAACCATCGACGCTCGCCTCGTCAGGGATGGTGACGCACCCGGTCTCGTTCTTCCGCAGCGGCCCACACTGACTTTCTCCCCGGCGGCGATCCGACATTATCCACCGCAGCCCGGCCGCGTGTTCTGCGGATACCCGTTGGGCAAGAGCGAGGAATGCGAGGCGCTGGTCAGAGCGGGTATAACTGTGCCGAAATGGGTGTTGCTGACAGAAGATCAACAGCCTGACCTGTCGGACTTCAATGGCTACGTGGTGCGAAAACCAAATTACGGGGGACGGAGCGAGGAAGTACGGCTCATGCGCAAAGAGCGTGTCCGCTGGAAGCCGGTGACCACCCATGCTGCGGGCACCAGCGATTCCGTGATCATTCAACAATTCATTTACACGGGCCCGCTGCCGACCTCTTACCGTGTCTGCACACTGTTCGGGCGGGCATTGTATTCCATGAAGTCGCAAGCCGGTGCCGACCATCCACGGTTGACGACTCCCGCAGATGTGGCTTCGGCCCTAAAACAGGAGCGCTTCACGATTTCCGCTAACGGCCGTGACGGGCGCCCGGAACTGAATTTCGATGAGGAAATCATTCGCCTGGGCGAACGCGCGCACGCGGCCTTCCCGGATATCCCGTTGCTGGGGTTCGATATCGTGCGCGAAGTTCCTTCGGGCCGGCTTTATGTGCTCGAAGCCAATGCGATCGGTTACGTCTGGAATTTCCAATCGCAACAACTGGCGGATTACGGCTTTTCGTTTGAGGAGCAGTTCGATGGAATACGCAAAGCCGCCTATGTTCTCGCCGAGAACACGCAGTTGCACGCCCGGTGAATGTGTAGCCGAGTCGAGACATGACCGAGAACGAGAACAACGTGGAGTTGAACAGGCGGCTGGCGAATCTGTCGCCGTCGAAGCGGGCGTTGCTGGAGCAAAAACTTCAGAAAAACGTTGTCGCCCAGGCCCCCGTCATTCAACCGAGCGATGACGACGGCCCGGCTCCCCTCTCGTTCGGCCAACAGCGATTGTGGTTCCTCGAACAGTTGCTGCCCGATCATTCCGCGTCTCACATTCCCGTGGCCGTGTATTTGACAGGAACCCTGAACGTCGATGCTCTCCAGCGGAGTATCGGGGAGATTCTGCGGCGGCACGAAGTTCTGCGCGCCGCCTTCCCGGCAGAGGATGGCACACCCGTTCAAGTCGTGGCACCTGCCTCGGATTATCGGTTGCCCGTGACCGATCTGACAACCCTGACCGAACATGATCGTCAAGGAGAAGAGGTGCGAATTACCGACGAAGAGGCACACGAGCTCTTTGACATGGCCCGAGGCGGTTTGGTCCGGACGCGTCTTCTGAAATTGAGCGACACGAGACACCTCTTGCTCCTGACGATGCACCATATCGTGTCCGACGGATGGTCCCTTTCCATTTTCAACCGCGAGTTGAGCGTCCTATACAACGCCTTCGTCGAGGGGAAGCCATCACCCTTGGGAGAACTTCCCATTCAGTACGCCGACTTTGCCCGGTGGCAACGCGAATGGCTTCGAGGAGATGTCCTGCAATCCCAGCTCGCTTATTGGAAGCAGCTCCTCGGCGGCCGTTTGCCAGTGCTTGATTTACCGACGGACCGGCCCCGTCCGGCCGTCCAGACGTTCCGTGGTCACCGACAGACATTGCGACTTTCACCGTCGCTTGTCGAATCGCTCAATGCCCTGGGCCGAAGCGAGGACGCCACGCTTTCCATGACATTACTGGCTGCCTTCAAAACGCTGCTCCACAGGCTGACCGGCCAGGACGATATCATAGTGGGAATGCCCATCGCCGGGCGAAATCGTCTGGAGACAGAGGATTTGATCGGTTTCTTCGTCAACACGCTTGTCTTACGCACCGACCTTACTGCGCATCCAACATTCCGTGAATTGCTGGGCCGGGTCCGCAAAGGAGCTGTCGAAGCTTACAACCATCAGGATTTGCCGTTTGAAAAACTGGTCGAGGAACTCCATCCGAACCGCAGCCTGAGTCATACACCGTTGTTTCAGGTCTTCTTCAACATGCTCAATCTGCCCGAGGATGGACTGAAACTGGACGGGCTCACGGCGGAACACGCGAACCATGCGGAAGCCGAATCCAAGTTCGATCTCACCCTTTATGTGCGAGAAGACGACGAAGGGCTCACCCTCGATTTTACTTACAATGCGGATTTGTTCAGCCAGGCGCGCGCGGCGGAGATGTTGGGACAACTCGGTCTCTTGCTCACGGACATCGCCGGGAATCCCGACAAAACGGTGCGGGATTATTCTCTTCTCACATCGGCCGCAAAGGCGGTTCTGCCAGACCCAACCCAGCAACTCGATCGGGCTGGAGGCAAACCGGTTCACCAACAATTCAGGGAACAGGCGCAACGGATACCCCGGCACGAGGCGATTATCGATAGCGAAAGTGTCTGGACGTACGAAGAGTTGGATCTGGCGAGCAGCCGGATCGCGGACCATCTCCGCCAGGGCGGCATTCGCGAGCACGATGTTGTTGCGATCCATGGAACCCGCTCCGCCACATTCGTCTGCGCGTTGCTCGGTATCCTAAAGGCGGGAGCTGCATTTTTGATTTTGAATCCTGCCTATCCCGTGAAGCGCCTGACGGAATATCTTCGGGCGGCGAATCCGAAAGGACTGGTTCACCTCGGTGCTCCCGAAGATCTTCCGGCGGATCTCCAACGGGCGATCGATGATTCCGCATGCTGTTTTCGGTTGGATATCCCGCAGCGAAATTCAGCCAGCGTGCTCGAAACACTTCCCAGCCAATCGCAGGAAACTCCCCTGCGCATCGTAGCCCCGGATGCGATCGCTTACGTGACCTTTACGTCGGGCTCCACGGGAATTCCCAAGGGTATCGTTGGGACGCATCGTCCACTCGCGCACTTTTTCGAGTGGTACACGCGGGAATTTCCATTGAGCGAAGCCGACCGCTTTGCGATGCTTTCGGGCCTTTCGCACGATCCTCTGCTGCGCGACATATTCGGGCCGTTGTGTCTGGGCGCGACTCTATGCATTCCTCGCGATGAGGATCTTGCTAATCCGGAGCGGCTCTGTCAGTGGATGGCAAACCACGACATCAGTGTGATTCATCTCCCCCCGGCAATGGCTCGATTGCTCAGCGAGGAGGCCCGAGAGTCTCGTTTGCCATGCCTGCGACATGTCTTCTTCGGAGCGGACGTGTTGACGAGGGCCGATGTGCGAAACTTTCAAAGACTGGCGCCTTCGGCAACCTTTGTGAACTTTTATGGCGCCACAGAAACGCCTCAAGCCATCGCCTGTCACATCGTCAGAGAAACCGATGATGCCTCAAAGGCAGACGGGTCGCACGACCACGACGCGAAGGTCCGCGTGCCCATTGGCAAAGGGATCGAAGGCGTCCAGATGCTCTTGCTCAACGCGCAGGGCCAGATGACCGGAATCGGCGAGATCGGAGAAATCCATATCCGCACGCCCTATCTTGCGAATGGGTATTTGAATGATGAGGCGCTAACGGCCCAGCGCTTTATCGTCAATCCATTCACCCAGTGGCCTGAGGACAGAATCTACAAGTCGGGCGATCTGGCTCGGTATAGTCCGAACGGGGAAGTTGACTTCATTGGGCGACACGACCTGCAAGTGAACCTTCGCGGCCATCGCGTCGAATTGGAGGAAATCGAAACCGTTCTGGCAGAACATCCGCAAATCCAGACTGCGATGGTGGTTCCCACCGAATATCCGCGGGGAGAAACTGCATTGGCCGCTTATATCACCGTCCATGGAAGCGAGAAACCCTCCGTCGCCAGCCTGCGGCAATTCGCCCGGGAGACGCTGCCCGATTTCATGGTCCCGTCCGCTTTTATTTTTCGCGACGCTCTGCCGTTGACGCTAAACGGCAAGGTCGATCGGGACGCTTTGCCTGCCTTGGAGCCGGGTCAGATTGGCTTGAACAGCGAGTACGTGGCTCCGAGAAATGAGACCGAACAATGTGTCGCCAGTATTTGGGAAAAGATCCTCGGCGTCGAACGCGCCGGGATGGATGACGATTTCTTCGACCTCGGAGGTCATTCCCTGCTCGGCATTCAACTCATCGCGAAGTTGCGAAAAACCTTTCAGGTGGATATTCCCCTGCGCACTCTGTTCGGATCGCCCACGGTTGCCGGACTGGCCGCACGGATCGATGAACTGCGTCGCGGCGAATTGGCGACAACTCCTACACAGGGCGACAAGTGGCAATTCCTCATTCCGATCCAGATCGGCACGCGCCCCCCGTTGTTTCTCGTTCCGGGCGGTGGCGGCGGCGAGGAGGAGTTTCTGGTGTATGCCCACCTGGCTCGATTCATGGGCAGGGAGTACACCATGTACGGTCTCCGAGCGCGCGGCTTGGACGGGGTCAAACTCCCCCATCGAAGTGTCAAGGAGATGAGCGCCGACTACGTCCGCGAGATTCGCGAGTTTCAACCCGTTGGCCCGTATTCTATCATCGGCGAATGTGTTGGCGGCATCGTCGCGTTCGAGATGGCCCGCCAACTCATGGCCCAGGGGCAAGGGGTGTCGTCGTTGATTCTCATGGACACACGGCTTCCGAACACGGCTATCCGCCTCCGCGCGTGGAGGCGGGATATCACCAGGCGAACCCGCGAGTGGTGGCAAGGCGGTTTTCTGGATCGGATCGTTCATTATAGACGAATTATGCCCGAAATGAATTGGGGTGAGCGTCTGGGCTACTTCGCTGACAAGGCAGGGAAAATCATCCAACGCCTTCTCCACGTCTCTCGCCTGAAACGCTTGCCGATCTCAGACCCTGCACACGAGCAACGCATGAATGTCAAACGCGCCCGGGCCGTGTACCCGCAAAGTATGTTGCGCTACAGGCCCAAGCCCTACTCGGGACGGTTGACGGTAGTGGTCAATCGCGAGGAATTCGGTCGCGATGGCACACCAGACTGTTCCCGATTCGCGCAGGGCGGTATCGACACGCATACGGTTCCGGGGAATCACCACTCTTACATTCGCGAACACGCCGAGTCGGCCGCGGCACAACTGCGCGCGTGCCTGCAGAAAGGGTCGATCGATGAATGACCCGCAATTCGCCCTGATCGGCTCCAACGCGGGAATGAACCGGGGGAATGGTTGCATCTACCCGGCTGACAATCCGGTGGATGTCTGGCAATTCGAGCTGGATCTGGCCGTGGACGAAGTCGCCGAAGTCGAACGCGTCCTTTCGCCCGATGAACGAGGACGGGCCAATCGTTTCAAGCATGCGGATGATCGTGACCGATACATCATTGCGCATGGATCGCTCCGCATGTTGCTGGGTTGTTACGTCGATGAACCGCCCGGGCAACTAGAATTCAATTGTACACCCAATGGCAAACCACGATTGGTCAACCCCACTCGTCCATCGCTTCGCTTCAACTTATCCCACTCGGACAAACTCGCGCTCGTCGCGGTCACCTGCGGACGCGAAGTGGGCATTGACGTGGAACGCATCGATCCGAATTGCGACTTTGAATCCATTGCGCGCGAGTTCTTCACCCCTGCTGAACAGGCCGCGCTTCGCGCATCGCCGAGCCATGAACGATGCAGCACCTTCTTCAAACTCTGGACCTGCAAGGAATCCGTTCTGAAGGCGATGGGCGAAGGCTTCCAACGATCGCCTACCTCCATTTCGTTAACCCTCCAGCGGGATCGAAAGTCCGTTGAACTGGAAATCCCTCAAGACTCGACAGAGGCCAGACGTTGGTCCATCAGAATACTTCCTGGTATCACAGGATACGCAGCCGCCCTGACCATCGAGGGATAAGATTGGAAACAACAACTGTCCCCACAAGCGACATTGGAATCCGCGTGATCACAAAACTCGTCCTGGCTGAATTTCCTCGGTGGCATCGCGGCGTGGAACATCCCCTGCCTTGGAAGCGAATGCACCAAATCATCAGGAACGTCGACGAGGACCTGTTACCAGAATCGAGCTCCCATTTGAGGGGAACGGCATCCCGTGTAACCAGCCGCAAGAGCCACCAACGCCCCCGCCCGCTGCTACCACGTGCGGCTGGCACCGTAGAAACTTCAAATGATCCTTGGAGCGCGGCTCACAGGGAAGCGCCGAACCAGTGCCTGTACTCGTGGCTGCGCTCTTCCTATCCCGCGGGTGCTTCGTGCGGGAAGCCGCGCAGTGCGTAGCGTCGACCATCAGGTACTCGTACAGC
>OCZT010008299.1_pt1 | contig 10119 bp, 8 predicted proteins | sample 1539031 | NCBI WGS metagenome assembly OCZT01 (sample SAMEA3539308, study PRJEB22396) | soil metagenome | biome: tundra; feature: field; material: soil | place: USA | collected 2010-05 | depth 0.15 m
CCACTTCGCGAGATGCCGGCGAAGAGTGCGAGTATCTGCGAAGAGCCGATGCTGAACGCTTTCTTGGCGCTCACCGTCTCGAGGCCCTGGCGTGCGACGTGCCGGCCCCGCGTGCGACGAAGTCGCTCCCCGACCAGCAGGATCACGCCGTTGATGGTGAGAAAGATGGCGGCGGCGAGGGGCTTGGCGAAGAGGACCCGGAGCTTGTGCTCGAGCAGGACCCCCGCGATGCCGACGGGTATGGTGCCGATCGCCAGGAGGAACAACAGGTGGTAGTTCTTGTCCATCGTCGGATCCGAGAGCTGCCAGAGCGACGCAAGGCCTTTCTCGCGCGCCTCGCGGAGCTGCTTTCCCAGTCCGCGAAACAGTGTCGCCCACGTCGAGCGGTAGTAGACGATGAGACCGATGGCCGTGCCAACGTGCAGACCGACGATGAACGCGAGGAAGAACGACTCGGTCTGGGACTGGCTGTTGACCAGATTGTGCCAGCCGAGCAGTGCCGGAACGAGGACGCTGTGTCCGAGGCTCGAGACCGGAAAGAGCTCGGTGATGCCCTGCAGGAGTCCCATGACGATCGCTTGGAAGTACGTAAGAGTCGCGAGCATCCTCCAACGCTAAACCACGCCGTCGACACCGCGGGCCACCGCCATCGGCCAGACTGGTTTCGTGCGGTACTTGACCATCGTCCGACACGGCGAATCGACACCGGCGCCACCGGGGGGCTCGGACTTCGATCGGGGGCTCAGCGACCGGGGACGACGTCAGTGTGAGGAGCTGCGAGCGTGGGCGAGCGACCCTGACGCCCTCGGGCGGTTCGGACCGACGACCGCTCTCGTGAGCTCGGCGCAGAGAACCAAGGAGACCTTTCGCCGCGCGTTCGCCAAGACCGACTTCGTACTGGAGAAGCACTTCAGCGAGTTGATCTACAACGGGCGACGGGAGGTGACGCCCGAGGACCTCCTCATCGACCTGGCGGCGATCGATCCGGTGGCCACGTCGCTCTTGGTCGTGGGGCACAATCCGACCGTGTTGGAACTGATGTTGACGCTCTCCAAGGAGATTCCGCACTCGTTGCGAAAGTTCCACTACCGACTGGGTGCGGCGTACGTTCTGGCCCTGCCCGACGACCGGCCCGTCGGGCTGAGGCGCTACGAAGTCGTCGCGAGCTATCTGCCGTCCTAGAGCGTGCGAAAGATGGCGGCGTCGCCCTGACCACCGCCACCACAGAGTGCCACGGCCCCGACGCCGCCACCGCGACGACGAAGCTCGTTGAGCACCGTTATCGTGAGACGCGTGCCCGACATGCCAACGGGATGACCCAGCGCGATCGCGCCACCGTTCACGTTGACCTTGTTCTCGTCGAGGCCGAGGTCATCGGCTGAGGCGAGACCCACGGCCGCGAACGCCTCGTTGATCTCCACCACGTCGAGGCCGTGCACGTCGAGACCGGCCTTGGCGACCGCCTGGGCGATGGCGCGCGACGGTTGGCTGAGGAGCGACGCGTCGGGACCGGCGACCTGGCCGTAACTCACCAATTCACCGATCGGCGTCAGTCCGAGTTGGGCCGCCCGTTCGGCCGACATGACCAGGACCGCGGCGCCGCCGTCGGAGATCTGCGACGCGTTGCCGGCGGTGATCGTGCCGTCCTTTTCGAAGGCACCCCGCAGCGCGGCCAGTGATTCGACGCTCGTGTCGCCACGCACGCCCTCGTCGGTGTCGATCAAGAGGGGATCGCCCTTTCGCTGGGGGACCGAGACGCCCACGATCTCGTCGGCGAACTTGCCCGCGGCGATCGCGGCCGCCGCCAGTTGGTGACTGCGCGCGGAGAACTCGTCCTGGCGCGCGCGGGTGATCCGTCCGGCGTTGTAGCGTTCGGTCGCGAGCCCCATTGCGCACTGGTCGAAGGCGCAGGTGAGCCCATCGAACATCATCGAGTCGACCACCTTTTGGTCGCCGATCCGGTAACCGGCGCGTGCCCCGGGCATCAGGTAAGGGGCGTTGGTCATCGACTCCATGCCGCCGGCGATGACGATCTCGGCTTCACCGGCGCGGATCATGAGGTCGGCGAGGTAGATCGTCTGCAGCCCCGAGAGACAGACCTTGTTGATGGTGGTGGCGTTCACGGTCATGGGTACCCCGCCCTTCACCGCGGCCTGACGTGCGGTGATCTGACCCTGACCGGCTTGGAGGACTTGGCCCATCAGGACAACGTCGATGCTGCCAGGATCGACGCCAGTCGACTTCAAGACACCGGCGATCGCGGCGCCGCCGAGGTCCTGGGCACTGAGCGACGCGAAGACGCCCGAGAATTTGCCAATGGCGGTTCGAGATCCGGCAACGATGACACTGCGCGACATAGTGACTCCTTCAACTTTCGTCCTTTCGGACCCCTCGTCACATTAGACCCTTCGCTCTCGGGCTCGAAGAGCGTGCGTCAGGGGGCGGTAGGTGGATCGGCCACTAGCCTCGCCCTGATGAGTGAGATTCTTGACGCGGTACGAGCCGGCGCGTCGGGCGACACGCTGGCGGCGACGCCGATGCCCGCGATGACCCGCGCGGTCTTCGTTCGCCGCGACGAACAGAACATGTTCGACGCGATGGATAGCCGCGATAAGGACCCGCGACGCAGTCTGCACGTGGACGAAGTTCCCCTTCCCGAGATGGCGCCCGACGAGGTCTTCATCGTCGTGATGGCCTCGTCGATCAACTTCAACACCGTTTGGACGAGCATCTTCGAGCCGCTGCCGACGTTCGGTTTCCTCGACCGGCTGGCCAAGGAGTCCTATTGGGGACGACGACACGCACTTGACTACCACGTGGTCGGCTCGGACGCCGCGGGCGTCGTCGTGCGCACCGGCTCGGCCGTTCGCAACTGGAAGATCGGTGACGAGGTCACGGTGCACTGCAACTACGTCGACGACCAGGACCCCTCCGGTCACGACGACTCGATGATGGGGAACAACCAGCGCATCTGGGGCTTCGAGACAAACTTCGGGGGACTGGCCGACATCTCGGTCGTCAAGGCCAACCAACTCATGCCCAAGCCCACGCACCTGACGTGGGAGGAGGCGGCCGTCAACGCGCTGTGCAACTCAACGGCGTATCGGATGCTCGTCTCGCGTCACGGCGCTCCGGTCACCCAGGGCGACAAGGTCCTCATCTGGGGGGCGTCGGGCGGCATTGGATCCTTCGCAGTGCAGCACGTGCTGAACTCCGGCGGCACACCGATCGGCGTGGTCTCGAGCGCCAACAAGGTCGAGACCCTGCGTGAGCTGGGCTGTGAGCACGTGATTGACCGTCGTGAGAAGAACTACCAGTTCTGGAAGGACGAGCATACCCAGGACGAGTCCGAATGGCGCCGACTCGGTAAGGACATCCGCGCGCTCGTCGGCGACGACCCCGACATCGTCTTCGAACACCCCGGCCGCTCGACGATGGGGGCGAGCGTCTTCGTCGCCAAGCGTGGCGGCACGATCGTCACGTGCGCGGCGACGAGCGGCTACATGATCGAGTACGACAACCGTCACCTGTGGATGAAGTTGAAGACCATCAAGGGCTCGCACTTCTCGAATTACCGCGAGGCCTGGTCGGCCAATCAGACGATCATCGACGGTAAGGTCGTACCGCCGCTTTCCGCCGTGTTCCCCCTCGACGAGGTCGGCGAAGCCACGTACGAACTGCACCACAACCGTCACGAGGGAAAGATCGCAGTGTTGTGCGCGGCGCCGAGCGAGGGTCTGGGTATCTCCAACCACGCGCTACGCGCCCAGGTGGGCGAGCGCCGGCTTTCGATCTATCGTCGTCACGACAAGGAGTGAGCGTGGAATCGCTGTTCACCGAAATTGATCACGTGGCGATCGCCGTGAACGATCTCGACGCCGCGATCGCGTGGTACGAGAAGGTGTTCGGGGCGACCGTGGAGCACCGCGAGGTCATCGAATCCGACGGTGTCGCCGAAGCACTGTTGCGTGTCGCGGACTCCTACATCCAGTTGCTGACACCCACGAGGGACGATTCACCGGTCGCCAAGTACCTGGCCAAGCGAGGTGAGGGCCTGCACCACGTGGGTTACCGCGTGGCGGACTGTGGCGTGGCGCTCGAGGCGGTGAAGGCCGCGGGAGGACGGGTGATCGATCAGGCACCGAGGCCCGGCTCGCGCGGAACGACCGTCGCGTTCGTGCATCCCGCGACGTCGTTCGGCACGTTGATCGAACTGGTCGAGGACCCCGCGTAGGTCAGCGCCGTCGCCGCGCGTGTTCGCCGCGCGAATTCCTACTTACGGGTAACGGTAGTGATCCTTGTTGATTCGACGCCGCGTCGTTGCACCACGCGCTCGGGCGAGACGGGTGGTGCGCGCCTTGGGTAGCCTTTGTGCTCATGGAGCACTCAATGTCGGATCGTTTGGCAGATCTCAACGCGCGAAAGGCGCAAGCCCGGGTCGCGGGAGGCGAGAAGGCGATCGAACGCCATACCGCCAAGGGCAAGATGACCGCGCGCGAGCGCGTTGAGTACCTGCTCGACGAGGACTCGTTCCACGAACTGGACATGTTGAATCGTCACGGCGCTTCGGGCATGGGACTCGAGGACTCTCGCCCCTACACCGACGGCGTCATCACGGGCTTCGGAACGATCGACGGACGCAAGGTCTGCGTGTACTCCCAGGACTTCACCGTCTTCGGCGGCGCGCTCGGTGAGACCCACGGCGCGAAGATCCACAAGATCATGGACATGGCGACGACGATGGGGCTGCCCATCATCGGACTCAACGACGGCGCGGGCGCGCGCATCCAGGAGGGCGTCGGCGCGCTCAACGCCTATGGTGGCATTTTTCACCGCAACGCGAAGGCCTCAGGCGTCGTACCCCAGATCTCGGTCATCCTCGGTCCCTGCGCCGGCGGCGCCGTGTACTCGCCGGCCCTCACCGACTTCATCTTCATGGTGAAAGACACCAGCCACATGTTCATCACCGGTCCCGACGTCGTCAAGACCGTCACCGGTGAAGACGTCACCTTGGAAGAGCTCGGCGGCGCCCAGACCCACGCCACGAAATCCGGTGTCGCGAACTTCGTCATGCCCGACGAGAAGAGCGTGCTCGACGAGGTGCGCTACCTCATGTCGTTCCTGCCGTCGAACAACATGGAAGAACCGCCGCGGATCCTGAGCGGCGACGACGCGGAGCGACTTTGTGAGAATCTGCGCGACCTGTTGCCCGAGTCGTCGAACCAGCCCTACGACATGAAGAAGGTCATCACCGCGGTGGTCGACGATGGCGACTACCTGGAGGTGCACGCCACCTACGCCCAGCAGATCACCTGCGGCTTCGCGCGCATCGACGGCTACACGGTCGGGCTCGTGTCCAACCAACCCCAGATCCTCGCGGGCGTGCTCGACATCGACTCGAGCGAAAAGGCCGCGCGTTTCGTCCGCACCTGTGACGCGTTCAACATCCCCATCGTGACCTTCGTCGACGTGCCCGGTTTCATGCCCGGCGTCGACCAAGAGTACCGCGGCATCATCCGCCACGGCGCGAAGCTGCTGTACGCGTTCTGCGAGGCGACCGTGCCGCGCATCTCGATCATCACGCGCAAGGCCTACGGCGGCGCGTACGTCGTGATGAACTCCAAGTCGATCGGTGCGGACCTCGCGTACGCGTGGCCGACGGCCGAGCTGGCCGTCATGGGCGCGTCGGGAGCGGTGGAGATCGTCCATCGCCGCGACCTCACCGGCGCCGACGATCCTGCGTCGCTGCGCACGTCACTGATCGACGAGTACGAAGAGCGTTACGCCACGCCCTACATCGCGGCCGAGCGCGGCTTCATCGACGACGTGATTGATCCGGCCGACACGCGCCGGGTGCTCAGTTACTCGCTCGACCTGCTGCGCGGCAAGCGCGAAGAGTTGCCCAAGCGCAAGCACGGGAACGTGCCCTTGTGAGTTACGGGCTGAGTCCTCGTCCCCAACTCCCGCCCGAGGAGATGGCCGCCCTGATCGGCGCCGCCGAGGAGATCTTGAAGGCGCAGCGCCACCAGGTGCCCGACCGCGCGCCCAGTTGGCGCTTCTCGGGCCGATGGTTCAGCAGCGGTCCCTACGCGAACCGGCGCCCGCAACGTCCTAGTTGAGCGACTCGACCATTCCCAACAGGTCGCTCATGATCGCGCCGAGAGAGAAGTCCTTCGGGGTGTAGACCGCCGTCACGCCGTGCGCGCGTAACTTCGCGGCGTCCTCGTCGGGCACGATGCCCCCGACCACCACTTTGGCGTCCACGCCGGCGTCGCGCAGGCCCTTGACGACGCGCGGCACCAGCGCCAGGTGCGAACCCGAGAGGATCGAAATTCCTACGATGTCGACGTCCTCGTCGCGCGCGGCGGCCACGATCTCTTCGGGAGAGAGTCGGATGCCCTGGTAGACGACCTCGAAACCGGCGTCGCGCGCCGCGACGGCGATCTGTTCAGCACCGTTGGAGTGCCCGTCGAGCCCCGGCTTGGCGACCAGCAGTTTTGGAGGGGTTCCGCGGTGCTCGCCAATCGCGCGCGAGCGTGCCACGAGTGAAGCGAACTGGTCACCCCGATTGGCGACACCCACGCGCACGCCCGTCGGCGCACGGTACTCGCCGAACACCGCGCGTAACGCGTCGGCCCACTCGCCGGTCGTTCCGCCGGCCTTGGCGAGCGCGATGGTCGGCACCATAATGTTGTCCCGAGGCTCGGAACTTCGAGCGACGCGCGCGAGTTCTTGCAGCGCGTCTCGAACCGCCGTGTCGTCTCGGTTCTTACGCCACGCTACGACGTCGTCGATCATCTCTCGTTCCACGGCCGGGTCGACGGTCAGGATCGAATCGAGTGACGTCCCGCTCGTGAGCGGCGAGAGCGTCGTCTCGGTGAAGCGGTTGACGCCGACGACGATCTGCTCGCCGGACTCGATTCGGGCCACTCGCTCGGCCTGACTGGCGACGAGGCGGCTCTTCAGCTCCTCGATGGCGGCGAACGCCCCACCGAGGGCCAACACGTCGTCGAGTTCGATCTGCGCCGCGACGGTGAGCTCTTTGACCTTCGCGTCCATCACGACCGAACCCGCGAAGATGTCGGGGTACTCGAGTAAATCACTCTCGTAGGCGAGCACCTGCTGCATCCGAAGACTCCACTGCTGATCCCAGGGGCGAGGCAGCCCGAGTGCTTCGTTCCAGGCCGGTAACTGGATCGCGCGCGCCCGCGCGTCGCCCGACAACGTGACGCCGAGCATCTCGAGCACGATGCGCTGGACGTTGTTCTCGGGTTGCTGTTCGGTGAGACCGAGTGAATTGACCTGCACGCCGTAGCGGAACCGGCGTAGCGACGGATCGTCGACGCCGTAACGAGTGCGACAGATCTCGTCCCACATCGCGGTGAAGGTGCGCATCTTGGCGATCTCTTCGATGAAGCGCACGCCGGCGTTGACGAAGAAGGAGATTCGTCCCACGACCTGGTCCATCTCGTTCGGCTCGACCTTGCCCGAGTCGCGTAGAGCGTCGAGGATGTCGATCGCGGTCGCGAGCGCGTAGGCGATCTCCTGGACGGGCGTCGCGCCCGCCTCTTGGAGGTGGTAACTGCAGACGTTGACCGGATTCCATTTCGGTGCGTTGGTGATCCCGTAGGCGACCATGTCGACGATGAGACGCTTCGAGGGTTCGGGGGCGAAGATGTACGTGCCCCGACTGAGGTACTCCTTCACGATGTCGTTCTGGGTGGTGCCCTGGAGCTGGCGAAGGTCCGCTCCCTGCTCCTCCCCGAGCGCGAGGTACAGACCCCAGAGCCACGCTGCAGTTGCGTTGATGGTCATCGACGTGTTCATTTCGCTGAGCGGGATCGCTTCGAAGAGCTGGCGAAGGTGGCCCAGGTGGACGACCGGCACGCCAACCTTGCCCACTTCGCCGGCCGCGTCGGGGTGGTCGGGGTCGTAGCCGGTTTGGGTCGGCAGGTCGAAGGCGACCGAGAGCCCGGTCTGGCCCTTGGCGAGGTTGGCGCGGTAGAGCTCGTTGGATTTCACCGCGGTCGAGTGGCCAGAGTACGTGCGCATCACCCACGGTTTCGAGCGTTCAGCCATTCCACCTCCCGTGGTTCGTTCTCCTATCGACGGTAGTCGTAGAAGCCGCGGCCCGATTTGCGTCCGAGCTGGCCAGCGCTCACCATCCGACGCAGTAACGGCACCGGGGCGAAGTTCGGGTCGGCGTATTCGCCGTAGAGCGCCTCGAGGATCGCGAGTGACGTGTCGAGACCGACGAGGTCGAGCAGCGCGAACGGACCCATTGGGAATCCGCAGCCGCCCTTCATCGCGACGTCGATGCCCTCCATGGTTGCGACCCCTTGCTCGAGCAGTCGCACGGCGTTGTTGAGGTACGGAAAGAGCAGGGCGTTGACGACGAATCCGGCCCGGTCTTTCACGATGACGGGCTCTTTTCCGCAGGCCTGCGCGAAGGCGGTGACCGCGTCGATCGTCTCGTCGCTCGCGCACAACGGGCGTACGATCTCGACCAGCGACATGACGGTCGCCGGGTTGAAGAAGTGCACGCCGCAGACGCGTTCTGGACGCGATGTTTCCATCGCCAGTTCGATCACCGACAGCGTCGACGTGTTCGTCGCGAGAATGGCCCCGTGCTGGACGACGCGATCGAGTTCGTTGAAGATGGCGCGCTTGACCGAGATCTCCTCGACGACGGACTCGATGACGAAATCACAGCCAGCCAGGTCGGCGAGGCTGGTGGTCGCCGTCACGCGAGTGCGAATTGCTTGCGCTTCCTCAGCGGTCCGCTTCTCCTTCTCGACCTGCTTGGCGAGTGACTTCTCGAGACCAGCCAGCATCGCGTTGGCCGTTGCCTGGGAACGGCTGCGCACCACGACGAGGGACCCGGCGGCGGCTGCTACTTCGGCGATGTCGCTACCCATGATCCCCGAACCCAGTATGCCGACCTTTTGGAAGTTCATCTTGCCACAGTACTGTTCGGTAAACGGTCGACGGATGCGAGACTTGGCGGGTGCAGCATTCCACCCTCGCCGTGGGTTCGCTCGGCGCACTGCGCGACGCTCTGGTCGACGACGTCTTCGGTCCGCTCGCGACGAACGCTGACGTTGTGGTACTCCCGACCGCGGCCGCCTTCATTGGTGCTGCGCAGGCGGCGGTGACGACCGCTGAGGTCTTTGACGGTCTCGACGTGAACATCGAGGCACTGATGGTCACTGATCGAGCCTCGAGTTCGGAGCCGTACTTCGTCGAGCGCCTCGCGAACGCGGACCTCGTCGTGCTCTGTGACGGGTCGGCGTTGCACGCGCGGATGGTGTGGCGCAACTCGCCGGTGGGCGAGGCAATCAACTTGGCGCGTTCGATCGTGGCGATCGGCGCGGCGACCTCGGTGCTTGGTGAGGTGATGATCGACCCGCGCGGGGGAGCACCCACGATCGGGCTGGGCTATCGAAAGGGCGTGGCGTTCTGCGCTCCGGCGAGCGAGGAACAGATGGAACGCACTCGATCGCTGCTCGCGACCGACGTCGCTCTCGTCGTGCTCGGTCCGCGCGGCATTCTGCAATGCCGTGATGACGAGTGGCGCGTTGTCCGCTCGGCCGACGTCGTCGTCACCAAGGGATCGGAAGTGGTGACCCTCTAGGACTCGGTGATCGTCACCGATTCGATGACGACGCGCTCGCGCGGTGTGCCCGACGGTGTTCCGATGTCGTTGATCGTCGCGACGACGTCAAGGCCCTTCACGACCTTTCCGAACAGCGCGTAGAGCGGTGGCAACTTGACGCCGTCGGGCCCGGAGATGACGAAGAACTGCGATCCGTTGGTGTTGGGTCCGGCGTTCGCCATGGCGAGCGAACCGAGCTCGTAGCGTCCGGCCTTGGGCAGTTCGTCATTGAAGCGGTAGCCCGGGCCACCGGCGCCGGTGCCGGTGGGGTCGCCACCCTGGAGAACGAAGCCGGGGATCACGCGGTGAAAGATGACCCCGTCGTAATAGTGCCAGCGTGCGAGGAACACGAAACTGTTCACGGTGACCGGAGCGCCCAGAGCGTCGAGCACGATCTCCAGCGTCCCCTTCGAGGTCACCATCGTGGCGCGGTAGGTCTTGGTCGTGTCGATGATCATCGGCGG
>OCZT010008301.1_pt1 | contig 10117 bp, 9 predicted proteins | sample 1539031 | NCBI WGS metagenome assembly OCZT01 (sample SAMEA3539308, study PRJEB22396) | soil metagenome | biome: tundra; feature: field; material: soil | place: USA | collected 2010-05 | depth 0.15 m
CCGTCGGCAGTGCCACAACTTCACCTGCACGCAACAATTCCGTGGCGCGCTTCACAGCGGCGTCAAACAACGCGGGCGTGTGCGTGGACAGGATTTCAGCGGTCACGCGTTATTCATAGCGCAACGCCTCGATGGGGTCGAGTTTCGACGCTTTCCACGCGGGATAAAAACCGGAGATGACGCCGATGAGTGCGCTAAAGAAAAATGCAGTGCAAATGATAGTAAGAGAAACAAGGGTCGGTCCGTTCGCAATGGCTGCCAGAGTCACGTTGTGAATTTCAAGCGCTTCGCAAATGTCCGCGATCAATTTCAAAATATTGTGGACACTGACGCCGAGTAGAATGCCGATAACCCCACCGGTGGAACTCAACGTGACGGCTTCGATGAGAAATTGCAGGAGAATGTCGCGTCCGCGCGCCCCGACGGCCATGCGGATGCCAATCTCTCGCGTCCGTTCGGTGACGCTGACCAGCATGATGTTCATGATGCCGATGCCGCCGACAAGCAGCGAAATTGTGGCGACACCTGCGAGCAGCGCCGTCATCACATCAGTGGTGGCGGTTTGAGCTTCGGTGATTTCCTGCTGGTTGCGCAGGATGAAGTCGTCGTCGCGGCCGGACTGGATGCGATGCCGCTGGCGCAGCAATTCGGCAATGCCATTTTGGACGCTGACCATTTGTCCGGCGTTGGCCGCGGACACCTGCATCATGCGGAGTGTGATGGCGCCGGAGAAACGCTTCATGGCGGTGGTGTAAGGCACGATGATGGTATCGTCCTGGTCCTGTCCGCCCATGTTGGCGCCTTTGGGCTTGAGCACGCCCAGAACCTTCATGGGCGCGCTGGCGCTCCCGCCGCGCATGCTGATGCGGATGATTTTGCCCACCGGATCGTCGTCGGGAAACAATCGGTCCGCCGTGGTTTTTCCGAGCACACAGACTTTGGCGGCGGACCGCACGTCGGCCTCGGTGAACATCGCGCCTTCTGCGATGTCCCATACGCGGATGGTCAGATAATCCACGCCCTCGCCCATGACCTGCGTGCTCCAATTATTTTCACCGGCCGTGATTTGGGCGCCGTTGCGCACTTCCGGGCTGACCGCCAGCACGCCGGGGACTTCATTCTGGATCGCGAGCGCGTCATCAACCGTGAGCGTGCCCGCGCCGCCGAAACCGGAAAAAACACCGCTGCGGTTGATGCTGCCGGAAAAAATCTGGATGACGTTCTGGCCCAGCGCGGCGATGCGCGCCTCGACCTGCGCCTTGGCCCCCCGGCCCAGCGCGACCATGGCGATGACCGCTGCAACGCCGATGATGATGCCGAGCATGGTCAGCACCGTCCGCATTTTGTTCCGGCGCAGCGCGCGGAATGCAATTTTGATGACGGCGAGGAAGCGCATGGTCAATTGGCCAGCTGGGCGGCTTTTTGTTCCTCTTGCAGGCGGCTTAATTCCTTCTCCGCGTTCGACCGGTTCGTCACGGGCGAATCGCCCACCACTTTGCCGTCGCGCATGACAATCATGCGTTTGGTGTATTGCGCCACATCCAGTTCGTGGGTGACCATGACGATGGTGATGCCCTGGTCGTTGAGCTTCTGAAACACGCCCATGATTTCGATGCTCGTGCGGCTGTCAAGGTTGCCGGTCGGTTCGTCGGCGAGCAGCAGCGCCGGCTGATTGGCGAGCGCACGGGCGATGGCCACGCGTTGTTGTTGTCCGCCGGAAAGTTGATTTGGTTTGTGGTCGGCGCGGTCGCCGAGGCCGACGATTTCGAGCGCCTGCAACGCCCGCTCGCGCTGGGTTGCGCCTTCCGAATGCTGCCGGGTGTAGAGCATCGGCAGTTCGACATTTTCCAAAGCGGACGTGCGCGAGAGCAGATTGAAGCCTTGAAAAACAAATCCGATTTTTTGATTGCGGATGTCGGCCAGCTCGTCGCGATTGAGTTGCGAAACGTCAATGTCGTCGAGCAGGTAACGGCCCTGCGTTGGGCGGTCGAGACAGCCGATGATGTTCATCAACGTGGATTTTCCCGAACCGCTCGCGCCCATGAGCGCGACGAATTCACCCTGAAAAATTTCCAGCGACACGCCGCATACCGCCTTCACCTCGACCTCGCCGGTCTGGTAGGTCTTGTGAACGTCCGCCAGTTTGATGACAGGCTTCATGCAAACGTCTCCACGCTTACCTGCCGCCACCACGGAAACCGCCGCCGCCGAACGGACTCGCTCCGGCTGGCGGGGTGGCAACCTGTGATTGCTGGAACTTGACCGCCGTGATGACCACGTCGCCTTCTTTCAAGCCATCGGTAATTTCAGTATAGGCGCCGTCGCTGATGCCGGTCTTGACGCGAACAGCTTGAGGTGCCGGTTCTCCGGCTGGCGCGTTGGTGGCAAGCACATAAATGGTGCGTGACGCAGGTTGTGAACCGCGCGAACCTGAACCGCCACCACCGCGCGCGCCAGAACCTCCGCCGCCGCCGGGCCGTTGCAACGCGCCGCTCTGATATAATTCCCGGAGTTTCGCGCGAATCTCCGGGGGCACTTCCTCGCCGCGATCGCGCATTTCCTGGACGCGACGAAACAATTCCTGTGGCGGTTCGTTGCCCGTAAGCGGCGTCTCGGTGTTTGCGGCGACTTCAGTCTTGTTCGTGTCTCCGCTCTTCGCGACCGGCACGGTATTGGTTGCGGCGGGTTTCGTTTCCCTTCCCAAACCGATTTTTGCCAGCAACTGCGCGGCGAACGTCTTGTTGGTGGACGGCTCCGGCAGTCGAAAACGAAGGGCGGCGTTGGGGATTTTCAACCCGCCGGAACGTTGGGCGGTAATGATGGAGGCGTTTGCGGTCATGCCCGGTCTGAGTTTCAAATCGGGATTGCTGACTCCGATGACCGTGTCGTAAGTGACGACATTTTGCACCGTGGTGGGCGAGTTGCGGATTTGCATAATCCGGCCGGTGAACTTGCGGTCGGGAAAAGCGTCCACCGTGAAGGTCACGGGCTGCCCTTCTTCCACGCTGCCGATATCCGCCTCGGAGACATTGGAGTCAATCTGCATCTGGGCGAGATCATTGGCGATGATGAACAGCGTCGGCGCCGACAGGCTCGCGGCAACCGTCTGGCCCACGTCCACGTTGCGTGAGATGACGGTGCCATCCACCGGCGAGTAAATGGTGCAGCGCGACAAATTGACCTTGGCATTGTCCAGTGAAGCCTGCTTGATCTGAACCATCGCCTGGGCCTGATGCTGATTGGCAATGGCGGTGTCGTAGTCGGAGCCCGAGATCAGATTGTTCGTGAACAAATCGCTGCTGCGTTTTGCCTGGATTTCATTCAATTCGAGATTCGCCTTCGAATTGGCGAGGTCGCCTTCAGCCTGCGCTACCGCAGCCTTGTAAGTGGCCGGGTCGAGCTGCGCGACCACTTGGTTCGCCTTCACCGGTGAATTCCAATCCGCATACAGCGTCTGGATGATTCCCGAAATCTGGCTGCCGACCGTGACGTTGGTGACGGGGTTCAACGTGCCGGTGGCGGTAACCACTTGCGTGAGGTCGCCCCGGGTGACCAGTGCGGTTTGATATTGCAGCGTGGCATCGTCTTTGCCGGCGAAATACCAAACGCCGCCGGCAATGACCGCAACGGCGGCCACCATGACGATAGTCCACTTCATCCAATGATTGCTCCGATTTTCTGCCATATGATTGCAATTCGCCCGCTGTTGTCGTTTTAGACAGCGCCAGCGCCCGACAAGTTACGGGATTTTGCACAACTGTCCACGCTTTCATCCACGCGCACTTTCGGTTTGAGCCGGGCGCGCCAGGGCTTAGAATCGTCCCGTGCTTGAGAAGTTCATTCCACAACTTGCCGCTGCACGATCGCTCAACGACGGGGAGATCCGCCTCGCAGTGGAACAACTCGCCGACGAAAAAGTTCCGGCAGCCGGCAAAGCCGCTTTTCTGAGCGCGCTGGCGCAAAAAGGCGAAACCCCCGGCGAAATCGCCGCGTTCGCCCGCGCCCTGCGTGACAAATCAATTCAACCACCGCTCGATGCCGAAACCCGCGCGCGGGAAATCCTCGACGTCGTCGGCACCGGCGGCGACCGGCACGGCACGTTCAACATTTCAACCACCACCGCCATTGTCTGCGCCGCCGCCGGCGTGACGGTCGCCAAGCATGGCAATCGGGCGGTTACTTCACAAGCCGGCAGCGCGGACGTGCTCGAAGCCCTCGGCGTGCGGATTGATTTGACCCCGGCGGAAGCCGCGCGCTCCTTGCGCGAACATCACTTTGCGTTCTTCTTTGCGCCCAATTACCATCCCGCATTCAAGCACATTGCCCCGGCGCGCAAACTCTGCGCCGAACGCGGCCAGCGGACGATCTTCAATTTTCTCGGCCCGCTGCTGAATCCCGCGCGGCCTTCGGCGATGCTCGTCGGTGTGCCACGACCGGAATTGTGCGAGCCGCTCGCCCGGGTGTTGCAATCGCTCGGCGTGCGGCGCGCGATGGTTGTGTGCGGATCGGTCTCGGCCACAAGTTATCTCGACGAACTCTCGACACTCGGCCCGAACACGATTGCTGAATTTTATCAGGAACGCGGTTTTGCCACGTCTGTTTTGTCACCGGAACAATTCCCGGTGCAGCCGGCGAAGCTGGCGGATTTGATCGGCGGCGACTGCAAAACCAACGCGGAAATCGTGCGGCGCATTCTGCGTGGCGAGGAACGCGGACCGAAACTCGACGCCGTCCTGCTCAACGCTGCCGCCGCGCTGTTCATCGCGGGCAAAACGGAGTCGCTGGTTGAAGGCTGGGATTTGGCCGCTGAAATTATTGATGACGGGCGTGCAAACGCGAAACTGGCGGAACTCGCACACTGATGTTCACGGCGATTCTTCGGTGGCTTCAGTGGTTTCGGTGATTTCCTGCGAGGCGTAGTGCAGACCGAGGTTGTGCTGGGCGGTTTTGTCGCCTTGCCGCGCGGCGCGGATGAACCACTTCACGGCCTCCTGCTGATTTTGCTCCACGCCGCGTCCGGTTTGGTAACAAAGGCCAAGATTGCACTGCGCGGGCGCGCATTCCTGTTCGGCGGCGTCGCGATACCATTTGACGGCCAGTTGGAAATTTTGCGGCACGACCTGGCCCGTCTCGTAAAAGACTCCCAGATTGAATTGCGCCGCCGGGTAGCCGCGCTCCGCTGCTTCGCGATACCATTTTACCGCTTCGGCGTAATTCTGCGTCACGCCCTGGCCGGTTTCGTAGAGCATGCCGAGGTTAAATTGCGCGGCGGGGTCGTTTTGTTCCGCCGCTTCGCGCAACCACTTGGCCGCCTCGCCGAATTCCTGCGGCACACCGGCACCGTTCAAATAACACACGCCGAAATAACACTGCGCGACGGGATCGCCCTGTTCGGCCGCGCGACGGAACCATTTCACCGCCTCGTGATAATCCTGGGTCACGCCCTGGCCGTTTTGAAAACAGACCCCGAGATAACACTGCGCCTGCGGATCGCCCTCTTCGGCGGCGAGCTTCATCGCTTCAAACGTTTCCCATGTGCGACGGTGGCCTGACATTGTGTAAAAATTGAAAATTCAACAACCTTTTCGTGCCGGACTTAAAATAGATTGTGTTCGCGCAAATTCAAGCCGCGAATTCATCGGCGCGTTTTCACGGGCGCAACTTGACCCCCGCGCCAAAATGGAAGAACTCCCTCTCCCCGTCCCGCGATGCGGGAAGCGGCGAGGGCCGCGGTGAGGGGTGGTTTAGCTAGAAAAGAATATCGCACCTCCTCTCCCCAGCCCTCTCCTCCTTTTGGGGGAGGAGAGGGAGTCGGCCCGGTTCAATCGTTGGTGCGGGTGTTCAGTTGCGCCCCGTTTTCACTTCCGCTGCGCAAACCGGCCTGCTAAAAAGCTCTCATGGCAACCCAATTAACCATCGGCTTTCTCGGCGCGGGCAAAATGGCCACCGCGCTTGCGCGCGGCTTCGTTCGCGCGGAAATTGTTTTTCCAAAAGAAATCCTCGCCAGCGACTTGTCTGAGGCGGCGCGCGCCGCTTTCACGAAGGAAACCGGCGCCAAAACCACCACGTCCAGCGCCGACGTTTTGCAATTCGCGAGCGCCCTAATTCTGGCTGTGAAACCCGACCAGGTCGCCGGGGTTCTGGCCGAACAGCGCGGCAATTTCACCAATGAACATCTGCTGATTTCCATCGCCGCCGGTGTGACGCTTGCCAAAATGGAAGCGGCGCTGCCCGCCGGCGCGCGCGTCATTCGCGTGATGCCCAACACGCCCGCGCTCGTTGGCGAAGCGGCGGCGGCGTTTGCGCTCGGCAAATCCGCGACGGCGGCGGACGGTGAACTGGCAAAGAAACTTCTTTCCGCCGTCGGCATCGCGTTTCAAGTGAAGGAATCGTTGCTCGACGCCGTGACGGGATTGAGCGGCAGCGGACCGGCCTATGTTTATCAATTCATCGAAGCGTTGAGCGACGGCGGCGTGGCAGCGGGTTTGCCGCGCGACATTGCGACGAAGCTTGCGGCGCAAACGGTTTTGGGCGCGGCCAAAATGGTTTTGGAAACCGGCCAGCATCCCGGCGCGCTCAAAGACCAGGTCACCAGTCCTGGCGGCACGACGATTGAAGGCCTGCATGAATTGGAAAAAGGCCAGTTGCGCGGTGTTGTGATGAGCGCCGTCCGCGCCGCCACCGAGAAATCGAAAAAGCTGGGGCAAGCGTGAGGAATTTGAATAAATTTGGCGATCAAGTGAAGAACGCCATCTTGAGATTTTTCCCGACCTCACGCGATCGGAATTGGTTTTTTGGCGTGTTTTTGTTTGTCGCAGTCATCATCGCCTACCAGCCGGTATGGCAGGCGGGATTCGTCTGGGACGATGACAAGTATGTGACCAACAACCCGTTGCTTTCCGCGCCGGACGGCTTGAAACGGATTTGGTTTTCAATGGACTCGCCGTCGCAATATTTTCCCCTGACCTACACGACCTTCCGCCTCGAACACGCGCTCTGGGGCTTCAATTCGGCAGACTACCATTGGGTCAACATCCTGCTGCACGCAGCCAATGCGCTTCTGGTCTGGCAACTGTTGAAACGATTGAGCGTGCCTGGCGCGTGGCTGGCGGCGGCGATTTTCGCCTTGCATCCGGTTCAGGTGGAATCGGTCGCGTGGATCGCGGAATTAAAAAGTGTTCTGTCTCTTCTTTTCATTTTGTTGGCGCTGCTCTCATGGATTGAATTCGTTCAAGAACAGCCCAAACGGCTATGGCGGTGGTATGGATGGACACTGGTTTTTTACGCGCTGGCGCTGTTCAGCAAGACGACGGCCTGCACACTGCCGGCGGCATTGCTTATAATTCTGTGGTTGAAAGAAAAGCGGATCGGCTGGCTGCGGCTGGCGCAGGTTGTTCCGTTTCTGGCGATGGGTTTTGGAACGGGGCTGCTGGCCATCTGGTGGGAACGATTTCATCAAGGCACGCAGGGGGGAAAAATTTCGCTGGGCTGGCTGGAACGCGTTCTCGTCGCGAGCCGCGCGGTCTGGTTTTACGCGGGAAAACTGGTCTGGCCATCCAACCTGATCTTCAGTTATCCGCGCTGGACAATCAATCCCGTCGATCCGTTCGCCTATGGTTGGCTGGTTGCGGGAGTTGGATTATGCGTTGCGATTGTTTTTGTCAGGCGATTCGTCGGGCGCAGTGTCGAGGTTGCGGCGTTGTTCTTCGTGGTGACATTAAGCCCGTTGCTGGGCTTCATCATGCTCTACACCTTCCGTTATTCGTTCGTCGCCGACCACTATCAATATGCCGCTTGTATTGGCTTCTTTGCGTTGGCGGCGGCGGGAATCACGGCGGCATTCGGATTTTTTTGGAAAAAAATCAACTCCTCAAGCCGTTGTTTTACGGAGTGCTGCTGTTGACGCTTGGGGGGTTGACCTGGCGGCAATGTGGCATGTATGCCAATTTTGAAACGCTCATGCAGGCGACCATTCAAAGAAATCCCGATTCGGCGATGGCCCACAATAACCTCGGGAATATCTTGCTGCGAAAGGGGCGGGTGGAAGACGCGATTATCCACTTGCAAACAGCCCTGAAGATTGATCCTGACTATGCGGAGCCTCATGCCAATCTGGGCAGTGCCTTGTTCCAAAACGGGCAGATAGATGAGGCGCTTATCGAATACCAAAAGTCTGTGGAAATCAACCCCAACTTCGCTGGCAGCCAGTTCAATCTGGGCATGACTCTTTTCCAAAAAGGCCGGGTGGACGAGGCCATTACCCATTACCAAAGAGCAGTGGAACTCAGCCCCAACTTCCCCGGAAGCCAATTCAATCTCGGTTCTGCTTTTCTCCAAAAAGGCCAGGTGGATGAGGCAATTATTTATTTCCAGAAGGCTTTGGAAATCAACCCCAATTACCCGGAGGCTTACAACAGCCTCGGATTTGCTCTTTACAAGAAAGGCCGGGTGGATGAGGCGATTGAATCCGCACAGCAAGCTTTGCAACTAGTGTAGTGTCTCGTAAACGGCTTTCAGTTTTTGGAGTTTGGCCAGAATGGAATCGGTTGATGCCGTCCAGATGAACGGTTTGGGCTCTGTATTGTAGCACTGTAAATACTTTTCGATGGAAGCAATCAGGTCCGGCACACTCACGAAGGTTCCCCGGCGGATCGCTTTGTCTGTCAATTCCCGGAACCAGCGTTCCACCAAATTGGTCCAAGACGCGCTGGTCGGAGTGAAGTGCAGCTGAAAACGAGGATGCTTTTCCAACCAGCGTTTCACGCGAGGATGCTTGTGCGTGGCGTAGTTGTCCACGATCAGGTGCAAGCACAGCGGTTCCGGGAACTCGCGGTCCAAATGGCGCAAAAATTTCAAAAACTCCTGATGCCGATGCCGTGGCAGACATTGCCCCACCACCTTGCCATCCAACATATTGAGCGCGGCAAACAGCGTGGTGGTGCCGTGCCGGACATAATCATGCGTGCGTGTGCCACAGCGTCCACGTTTCATCGGCAGACCGGGCTGGGTTCGATCCAAGGCTTGGATCTGACTCTTCTCATCCACACACAACACCAAAGCTTTGTCTGGCGGATTGAGATAGAGACCGACCACATCGGTCAACTTTTCCACAAACCGTTTGTCCCGCGACATTTTAAAGGTCCTTTGCAGATGAGGCTTGAGTCCGTGCAGATTCCAGAACCGCTGAACCGTGGCCTTGCTGAGTCCGTGCGCCTTGGCGAAGGAGCGACAACTCCAATGCGTTTGGCCGGCGGGCGGCGAACCTTGAGTCGCCTCAATCAGGCGTTGCAGCTTGCGCGAGCCATACTTGGGTTTGCGGCCACGGCCCGGAGCGATCTCCGTGAGCGCTTCAGGACCCCCGTCGCGAAACCGACGCTGCCACAATCGGATGGTGGGCTGACTGACCTTAAGTTGCCGGCCAACCGCTTTGCTGGTCAGACCCGAGAGGCTCAACAGAACAATCCGGGCCCGCTTGACCAAACTTTGCGGAGTGCTCGGGGCGCGAACCCAGAGTTCGAGTTGCTGACATTGCGTGTCGGTAGCATTGAGCATGCGTGCCAAGGTTCCCATGTCTCCATGCTAAAGGCAGTTTCAAAGAAGTAAAAGACAATTGTGAGACACTACACTAGCAACCGCCCAAAACAACGCCTCTCTGGTTGACGCCATTCAGAAGCAAATCGAATTTTATCATGCAAGCCCTTCGCTTAATGACGACAGCTTAACGAACACTCCGGCTCATTCAAGCCATCCATGAAAAGTTGATGGATGTTGGCAGTCGGCCTAAGCTAACTTTTCAACTGGCCACGCAACTCCCGCACATCCACCGCTGCCATTCCGGCTGAACGAATCGCTGTCATGCCGAGGTCGGTGTCTTCGTAGGCGCGGCAAAATTTTGGCTCCACACCGATGCGCCGCGCGGCTTCGAGAAAAATGTCCGGCGCGGGTTTTTGGTTTTTCACCATTTCGCTCGTCACGATGGCGTCGAAGAGATGCCGGATATTCAAGCGTTCCAGAACCAAGCCAATGATTTTTTCCGTGCCGCCGGACGCAACGGCCATCGGGATTTTGCCGTGATTCGCCTTCGCAATTTCCACGACCACGTGGATGGGTTCGACTT
>OCZT010008302.1_pt1 | contig 10117 bp, 13 predicted proteins | sample 1539031 | NCBI WGS metagenome assembly OCZT01 (sample SAMEA3539308, study PRJEB22396) | soil metagenome | biome: tundra; feature: field; material: soil | place: USA | collected 2010-05 | depth 0.15 m
ACCAGCACCGCCCCACCCACCAGCACCGGGTCGCCAACCTGCGTGCCCACCCCATCTCCGACGAGCACTGCGTCGGCCACCATTACCGGTTCGCCGACCACTGCGCCGCCGTGCTCGCCTCCCTGCGTGCCTACCCCAGCTGTGACTAGCACTACTTCGGCCACCAGCACCGGTTCGCCGACCACTGCGCCGCCGTGCCTGGCTACGACCACTCCCTGACACCAGGGAGCCGGCAGTGCTGGGCCCCGATCACTTCGTGACACCAACCGCCCGCGAGAACGCCGCAGGTCAGACACCGCGTACGCAAAGGAATGTCCGTAACACCCGCCCGGTGAAGATTCCCGCGAACACGCCTCTTACGGGACGCCTCCGCCGGACCAGAGATCGAACTCCGCCGCACTTGTCCCGACTTCGTGCGCGTGAAGAGGCCAGGTCCGTTCGGGGTCGTGAACCGGCGTGTACACGTGGGTAAGAGGGGGCGCGAGGGGGCACAAAGCACTGACTTCAACTGAGCAGGACTGAGTTCCACTGAGAACAACTGAGATCACCGCTGGGCAGGTAGGCTGATCCTTCCACCAACACGCTTGTGAAGGCACTTCGAGGGCCAACTTCAAGTCCCGTCACTCACCCGTATGAATGTGGACCGGTGCCCCCCGCGGGGGGCACCGGTCCACATGCGTGTGCCGGCCTCTCTCGGCAAGGGTGAGACAGCTCGCACGGCCACCGGTTGCCGCGCAGCTTCGGGACCGGACGGTCCGTCGTGTCCAAGCAGCCACGACACACCAGGAGCACGACAGGTGGTACGAAATACGCTGTCAGCAGCACCGCGTCTACTGGCGCAAGGCAACCAGCGGCAGAGACTACGAGGCCTTCCCCAGCAAGGACCAGGCCCAAGCGTTCATCGCAGTGTGCACGAAGTTCGGCCGTGACAAGGTCGTGGACCGCCACCTGGCACGGGCCATCGGCCAGGCCCCAACGCTGGTGTCCGCCCCGGCCACCCGATGCCCCCACACCGTCACGGTCCCCGCCCTGGCCGCTGGCCTGACCGCCCCGGCGCGCCCGCGGGGGTCACGCTCGCCTGGCTGGGAGAGCAGAACGTGACCAGCGGCAACCGGGGAAACGACAACACGCGCAGCGACTACTGCCGTGATCTGGCACGCTACATCTACCCGTTCTTCAGGCAGGAGTCCGCCGGGGACGTTGATGTCGCCATGATCATGACCCGGCCGCTGCCGACCGTTGACGCTGGCTACCAGGACTTATCTCATGCTCGAACTGAGCGTGTGCTCAGAAGCAACTGCCGCGTGTGGCATGCCACCCCCATAGACACCTCGGCGCTGTACCTTGCGACCAGCGGGTACGACCCGCGAAAAAGTGTGGGGGTGGGTTCCCGACACAAGAAAAGGGGACCCATGCGCACGGTCCATTGCCAGCCTTAGTCGAGCGGACCACGATGATGATCACCACAAATGATCGGCTTCCAGCACCAGGATCCACGACCACCTGAATTCGCCATCCCCCCGGCGCCGAGATTAGGATTCCCGGTAGGCGGCCAATAAGGCTTGGGGAGCTGCGGGAAGGCGATCTGTTGACTGACCATGGAACAGATGGACCGAACATGGCCGACGAACCCGCTCTCGAGAAGCAGACACGCCGGATCCGGGTCCTGCTCGTTGACGACCATCCGCTATTTCGGGCCGGCGTGGGACAACGGCTACACGACCATGATCAGGATCTGGAGATTGTCGGGGAGGCCGGGAACTCGTGGCAGGCGCAGGAGTTGGTAGCACGGCTTGCTCCTGATGTGGTTCTTCTAGACATCGCCATGCCAGGTGAGAACGGCATCGATGCGACTCGCGCGATTAAGGAAATAGCGCCCGCAGCGGTGGTCATCATCTTGAGCCTGTACGACGACGTGCAGTACGTCGAGGCCGCCCTGGAGGCTGGGGCCGCTGGTTACTTCCTCAAGACTGTGAAGGGTTCCGATCTGGCGACAGCGGTACGCAGCGCCCACCAGGGCGACACGGTCCTGGGGCCCGAGGTCGCCGAGAAGGTCTTCGGCCGGCTCCAGCCCCGGTTGCGCGGTGCGGACCAACCGGCGGCTTGGCAGCAACCAAGCCCACGGGAAACGGAAGTCTTGGCTTTGGTGGCGCGTGGCGCCGCGAACAAAGAGATCGCCAAGTCCATGGGCCTCAGCGTGCGAACGGTGGAGGCCCACCTGCGGAACATCTTCGCCAAGCTCTTAGTGGGCTCGCGTACCGAGGCTGTGGTTTTCGCCGTGAAGGCGGGGCTGCTGCGATTGGAGGAGGTCGATGTCGCTGAATACGGCAACGATTGAGGCTTCCGGTCGGTCGTTTGGGGAACGAATGCGCGATAGGCGTTTCTGGATTGTTCAGGTGCTCGCGATCGGGATCAGCCTCGTCGACATGAGCCTCGACATGACTCACGTTCTGCGCCTCAACCCGGCTCTATACATGCTGCCGGAATCAGCGTATTTTCTGCCCGTTCTCTACGCCGCTTTGAACTTCGGCATCGAAGGTGCTCTTCCAACCAGCCTGTGGTGTGTGGTGCTGACGGTCCCCAACATCCTCCTGTTCCACCGTGGCGACGAGAGCGTCGGGGTGGCGGTCCAACTCACGCTGCTGGTGATGCTCGGTGTGGTGGTGGCCCGACGTGTCGACAAGGAACGCCGAGCAAAGCTGGCAGCCGAGAATGCCAACCGGCGATTGGCGGACATCCAGGCCTCGCTCAAGCGCTACATCGGGCTGGCGCTGCGGGCCCAGGAAGAGGAGCGGTTCCGTCTCTCCCGCGAACTGCACGACGAAACCGTCCAGGAGCTCGTTGTCGCCAAGGCAGTACTGGAGAATCTCCCGGGAGCCCCGGGCCAGCGCGACCGGCTCGAGGTTGTCGACGTCGCGCTACAACGGTGCATCGACGGCATCCGGCGGTTCTGCCGGGCCCTACGCCCGTCCGTTCTGGACGATCTGGGGCTCGTGCCGGCGCTGGAATGGTTACTCTCTGACCTGGCCGAACGCAGCGGGCTTCGCACCGCGCTCGACGAGCAAGGCGATCGTCTGCGGCTGGACCCCGAGCAGGAGCTGGTCATCTTCCGAGTCGCTCAGGAAGCGCTTCACAACATCGAGCACCACGCGATGGCAAAGCACGTCGTGGCCCGACTTGAATACGGCCCTGGCCGACTGTGTGTCGAGGTCGTCGATGACGGCTGCGGATTCGATCCCCAACACGTCCGGCAAGGCAGCCTGGGACTGGCTGGCATGCAGGAACGCGCCAGCCTGATCGGTGCAGCGTTCGAGATCTCCAGCCGTCCGGGCGCGACCTGCGTCAGGCTCGACCTCCCACTTGTGTCGGAGCAGCCATCCCAGGTCCGGATAGTGCACGCGTAGCCTTGTCGGACCCAGCAAGAGATCTCGGATACCCCCGAGGAGCCTGAGGATCCGAGCCCACGTCACTCAAGGGCAGCCCCCATCGACGACCCGGCCCCGCCAGACCGCCGTCGGTCAGGGTCTCCCCATATGAGGCGAAGCCGCACATCAGCTAGGCGGAATCACCGAGCCCAGATGCGTACCACCGCACATGCGGGGGCCCGCCGTGTTCCAGGATCCTTGTTTCAGCTAATCAACTGCATTAGCTGTCGCCTGTTAAAGAACAGGACTGTTGGCTCGTCGGCGTCGGCTGGTCCGCTGGATTTGGCGCAAGGGGTCGGCATTGCTGAGACATTGGAAAGGGAACTAATGAAACTCGTCACCCGCAAGGCGGTAGTCGCGCTCGCTGCGCTTGCCTTTGCATCCTTGGGCGTCACCGCGTGCGGCGGAGCCACGGGGGCAGCTGCCCCCGCCGCTGCCGCGCCTGCGGCCGCGAAGGCGTCCGGCAATACCAGTTCTTACGGCACCAACGCGATCACCGTAAACGTGATTCCGGGGTCAATCACGATGTCAGGCATGGATTCAAAGATGCACGACGCGATCCTGCCAAGCAGTTGGGTCGTCAGGAAAGGGCAGACCTTCACGTTGACCGCGATCAACTACGACGGCGGACAGCACACCATCACTTCACCCGGCCTCCAGTTGAGCTTCATCATCGCTGCCGGCAAGGAGAATCCGACCACCAAGAAGGTGACTCCGACAACCTCAACAACGACCTTCACAGCCGTGACTGCTGGCGCGTTCCACTGGTACTGCGCCATGCCGTGTGACGGACCTACGCATCTGGGCATGGAGGCCAAGGGAAATGACGGCCGAGGATACGACATGATCATGGCCGGCACGATCCTGGTCCAGGCCTAAGGCTGCTCAAGCACTGTGCCGCGGGATGATGCCCTTTCGTTGCCGAGAGAGCATCATCCCGCGGGCAGCTTGCAGGAATTGGCAACCGGCTGGGAACGCCATCGGCAACTGAGTAGCACCGAATTCCGCTGAGAACAACGGGGGTTGTCGCCTGCCATGAGCATGGGACCACCTGAGCGGTTTCTGCCAGCTTCATGGGACCACCTGGTTGCTAGTTATGGGACCACCCCGGCCGCCGTGCGGGGCGGCCCCTCGGGGCGCTTGCTGGATTTTCACGTCATGTCTTCGACGTGGAGGTCAACAGTCGCGGTGTTCAGGGAGGTCGACATGGTTGAGGTGCGTGAGGTTTTACGGGGCTAGTTGTGGGCTAGTTGGCCATGGTGGGGTTGGGTACGTCGCGGCGCGGGCGGGGGGTGGACCGCAAGACCGCCCGCCGGTATGTGCAGGCCGCTCAGGAGGCTGGGCTGACTTGCGACTGCGGTCCGCAGGCGTTGACCGATGAGCTGGTCGAGGTCGTGGTCGGCGCGGTGCGGCCGTCCGGCCCAATGGTCACGGCTTCTCGTGGGAGGTGCTGCTGGCCCATCAGAAGCGGATCGCTACCTGGGTGGGCCGCGACAAGCTGAGCGTCGTCAAGGTCGATCAGCTGCTGACCCGTCCAGGCGTCAACGTCCCCTACCGGACGTTTCGCCGGTTCGCGGTCCAGCGGTGCGGGTTCCGGCCCAAGGACACCACGGTCCCGGTGATGATCAATCTTCATGGGGGGAGGTGTCCAACGCTGGCGGCCATGGGGAAAGGGACCGGAGTTCAGATCTCGATAAGAGGGGGGTCGAGTTGACGGTTCCTTACCGCCAATGAGGTGGTGGAAGTCACTCCGCGGGGAGTAACGTGCCGCGTCATGTGGGACCTGGACACGCGGAGGGCGACATGCTGATCACGACTGTGACCGACTTTCCGGACCACGAAATCGAGCGCGTGCTCGGTGAGGTCTTCGGTCTAACTGTGCGGTCACGCAATGTCGGCTCTCAGATCGGAGCGAGCGTGAAGTCGCTCTTCGGAGGAGAGCTCCAAGGAATGACGACGATGTTGGCTCAGGGTCGTGAGCAGGCGATCGAGCGGCTCGTCGAGGAGACCACCCAGCGCGGCGGTAACGCGATCGTGGCCATGCGCTTTGATACTAGTGAGCTTGGGAGCACTTGGACGGAGATCTGCGCCTACGGCACTGCCGTTGTCGTGCGGGGCCTGTGATCTTCCGACATCAGCCCAAACACAAGCGCACTCCTGCTGGGGCGTCCTGTAGTAGCAGCCCAAGCTCATTGCCCCGACGGCACACAGGACGGCGCAGGGCAAGGATCCTCGGGCAGCGCACTGCCTACCCATACGGGGCCATGATCATGCTGCTGTTGGCCGTCGCAGGCTGCATGGGATCCCCTCGCGCCGAAGTCACGCGCAGACAGAACCCACCCTCCCCATCAGCGGTCGCGATGGTCGCCTCACCCACGCGTCTGCCGACCATCACCTCGTCATCGAGCGCCAAGCCCAGCTGTGGTCGGGCGCGAACCGCCGGCACGTTAGATCTCACACTGCCGGGCGGACGACGGGCGATGCTGGCCGTCCCGGCCGGAGATGACGGTCACCACCGGCTTCCCCTGGTGGTTGGGCTGCCCGGATACGGCCAGACTTCGGAGGAACTGGCAGCCCAGAGCCGGATCCCGGCGCGCGCCATGGCGGCCGGGGTGCTTGCAGTGCTGCCACAGGGCGCGGGCCCCGCGAAGTCCTGGAACTTCTCCGGTACCACCGGGTATGACGATCTGGGGTTCCTGTCCGCGTTGGTCACACAGTTGGCCGCCACCGAATGCGCCGATCCTGCCCGCGTCGTGATCACCGGAATCAGCGATGGTGGTGACATGGCCGGTTTCGCCGCCTGCGCGCTGCCAGGCAGGTTCACGGCGGTGGTGACAGTGGCGGCATCGATCGACCCACGGGCGAGCTGCCACCCGATCCGGATCGTCGCAGTCCATGGCGACGCAGACCCAGTGGATCCCTACCGCGGAGGACCCGACGGGCGCCCCGGCTACCCCGCGATACCGCCAGCCGAAACCGCCATTGCGGCATGGGCTGCCCTCCGCGGGTGCTCGACGGCCACCACGACGCGGCTTACCGCGCACATCGCGGCCACCATTTACCCCTGCGGCGCCCAGCTCGTGACCGTCAATGGCGGCGGCCACACTTGGCCCGGAGGCGCTCCAGTCGACCCCTCGCGCGGGGTCACCACCGGCGAGTACGACGCAACCGCGACGATCCTTGGGTTGGTCTGAGTGTAAGTGGGAGCTCGGTCGGGGGGTCTCGTCGGCTTACCTCGACCGGGCGACCGTCACGGATGGTGAGCGTCGAAGCCGGTTTGTAGCGCACTGCGGACTGCCTCGCCGAGAACGTCGGTGAGGTCAGCTGGGACGTCACCACATGGACGACACGCCTGCGTTGGAGCCGACGAATCTGTACTCGAGGCCGAACGGCGGTCACCGGTCTTGCAGCGACCCTCAGTCAGACGCCGGCGTCCGTGGCCGCTGCAGGACGACGACGAGCCAAGACGTTGCATCCAGAGCAGGGCTTGGGTCTCAGATGTCAGTCCTCACCCATCTGGAACACCAAGGACCCGCGACAATGACAGCGCTTGCACGGGCTGAGGGCGTGCGCCCGCAATCCATGGGTGCCACCGTTTCCGTCCTACGGGCGGCAGGGCCCGTGAGTGGGACACCCGACCCGACCAACGGGCGACAAACGATCTTGTCCCTCACTGCTTCCCCCTGGAATGCGTTCACAGCTGGCCGGGCGATACGAGAAGACTGGCTGTTCAGTGCCATTCGATCGAACCTCGCGCCGGACGAGCAGGAAAGGTACTGCCAAAAGGCATCGAACTGCTCACGCGGCTGGTCGATCCACGGAACGGCCGCGTGTCCAATACCAAGATCGCGCGACAGCGTCGCCTTCCGGATGAACGATTGACATGGTCGTGCTTGAGCCTCGTTGCGACCATCGAGGCGTGGTGTCCGGTCATCGACCCAGGCAATCCTGACGGGCTACTCGAACGCCCGGTGGGAAGGCTACAACTGTCTGGTCAAACGCCTGGGCGGTGGCTCTCTTGATTTCAGCAACCCCTGCATGGGTTCAGCAACCTCGTCACCCACGCGGACGGATACGGTACGCATGTACCCGCAAATATCGGCTGGCCTCAGCCGCGAACTGCATGTACCTAGGCCAAGGTCTGAAGAGCCGGCTTGGGCAGGTTTCAGTGTCGCCCTGCATGGGTATCTGATGAGCTTGTGACCACGTGTTCAGTCGACCGTTGTCCGCCCGGTGGACTGCCTGGTCGGACGCTCTCGGATGCCCGCCCAGCCAACTCTGACCGCGGGCCCGAACGATTTCGATCCGGTAAATCATGTACGTCGGCATTCACGGCAGCTTCCCACTGGTTTAGGTATGGTGTTGTCGCGATCTGCTTTCACCCTGATGTGATTAATCGAGTTCTTCCACGAAGGAGCCCATGGTGTCGCTTGTTGCTCCCGTGTCACACCAGCGCGCCGTGACGAGGGATGCACGGCCAGGCCCTCGGAGGAACTGGCGCCGGACGCCCCGCTGGGACTGGGTGTCGACTGCACTCACCCTGATCATTCTGGGTGGGGCCGTCGTGCGGTTGGTGGGCGGCAGTTGGGGGCTTCCCCTCGAATTGCACCCGGACGAGTGGGTGATCTTCGACGGTGCGATCGACATGGCGAAGCGGCACTCGTTCGAACCACCGTACTACTTCCGGCCCGACCACGTGGAAATGCAACTCAGCAACCTCGCCTACTTGGCTTACTCCTATCTCTTCCATGGTTCCTCACCCGAGGCCTTGTTCGCATCCGACCGCGCACCTTTCATCTTGATCTCGCGAACCATCACCGCGTGCTTCGGCGTTGCGATGATCGTGGTCGCCTACCTCATCGGCACACGGTTCACGCGCGCGATTGGGATCCTCGCGGCGTTCCTTGTGGCGTTCTACCCGCCTTTCGTCGAGAATTCTCATTTCGCGACGCCCGATGTACCGCTGACCTGTGCGTTCATGATCGTCATCCTCGCCTGCATGCGCTATCTGACCTCGCCCTCGTGGGGAAACCTGCTCCTGGCCAGCCTTGGCGTGTCAGTCGCGATCGCGATCAAGTACCCGGGCGCATTCGGCGCCATTATGATCGCGATCGTTGTGATAGTGGGCGGTGTGCGAGCTCGGGCTTGGAGCCGAGTTCTTGTGCACGGGGCCGCCGCGATCGCGGCCGTTATCGGTTTCCTCTTCGTGATCTCGCCCGTCCTGTTCACCAACATCCATGTGGTCATCTCGAATCTCACATCGGAGGCAACAGATACCCATCTGGGGGCAGACGGCCTGGGATGGGCGGGGAACATGGTCTTCTACGCAGAGGGGTTCGCGACCTCCGCCGGCATCATTTTAGTGGTGTGCCTGGCACTTGGTGTGATGTGGAGCATTCGCCTTCGGCTTCTACAGTCGGTCCCCCTGTGGTCGGGAGCGATCTTCTGGGTGCTCCTCAGCCATGTACCGCTGCACTGGGCAAGGTGGGGTCTGCCGATGGACGTCACACCACTTCTGCTGGCGCCGGTCGGCGCCTACTACTCATTTCGGTACCTGCGCGACAACGGCGCGGCGCGATGGCTGACCTGGGGCGCAGCGGGCCTGGGTGCCGTGATGGCCGCGAACCTCGTCGCCGGGTCTGTTGCTGTCTCCGTCCGATACGTCGCGAAGTACACCCAGACTCTTGGGACCGATCTCGCTGCGCGAGGCATCAATCCCACGAACACGATCTCAGAAGCATATACGCCGCTCATCACCCTTGGATCGAAACCCATCTTCAGCAGCTTCGAAGTCATAGGTGGACGCCTCGTGCTCAGTAACAAGGTCGTCAACCGTTCGGCGATGCGCTATGTAGCTCTGAGCAGCAACCTGTACGACCGATACGAAGCAGACCCCAGGTACGTTGCCGAACAACGGTTCTACGCCATCTTGGACAAGCAGTTCCCACTGCTCACGACCTACCAACCGGCGGCCGTTGGACAGCCCACGGTCTTTGAGATCCCCAGTATCTGGAACGCCGTGGCCAACGTGGTGGAAGTCGCCCACGGTGGGTTAAGTGGGCCGACGATCAAGATCTACGAGATTCCTGCGGACCGGAGATGAGGGTCGGCAAACCTGGTCGCCTGGCGACGTGCATCTTCATCAACCACACATAATCACGCCCGTCACTGGCGTCTGTGACCGGCAATAACACCGCGGCCGCAGCCCGGATCGACGCGGATTGTTCGAGCGGCATCCGGCTCAGCAACCCGCATGTGGCTCAAGACTGGGGGTGGGTCGAGCTGGCGGGCGAACGAACACCACGCTTCGAGGCGGTGACTGGGCCGGTGGTAGACCACGAGGTGTATTTGCTGGCGGGGAGCAGAGGTCAGAGCTAGTCCGGGTGGACACCCGCGGTGATTTGATGCGGAGCCGGGCACCGGGTCAACTGGCGGCTAAGCATGGACGGTTACCACCTGTAGTTACTCAGCGAGGCAGCATTGCCACACTCCTTCGATGGACAGGAGCGCGAAGGTGGCGAACAGCCCACCAGGACTTCGCTCAGATCGATACCGCCGGCTCCACCTGTTCTACGGCCGTGTCGTCGTGACCGCGCAGCGTGATCTCCCGCAGGAACCAGGTCAGCGCAAACGCGACCAGCACAACCGGGACGGCGGACTCGAACACCGTGCTCAGTGCTGCGACGAAAGAG
>OCZT010008304.1_pt1 | contig 10113 bp, 7 predicted proteins | sample 1539031 | NCBI WGS metagenome assembly OCZT01 (sample SAMEA3539308, study PRJEB22396) | soil metagenome | biome: tundra; feature: field; material: soil | place: USA | collected 2010-05 | depth 0.15 m
GTAGTGGGATTTAGTGCAACACACGCCTATGCGCATTGGCTGGCTGACGTGCATTTAGCAGGTTTTGCTCCCGCATTCACTTTGTCGTTCCACGACAGCGAATGCTCCCGCAAACCGCCAAATGCCCATAGCCTCGGTCGTTAGGCGGCAGTGTAAAAAAAAAATACGGAGTCAAGTAAATTGACAGAAATAGAAGCAAAATAGTGTTTAAAACTTTATTATGAAAGGTCGAAATTTTACAATATCGCTAATTATTGCTTTGACTTATTGGATACCGTCAAGCATTGCTTTAGTTGATACAATCAAAGGATCTGGAACGATTTTTCCGTTTTGGATAGATTTAATCTTAATGCCTGGATATATTCTAGGTTTTGCACTTGGCTATGGAGGTGGAAATTTTTGGGCGATTATTGGTCAATTAATATCATTGATTTTTCTATTTTTTATCGCAAGAGCTATATATGAACCATTTAGACGAAAAATGCATAAGAATGATTATCATTGATTCCTTGTCCTCGCGGATATATTACCATTACTTACTTGCACAAAGGTGCGGGCTGGTCGGTGGGAACCAACGGTCAGCGTAGCTAATTTCAATCCCAACAACAAGTCAGAAACATTCTGCAGACAATAAGATAGATATATCCGGAGGGACGGGGAAACGGGGTGTTAGGCGTCATAGCAGGAAAAAAGTAGGATTAAACAGACTTCAATGATATTTAACAGCATGACTATGAGAACAACGAATCTAACTATTACTGTTTTATGCATTTTCCTATTGGTAACATTCACTAATTGCCATAAGAAACAACTTGAAAACAGGGTTATAAAACCAATTGAATTGAAAGCGGACAAATCCGACTCCTCAAATATTGAAACTGACTTTATTGAAGTTGAAAATTTCCCAAGTTTTCCCAGTGGAGACACGGAACTATTAGAGTTTATAAACAAGAACTTAAACAAAAAGATTGTTAGTAGTTCAAAATTAAAAGAAGGAAGAGTTATCGTGACCTTTCACATTGACACAGTTGGAAAACTCGACAGTTTTAGAATAATTAGGTCTTATAATCTGACTATTGATTCTGAGTTTCTGCGAGTTTTGAAATTAATGCCAAATTGGAAACCAGGAAGTAGACTAATTAATGGAACCAAGGGACCTTGGGTAAAATCATCATTTGACTGGACAATACACTTGAAAATACCATACAAACAAGAATCGAAAATAAATTAAACGACAAAGCTACTTGCCTCCGCTGGTGCGGATCTGCGACTACAAGGATAATATCACATAGAAAATAGCAAAAAAGAATATTCACCAACAAACTAAATGTTATGAAAACAATTATGATCTTTTTATTCGTGTCAATGTACACAATGATGTATGGACAAAATCAAGAAAGCAACAAAACTACTCGTCTGAATGGAAAACAGGGGGTAACTAATGCAAAGGATGTAGTAATAATCCCCTGTGTTTATGATAGTATAGAACAAATCAGTTCAAAATATTATAGAACAGTAAAAAAAAATAAGGTAGGTATTATTGATATTAGTGGTAAAACAGTGATTTCAAATCAGTATGAGGAGATAGTACAAATTAGTGAAAAGTATTTCCAAACTACAAAAGATAAGAAAATTGGAATTGTTGATATAAACGGAAAAGTGATTGTCCTAAATGAATACGATAGTATAACACAAATTAGTTTAGACTATTTTACAACAACAAAGGACAATAAGACAGGACTGGTTGATACGAATGGGAAAGTTCTAATTCCAAATGAGTATGATGATATTAGCATGGTAGCAGTAAATAGGTTTAAGACAAAGAAGAATGGGAAAGTTGGGATATATGACTTAAATGTCAACCAATGAAAATGGAATAGTGATTATTCCTTGGCCGTTGGTTCCCAACAACAAGCCCGCACCATTCAGCAAAGAATAAAATATCTATATCCGGGCGGACGGGGGTTATTTGGGTGCTGAAACTGTTGGTGCTGGTATCACTAGTCTTATTGGTGGGGGTATAGAAGGGCTATTAAGTATAAATATGGCACTCCACTAGATATGCCTTATTTAATAGATAATCCGGCATGGGAAGTTGGATCTAATATTTCAAACGACTTCTTGTATTTTTACTATTATAACAAATGAAAAAAAACAAATATCTTCCTTTTTATGTGTTTGTGGGACTTATGTGTTTAGGTACATTGTCACAAAAACTAATAGGACATCGAGGCATAGGTAATCTATTGCCAGAAGAACCATCTACTTGGTCTGAAATCATAAAAAATCTCCCATGGTCTATACCTGTTTGCATAATCTTTACTTTTATAATCATTCGTATTATAACGGAGATTATGACAATGGCTGAAAAGAGTCTTGAAAAGACTCGTAAAAGAAAAGAAAAGAAGGTCTATTCAGTCCCCAATACACATGAATGTAGAATCTGCGGTTATTATGTAAATGATTTCCCATGGGGAGAAGACGGTAGAAGTCCATCATTTCAAATATGTTCGTGCTGCGGGGTACAGTTCGGGAAAGAAGACGACACCTTAGAATCTATAAAGGAATATAGAGCCGGCTGGATAAGCAAAGGCGGAAAATGGTTCGCCAAAAATGAGACACCCGAAGATTGGGATATAGAGACCCAAATGAAGAATATACCTAATGAGTTTAAGTGATTTCTATGGTATTAATTGAATGAGTAACCTTGATAAGTTACAGAACAATCTTATAAAAATAAATAATTATGACAAGAACAGAACATTTAAAACTTTGTAGTATTTGTGTCAATCAAAAGGATGATATGAGAAAAGGTATTATCTGTGAATTGACCAATCAAATAGCGGATTTTGAAGATACTTGCGGTTCATTTGCCGAAGACGCTGAAGTCATAGAACAATTAAAATTAAAGGAGATCGAGAATGAAGTCGTTGACAAAATGGCAAGTCAGGGGAAAAGATTTCTCAATTACTTACTTGATTTTGTTTTTGTGTGTATACTCATTTTTATATTTGCTTTAATAATCGGTATAGTGCTAGCTATAGTAGCACCTTCAACTGGATCAAACACAGATGACAGCAATAAATTATTGGAATATCTTATCGCTTCTATTGCAATAATGATATACTATACAAGTTTTGAAACAGTAACAGGAAGGTCAATTGCCAAATACATAACTAAAACCAAAGTTGTTACAGAAACGGGGGAAAAACCGACTTTTAAAGCAATATTCATTCGTTCATTATGCCGTTTTATTCCATTTGAGGCATTTTCATTTCTATTTAACGATGGCACAGGCTGGCACGACACTATATCAAATACGAAAGTGATTAATGGTTAGAATAATGTTCCAGATGTGGGGATAGTCAATTGTCTTTTTGACAAGTAATATTAAAAAAAAAAATAATCGGAGAATGGTGGGTATATGCTCACCATTTTCTAAATTACCTTAGCGGCGGCGCAATAATGATAATCCTGTCCTCGCGGATATATAACCATTACTTACTTGCACAAAGGTACGGGCTGGTCGGTGGGATTTGCAATCAGGAGTGGTCGGAAGAATGGTGGGTATGTACTCACCATTTCTTATTTCTATAGATGCGAAACAAATAAAACGAAAGAAATATAAATAAAAACCACCCACTACAGTATCCGATCAAAAATATGCTCCCCTTTTAGTAAGCATATTGCCCAGTATTAGCCGGAAATTGAATAATTCTTTTTAGAAAATAGGAAAATATAACTACATATTAATCATTTCATTAAAACCCTGTTTTAGTACTTTGTAGTGCTAAAATAGGGTTTCCTTTTTTAGCGTTTATTTACAGTAGTGTTCATATAGGGTCAAAAAGTTTGGATTAAGAAAATTTCCACTGTTACTTTGCAGCGTTAACCTTAATACAAGAAATCACGTTGTTATGAAAACAAAAATCAAAGTACTGTCGGGAGCACTACCTCCAATAAGCTCGCAGAACTTCCAATCAGAAGATACAAGCAATTCTATCGCTATATATACGACAGCACACGCACGCTCACTCACCAAAATGGCTGTCGAAAAATTAAGGTTAAAATTATCGTTGTTGTTTAGTTGTTGCCTTACCAAGAGGATTCAACCGGTTCTCCCAATACAATTGGGGGAATCGGCCTCGTGGGGTATTGGCAAGTATGAAAAAGGGGTATGCGCAGCTGCTACTCACGGTGTTTACTTTACAGTTTTAAGTTAGTCACTATTTACAAACCGGTCGACTAATCCTCACAAAGTCCGCCGCCAAAAACAGAATGATATGAGAAAAAGAATATTCCTTTTTAGCCTTCTGGCACTACTCTTTGCAGGCAATACTGCGGCGCAGAAACAGAATTATATTGTACCCGAAGGGATGACCGCAACAGCCTATCCGGGACATACAGAGTTGAACTGGAAAAACCGCACCGCATTTACCTACGAAGTCTATCGCTCCACCGATGCCGGTAAGACCTTTACAAAACGTGCAGAGACAAGCGCCGACAGCTACATGGATTTCTTTGGAAAACCCTTGCTAAAAGCACAAAGCTATATCTACAGAGTGATACCCAAAGGTCTATCGCCATTGAGTAAAGATGCTGCTAAGTTTCAAACCAAAGTCCTCGTGCCGGTAGTGACCGACGATGCATTGCTGGACATGACCCAACGCTACACTACCCGCTATTTCTTCGATTTTGCCCAACCGATATACGGGCTGGCACGCGAACGCAGCAATGATGTGAACGGCGATATTATCACTACCGGTGGAACAGGTTTTGGCATTATGGCTTTGGTGGCAGGTGCCGAACGCAAGTACATCAGTCGTGACGAGGCCTACAAAACCATCGAAAAGATAGTGGCTTTTCTTGAAAAAACCGAACGGTTTCACGGAGCATGGGCACATTGGTACGATGCTGCAACCGGAAAGTCGTTTAGCTTTAGTCAGTACGACGATGGTGGCGACTTAGTGGAAACAGCTTTTCTGACGCAGGGATTACTTACTGCCCGCGAATATTTCCGCAACGGAAATGGAGATGAACAACAGTTGGTGAAACGCATCACTCAGCTTTGGGAAACAATAGAATGGAGTTGGTACACCCAGGGAACTGATGCACTTTACTGGCATTGGTCTAAAAATTATGGTTGGAAAATGAACCATCGCATCACCGGTTTCGACGAAACAATGATAACCTATGTTTTGGCAGCCTCCTCTCCTACCTATCCGATCGAACGTTCTGTGTATGAGAACTGTTATACTAACTCGAACTATTATTTGAACGGTAAAAGTTATTATGGAATAAAACTGGATTTGGGAATGGAGTATGGCGGACCGCTATTCTTTACACATTATTCATTTTTAGGGTTAAATCCGAATGGCCTGTCAGACAAATACACGAATTATTTCGAGCGTAACCGCGCGCATGCCCTTATTCACAGAGCGTATGCCATAGACAACCCAAAGAAACATGTAGGCTATGGAGCCAATTGTTGGGGTTTTACTTCTTCAGACGATCCGATTGTGGGATACACCTCGCACCAGCCTGGCACAAACGATGAAAATGGAACCATTTCGCCTACGGCGGCTATATCGTCCATTGTTTACACTCCCGATGCTTCTATAGCAGCTCTACGTTATTTTTATTTGGAAAAAGGTCAAAAACTATTTGGTAAATATGGTTTCTATGATGCATTCAACTTAAGTCAGGTTGAGGGACAGCAAGTAGTGCACAGCTATTTAGCCATCGACCAGGGACCAATAGCCGTAATGATTGAGAACTACCGAAGTGGACTGCTTTGGAAATTATTTATGAGCAACCCGGAAATTCACACCGGATTAAAGAAATTAGGTTTTACTACTAATAAATAAATTTGCTAACCATTTAAATTAAAAAGATCATGAGAAAAAGAAACATTTTACTCCTACTGGTTGCCCTTATCAGTGCTGGTTCTCTTTTTGCGCAGAACATCCGCGTACAAGGAGTGATTACCGATAAGAAAACAGGAGAAACATTAATCGGGACAACCGTTACTCAGAAAGGCACTTCGAACGGTACAATAACCAGTGTTACCGGCGAATTTACGATTTCAGTACCGCAAAATTCTGTTTTAGTGGTGTCGTACATTGGATACCTGCCTCAGGAAGTCAAAGTAGTCGACGGTTCGAAGTTAAGCATCCAATTGGATCAAGATAACAAAACATTGGATGAAGTAGTGGTAGTGGGCTATGGTACCGCCAACAAGCGAGACCTTACCGGCTCTATCGTAAAAATCTCTTCCAAAGATTTGACAGGCAAGCCCAATACCAACCCAGTAGCATCGCTTCAGGGTAAAGTTACAGGGCTGAGTGTGGTGAACAGTGGTCAACCCGGCTCCGAACCCGATATTCGTATTCGTGGTACAGTGAGTAGAAACCAAACGAAGCCGCTTTATGTTGTTGATGGTATTTTCAACGACAATATCAGTTTTGTGAATCCTTCCGATATCGAATCGATGGAAGTGTTGAAAGACCCTTCATCATTGGCGATCTTTGGTGTTAGAGGTGCTAATGGTGTTATCATTGTAACCACCAAAAAAGGGGTGGAAGGCAAAGTCAGCGTAAGCGTGAACACATCGCTTGGAGTGAAAAATATTGTTGGCACTCCAAAAATGACAGACCGTACCGGGTTTATGACTTTGTACGACGAACAAAGAGCAAATCAGGGATCGGTAGCTTATCCAAGCTACGGTTTATTTGCAGGAAACAGCAACTGGGTGGATCTTATCTCTCAGAAAAATGCGTTGATTAACTCAAACAGTATCAGCATTTCCAGCGGAACTGACAAGAATAAACTGTACGTTGGTTTTGGTTATATGAACGAACAGGGTTTGATTAAAAATGAAAACTACAATAAGTTTACTTTTTCAGTAAATGATGAACTGAAAATTAATAAAAACCTAAAAATAGGAATTAACGTAAACGGTTCGAAAGCTAACATGCCACAGTTGCATGATTTTATTTCGGCCATAAACGCTACTCCTATTGTTGAACCATTCAACACAACAAATGGTGTATACAATAAATTGCCTGATGCAATTGGTGGTCCTCAAATCGGAAATCCGCTGATGTTCGTAGATGGCAATAAGAATACCCAATTGAACAAAGAATACCGTTTTATCGCAAATGGATTTTTGGAATATACTTTCCTGAAAGATTTCACTTTCAAGGTGAATTACTATGCCGACTTAGGGTTTAACGACGGAACGACTTATACTCCAAAATACCGTGTGTACAATGCCGAATCGGATGCTGTAGTAGATTGGAATACCAAATCGATGGTTCAACAATACAAAAACAACTATTCGAAGATTCAACAAGATTATTTATTGACCTATAAAAAACAATTTGGAGATCATGGAATAACCTTATTGGGTGGTTTTACTACTTATTTCGAAAACTACAGCCAAACCAGAGGACAAGTATCACAAGTTGCCGGAGGCGACCCTATACCATACGATAAAAGATGGTGGTATCTGGATGTATATCCTTATGGTGATCCTTCATCGCGCATAATACTTACAGATCCAAATAGTCCATCAGAATGGGATCGTTCAACTGTATCTACATTATTCAGAGCTTTGTACAACTACAAAGGCAAATACAATCTGAACGCTTCTTTCCGTAGAGATGGTTCTTCCGAAATTTCGCCAAGTCACCGCTACCAAAATTTCTGGGCAGTGGGTGGAGCATGGTATCTAACTCAGGAAGGTTTTATGCAAGGCCAAACACTGTTTGATAACATTAAGTTGAAAGCATCGGTTGGACAATTGGGTAACCAATACACCGGAGTACATTATCCTTACTATCCTAATTATATTGCAGGATCATCGGCCGTATTCGGTTCCAATATTGTACCTGCTTATGAGTTGGCGTACAAAAACAATCCGAATTTAAAGTGGGAAACTGTAAATGCGTATGAAGGTGGTGTGGAAATGGATCTTCTGCACAACAGATTGCACATTGAAGCAAATTATTACGACAAAAGAACCAAAGACCTATTGACCATGGTAAATGATGGAGCTAATAATTTCTATATGAATGCCGGCTCTATTAAAAGTTCAGGATTAGAATTTTTAGCTACATGGAATCAATCGGTAAATAAAGATTTGAGCTACTCCATAAGTGGTAATCTTACCACCATGAATAACAAGGTTTTGAGCGTTTGGAAAGATGGCTACAAATATTATGATGTCAACTCCGTAACTGAAGCCGGCAATCCACTTGGATATTTCTATGGTTATCAGGTAGAAGGTGTATATCAATCATATGCCGACAAATTGGCAAGTCCGGTAAATACACTTGGCGATTACAATCCGGGGGACTTGAAATTCAAAGATATGAATGGTGATAATAAAATTAATTCGGACGACCGTGTAAAAATCGGTAACCCAACACCTGATTTCACCTATGGTTTCTCCGGCACGTTGAACTACAAAGGATTTGATTTGGTAGTAGACTTCCAGGGAGTGTATGGAAACGAAGTATGGCGCAGTTGGGGTAATGGAGCTTCCTTTGCTGTATTCAACTACCGCGATGCCCGACTGGGAAGATGGACAGGTGTCGGCACTTCGAACTGGGAACCAAAGGTAGGTAACGATGCCATAAACAATTTGCCTTCGAGCTATATGATTGAAGATGGTAGCTATATCCGACTTCGTAACGTTCAATTAGGATATAACTTTAATCACAAATCACTGTCGAAATTAGGTATCAACTCATTGCGCTTTTATGTAAGTGGTCAAAATCTTGTAACATGGAAACATAACTCAGGATTTACACCTGAAGCAGGTGGTAGTGCAACACAATTTGGTGTTGATAATGGAGGTTATCCCGTTCCAGCAGTCACAACTGCCGGTTTAAATATTACATTTTAATTGAATCTAATACATAACATATCATGAAAAAAAATATATTATTCATATTCATTTTACCCCTGATTTTAATGGCGGTAAGTTGCACAGATTTTCTGGATCGTAAACCTCAGGGTACAGCTACCGAAGGAGACATAACCGTTGGGGGTGTCGAGGGTAAAGTTTTTGGACTCTATGGTACACTTCGCGACGAGGGAGTAACCGGATTACCAATGGTATTTATGCACGTAATGCGTAGCGATGATGCCATTAAAGGAAGTACCGTAACCGATGGTGCTGCCTATGAACAAATGGCTGATTTCTTCAAATATGACAAATCGGATGGTTGGTTGTTAATGGACTACTGGAATGCACATTACAAAATGATTTATGCATGTAATGACATCCTGCACGATATTGACTCACTAAAGTTGACTACCGATGGAGATAAGATTAATCAGGCCGAAGCCAAATTCTTCAGAGCGTATGCTTATTTCGATTTAGTAAGAACATTTGGACAAGTACCTAAAATCGATTTTAAAATCTACAATGTAGGAGATGCTAATATCGAAAAATCAAGTACAGCGGCTATCTATGCATTGATTGATGAGGATTTGACCTATGCTTCCGCAAATTTACCTGTAACATGGATTAGTTCCTTTACCGGTCGTGTAACAAAAGGTACTGCCAACACTTTGTGGGCAAAAGCCAAATTATATCGTCAGGACTGGGCAGGTGCTCTGGCTAAATGCGAAGAAGTAAAAACATCCGGCCAATACAACTTATTGGCGTCGTACGACAACTTCTTTAAAGAAGATGGCGAAAATTCAAGCGAATCGATCTTAGAAGTTCAGATGTACGTCAATGCAAATGGAACGGTAAACTACAGCAATAACTGCAATGGTGCACAAGGCATACGCGGAAGCGGTGATTGGGATTTAGGTTGGGGATGGAATGTTCCTAGTCAGGCATTGGTGGATTCGTACGAAGCCGGTGACCCACGCAAAACAACTACCATACTTAGCTCGGGTGGTCCTGATGGTTACGGTCTGACAGTACCTGCTGCATTGGGCACTATTCAACCTTACTGGAACAGAAAAGTTTATTCCAATCCGGTTAGAAGATCAGCTACAGGAATCAAATATGCCAACTGGTTGAACATTCGTTTGTTGCGCTATGCCGATGTACTTTTGATGGCAGCAGAATTGGGAAGCACCAATGCATTA
>OCZT010008305.1_pt1 | contig 10111 bp, 12 predicted proteins | sample 1539031 | NCBI WGS metagenome assembly OCZT01 (sample SAMEA3539308, study PRJEB22396) | soil metagenome | biome: tundra; feature: field; material: soil | place: USA | collected 2010-05 | depth 0.15 m
CAGCCGTTGTTCGCGTTTGTCCCCGTTTGAAGATGTGGTGCGCAGCCGCGTCTTCGATCACCAACACACGCCGGTATGTTCCGCCATCCCAGGAATCCCACGCATTGTTCGGCCGCCGGCGTAAGACCCAGCTCGTAAGGTCGAGTCTGAACGGCGGTGTTGGTCTCAGCCGGAAAGAGGGCATTCGGCTATTTGCCGGCCTCGAGGCCACCTGGGAATCGGCTTCGGTTCAAGCTAAAGCGGCCGCCAAGGCAGGTTGGTACACGCATCGAGGATCTTCCGCCAGGTAGTTCCCAGTGATCGCGTAAGCCCGGGCTCGCGATCCACCGCAGATCTTCCGATATTCACATTCGCCACATTTCCCCTCTAACCGGTTCTCATCACGCAATGTCCGGAACAGTTGCGCGCCGCGGTAGACCTCCACGATGGAATCGCGCCGTACGTTTCCGGCCGCTAACGGCAGGAAACCGCTCGGGCAGATGTCGCCCGTGTGAGACACAAAAACCAAGCCTTTGCCGTCATTGATGCCGATTTGCCGGCGGATCGCACTGGCATGATTGTTGGACCCATTGCGTTGCCGCAGCCTGGCAATGTACCGGCGATAGTGCTGCGCCTCGGTAGTCTTGATGTCAAAGGGAGCGTTGATGGAAATGGAATGCAGGCGCGCAAAAACCGATTCGTACTCTTCCGCCTGAAGATCGTCGGTCAACAGCGCCCGTCCGGTTACGACCAGGAAGAAGACACTCCACAACTTGGACCCGTTTTCGGCCACGAGGTCTGCGATCTTCTCCAATTGACCCAAGTTGCGCCGGGTCACGGTCGTATTCACCTGCGTCTCGAGTCCTAGACTCCGTGCCTCTTTTAGAGCGGTAAGGGTCCGATGAAATGACCCGTGCACGCCTCGAAACCCGTCGTGACTGATTTCGTCCGCACCGTCCAATGAGACGGCCATGCGGGAGACGCCCGTGCGTTGAATCGCCTCAATCGCCTCTCGATTGAGGAGCGGTGTTGCGCTTGGGGTGATCGTCGTCCGCAGACCGAGGCGGACACTCTCTGAAAGCAGTTCGAAGATGTCCGGACGCTTGAGTGGATCGCCGCCTGTGAAGATCATGAGCGGCTCCCCAAAAGACCGCACTTCGGCCAGCAGCCGGAACCCTTCTTCCGTAGTAAGCTCATCGGGATTGCGGCAAGGCACAGCACTCGCTCTGCAGTGTGCGCAGGCCAGATCGCATGCCTGTGTCACCTCCCATATAACGAGTAAGGGAGCAGAGTCGAAGCGTGTCACAAGTCCATGATGGCCCGAACTGCCTGAGAAAGCGGTGACTTTGGTCACAACGAGAGCTGATGGCCGATTCAGGCGACCCATCAGGTGCGCAACCAGCCAGCGAGAACGGCCACGGGAATGGAAATGTTCCCACCGGCGATCAGGACCGCAAAGACATGCGCAGCCCACTTTGTTCCGGTTCAGCCTGAAATGGAGGCCGAGCGAGCCGGTGGTCAAATGCAATATGTGAAAAATGACAAATATCAGGATCACGCTACCGCTGCGCATCATCGTGCGCGACGCGTACGCAGGGGGAACATCCTTCTTCATGAAATACGGTATGGGTCGCGCAGCGTGCCGACCCAACCACCACAGATTGGCGCCAATAGTAATATGAAGTAGCACTGCGACCAACAACAAGGTGCGAGCAGCCCAAAGCATTGCGTAGTGGGAGTGGAGAAAGACGGCATACGCATTAATCTGTTCACGGCAGATAGACCTGCAAATTGCCGAGTAGGTGAAAGAAGACATACAGATACAGAAACGCGCCGGTCGTGGCCATGAGCGCAGTCTGACCAATCGTCGTCGCGAAAAACGGGATTCCAGACCTCATGACAGCTATGCTGGGCTTCTTCTCGGCCTGAATGTCTCCCGCGCCAACATCGAACCTCCGATCTCCCAAACGGTGGAGTGTTTCATTCGGTGCTGACCTTGTCCTTCTCGCGCTTGAGCCCTTTCATCATGATCAGCAGCATCACGAGCGGAGTCTTCGCCACAATGGCGTGGTTCAAGTATGGAGGCATGTGCGCAAAGGCTCCCGCTTTCACGGCCGTGGTATCCGATCCGAGGGTAAGGTCGGCCTCACCTTCGAGGAAATAGAGCGCCGCCGGCATCGGTGCGGTGTGCGCAGAAAGCTCGTGCCCGGCGGAAAAACCGAACAGAACCACCTTCACGTCATTGTCGTCGTACAGCGTTCGGCTGAGGATGCCACGCTGCGGGATATCAATTTCCTTGATCAACTCGGGTGTGACGAAGTAAGTCGGGCTCACAACGATGGTCTCCTTTCCGGGCTCCAACTCGGTTGGGCCGGCACATTCTGTCAACGCCCCGCTTGCTCTTTGAAAGTGTCCCCACCTTACGGAACAAATGGGCCACGCCTTATCCTGCTTGCCAGGGCAAGAGCCGCCGCGCGGCTCCAACGGGCAGCAGGCGTCTCATTGCCGCCAACGGAAGTATGCACCGAGACCGCCTCAGCTCACAATAGGCTGTTCGTCACGGTCACACGGACGTCCGTAATCGTGACTGCTCGCCGACTTTCAGCGAGAATATGGTCGGAGGGGAAGAACGTCATTCAGACCGTCGAAACCCGCCTAGATGCTCTGCAAGCCTGGACTCTTGAACTTTACAAGAGGATGCTGACCGTCTTCTACGTTGAAGAGCGGATGAAGATCTTCGTGCGGCAAGGCAAGTGCTCCTTTCATGCGTCCACCCGCGGCCATGAAGCTCTCCAGGTCGGCATGACTCTTCTCCTCAAGCCTCGCTACGACTGGTTCTTCACGTATTACCGTTCGAAGGCGCTTGCAATTGGACTCGGGATGCCGCTCAAAGACATTTTTCTTTCGATGTTGAGCCGCGATGGCGATCCGAATTCAAACGGCCGTAACATGCCCGAGCAATTCTCGTCGCGTGAGCTTCGGTTGGTTGCCCAGACAGCTTGCACCGGACCCAGTACCTGCCGGCGGTTGGCATGGCTCGCGCGGTTAAGAGGGAGGGTGGCGATCAGATCGTCTATGTTGAGTCCGGCGAGGGCGCCACCAGCGAAGGAGAATTCTTCGAGGCATTGAATTGGGCGGCACGGGAGAAACTGCCGCTATTGTTCGTGATCCAGAACAATGGATACGCCATCAGCGTTCCGCAGGCCACGCAGACCGCTTCTGAAATCCATCGTATCGCCAGCGGATTCAATATGCTGAGTTTCGACCTTGACGGCACTTCGTTTCAGTCGATGTATGACGTCCTGCCTCCAGTGATCAGGCAGATACGACAAGGCGGTGGGCCGGTGCTGATCGAGGCGCATGTGGTCCGTCTCGACCCACACTCATCTTCAGATGATCAAAAGAAGTATCGGCAACCAGAAGAGTTGGCTGCCATCTCCAGTAAAGATCCGGTTCGCCGGGCTGAGGATTACCTGATAAAAGAAGGTTTGTTGGACCCGGCGGGAGTCGAGGAGATGCGGAAGCAGATCAAAACCGAAGTGGACCGCGCAGCCGATGGGGCCGACGCTCATCCGTTACCTGGTGGCGCCGATCTGCTCGCCCACATTTACGCCAACGACCCGTTTCTCGGATCGCCTCCGATGGCTCCACGCTACATCTCCGATCAGGAGATCACGATGATCGATGCAATCAATCACGGATTGCGCGAAGAGATGGAGCGGAATCCAAAAATCGTGATGTGGGGCGAAGACATCGCCGACCCGAAGGGTGGCGTCTTCGGCGTGACGCGCGGTCTCACGACAGCCTTTCCGGACCGCGTTACAAATTCGCCTCTCGCCGAGGCGAGCATTGTAGGAGTCGCTGGCGGAATGGCCATCGCGGGCTACAAGCCGATCGTCGAAATTCAGTTCGGCGATTACATCTGGCCAGCTTTCATGCAGATGCGTGATGAAATTGCCACTATCCGATGGCGCAGCTATGGCGCCTGGAGTTGCCCCGTTGTCGTCCGTGTTGCGGTGGGAGGCTATATCAAGGGTGGTCCGTGGCACTCAGCCTGCATCGAAGCGTTTTTTGCCCATATCCCGGGCTGGTATGTAGTTTTTCCTAGCTGTGCTGAAGATGCAAAAGGGCTGATCAAGATGGCAGCTCGCGCGAACGATCCTGTACTCTTTCTGGAGCACAAGGGCCTCTATCGGAGGCCGCAAGCGAAGAGCCAGGAGGCAGATGCGGAATACTTGGTGCCTTTCGGCCGCGGGCGCGTTCGCAGAGAAGGCCGGGACATAACCGTAATAACGTGGGGCAGCACGGTTTATACGGCACTCGGGGCCGCCCGCCAGTTGGAGCCAGAGGGTCATTCGATTGAAGTGATCGATCTGCGGTCGATCGTTCCGCTCGACGAAGAAATCGTTTACGAAAGTGTTCGGAAGACGAGCCGGGTCGTCATTGCGCACGAGGATAGCCTGTTCATGGGCTTCGGGGCAGAGATCGCCGCCCGAATCGCACAGAATTGCCTCAGCTCTCTGGACGCGCCGGTCATGCGCATCGCAGCTAAGGATTCCTTTGTCCCTGCGGCAACGAATCTTGAACTGATGGTGCTCCCATCCGTCGAAAGCGTGCGGCGCACAATTGAGGAAGCGCTCCGGTATTGATCTAACGACAGAGGTATCTCATGGTGTTTTCGTGGCCGGAACGGATAGTGTTTATCGTTCTCCTCCTCGTCTCCGCATCTGGGTTCTGGATGCGCTTTGGAATATCCTGGCGCAATGTAATCGCTTCTACAGACGACCCCGATCTCACCCTGCACTCCATCAGTCTCCGAATCCGTGACGTTCTCGTAGAGGTCTTGCTGCAAAGCAAGGTGATCCGCCAGCGGCCGCTGCCCGGCATCGCGCATGCGCTGGTCTTTTGGGGTTTCTGTGCCTTTGCGCTCATCACCATCAACCATTTCGCCGTGGGCATGAACGCTAGCGTGATCGATCGCCATGCGTTTCCCGGCAAGTTCTATTTCTGGTTTGCAGCGATATTCGCCGTCGCGGTAGCGATCAGCATTGCCGGACTCGCATTCCGCCGCTTCGTGATACGCCCGCGCTGGCTCGGCAATATCTCGTACGAGTGAGAAATATGACGAGCCTCGCGAGGTTGTCAGCGCCTATGCGTCACAACTCCTTGAGCCCGCGCGGACGCGTGAACGGTCCTTCTGCTGCGGAAACGGGGGCGGTCTCGTGTTTCTAGGCGAGGAAAAGGGCAAGAGGGTGAGCGTCGAGCGCGCCGAGCAGTTAGTCGCCACTGGAGCGGACGTCATAGCCGCCGCGTGCCCCTTCTGCAACACCATGTTCTGGGACGCGCTACGCAGCATCTCGCCGGACCCACCGCGGCTGCTCGATATCGCCCAACTGGCCGCCGGCGCGCTCGTCTCGCAGACGGGTCCGACTCCGAAAGATAACGGTTAATATCCGTTCGCTATGCGGGACGCCATCCCCTTCGACCACGAATCTCAAACTAATGGTGCGCCCAGCCATCGAAGACGCGCGGCGCACAATTGAGGAAGTGCTTCGGTATTGAACCAGCCACTCCACAGATCTTCTTCGTGATCCGTGGAGGTGAAGATGGTGAGTTCCTCCTGCTGCAATGCCTCGCCCAGGAGACTCAAGGCTCGTGGGCGTGTCCTCGGTTTAGCTGAGAACTCGTCCTAGTGACGATGCAGATTGGCAATGGAGATGAAAGCGCTTGTAGTTCCCGACACTGCCGTTCGGATAAAGTGTCCTGTCTAGCCTGCGTCTTCGCCATATCCAAGCTGGTGCTGAGCGATCAAGACAGTGAACGCCGCGTTTATACACGAGAATCCTGTTTGCTTCCTATTCACTCAAGGTTCCTCGAGATCGAGAATGAGCTGGGTTGCCCCTATACCCCGGGCTTTACGCAGACGATTGCAACGGCGCTAAAATGGGATGCGTACCGGTGGAATATCCGCCGCATCGAAAGTACGCGCCGCCTTGCCTGCGGCTTCCGCAGTAGATTGAAGGTGATTCGCAGTACACCCCCGATGCCTTCGTCGCTGAGGATTCGTTTTGGCTCCAACAAGTGCATGGGAGCCAAGATCTGCCAGTCAAGTTGAAATCCGGCTCCTTCGAGAATCCGCCGCCATTCCGAAATCGTCGCGGGCCTGACACCTACGTGGATGTTCATCGACATTTCGCGTTCGATCGCCTTCCGGGTAGAGTCATCAATATCATCCGGCAAGATTGCCAGTTCGTGAATCCCGTACCGGCCGCCCGGCTTGAGGAGACGAAACGCCTCGGCAACAATACGGCCCTTCTGTTCCGGTGTCTGCATCGATAACATGGCTTCGCCATAGACGAGGCTTGCCGAGTGTGGAGCCAGTGCCGTCGATTCGGCCGAGGCGTGAATGAAACGTACGTTAGGTTTTGCAAGTTCCGAGCGGAGGCGGTGCGCCACGGCCTCTTCTCGTTCCACTCCGAGGTAGCTCCGCGGCTGGTTCGCCAAGATCATCCGCGCAGTGACGCCCAAGCCAGGAGCGAACTCGACGACGTCGTCCTCGCTGGCCGGCCGTAAATGCGCGATCAACTGGCGAGTGACTTCGAGGCCGCCGGGCCGCAGGACGCGTTTCCCCAAATTCGCCAGCAACCAATGGCCCGGCTGCTTGTTAGTATCGAGATGCGAGGCCGATACATCCAGAGTCTGTGGCGGTGCAGTCTTCATGGTCAAATTGTGCAACTTAGTGGCAGCTGATGCAGTGACTACAGTCACTCCAAACACCCTGCCCTACGATCACGTGAGCGCCACGGCCAGAGTGTGCGGCCTATCCTATGCCGCACGCCAGTCTCAAAAGTCAGTTGCGCCCCGGGCCGCCGGGGTTCGCTGCGCTGTTCGCGGCCCGGTACGCGCTGAGGGTCGGCTCGGCGATGCGTATGAAGGATATTCTCAAGCTGCCGCGCACGTGCTGCCAGCGGACCTGTACCTCCCGCCGGATACAGAAGAGCGATTAGGCTGAAAGGTCGGGAGGATTCTCGTCTGCTGCGCACCCTCGTGCGGACAGCGACCGGGCGGGCTCAGGCCGCAGCTTGCCGCAGGCGTTTCACATGCGCAGGCGGCTGGGCCAGAGTCAAGACCATATTCACCGCGAATAAGATCACGGCGATCAGCTCCAGGATTGCCGAACAGGGCAGAACGTGCCAGGCAGCTTGAGAATATCCTTCATACGCGGGAATCTCCGAGGCCACTCGAAGCAGACAGCCGACGTTCAGTGTCAGTAATGCCGCGAACATCAGCCGGCTGCTGAAGAGCTGCCGCATTCCGCAGAACGCCGGCAACACTCGCTGGCCGATGGCGAATATCATGCTCGCCAGGAATCCCACCGTGAGAGCGTGGCGGGAGGCGCCCCAAATGCCTCCGCTGGTGTCTGCGCTGGCAGCCCACATCGAAAGGACCGCTGCGGCGAGCAGCCAGACGTAGCACAGGCGCACGAAGAAAGGAAAGCTGGGATGGACGCCTTGCGTCTTAGCCGGGTGCTTCGACGGTTCGAAGACGTTGAGAGCTGCGATCGCCGTCGCTGAGGCAACGATCAACAGCGCGGCCGCGGGTCGAAAGTATCCGCAAAGCGCGGAGAGCACACCGCCGGCACATATTGACAAAGCGGCTATCAACCCTCGATTCGAAGGTTGCTCTAACCCGAGAAACACGGGGAGCCAGCGGGCGTTGAACCCCCACACCGCCAGCACCGGAAATCCCCAAGTCGCCAACACAAGAAAGCGCTGATCGAACCAGTGCGGGAACTCCGGACTCGCGGCTCGAAACGCGAGGTATACAGCGGCGCCCAAATTGACAAGTAAAAGAATCAGGAAGCCGACGGTCGATGCAATCACAAGCTTCATCCATGTTTCCATGGCGGTCCGCTCGGCGCCACGCTTGTGCCTGCTCACCGTCAGGAAGAAGATAAGAAACGCACCCAACTCGAAAGCGGCTGAAGCCGGCAGCAGCACTCGCCAGTGCCATAGGTTGACGTTGGCGATCCATCGAAGGATCAGACCGAATGTCCAAAGGCCCCAACTCAGCCAGCCCCTGCTGACCGCAAAAGGAAGAACCTTCCCCATCTTGGAGAGCGAGTAATAGCCGATCCCGATGACGAACGTACCGATCCATCCGAAGATCTGCGCATGCCCGTGCGCCTGGAGCCACGAGGCCGACAGCGACGACACCGACTGCCGGCTACTAATGGAGATCAGGTTCCATACGCCAAGAAATGTTCCAGGCAGCAGCATGAAGAGCAGACCGGTAACGACATATACGCTCACCAGGCGTTGGAGCTGCGCCTCCCGCGGGGACAGCCCATCGACGGCGATTGGCAGACTAGTGGACGACACTGCCGTTCTCCTGAACCGTCCTGGTCATTGTCACCGCCCGAGGGAAGAGGATATTGTTCTCAAGATGGATGTGCCGGTGGAGATCTCGTTCGAACTCCTCCAGCCGCTGATAGAGAGCGCGGAAACTGGTGCAGGCGTCGGCCGGAGGCTGAAAGGCGGCAGTCAGAGAATGGATCCCGGTCAATGCCTCGCCCGCGACGTCATGTTCGGCAATCATTCGCTGGATCGGGAACTCGATACCGCGAAAACTCGCTCCATTGGCTCCGTCAGCTCGCGTGGCTTCTTCCAGCCGTTTGATCATGGGGAACAAGATGCGTTCCTCTTTGAGCATATGGTCCGCCAACTCGGAAGCGAGTCCGTCGAATAGCTCCTCGACGCGACACAGCTCTGGATGGGTGGTTGCGTGTCGGCCCCGGACCTTCTCGAGCAGGCCGGTCAGCCGCGGCGATTCCCGGCGAACGAAAGCATGGTGTGTCTCTACGATATGATCGGCGAGTTTCTTCAAGGACGCGGAGTTCCAGCGATCGTCCAAGACCTCTTCGACCGGCACCGGACGTCGCAGCATTTCGAGCACCGTGTCCACTGCAACGTTCGCCTGGCGGCACGCTTCGTCCAGCGGGCGCTTGCCTCCGCAGCAATAGTCGATTCCAAAAGACTCAAACACCCGGGCCGCTTGGGGGTTTTCCAGGACGATGTCCCGCACGGTCGTCTGCAAAGCTAGGTTCATGGGCTCTCCTATCAAGTAATAGCTTGAAGCAGGGGGCGCCGGGTCGCAGTGACCGAAGTCACACAAATCCATCAAATCTCAGCCTCAGCTTCCCGTTCGAGCCCTTCTCGATCGGCGACGACGATTTCCCGATGGTTCACTTGGATCAGTCCAGCAGCCTGGAAACGGTTCAGGTTACGTGAAACGACCTCCCGAACAGTTCCCAGATTCAGGGCGATTTCCTGGTGGGTCCAAGGCAAGGAAAACGAATTTCCGCCAGCTTCATCGGCCAGTTCGACCAGCGTACGCGCCAAGCGCTGGCGGACTTTACCGAACGTGACGCTTTCGATCAGTGCGACAAGGGCACGCAGCCGGCGGCCGACGATTGTCAGAATTTGGAGCGGCAATTGGGGGTGCTGGAGGCATACCGCCCGAAAATCCCGCTTATGGATGAAGAGCGCGACTACTTGGTCGACGGCCTGTACCGAGGCCGGATACGGACCGCCGTCGAAGAGTGGCAGCTCCGCGACGGTCGCCGGGGCTGTTTCGACAGCCAGAGTCAACTGCCGTCCCGACGACGAACTTTTGAAGATTTTGACCGAGCCCTGCACCAGCAAGAACATACCTTCGCAGGGATCTCCCTCGTTGAATAACAACTGTCCTGACGAAAACGGACGATTCGCGGCTTGTTGCGTCAGGGCATCGATGACCTCTGGCTCCAAACCCGCGAACATGGGAATCCGCTGGAGCAGCTCGGTCCGGGCAGTGCTCATATAACTTCCTATTTGACTATAGTCGCTCGGCCTGTCCTAATGCCCCTAGTTGCAGCACCCGCTCGAAGAGGATGGTGTTTTCGAGTTGAATATGAATACGAAGGTCTGCTTCCAGGCCATTCAACTCTGGCGGTTTATCATCACCAGCCTGCTCACGCACTTTGTTGAGCAATGCGACGAGCCGCCATTGATCCTGATTCATTCTAGGGATTAGATCCAATACTCTTCACTTAACAACATTTTGATGCTATTCTGTTTTAGAACAGGAGGCT
>OCZT010008306.1_pt1 | contig 10109 bp, 9 predicted proteins | sample 1539031 | NCBI WGS metagenome assembly OCZT01 (sample SAMEA3539308, study PRJEB22396) | soil metagenome | biome: tundra; feature: field; material: soil | place: USA | collected 2010-05 | depth 0.15 m
GATGCAGCCGCACGCCGTAGCTCAGCGTGTCGTCGCCGCCGATGGGGATTAGACTGTCGATTCCCAGCCAGTCCAGGTTCTTCAGCACTTCGCAGGTGAGATCGTTCGCTGCCGCCGCATAAGAGTCTTGCAGATGGGCCGGAACGTTCGCTTGGCTGACCCGCCCGGGATTGGTGCGCGAAGTGTGAAGAAAGGTCCCTCCGGTGCGCCCCGCGCGGTTTACGAGCTCCTCAGTAAGGCTCCGAAAGTTGTCGCTGTTGTCGTAATCTTCTTCGCGGACCATGTCCACCAGACTGGCCCAGCCTCGCCGCAAGCCGATGACCTCATAGCCTTCACGGATGGCCCTGATTGTGACCGCGCGGATGGCCGGATTCAGGCCCGGGACATCACCACCTCCAGTGAGAATTCCAATGACGCCCTTCTTCGTGTTCGCATTAGCCATAAGGATTACCTTTTTACGAAATTGCGCTACAGCTAGGTCCACAAACAGTCTATTCGCGAAGGCTTTCAATTGCTTGACGTCGCGTAGAAAATTGACTTTGCGGGGGAATTTTGGGGAATTATTGACAAAATGCCGGGAGTTACGATAATTCATGTGTATTCAGCCATTTCACTGGAAAGCGGTCATGCAAAAGTCGACTTTTGAGGCAACTCGCTTTCCAAGGCCGAGTTTCTACGTCTAGTGTTGGTGTGGTGGGGCGCCTTCGTCTGTGAGTCCTCGAACACTACATCTTAGAGAAAAGTGGCGAATGCTGTTGATAGCGCTCGCCGCCGCCGTGGTGTTCTTGTTTGCCTTTCACGCAAAAATCGGGGTATACGGCAGCGGCCCTGGCGTTAAAGCGACGTCTTCGACCTCTGCGAAGCTGTGGCTCGATGGACAAAAGAAGGAAGTCGAGCTCACGGCTCAAGCTGGGACCCTTTTGATCTGGTTTGCGATCCTTTTCATCCACTATCTATGATCTGCATCGCCAGTTTGGCGCGCAGACCCTCTTCCGTGCTCCCGCCCCAGTCCGTCTCAGTCTGTTGCACTGGCGCCGCTGTCTCCGTCCTCCTCCAGTTCGGTAGTTAGCCTAAGGTTTCCCTGATCAGCCTAATTCTTGCTTGGGTCCCCGGTCTGGGTAAGGCACGTCAATCGTGAATGCCCGGTTGGCAAATTAAGTTCAAACGAATTCGAGGTAAGTCATGACGATTCGTCGAAACACGCTGCTTGTGTTCGGCGCGATTTTGTTTTGCTTGATCGTTGCGGTCTGGCAGGTCCAGCGGGTGCGGGCGGGCAACTGGTCCCATGGGAAAACGGTCGGCGGCACCGTACAGCGAGGCGACAACGAGCGCATTCCCTTTGCGGCTGTCGCTCTGGCCAAGCGGGCAGACATCGCCAACTCGCTGTCCGTAGCGGGCGAATTTCTCCCCTACCAAGAAGTCGAGATTCACGCCAAAGGGGCGGGATATATTCGCAAAATCAACGTGGACATCGGCGACCGGGTGAAACAGGGCCAGGTGCTGGCGGTGCTGGAGGTGCCCGAGTTGGTCGCGGAGTTACAGGGTGCGGGGGCCGGAGTCCGGCACAGCCAGCAAGAGGTACCTCTACACCAACAGCCAGCTTCCGAGCACGGATGAGATCAACCGCTTGCCACTGAAAACCGCCGGCAACGCGTCGGTTTTGGTGGCGGATGTCGGCCACGCCATGGATGCGCAGCAGATTCAAACCAGCATCGTGCGCGTGGATGGACAGAAGTCTGTAATCAAATGATCGCGCCGATGCAGCAGACGGAAGCCGCGATCCAGTTCGCTGCGCCAAGTGCCAATACCGCATTGCGGAGTCGGTATTGCGCTTCCAGATCGCATCGTCTTCCGCGAGCGTGCCGTGACCCTGCGCGTCTACACTAGGGTCCATGCTGCAATCACACAAGAAGGCAATCGCTGCGATCAAAAATGCCCAGCAACGGGTTGAGAAGGCAATACTAGACCGCGACAAGGCGACAGCGCAGTTGAAAAAAGCTGAGACTCGACTGGCATTGGAAAAGGAGCGGCTCAAGAAGAGCCAGGAACTGCTGGAAAGCTAGGCCAGTTTGAGAGTTGGCATGGACCAGGTAGATCCAGCCTTCAGAGGGTGTGTTGAGGACTCTGCCGTCCCTGAAGGGACTCGGGTCTATTTCCCACTTTACCCAGCACTCCGCCTGCGGCTCCGCGCTGGGCTAAACTGAGCCGCGCCTACGGCGCTGGATTTTCGCCCATCCAATCCACTGGCAAATACCAAACTCGGTTCTCCCATACGCTTTTAAGGCTGGCGTCCAAGATTGCCCTACACTCCGGCGCTGAAGCACCGCACTACCCGAGTCTCTACGCCTGTTTGCGAGCCACTAGATCGAAGGATAGTTTCACCTCGTCTTTCACTTTCAGCCCGCCGCCCAGGGCAGAAACCAACTTTATGTTGTAGTCAGACTGCCTCAGCGAGCCTTCGCCAAACGCTCGCAACATATCGCCCGTCACGGCAACCTTGGCGGTGACAGATTGTTCGCGAGCGATGCCATGCAAAGTCAGGTCTCCATTTAACGTGACCGTGTACTGGTCGTCACCCGTTTTTTTCGCCACGACGCGAGAGTACTTATACGCGATTTCGGGGTACTTGCCGACCTCCAGCACTCTGTCCCGCATCTCGGTTTCGATGTCGCGGCGGTCTTTATCGCCGATGTTGTCGGCAACCTCAAGCGAGCCCGACTTTATAACTAGCCGCAACGAGGCTCCTTCCAGGGTTTCAGGATCGACCTGGACTTCTCCTGAATACTGGCGAATCGCGAAGGTGGGGCTGTGACCGAAGGCCGACAGCATACCGCTGGCAAATGCACGAACGGTGAACCGGCTGACTCCGGGGTCGAGTGTGTAACGAACGATTTCAGGGGCCATAGTTTCGGTGCTCTCTCGCCTGCATCCGGCTCAACTTGCGATCTTGGACGGGGACAACTAGAAATTTACCAGTTGTAGGTTTGAGCCGGGGCTGATAATTTCGAGCGCGGTAAATTGAGGAGATAATGATGAAGGCGACCCAACTGTTGCACCATCCGAACAACCGGATCCGTCGCTACCGGCAAAACAAGTAGAGTCCAACAATTTTCTGAAAGAGGGAGTAATTTATGCAACTCGGAATGGTAGGTCTGGGAAGGATGGGCGCCAACATGGTTCGGCGGCTCATGAAGGCGGGCCACGAATGCGTGGTTTTCGATATGTTCCCCAAGTCGGTGGAAGAGTTAGTGAAGGAAAAGGCCGTAGGTTCCTCTTCGCTGAAAGATTTTGCCAGCAAGCTTAGCAAGCCGCGCGCCATTTGGTTGATGATCCCGGCGGCCGTGGTTGACGAAACCATCGCCGGAATCGTCCCCTATCTTGAAGCCGGTGACATCCTCATCGACGGGGGCAATTCCTACTACATCGACGATATCCGCCGGGCAAAGGCACTCGCACCCAAGGGCATCCACTACGTGGACGTCGGCACCAGCGGCGGCGTGTGGGGTCTGGAGCGCGGGTACTGCATGATGATCGGCGGCCCGAACTCGGTGGTGCAGCACCTCGATCCCATCTTCAAAACCATCGCGCCGGGCATCGGCGACATACCGCGGACACCGGGACGCGAGAAGATGAGCGGCACGGCTGAACAGGGTTATCTGCACTGCGGACCAAGCGGAGGCGGACACTTCGTCAAGATGGTGCACAACGGAATCGAGTACGGCATCATGGCCGCCTATGCCGAGGGGCTGAATATTATTCGCTCGGCCAATGTTGGTAAGCAGACCCACGCGATTGACGCGGAGACGACTCCCTTGCGTGATCCGGATCATTACCAGTACGACTTCAACCTGACCGACGTTACCGAGGTGTGGAGACGGGGCAGCGTGATCGCTTCCTGGCTGTTAGACCTGACAGCGTCGGCCTTAGCCGGAGATCCTGAGCTCTCGAAATTCGCTGGCCGGGTGTCGGACTCGGGCGAAGGGCGCTGGACCATCAAAGCCTCGATCGACGAGGCTGTGCCTAGTCCGGTCCTCACTACCGCGCTTTACGAGCGCTTCAGCTCGCGCGGCGAGGCCGACTTCGCAGACAAACTTTTGTCGGCGATGCGTTACGAATTCGGCGGCCACTTGGAAAAAGCGGCGGGGAAGTGAGGGGACAACGATGAGCAATTCCGAATCCGATGCCCTGGTCTTCTTCCGCGCGACCGGCGACCTGGCCTGCAAGAAAATCTTTCCGGCGCTGCAGGCCATGGTCAAACGCGGTTACCTCGACGTGCCTGTCATCGGGGCCCCAAAGCTGGCTGGACACCGGCAAGTAAGCTGGCGTTGTGCGGTGAACTGGAGAAGCTGAATGAAGCTGGAAGTGTTTGAAGATGCCGAAGCGGTGGCACGGGCCGCGGCGGCGACCATTGCAGGGGATGCGCGCGCTGCGGTTGCTGCGCGCGGGCGCTTCCTCATGGCGGTCAGCGGCGGCCATACGCCGTGGATCATGTTGCGGGCGCTGGCAGGCAAAGAGGTCCCCTGGAAAGACGTGCATGTCTTCCAAGTCGACGAGCGCATCGCTCCCGCCGGCGATCCGGATCGCAACCTGACAAATCTGCGCGCAAGCCTGCTCGAACACGCGCCGCTGCCTCCGCAACAGATCTATGCCATGCCGGTGGAATTGCCTGATTTGGAAGCGGCCGCCAAACAATATGCGCGAACGCTTGAGCAAGTTGCCGGATCGCCGCCCGTGCTGGATCTGGCGCACCTGGGCATGGGACCTGACGGACATACAGCCTCGCTCGTTCCCGGCGATCCTGTTCTCAACATCACCGATGCTGACGTTGCTCTGACTGGGGTGTACATGGGAAGGCGTCGCATGACGCTGACCTATCCCGTGCTGAATCGTTCGCGGCGCATCTTATGGTTGATGACCGGCAGTGAGAAAGTTGCGATGTTGCCGCTTTTGCTTGAAGGCGACCCGACGATTCCTGCCGGACGAATCAGCCGGGACCAGGCGGTGGTGCTCGCCGATCGAGCAGCCACAGCTAACGTGCACTCGAAGTAGACAAAACTCAGAGAAACTGTGAGGCTATGGGACAACACGCGACATGTGGACGAGAGATGCAGCTTGCAGCGTGGCTGACACTTGGATTGCGGAGCTATAACCGAGTATCCGGAGAAGCAGTGGATGGTTGCTGAATCAAGCGGGCGCGTGACGATCTCTCCCTTGGCAGGAAAGCGGGCGCCGAAGGAGATGCTAGTCGATGTCGCCCGGCTCGAAACGGAGTATTTTGAGCGTAAGCCCAGCCTAAGCGACCCCACCCAGATGGTCAGCTTCGGGACGAGCGGACATCGAGGCTCGCCGCTGCACGCGACCTTCACCGAAGCGCACATCCTGGCCATTAGCCAGGCCATTTGCGACTATCGCCGCAGCCAGGGAATCGATGGTCCGCTCTATATGGGTAAGGACACGCATGCCCTGTCGGCGCCAGCGCAGCGCACAGCCCTTGAAGTCCTGGCCGCAAACAACGTTGAGACAATAATCCAAAGAGATGACGGTGTTACTCCGACGCCGGTCATCTCTCGCGCCATTCTTGTTTACAACCGCGGTCGCAGCGAGCACTTGGCCGACGGGATTGTCATCACGCCGTCACACAATCCTCCGGAAGACGGCGGTTTCAAGTACAACCCGACGAATGGCGGACCGGCTGATACCGACATTACAAGTTGGGTCGGGAACCGCGCCAACGAGTTGTTGCAAGCTTCGAATGTCGGTGTGAAGCGCCTGTCGTACTCTGCGGCCCTCAAGTCTGCTACTACACACCAGAAAGACTTCGTTCTGCCTTATGTCGAGGATTTGCACAACGTCATCGACATGGAGGCAATTCGCTCGGCTGGCCTGAAGTTGGGCGTGGATCCGCTCGGTGGCGCTGCGGAACCTTACTGGGAGCCGATCAATTCGGTTTATGGCCTGAACATCGCCGTGGTGAATCCCAGGATTGATCCAACATTTTCGTTTATGACCGTCGATCACGACGGCAAGATTCGCATGGACTGCTCTAGTCCGTACGCAATGGCGGGGCTCGTCGGTCTCAAGAATCGGTACCAAGTGGCCTTTGCCAACGACCCTGATGCGGACCGGCACGGCATTGTTACGCCCTCGGCGGGATTGATGAATCCGAACCACTACTTGGCCGTTGCGATTCAATACCTGCTCACCCATCGCGAGCGCTGGGGAGCGGATGTCGTGGTCGGCAAAACCCTGGTCAGCAGTAGCATGATCGATCGCGTGGTAAACAAGCTTGGCCACCGGCTGTGCGAAACCCCGGTAGGCTTCAAGTGGTTCGCGCCGGGACTGTTCGATGGTTCGTTCTGCTTCGGCGGAGAAGAGAGCGCAGGTGCAAGCTTCCTGCGCCGCGATGGAACCGTGTGGACCACCGACAAGGACGGTCTAATCATGAACCTGCTGGCCGCTGAGATTACTGCCTGTACCGGTAAAGATCCCGGCGAGCACTACCGTGACCTGACGGCGGAATTCGGCTTGCCGCTTTACACGCGCATTGACGCACCGGCGACACCCGAGCAGAAAACGAGACTCGGGAAGCTATCGCCTGAGTCAGTCAAGGAATTGAAATTGGCGGGCGAACCCATCGTCGCAAAGCTTACGCGCGCTCCGGGCAATAATGCGCCAATTGGGGGGCTGAAAGTCGTAGCTGCCAACGGCTGGTTCGCAGCCCGGCCCTCCGGGACCGAGAACATTTACAAGATCTATGCGGAGAGCTTCAAGGACCAAGCCCATCTGGACGCGATCATCGATGAAGCTCGGCAGATTGTTAATAACGCACTCACGTAATTCCAGATGCACAATCCGCGTCAGCCCTCGGAATCAGTTCGCCTATCAGATAAACTTAGCAGGATGAGTCACACCTCTGGTTCGCAGTTCTTCAGTCAGCAAAACATGGTAGTAGCCCGATATCTTTATTATCTTTGCGGGTTGCCAACGTTGAGATCGGAATGATTGCGACCGAATACCGCACTCTCATTGTCGCCCTCAACTGCGCGCCTGCGAGCCGTCCGTTCGTGACCGCATGGCTGGACGAAGACACGCGCGAAACCGTGACGTTTGGCGAGTTTCGCCGCCGGGCCCGCTTGCAAGCTGCATTGCTGGGCAATCATGGAGTAGGAGTTGGCGATCGCGTGGTCGTTATCATGCCGCAAGGCATTCCAGCGATGACGATCTTCGTTGGAGCGATGATGCTCGGCGCGGTGCCGGCTATCATTGCCTACCCCAACTTCAAGGTTGAACCATCAAAATACAGTTTCGGACTTGCGGGCGTAACGGCGAACCTAAGGGCCCGCGTGGTCGTCATCGATCAGGAGTTTCCCGAAGATTTGCTCGGCCATATCTCCCTTGGCGAAGAGACAACGCTTGTCCGCGCTGGCGATGCCGCGGGAGACGGCGGAGAAGAGGAGATGCCCGATCCGGGCAATCAACCTGACAGCCTGGCGTTCATTCAACATTCGGCCGGCACTACGGGACTTCAGAAGGGGGTGGCGTTGACCCACGCCGCCGTGCTGCGCCAGGTTGAGTCTCTTGTCCGCGTGTTGAAAATCGACGGTGGTAGCGACCGCGTTTATAGCTGGCTGCCTCTTTACCATGACATGGGGTTAATCGCGTGTTTCATCCTGCCCATGGTCTGCCATATGCCGGTCGTGATGCAGTCGCCCTTGGACTGGGTGATGCATCCTGAAACCATGTTGCAGATACTCAGCGAGTACAAGTGCACGCTGGCCTGGCTTCCCAACTTTGCCTTTCAGTTCGTTCCTCGCCGTACTCCGCAAAGCCGATGGGCGCAGTACGACCTGTCTTCGGCTCGCGCGCTGATCAATTGCTCCGAACCGGTGCGGGCCAGTAGCATGGACGAGTTCTATCGCGCATTTGCTTCGATTGGATTGAAGCCAGATGCGCTGCAGTCGTCTTACGCGATGGCAGAAAACGTATTTGCCGTGACCCAATCGGACATCCATCAGTCCCCTGCGCGAATGTGGGCGGATGGCCAACGTTTTCGGGCCGAGCACTTTATCGCGCCTGTTGCGGGGGGAACTCCTGGGGCAATGTCGTTTGTATCGTCGGGCCGTCTGCTGCCTAACAACGAAGTGCGTATCATTTCGGATACCGGCGAGGTTCTTTCTCAAGGTTCGGTCGGCGAGATTCTCATAAAATCCGATTGTATGTTCGAGGGCTACTACAACCGTCCCGACCTTACTTCCGAGGTGATTCTGGAGGGCTGGTACCACACGGGCGACCTTGGCTTCTACCTTGATGGCGAACTTTACGTTGTTGGCCGCAAGAGAGACCTGCTCATTATCGGCGGCGAAAACATTTATCCGCAAGACATCGAAGAAGTCGTGTGTAGCCACTCTGCGATCCATGACGGACGTGCGATTGCCATGGGACTGTACAATCCTGATCTCGGCACCGAGGAGATCATCGTGGTAGCGGAAGTGGAGCAGGAGCAACTGCTGAACGATGTGTCCAGCATCGAACGCGAGATACGCAGCCTGGTAGTAGCGAGCAGCGGCGTGGCCGTTAGAACCATTCTCCTGAAGCCGCCAAAATGGATTGTGAAGAGCACTGCAGGTAAGGCGGCGCGCTCCGCCACGCGCGAGAAGTTGCTGAAAGAGCATTCCGAATTCAACACAGGGTCATAGGAGAGGGTCAATCGGTGACAGAGCAAGCGCAACTGATGATTGAGCACGTCATCCACGTCATCCGAAAGCCGGGAATCGAGATTGACGAAAGTACTCCCTTGGTTTCTTCGGGACTGATCGACTCCATGGCACTCGTGGACTTGTTGCTCAAGCTGGAAGACCTTACGCACTTGCGTATTCCTCCCGGCAAGGTGCAGCCCAAGGACATGGACACCGTTGCGCTGATGTTTGCTACCGCGCAGCGTGTGGGACGGCCGCGCAAATAGTGTCAGTGGAACGCTGGGACTTGGAAGCGACATAGGGAAGAGGGAAGAGGTTGAGCACGGTTCAGACAGCAAGACAAGAGAACTCGCTTTCGGAGCACTCAGGTCGGCAACGGCAAATGAGGGTCCTCTTGTTTCTGGCGTCTGTCGTCGTCAGCACGGCTGCATTCGTCAGCTTCGATTATCTCTACACTGGGACCATTCTGGGGTCTGCCGTCTCAGGGGGGCCGCACGGTTTTTGTTTTGCCCGCGACCCGGTCCGCGGTTTCGCGTTTCAGCCCAACTGCTCTTGTACCCGCCCGTGGCTGGGGAGTTCGTACGAGTTCAACACGAATAGTCTCGGCTTTCGCGACGAGCGCATTCGAGATGTGCCCGCCAGCGGTGCCCGGCCCCGAGTTCTCATCTTGGGCGACTCGGCTCCGGAGGGAATGACTGCCTGGCAGGACAGCTTCATCGGACGAGTTGCGGCCAATTTTCCCCAATACGAATTTCTCAATGGCAGTGTCGAGGGTTACTCACCCTCCAACTACCTCAACACCGCGCGAAAGGTGATTGACGACGGTATCGAATTTGACGAGGCGATTGTGTTTATTGATATCTCCGATACGCAGGATGAGGCTGCGTTTTTTCACGACGTGGATCCGTCAGGCGCGGTCGCTACTGCAAAACAGAAACTCACGAAAGGGAACTGGTACTCCAGCCTGCGGCGGAGTATCAATGACCACCTATTACTGACGAACGACGTTTTCGAATTGTTCGAACGGAACCTTATCCGGCTCGGCTGGTATCACCTTGATTTGGGGCACGGCGGCAACGAATTCGACCTGGAGCGCTCCGCCTGGACCTATCGTAAGGTTTCCGACACAGACCCCTATGAAACGGGCTATGGGCCGCTGGGATTGGAGGGCGGCATTGCCAGGGAGAAGGCGAAGATGGATTTGCTTTGGCAGGAGCTTGCGAAGCGCAACATTTCGATCAGCGTGGTCGTCTATCCCTGGCCGGCGCAGCTCGCTCATGACTCAGTGGATTCGCGGCAAGTGCGTATCTGGCGCGAGTGGTGCGAGGGCAAGTGCCGGCGCTTCGTTTCGCTGTTTCCGGCTTTTTTTGCGGTGAAGGAACAGTGCCCACGAACCCAGCCCGGCTGCTGGTA
>OCZT010008307.1_pt1 | contig 10108 bp, 8 predicted proteins | sample 1539031 | NCBI WGS metagenome assembly OCZT01 (sample SAMEA3539308, study PRJEB22396) | soil metagenome | biome: tundra; feature: field; material: soil | place: USA | collected 2010-05 | depth 0.15 m
CGAATCTGACCAAACGAAAAGTGCTCAAGAGGTGTAATTAGGGATGGCAGAGTTGGTGCCGGGCTTGGGTCTTGCGCTTTGGCTAAGACCTAACGCCGCCTCTTCTTAAAGCTTGGCCCGCAACATGCTGATCACATCATCCGAGGTGATGACGCCGGTCAGCCTGTTCTGCTGGTTCACGACGGGCAGGGTCTGCAGATTGTACTTATCGAATAATTCCGCCACTTCATTTTCCGCGACGCCTTCATGAGCGAGGACCAGCGGCTCCTGGGTCAACGACAGCATGGGTGTCGAGGTTTGCGCGAGCACCAGTCTCGCCAGCGGAACCGCACCGACCAAGGTTCCGTGAGAATCGACCAGGTAGATGGTGCTAACGACCTCGACTCCGCCTTCGAACTCGCGTAGCGAATCGATGGCATTCTGCACGGTCGCCGCCACCGGCAGGGCGAGGAACTCGGTGGTCATGCGGCCCGCGGCCGTCTCTTCGCGATGCTCCAGCAGTTCGACGACGTCCTGCTGCGCCTCCGGTTCCATCTGGACCAGGATTTGTTCCGTGCGCTCTTCCGTCAGATCGCCCAGCAGGTCGGCGGCCGCGTCGGGATCCATCTCCTCGACGATGTCGGCTGCCCTGCCGGAATCCAGCGACTCCACGATGGCTTTCTGAACCTTGGGCTCAACCTCCTCCAAAGCCTCGGCGGCCACTTCCTCATCGAGCGTCTGAAACACAGCCTGGCGCTCATCGGGCGCCAGATCTTCCACGATGTCGGCAATGTCGGCCGGGTGCAGCTTGGCGAGGCCATCGTACGAGATCTTCAGCTTCACCCGCCGAGCCGGATCGGTCTCGATCACGTCGATGAAGTGCCACGGAATACTACGGGGAGGAATCCTTCCCAGCAGCGCCTGCAACGCCGTCTTGGGCGCCACACCGCGCAGCAGGCGCCGGACGGCGCCGCGTGCCCCCACGTCTACCGAATGGACACGCAGCACGGGATGAGTCCGGTCGGAGTCCTTGTCTTTGTCTTTCGGGGCATCGACCTGCAGGTCCACATCATTCACGCGCACCACTTTTCGTCCGTTGATGTCGATCACCTGCTGGTCCAGCAGGTCGCGTTCCAGCAGAAACAGACCTTCTGTGCCGTGGACGGCGGGCCACTCTGCCGCCGCGGTAGTCGTCCGCACGCCGCCATTGATCGCCGACACGGCTGAAAATGGAAGAATGCGGTTGCCTGACTTGGTCTTCACGATCAGGGATGAGATCCGGGACCGGTCCTCTTGTGGAGCGAGCGTCACTTCGCGCACCCGTCCGGACGCGCCAGACGGGTCATACACGGTGGCGCCCAGCAGTTCGCTCAGGGCAAGAGTTGTCATCCCGCTAGAGCATAACCAAGTCGCGCATGATTCGGAACGAAAATCGAAAATTCGACCTCGGACTTCGGACCTCGGACCTCAGCCCCAACACGCCGCAGGCGGTCAACTTTGGAGGGTAGAGAGGTCCGAAGTCTGAGGTCCGAAGTCCGAGGTCTGAAAGCGCCCCAAGATCGGCATCCAGAGCGGGAACTATAGGGTCTCCCGCCCCGTATAATAATCAAGTAGCGTGCACCTTATCTTCGATATCGTCGGGCAGACCTTTCGCGCCCTCTGGGCGCACAAATTGCGCTCGTTTCTCACCATGTTCGGTATCGCGTGGGGCGTCGGTTCCCTGCTGTTGCTGGTCGGTCTGGGAGAGGGTTTCCGGGCCGGTAATCGTAAGCAGTTCGATTCCCTGGGCGAGAACGTGATGTTCATCTGGTCGGGCCGAGCCCCGGTGATGCAGGGGAGTTTCACCGCTCTGCGCCAGTACTATCTCACCTACCGCGATTACGAAGACATTCTTCGCGAATGCCCCAGCGTCGCGACTGCCGCCCCGGCTATCTCCCGCGGCGACATCCGTGCGGTCAGCGACTTTTACCAGGCGAGCGGCCAGATCGTCGGCGTCCCGGCCGTATTCAATCACATCCGTTACCTCCCGATTAACGAAGGGCGCTGGATCAACGACATGGACGATGCGCAGAAGCGCACGGTGATCGTCATCGGCGACGAAGTGCGGCGCACACTGTTTCCGGGACGCCCCGCCGTCGGTGCGACCATCCTGCTCAACGGCATTCGCTTCACCGTAATCGGCACGCTGCAAAAAATCGGTCACGGCGACAACATGAATCTGAACCTGCGCAGCTTTGTCCCGTTTCATGCCATGCAGAACTACTTCCGTCCTCTGAATACCGGGATCGCCACCGATGTGATCTCGTTCATCAACTATCAGCCGAGGTCGCGGGCTCTGCACGAGACGGCGCAGCAGGAAGTCCACAAGATTATTGCCCGCAACCATGGCTTCGATGCGAACAATCCGGACTCTTTCGACGAATGGGACACCATCAAGACGGTCGACCAGATCGGCAAGATCTTCGACGCCATGAACATGTTCCTGGGCAGCGTGGGACTGGTGACGCTCGCTCTGGGCGCAATCGGCATCATCAACATCATGCTCGTCGCAGTCGCTGACCGGACCCGCGAAATCGGCTTGCGCAAAGCCGTGGGCGCCACCAACGCCAACATCATGTTCCAGTTTTTCGTGGAAGGAGCCTTCTTGACGCTGCTGAGTGGAGGCATTGGCATTGGAGGCGCGGCGGGCCTGATGGCTCTGCTCTCGGGGGTCGATCTCGGTCAGGGATTCGATCCACCCAAGCTGGTTGCTTCCACGGCAGCATTAGCGGTGATTTCGCTTGGTGTTGCTGGTGTGGCCGCGGGACTATATCCCGCCCGTCGCGCCGCGCGGCTCGAACCTGTGGAGGCGCTTAGGAAAGAATAGTCCCGGGAGGTAAGGTCGGTCTTCGTGCTTTGCATCCTCAGCGGCAGCTCTCCGCGAACTCTGCGGTTAAAAGCTTTACCGCAAAGAACGCAAAGGATTCGCAAAGTGCGCCAAGTAAGCTGTGGCGCCCAAAACGCACCACTATTCTCGGCGCTGCAAGGTTGAGGAACCAACCATCAACAGTGAGACTCTAAATGCACCGCGATCTTCTACAACAAGCGTACTCGGCCATGCGACACGACCTGCGCCGCACCCTGCTTACGATGGCGGGAATGGCTTGGGGCATCGCCACCGTGGTCCTGCTGCTCTCCTACGGCAACGGCTTCGGCAAAGCCATCGAAACCATCTTTGAGAGCTTCGGCGCCACGGCCGTGGGAGTGTTCCCCGGGCGCACCTCACAGCAAGCGGGAGGCAACAAGGCCGGGGTCCAGATTCGCTTTACCAACGACGACATCGAACTGCTGCGCAACAACGTCCCGCTCTGCCGCCATATCGTGCGCATGCTGCAGAAGGATTCCACCGTTCAGAATGACAATCGCTCTTTTACGTTCCCCGTGATGGGGCTTGACCCGTCGATCCAGGACATATGGAACCTCGACATCGAGCAGGGACGATTCCTCGACGATGCCGACAATATGCAGCACGGACTCTACGCCGTCATCGCCTCGGAAGCCCGCGACAAGCTTTTTTCCGGCATGCCCGCAGTCGGCGAGTCCATCCGCATCGATGGCGTAACTTTTGAAGTGATTGGGGTGGGAGCGCCTCGCATGCAGGAGGGCGACAACGACGACAACCGCGTCGTCTACGTCCCCTTTAACTCCATGGATGTGCTTAAAGACAACCACTATCTCGACGGGATCTGGCTCGATTCCGCGGGCCTCGACCATGACAAGCTGGACAAGACGATTCGGGGAACCCTGGCCACGGCACACAACTTCAAGCCCGACGACCAGCGCGCCGTCTTCGTCTTCGATGCCCAAAAGCAACTCGCGCAGTTCGGCATCATCACCATGGCGCTGAAAGTCCTGCTGGCCTTCATTGGGACGGTGACGCTAGGCATCGGCGGCGTGGGTCTAATGAACATCATGCTGGTATCCGTAACGCAGCGCACGCGCGAAATCGGCGTGGAAAAGGCTCTCGGAGCACGACGCCACCACATTCTCTTCCAGTTCCTGGCCGAGGCGATGGTCATTACGGCCGCCGGCGGGGTGCTCGGAATTCTGCTCTCCTATGCGGTGTCGATCCTGGCAGGCCGCATCACGTTCTATAGTGCCCTGGCCAAACATGCCGAGGCGGCGGACATTCGGCTCATTGTGTCGCCCATGATTCTGCTCGTGGCAACGTCCATCCTTGCGGTTGTGGGCGTGATCAGCGGAATGGTCCCCGCCATGCGCGCCGCCAATCTCGATCCCATCGAAGCCCTGCGCTACGAATAAGGCGCGAGCGATAACTGGCCGTAACTTGCGCTGGCACCGATTAGAATCAACTTTCCACCATGTCTGACGACATTCTCACTCTGCCGCCGCCGCCCGCCGACGCGCGGCTCGCCTACGGCTCGGACCCAAACCAGTTTCTCGATCTGCGTCTGCCTTCCTCCAAACAAAAGAGCGAGCTACCGCATCCCCTGATCATCAACATCCACGGGGGCTACTGGCGCGCTAAATACAATCTCGATCACGCAGGGCACCTGTGCGCGGCCCTCTGCGCTAAAGGACTAGCCACGGCAAACCTCGAATACCGCCGCGTGGGCAACGAAGGCGGGGCCTGGCCCGGCACTTTCGCCGATATCCGTTCCGCCTATCAGTTCCTTCTGCAAAACGCACAGCGGCACAATCTGGACTCAGGAAGAATCGTCGTGATGGGGCACTCCGCCGGAGGCCAGCTCGCGCTCTGCCTCGCCGCTCACGAGCCCAGCGTCACACGCGTCGTCTCGCTCGCCGGTGTTGTCGACCTGCAGCGCGCTTACCTACTCCACCTGAGCAACGACGCCGTCGTCGAGTTTCTCCGCGGCACGCCCAGCGAGGTTCCCGACCATTACGGCGAAGCCGACCCAATGCAGCTCTCCATCCCGCAAGCCCGGCAGTGGCTGATTCACGGTTCCGCCGATGACGTGGTTCCCCCAAATTTCGGCCGCGACTACGTTGCCGCCAAACAGAAGCGGTCGGGTAAAGAGAAGGAAGACGCGCACCTGCTCGAGGTTGCCGGCGCCGGGCACTTCGACGTAATCGATCCGCGCAGCCCAGCCTGGAAGCGGATCGAGGAGACGGTAGTCCAGTTCGCTGTGTGAGGGGTGGGAAGCGCCCAGAACTTTCTGCAGTTGCCCCACCCTGTGATCTCGCTTAGAATTCCGCTAACCTTTGGTCGGCGTCTCGCGACGCTCGGGCATCGCGAAACTTATCAGCAAGATCCGGAACCATGGCACTTGACCACACGACAAGAAGCATCCGCGCGGGATATCGCCTCTAGCGAAGCCCTTTACCGCTTGCTATTTCAGAATAGCCTTGACGGTTTGATGTTGACTGCGCCGGATGGTTCGATCCTCGACGCGAATCCAGCCGCCTGCAGGATTCTGGGCCGAACGCGCGAAGAGATTTTGCACGAGGGACGGCAGGGACTGATTGATTCCTCCGATCCCCAGTTAGCAGTTTTGGTCGCGGAGCGGCAACGAACGGGCAGAGCGCACGGCCAACTCAGGGCGCGACGCAAAGACGGCACGCTTTTTCCAATTGAGATTTCGTCCGTGGTGTTCCAGAGCCCCGGCGGAGACTCCAGGACCTGCCTCATCATCCGCGACATCACCGAGCGAACGGCCGCTGAAGCCGAGCGCGAGCGCTTGATCAAGGAACTCCAGCAGGCTCTGGGACGGGTCAAGTCTCTGAGCGGGCTGCTGCCCATCTGTGCTTCCTGCCGGAAGATCCGCGATCAGCAGGGCGCATGGCACAACCTGGAGGCTTACATCCGGAACCATACGGAAGCAGACTTCAGCCACGGAATCTGCCCGGATTGCCGCCGCACGCTCTATCCTGAGACCATTCGCAGCTAGTTCGGTGTCATTGACACCTCTCGCCCCACCCCATACGATTCTCGGTTCACGGAATGCTCATCATGCCCAATCGACTAAGGTTTCATCGCTTTCTGCTCATAATCGCCGCTGCCTTATTGCTGGCCGCCGCATCGACTCCGGTGCGGCAGGCGGATCCCGCACGCTACCTCAACGACATCAAGTCGCTCGCCGCGCCGGAGATGGAAGGCCGCGGCGCCGGAACCAAAGGCTTGACGCGCGCCGAGCACCTCATTGAGAAGAGGTACAAAGAACTCGGGCTTCAACCCGCCGGCGTGAGTGGCTACGCCCAGCCTTTCACGGTAGTAACCGGTGCGCGCCTCAAGTCGGACAACCACTTCGTAGTGCAAGCTGCCGACTCCAAGAACGAACTGAAGATTGATCAGGATTTTGTGCCCTTCAGTTTTTCTGCTTCCGGCCAGGTCGCAGCCCGGCTCGTGTTCGCGGGATATGGCGCCACCGCCGACGAATTCCACTATGACGACTATGCTGATCTCGACGTCAAAGACAAAATCGTAGTCGTCCTCCGCTACGAACCGTCGGGCTTCGCGGAAAAGAGCGGCAACCACGGACTCACCCAGCACTCGCAGCTCATCACCAAGGCCATCAATGCCCGCAATCACGGAGCGAAGGCCGTGGTCGTGCTCAACGGCAAACTGGGCGACGGAGAAGAAGACTTGCTGACGCGCTTCGGTAGCGTCAGCGGTCCGGAAAATGTGGGCGTGGTCATGGTGCAGGTGAAGAACACGGTCGCGGAATCCTGGTTTCAGTCCGCCGGAAAATCACTGGCAGACGTTCAGGGTCAAATCAACTCGGCCACGAAGCCAGCGTCGTTCGCTTTTCCAGACACCCTTCACTTGTCGCTCCACATCGACATCGAAACCACACGCGCCACGGTCAACAATGTGCTGGCGTGGCTGCCGGGCCAGACCGACGAATACGTCATCATTGGCGCTCATTATGATCACCTCGGCCGGGGCAACTTCGATTCTCTGGCTCCGTCGCAGATCGGGCAGATCCATCCCGGCGCTGACGATAACGCCAGCGGCACTGCCGGAGTCCTCGAACTGGCGCGCCTGCTCGCCCCGCAGCGCGGACAACTGAAGCGCAGCATCCTGTTTATGGATTTTGCGGGCGAAGAACTCGGGCTGCTGGGCTCCGCCGCGTGGGTCAAGGATCCCACGCGGCCCCTCGCGAAAGCCGTGGCCATGCTCAACATGGACATGATTGGCCGCATCAAAGATGACAAGGTGTACATTGGCGGAGTCGGCACCGGTTCCACGCTCAAGTCTGTGCTCGAACAAGCGCAAAAAGAAACCCCTTTCAAGATCGAATATTCCGCCGGCGGATATTCTTCGAGCGACCATACCTCGTTTGTGACGAAGAAGATTCCCGTACTCTTCTTCTTCTCTGGACTTCACTCGGATTACCACAAACCATCCGACACCTGGGACAAGATCAACGCCCCGTCGGCCGCGCGCCTGCTCGACCTGGTGGGGAGTGTCGCAGTTCAACTGGCGAACGCGACAGACGCGCCTGCTTTTCAAGTGGTCGCCGAGGACAAGCCACCCGCGGGCGGAGGAGGTGGAGGCTACGGCCCTTACTTCGGGTCGATTCCCGACTTCGGTGAAACCGCAAATGGCGTAAAGTTTGCCGACGTGAAACCGAACTCTCCGGCGGCGAAGGCGGGGCTGAAAGCGGGAGACATCCTGATCCAATTTGGCGACAAGCCCATCAAGAATCTATACGATTTCACCGATGCACTGCGGCGCAGCAAGGTGGGAGATGTGGTCGAAGTGAAGGTCCTGAGGGATGGACAGCCCGTCACCGCTAGCGTGAAACTCGAACAACGAAAATAGGCTGGAGCAGCAAGGCGCTCCGCCCGCGCCGCAACTGCGGAATCCCTTATAATCTTCGCTCACACAGATCGGTCAGACCGAGAGGAATCCTTTGCCCTTCGACGACCTCCGCCAGTGGATCGCAGCGCTCGATCGCGCCGGCCAACTCAAGCACATCCAGACCGAAGCCGACCCCATTCTCGAGATTGCCGAAATCACCGACCGCGTCTCCAAGAGTCGCGATGCCAAGGGCGTTCAGGGCGGTCCGGCTCTGCTTTTCCAGAACGTTAAGGGGCATCCCGGTTCGCAGGTCCTGATCAATCAATTTGGGTCGGATGCGCGCATGAAGCTTTCTCTCGGGGTCAATTCTTTCGATGAGATCGCCGGACGCATTCGGATGTTTATGGAGGTGAAGTCTCCGCAGGGATTTCTTGACAAGCTGAAGATGCTGCCTCTGCTGACAGAGGCAGGCAAGTTTTTCCCGCGCACGGTGCCCACCGGACCCTGCAAAGAAGTCATCCAGCGCGACAATTTCTCTTTGCTCGATTTCCCTATCCTGCAGTGCTGGCCTAAAGATGCCGGCCGCTTTATCACTTTGCCTTGCGTCACCACGCGCGACCCCAGATCTGGAAAGCGCAATCTCGGCATGTACCGGATGCAGGTCTACGACGAACGCACAACCGGAATGCATTGGCAGCGCCAGAAAGTCGCAGCCGAACACGCTCGGGAGCGCATGCGAGCGGCCGTTGAGGGCAAGTCTGCTGCGGTCGATATCATGGCGCGCTCGTCCGGCGGTTCGGTTATCCCTGAAGGCAGCCGCCCTTCCGGGAAGATGGAAGTCGCGGTCGCTATCGGGACCGAACCAGCGGTAACTTTTTCCGCCATCGTCCCCGCGCCCCCCGAGATCGAGGAATACCTGATCGCCGGCTTCCTCCGCGGAGCGCCGGTAGATCTGGTGAAATGCGAGACGGTCGACCTTGAAGTCCCCGCCGCGAGCGAAATCGTGTTCGAAGGCTACGTGAATCTCGATGAACTTCGCAGCGAGGGCCCGTTCGGCGACCATACGGGCTTCTACTCGCTCGAAGATCTCTATCCCGTCTTCCACGTCACTTGCGTCACGCACCGGAAGGATCCGATCTACGCGACCACGATTGTCGGGAAGCCTCCGCAGGAAGATGCCTACATGGGCAAGGCGGTAGAGCGCATCTTTCTGCCGCTGATGAAGCTCAGCATCCCCGAACTCGTCGACATCAACCTGCCCATCGAAGGCGTCTTCCACAACCTGATGATCGTCTCCATCAAGAAGTCGTACCCAGGACAGGCTCGTAAGGTGATGAACGCCATCTGGTCGCTGGGCCAGGCGATGTTCACCAAGTGCATCGTGGTGGTGGACGAAGACGTGGACGTACAGGATATCGCCGATGTCACCCTCAAAGTCTTCAACCACATCGATCCCGAGCGCGACATTCAATTCACGCTCGGCCCGGTGGACTCTCTCGACCATGCCTCACGCTTGCCGAACTATGGGTCGAAGATGGGTATCGACGCCACGCGCAAGTGGGCCAGCGAAGGCTTCGCCCGCCCCTGGCCCGACGAGATTGTCATGGATTCGAAGACGAAAGCGCTGGTCGATAGCAAATGGAAGGCGCTGGCCAAAGAGTTGGGGATCGGCTAAGAATTCGGGTCCGTGTCAAGACGCTCGTAGCCGGGGCATTGCAGGACCGGGAGGCGCGGATATTTGGGAAACGATGCGTCGGTTGCGGAACGCTCGCACAAGAAGAAAGTGGAGCCGCGGTCGGAGTGCATCAGGCGCATGAAGCGGCAATCGGCGCACAATCCGGCGCGGAGAGCGTGAATTCCTGTGTCGTTTCTCTCCATGACTTCTCAGCGGGATGTTCTCACTGAAGTGTACCCCGGACCCAGGGATGGCCGAATTGCCGGCCCTGCCCGGAACCCCCTTATCCGCTAAGGGATTACCTTAGAAAACCGTCCTATGAGCCTGTAAATAAATTCACCGAAAATTATTCAAGTCTCCTTGAAGGCCGGCCACCGGCTTTGCTATAAGGATGGGTTTTGAAACTTCCGGGAGGGTCCCCCGCCATGACCTCTGTACGCTCTGTGTCTTTCCGTCGTTCTTATTTTCCCACCTTCATTTTGCTTGTCGTCGCAGCACTCGTTTATTGCTGCCTAACACCGCTTGCCTCCGCCCAGCAAACATTGGGCGCCATCACCGGCACGGTGACTGATCCGTCGGGAGCTGTCGTGTCCGACGCCACTGTGAAAGCGGTCAATATCGCGACCAACCTCGAAGTTGTTGCTCATACCAAAACAAGCGGCTCTTTCGTGATCCCGGATCTTCCCGCC
>OCZT010008308.1_pt1 | contig 10107 bp, 11 predicted proteins | sample 1539031 | NCBI WGS metagenome assembly OCZT01 (sample SAMEA3539308, study PRJEB22396) | soil metagenome | biome: tundra; feature: field; material: soil | place: USA | collected 2010-05 | depth 0.15 m
AAACGATATGGTAAGTGAGCGCCGCTACCTACATCTCGTAGTGCAGCAGCGAGAAGACGTCGTAGCCCTTCAGCTTGTCGCGGCCTTTAAGTCCGTCCAACTCGACCACAAAACCCAGTCCACAGATTTCGGCGCCCAGCGATTTCGCCATTTCGGCGGTGGCCCTGGCGGTGCCGCCGGTGGCCAGCAGATCGTCGCAGATGACGATGCGCTGGCCCGGCTCGATCGAATCCTTGTGGACCTCCAGCGTGTCGTGGCCGTACTCCAGTTCGTACTTCCACTGCAGGACTTCAGCGGGCAGCTTCTTCGGCTTGCGCACCGGAACGAAGCCCGCGTTCAGGCGGTAAGCCAGGGCCGGCCCGAAGATGAATCCGCGCGCCTCGATGCCCACAACCAAGTCAATATGCTTGTCGATGTAGTGCTCCGTGAGCGCATCGATGAGGCGGGCAAAGCCGAGCTTGTCTTTGAGCAGTGTAGTGATGTCGTAGAAGAGGATGCCGGGTTTGGGGAAGTCGGGAACTTCGCGAATCAGCTTCTTGAGGTCGTCGCAGTTGTGCGACTTATGCGGCTGCATGGGTTACCAGACTCCTTCGATACGGAACGATGGCGCTTCCAGCAGCGGCGCGGCGGATTCGCTGACGTGGTCAACCCGCGAGGCGCGCGGGCCCTCCTGCAAACTGGCCCGCAAAGCGCTGTGCTGCTCGCGCGTGCCGGTTGCCATCACTTCCACCTCGCTATCTTCGCGGTTGCGCACCCATCCGGTGACGCCGATCCGCGCCGCTTCGCGTTCCACGAACCAGCGGAAGCCGACGCCCTGAACGCGTCCGGAGATGACGTAGCGGCGGGTTTGCAAGTCAACCATTAGCGGGAAGCAATTAGCAATTAGCAATTAGCAATTAGTAAGGCAACAACTATCGATGAGCGGCGGCAATTGTCCGCTTTGCTGCGAAAAGCGATTGTAATTGGTTTGGGAGCGAACTTGCCCGATTGAGGGTCCTCCTTGCTAAAGGAAACGCGGCTCCGGGACGTACCAGAACCGCGCGTCGACCAACTACGGTAACTATTCTCAGCAGTGCCTTACCTGTGCTTGGGTGACATTTTGTTGAGCAAGTTGACCAACCCCTTGCCTGCGGCAGGCGTTTTCACCGCTTGCTCCAGGATGATCTGTTTGGCGTTCAGATCTTTTCCGTAGAGGTTCTTGTTGGCATCGTCATCGGAACGCAGAGTCGAGCCTGCCAGCGAAATTCCGGCAAAAAGTCCCTTGTTGCGCGACCACGACAGAATTTCTGCGTTCATGACGATGTCAGTCTCAGCGGAAGTAGCGCGACCTACCGGGCCGGCCGCCACTGAGGCGTCGCCACCAAGTTTTACTTTGCTGGTCATTACAGATTTCGCGCCCTGCTCATTCATCACCAGCAGCACGAAGTCGGTGGCCTGGCCTCCGATCTGAAAGCCGAAGCTGCCGCCTTCGATGGCATAGAATGCCGGAGCGCTCCATGGCCCGCGAAAGTCCGGGCCCGTGCGGCAGGTCATGACACCGCGGCCATAGCTGGCGCCCACTACGAAGGCCGCCTTCTTCACCGACGGAACCACAATTACGCAATCCGACTTGTTCAGCAGATCGCGCGGGATACCCTTATCGGGCATGCCAAGGACTGCCTTCAAAACCGAGTAGGACTCGTGGAGCCTATCTGCTTCCTTCTGCTGGGCAAACGCAGGAAGCACAAAGCACATGCACAGTGCAACAGCAAGCAACTTTTTCATGGTTTCTCTCCCCTCAAGCAGGATTTCTTGGACGAAAATGAACTGCAGATCCTTACGACTGGGGCGTCGGAAATCGACGCACTCGTTAAGGATAACAATCACAACGACGCAGTCACAATAAAACGGCGCGTTCCTGCGCAACGGTAACGAACCGTGGTACCGCGGCTACGCCCGTGACAAGTATGCGCCTTCCGACGTGTCCACGCGGATCTTCTCGCCTTCGTTGATGAACGGAGGGACCTGCACCACAAGTCCAGTCTCGGTCTTGGCCGCCTTGGTGACGCTGCTGGCGGTCGCCGACTTCAAGCCGGGCTCGGTTTCCACCACCGTAAGTTCCACCGTCTGTGGCAACTCGACACCTACGGCCTTGCCATCGAAAAACTCGATCTTGATCTGCAGATTGGGAATTAGATACTCAACCGCATCGCCCAGGATGTCCCGATTCAAGTGCAGTTGCTCATAGTTCTCGATGTTCATGAAGTGATAATCGTCGCCGTCGGAGTAGAGGAACTCCATCTGTACTTCGTCGACGGTGATCCTCTCAATGGCATCGCCGGAGCGGAATCGGTGCTCGAACATAGCTCCGGTGCGGAGATTACGCAGTTTGGCTTGGATGAAGGCGCGCAAGTTTCCCGGGGTGCGGTGTTCCACGCTGAACACCGAGTGCAACTCATTGTTATGCTTGATGACCATGCCCGGACGCATTTGTGTGGCTGGAATCGCCATTCGTGTAACTCCTCAATTTCCTGGGAGAGCCGCCGGCCGGAAGAGCACCCCATCACGCCGCGACTGCGAAGTGTGTAGGGAGCCCCGCAAGAAACGCGCCGCTCGAAGGACAGACACTTGATTTTAGCGTGGCTCAGCAAAATTGGGAAATGTTGCAGTGGGCTTATCAGGTTGCTGAAGAGATCGTTCTCTGCAACGGACTTGAAGCGACGCGCCTTCGGATGCACCGGTAACTCCTTTGTTTTGCCCTCTTAACTTGACGTCAGCCGGCACGGGATATGCTTTTTGGCCAAGCATCTTATGCCCAAGGGCAACGCGCGCGACGCCCAAGGTTTCCAACTAGCCTAAGACTACATCCGGCAAAGGCTAAGTCGCGCGGTGACGAGCCCCACCCAGGGCCCCAGCAAGGTGCAAGTTGACAGAGATGCAACCGCTGTGGCCCGAATCGCGATAGAATTTACTGGAGGACAGATCGAATGAATGATCAAGTAAGCGATTTTGAACCGAATGGCGAAGAGCAAGAGTCAGAGAGCGGAAGCCTCGGCATGGGCTTGACCATGCTGTTCATCGGACTGGCAGCCGGCGCCCTGGTGGCTTTGTTGCTCGCACCGAAAACTGGCAAACAGATGCGCCGCACCCTCCGCCGAAAGTATGAGGACGCGCGCGAAGTGGTGGAAGATATCGGCGAACAGGCGGGCGACTGGATCGACAAGGGTTCAGAGTGGGCTGACAAGGCGAAGAGTAAGCTGCCGCCGCTCAAAAGACCCTTCGGGCGATAACGACGCAGGATTTTTTGGCGACGGACGGCATGGCCGGGGCCATGCCCTTTCGCACTGAAGCCGTCGCATAAAGGCTTTTCAGCAGACTGTGGAAACCGTGCTCCACCCGGCCTGGGTACGGCGTCGCAGAAACCGATACAGCTTTTAGGCGATCGGGAGGGTCAGTACAGGCGGAAGTTTACTTCAACGTTAATCATGACCGGGACCGCCTGGCCGTCTTTTCTGGCAGGCTCAAAGCGCCATTGCCGCACCGCCTCGACGGCCTTCTCGTCGAGTCCCATGCCCAGCGGGCGCTGTACGCGAATCTGCTGCGGCTTGCCGTCGGCACTCACTACCAGCCACAACACAACGGTCCCCTGATATTTGGCTTTGCGGGCCTCTTCTGAGTATTCGGGATCAGGCGCGTACAGCGCCTTTGGTGCGCTGACGCCGCCGCCTACTCGATACGCTCCACCACCGTATCCGCCGCCGTGTCCGGGGCCGACTCCCGGCCCAGTTCCCGAACCCACGCCGCCACCGCTACCGCTGCCTATCCCGCCGCCATATCCCGTTCCGTTGGAAGGAGGCCCGATTACCTTCGACAGAGGATCGCCGAGGGCGCCGACCGTTGGCAGCTTCAGCTCCGGCGGAACCACCACCGAAGGCAGCACCGGCAACTTGGGGTTTTCATTGCGAACCACGACTGCCGGAGGGGTGATCTGTTCCTTCGACAGCTTGGGCAGGACGCCTTTGGGGGCGTTCAGCTTGTCGCGGTCGCCGCCACCGCCGCCGCCGCCCGCCCGCGTCTTGGAAATCGGCATTGGCAAGTATGGGCTGATATCGGTTGCGAGACCAATCACTTGTTGCTTGATTTCGTCCTTGTGCTGAAACGCCCAGTGGCCGGACCAGACGAGCAGGCCCACCGCAAGCATGTGGACGATAAACGAGTACACAAACGTGTCTTTGCGCTGAGGATACAGTCCCTGGCCCGCGCCGAATAGCGTGGGCAGAACCTGATCTTGCGGCGCAACGCCTGCAACTTCTTCGGATACCGAGTTGGACACTACCGGGGTAGACATTGCCTTGTATTACAGTATAGACCCAGCTACGGACGATAAGTTCCAGAAATAATGTTGGGCGGCGCCGGAGTTCGCCTCTGGTTACTGCAGTTCGTCCCTGAGCAGCACGCTACAGGGCCAGAACGGAACTCTTTTTGGCGTTACCTCACCCGCCAATAATCACCCGCAACGCATTTCGGCGCACCCCAAGTTCCACCGGACTCTGGCAAATGTACTCCCCATCGGCAAAGACTTCAGTCACTGGATCGGTATGGATGCGCACCCGCGCCGCCCGGAAGTATTCCACCTCTTTCATGCCGATGTGCGCACCGCTATAGACGGCCCGAAACAGCCGTAGTAAGCGAGGCTTGCTTAACGTCCGCACAAAACAGAGTTCGAGCAGGCCATCGTCCATGCGCGCCTGGTGGGTCAACCGCATACCATGGCCATATTGCGGCCCATTGCCGGCGGCGATCAGGAAGCCAGGCTGGTCCACACGCGTCTCCCAGCGGCCGTCTACTTCAACGGACAGCTTGATGTGCGGCGGTCGAAAGCCTCCCAGCACTTGCAGCAGAGCTAACACGTATCCGCCATGCGCGCGCAACCATTGCGGCTGCTTCAGCGTTCGGCGGTTCACGACCGCATCCAACCCAGTCCCGGCGATGCAGCCGAAAACCGTGGTGCGCGCGACTTCGCGTTCCGCCTCGGCCAGGCGGCGCAACTGCGATTGCATAATGCGCCCACCCAATTCTTCGTTCGCTCCCGACAAAGGATCGCGCCGCGGACCGTCGGGCACGAAGTGCAACGACTCCAGCGACTCGTCCTGCCAGGGAATGCGATGGTCGCCGGACTTGCTGCGCTCGTCGAGTGGCTCGATGGTTCCCAGGTCGATGCAGTGCGTGTTATCGCCCTCCGTGCAGAAACGCCGCCAGGCTGCCAGCGCCTCATCCACGGTCTCGATGCCGATGGAATGCGCGAAGTCGTTGGCGCTGCCGAGCGGCACGATCAGCGTCGGAATCTGCTTGAGCGCCAATCCGCCAAGATGACGATGAATGGTGCCGTCGCCGCCGAAGACGAGCGCCGCACCGGGCTGGTCGGTGGGATCGAGTTCGTTGCCGGTAAACAGATTGACGCCCGGCACCTCGAATTGCCGGACGTGGTGCTCTTTAGCGACAGGTCCAAGCAGGGCAACGGCGCGCACGGCGCTTACTTTCGCACATAGCAGCGCAAATGCAAAATTGATCTCTAGTTCTGAGTGCCATATGGGCCTTCAGAGCATGTGTGAGAACTCGTTTTGAGTTGGCACGGTGGACGATTCCGCAAAAATCCAGCGCCGTAGGCGGGGCTCAGTTTAGCCCAGCACGGAGCCGCAGGCGGACTGCTGGGTAAAGTGGGAAATAAATCCGAGTCCCGTAGGGACGACAGACCTTCTCACACACCTCCCTGCAGCCTACCGATAGCAATGAAAATTAACCACGGAGGCACACAGGTCACGGAGATAACTCGATAGAAACCAAAAACTCCGTGCGCTCCGTGTCGGAGCCTGCCCTGAGTGAAGCCGAAGGGTGGTAAATGATTTTCGACGGAGCGAACCGAAGCCGAGGGGACCCCTATATCAACTGGTCACCTGCACCTGTGACCAGCGCCCTTTCGTCGCCGCCAGTCCTGGGTCACGCTTGCTAGACCTGTCTTATAGCTGGACCGTGCTACCATCTCGCGTCGCACCAAGGAGTCCTCATGCGGAAAACTGTCATATCGCTTACTGTTGTTATGTTCGTGGTGGTATCGATGCTCGATCTACACGCCGCCAGCCTGGCGGGGGTGACCCTTCCGGACACGGAGCAGGTCGGGGGCACCAAGCTGGTGCTCAATGGCCTGGGATTGCGAACCAAGATCATCGTGAAGGTCTACGTCGCGGGGCTCTACCTTGAGCAGAAGTCGTCGGATCCCAGCGCCATCATCAAAGCCGACGCACCCAAGCGGATCGTTATGCACTTCGTGCACAACGCGAGCAAGAGCCAAATGGCCGATGCCTTCAACGACTCGTTCAAGGACAATTCGCCGGATGCCGTGAAGACGATGAAGGCCGACATCGACCGGTTGCTCGACGCGCTTGAGCCCGTCAAGCCGGGCGACCAAATGGTCTTCACTTACGTTCCGGGCACGGGCACTACCTTCGCCATCAACGGCAAGGAGAAGCTGACCATTGCCGGTCCGGCCTTCGGCCCAGTGCTGTTCTCGGTGTGGCTCGGGCCCAAGCCGCCCAATGCGGACCTGAAAAAGGGGATGCTCGGGCAGTAGATCTCGCCAAAGATGGGCGGAATCGGAGCTTGATCGTTGGTTAGCAGCTTGAGGATGTCATCCCGACCGATTCCTGTCGTCCCGACCTCGGTCGGGATGACAGGGTTTGTTTTTCAGACTGGTCACCTGCACCTGTGACCAGCGCCCTTTCGTCGGCGCCAGTCCTGGGTCACTCTCCTTGTGTCCTCGGTCCAACCCCATCGGAGGAATCATGCATTCCACTGGCTGGCCGACCATAATCGCGTCGCTTATGCGAAGGCGCCACTTTATGAAGGGCGTTATTGCGACGTTACTGCTGTGTCTTCTGGCAACCGAGCCGCTAGCGTTCGCTGGAATTGGCAGCGATGTGACCATGTATGTCGGTGGCACCGAAAACCAAATCAAAGAAGGTGCTGAGGGAAAATCGTCTGAAAGAGACGAGAAGAACTTCATATTCCAATACAAGGGCGGCACTCTAAGCATCCCCTACGACCAGGTGAACGATCTGGAGTACGGCCAGAAGGCCGGACGTCGGCTCGGACTCGCCATAGCGGTTACACCCTTGGCTCTGTTTTCGAAAAAGAGAAAACACTTTCTGAGTCTTGGCTGGAAAGACGAACAGGACAAGCAGCACGCTGCCGTGTTTGAACTGGGCAAAGCGATCGTGCGAACTACCATCGTCACTCTTGAGGCACGTACTGGCAGGAAGGTCGAATATGAGGACGACGAAGCCCGAAAGAGCGGCATGGGAGGCATGCCATGATTCACGCGCTTTTCCTTGCTTGCGTTCTGTTGCAACAAGCGACCGCTGCCCCCGCAACCTCCTCCCATGCTCAGGCAGCCCCAACATCGACCGGGGTCTCAGCGCCCAGCGACCTGCTGAAAGTAAAACGCATTTACGTGGACAGCTTCGGAGACGATCCAATTTCAAAAGAAATGCAGTCAATGATCGTGTCCGCGCTGGTCGCAAGCAAGCGCTTTACTGTCACTGAAAATCGGGATCGTGCCGACGCGGTTCTGAAAGGCGTAGCTCTTGAGAAGACGTCGCAGGAAGTGCATGCTTACGGCGACAGCACCGCAGTTGGAGGCGCGGCTGGTAGTCATCACGGTGACGTGAATGGCAGCGTTGTAAACGGTACGGGCTCTATTTCCGGCAGTTCCAGCGGAGGCTTCGTCGCGCATCACGCGGGGATTAGCGATTCATCTGTGAATACGGAAACGATTGATCGCGCGCGCGTGGCGATTCGTCTCGTTAATACCGACGGAGACGTGATCTGGACAACTACGCAGGAAAGCAAAGGCGCGAAATACAAGGGAGCAAGTGCCGACGCCGCCGACATGTGCGTGAAGCAACTTGTGCGGGACATGGCAAAGTTAGAGGCCGCAACGACTCCGCCACCAGCCACACCTGCCCCCTCCAGTACCGTGCATCCGTGATTGCTGCGGACTCGAATTCATATGGCCGTCAAGAAGATCGCACCAGCCGCAATCGTCGCGCTCAAAGAGGCGCTCACTAACCTCTATTGGTACAAGGGCGACCTCAGGAGCTTTCTGACCAGCACCCTCACTAACCCAGCATTGCTGAGTCGCCTGAATTGGGGTGACTATAAGCGAAACATCGTCAGTGAGTTGATCGGTTTTCTTGATCGGCGCCAAGATGAATACCAAGCAGATCTCCTTAAGCTGATGACTGAGGTCGCGAGGGTGGACGATTTCTCGCATCTGGAGCGGCTTGAAGGGGGAAAGGAAAAGAGTGCTGCGGCGCGTATGTCTGTGAGGGCACTTCGGAAGCTGACTGAAGCTCATGAAGTGGTTTTTGAAGAACAAAAGCGGATGGAGGAGCGACGGCGGAAAGCGCACGAGGAGATGCTCCGTACGACAGAGGTCCGCGACAAGCTGGAAAAACTGACAAAAGAGTACATCGAACTTTTGGGCTCGCAGGAGCCGCACCGGCGAGGCTATCGGTTGGAGAAAATCCTTCGAGAGCTTTTCGAAATGTTCGATCTAGATCCTCGTGCATCTTTCAAGATCGTAGGCGAGCAGATCGACGGGGCTTTCACGTTTGACGCCACGGACTACCTGCTCGAAGGGAAGTGGCAGCAGGAACCCGTCGCCGCGGCAGACCTGGACGTTCTTGCAGGCAAGCTAGGAAGAAAACTTGATAATACTCTTGGGCTATTCCTTTCCATCAATGGCTTCTCGGAGGACGGTGTAAAAGCACACTCTTCGGGTCGCCGACTGATGCTCTTAGTGGACGGGAGTGATCTGATGGCGGTTCTGGAAGGGCGAATCGATCTCATCCAGCTTCTCCTTAGGAAGCGCCGAGAGGCGTCGCAGACTGGTAACATCTACCTCCGGATCCACGAAATCCTTTGAGCCGGGTGCCCGCCACTGTCGCGCAGCGACGCCGTTGATTGCCTTCTTCGCTGAGTTCGGGTTGAAGGTGTCGCTGATTCCTGTCCAGACGAGCCACTGCCGAGTCGAGACTATATCCAGTTCTGAGCCTTCAGCCGTTTCCACGCGAGTTCGATGTGGCGTGGAACGAACGTATGCCTCTTGTATTCACTCCATTTTTGTACGCCATCAATCGCCCGAGAAGAGTCTTCTCTCGCCTCAGGATCCTCCTCAGAAGCAATCCAGTGGACGGTCGACAAGAGTTCCATTCCATAGGGGGTCTCGAGTCCTTTTATGAGCTGGGATACTCGATCCAGCCTCTGGTGTGTTTCCCCGCAGTTCTGGAGAAAGGACTCCGATTCTTCCAGTGCAGAAGGCATCAATGTTACCGACACCGACCGGCTGCGATCACCATAACCTCGGATGAAATGACCTTCCAGACGCTGCAAAACATGGTGCAGCTTTTCCGCGTAAGGGCCGTACTTCTGTTTCTCGAATCGAAGCTTGAGCGGCTCACCTGCAACTTGGAGAAAATACGCCAGCTTTTGTATTTCTAAGAGCGTCAGACGATATCCAGGCACAGCGTAACGTTTCATAAGCTCCAAAACCGCTGCCCGAGTGGGCGTCATTGCAGGGCGTTCTGTCCTAACCTTCATCTGCTCCGCCTGCGGCGCACCTTTCGGGGCAAACAATATTACGCGGGCTTCCAATCGGCCAAGCGCACGCTCTATACGAGGTTCTACATCGGACCATTTGAGTCCCCCGAAACCGCATCCAAGCGGGGGAACGGCGACCGACCGGATGTTCTCCGCCTCGATAACTCGGGCCAGATCTCTCAACCCCGCCTCAATGTCCTCAATTCTGGCTTTCCCCTTCCAGTGCCGCTTCGTGGGAAAGTTGATGATCACCTTTGGATTCGCAAAGGTGTTTCGATGGAAAACGAACATTCTACCCGGTTGGACCTCGTCACGGCGGCAAGCGGCTTCGTAAGCTTTGAAGTTGTCGGGAAATGCCTGCTTGAACTGTAGAGCGATGCCCTTCCCCATTACGCCAACTGCGTTGACGGTGTTCACTAGAACCAGTCTCATAAACATTTCCAGTCGTGAAAAGTGGCATTCTATGGATGC
>OCZT010008309.1_pt1 | contig 10107 bp, 8 predicted proteins | sample 1539031 | NCBI WGS metagenome assembly OCZT01 (sample SAMEA3539308, study PRJEB22396) | soil metagenome | biome: tundra; feature: field; material: soil | place: USA | collected 2010-05 | depth 0.15 m
CCGCGCCGCCAGCGAGCGCCGACACTGTGGTGCGGACCTTGCCCGCCGCGACCAGACCCCTGACGACCGCCAGCTTACAGTGCGGCGTTCGCTTCTCCATGAAAACTACATTAACCTATTTGGTTAATTCCGGCAAGTTGTTGAATGAGGTCTGAATCCTGAAACAGATGCAAGATTACAATGACCAAATCATGGGGGGAGACTGGTGAGCCGGGCGGGACTCGTGCACGAGCTAGGCATTGACAGGATTGAAGTTAGTGATTCTGCAACCCTGACGAAACGCTGAAATCGCACAAAATCGACCAAGTGTCACCATAGTGTCACCACGAGAAATGAGCGCCCACGTCGCTTCCAGGGCAAACCCAACTCGTTACTGCTTTTGGGGCACAACGACGAAACCATATTGCTGCCGACTTTACGTTTCCGGCCGGCCTGGACGGCGCGGAACGCCAGCTTCCCAAAATGGATTTCGATTGAAAACAAAAACTTCTCGCGTTTTTGTCGGCCAAGTTCTGGCGACCTAGACCAATAGCATTTTCATCCCGAGCATCACCCTCAAGAACGAATGGTGTTCAAGCGGTGTTCACGCCTTTTCCCGGGTTCGCTTCGCAGTTCCGGCTCGCCGCGTCCCGCACCCGGTCCACCGCGCAGCGAGTACACTTGAATTGGGCACGACGAGCCGGGTGGCCCAGTGATCGGGCAACTCAGCCGAGGAATGCTTGGTCGTGTGGCCGACCTCCTGATATACCGAGGCACCGATCTGCGCAAGGCTCAGGTTGTCACTGCTGATGTGGGGGCATTTCCCGACGTTCGCAACAGCAGAGCAGGTTGCTATGGACACTTTCTGGGATCGACAGCGGAAGCTCCTCTCCTCGCTGCGGCAACACGCGGTCCGCTTGGCAACCGTTGAAGCCGGTTCTGGCTTCAATGATCTCCAGCCGCTGAAACCAGTCATTGGCAACGCACGGATTGTGGCTCTGGGCGAAGCCACGCACGGCACTCGCGAGTTCTTTCAGCTCAAGCATCGCCTGCTGGAATTCCTCGTCACCGAGATGGGCTTTACGACCTTCGCGATCGAGGCGAACTGGCCCGAGTGTTTGGTGATCAATGACTATGTCCTGCACGGGCGAGGTGATCCGGCCAAGGCCTTGGCGGGCCTGCATTGCTGGCCTTGGAACACGGAAGAGGTGCTCGCCCTGATCCTTTGGATGCGGCAGTACAACCTGGCGAGCACACCCCAAAACAAAGTCACGTTCGCCGGTTTCGACGCGCAATTCACCGCGCTGGCCGCCGCTTCGATCAAAGGCTACCTCACCCACGTAGATCCTGCTTTCGCCGCCGAGATGGTTCCGCGACTGATGCCATTCGAGACGGAATGCCGCAATTACGCCGGCTGGTCCGAGGCGGACGTAAACGGGCTCCGCTTTACCGTTCCGGATCTGGCGGAGCAGTTACGCGCGGAGGAGCGAAGCTATGTCACCCGATCCACAGTCCGGGAGTGGCGTCTTGCATGCCAGCATGCCCGCATCCTGGGCCAGGTCGATGAGCAACGTCGAGCCGACCACGACCAAAAGATGCGGTACCTGATCCGCGACAGGGCGATGGCCGAGAACATCGCCTGGCTTCTGGAGAATCAGTACCCGCAAGCCAAAATGGCGATCTGGGCGCACAACGGACACGTAGCCCGCGACGCGCGAGGGATCTTCGACGGAGCGATCGTGTCGATGGGCATGCATCTCGCGCGCCGGTTCGACTCCGATCTTGTGGTTGTCGGGTTCGCCTTTGGCGAGGGCGCATTCGAAGCGGTGGTCCACGAGGAAGGCAACCGGCGCCCCCTCCGCGAAGTCGCAATAGGCCCGGCGCCCGACGAGACCCTCGATGCCGTGTTGGCTCGGGCCGGCATTCCCGTGTTTTTGCTCGACCTCCGGCACGTGGACAACGAAGTCGCCGCATGGCTGCAGCAACCCCAAATCACGCGGGAGATCGGGGCATTTTTCAAGGATCCACAGGACATGTGCAAAACGATTGTTCCGATGGCCCGCTACGATGTGCTGGCCTTCATTGCCAACACCACGCGCGCGCGGAGGAATCCCCGATTGACACCTGCCTGAAACGAGGGAGAACCCGACGAGCATCGACAACTCGAATGTAGCGGCGAGCGGAGCAGAAAGGTGCCTGGCCGGGAAGCCTAGCGAAGCGCGATTTGGCATAGCCAGCTGCGCGCGCCGCCATGCACGGTCAACATCACGGAAACGATACCTCCCGCTCCGCCGAGTATCGTCATGTCGGTCTTAGCGATATCGGCTATCTGGTCGATTCGATCCAGCAGGTACTGTTCGAGCCGCTCTCGAAGCTTGGCCGCCTCGGGTAAGGCTGCGTGGCGCGCGAATGCATCGGCTACGGCGAGCGTCCCAGCGGCCCCGTGGCAGATTGCGAGCTTTTCCGAGACGTCGTGTATGGGGAAGTGAAAGTCGTGGTCGAACACGCGGCAGAACGATCGCATCGCTTCCTCGCCAAGGACCTGAAGCGAAGGGTCGCGAAGCACTCTTCCCGCGTCCCAGAGTGTCCAGGCCACTCCGGGCGTGCCGTAGCACCACGCCTGACGGCGGTCGAAGACTCCGGAGGCCTTAGCGCCGTCGCGCCCCACCGGTGGCCACGTAATGAAATCGCGGTCGGCGAGATACGCTTCTTCGACAAGCCAAGCACACGCCCGTCTGAGTGCGGGGCAGTAATCGCTGCCGTCCTCGAATGTCTCTACGGCGTGCCGTAGAGCAGATGCGACGCCCGTTACGCCGTGTCCCATGCCCGTGTTGATTCGGCCAATGTTGAATGCGCTGGGCGGACTGATCTCAGTGCCGGCGCGCAGGCCCTCCAGTCCTGGGTCGTCGCATAGCCGCGCCAGGTGGCGTACCGCGGGAACGAACGGTTCGGTGGGGCCGGTTTTCGAAGCGCCGGCGAGCACCAGTCCGGCGGGTCCGCGGAAGAGGTCGTAGTCCACCCATGCGACCCCTGACGTGCACCACTCCACGCCCGCCAGCAAACGACGGGTTTGTTCGATCAGGCCATCAGAGACCGAGGAGTACTCGCTATCCATCGCAATGAGGGCGCGTACTCCAGCGATAAATCCCCCCATTCCGCCAAAGGAGCCTAATGAATGTATAGCGCCAGGCAATTCAGCGAACCAACGCCGTGCCACACGCCGCACCAAATCTCCAGGCACAGCTCCCAAGGAGAATGCGACGTTGGTCAGCACCATGGGTCCGGAATCGTGGCCATAGATGCTTTTGGATCCACGCTCTGCAGCCGCGTATCCTTCGAGAAGGTCGTGAGCCAGGCTAACGATTGTATCGACAGCGGGAGAATGGGTTTGTAACATATCGTCTCGTCCATGGTCAGATGGCGAGGACTGAGGACGGTAAGGACCCCGATCCTCGCCAACGTTCGTCTTCGGTTGAATCCACGGCTATCTATTTGCCGCGACGTAGTTGCTTGACCAGTGAGGCACCCGAGACTCGCTCGGCTTCCCCTGGCAGAAGCACGCTGAGGAATTGATCTCCGGGACAGTGCGTGCAGTCCGTGTCGCAGTGCGTGCAGTTGGTCTCTCCCTCCATCTTTCCCACGCCCACAGACGTTCGGCTGAGCTGCGCTTCCAGTTCTCGAATCCGTGCCGCGAGGGCAACTACATCGGATCTGACTGCGAGGTCGCCCATATCACTCATGTTAACCACCTCCTTTCAGGTAGTGTGTTGAATGTGCAGTTCACTATTTGCCACCACGTAACTGCTTGACCAGCGCACCACCCGAGAGCCGTTCGAATTCCCCTGGCAGAAGGACATTGAGGAATTGATCTCCCGGGCAGTGCGTGCAGTCCGTGTTACAGTGCGTGCAGTCGGTATCCGCTTCCGCCCTTCCCACGACCACAGACGTTCGGATGAGCTGCGCTTCCAGCTCTCGGACGCGTGCCGCGAGGGTCGCCACATCGCTGATGTCACTCATTGGTAATCTCCTTTTATTCGTCAAATATTGGCTAAGATCGGACGTAACGCTGCTTTGGAATACCGGGCGGAGGTCCCCTGTCCCAGCGATCGCCCGACTGGTTCCGCGCGGGAGAGGCGGGAACCCCGGACCTGACCAAGTCCCTGCCGGCCCTCATAACGACTCATGTCTCCCGGCCATGTTTTCCTGGATCCGTGCCATATCCGCCGCAAGCTGATTCGCGCCGCGCCGGTGGATCGGGAGTGTCGGCGGCGGCGCGGGCCTGGCCGGCGCCAGGTCGGGCCGGCCCAAGGCCGCCAGGACAGTGGGGGTCACGCGAGCCGCCATTGCCGGCGCCGACTCATCGCACGGGAACCGCAGGTGGAGCTGAGCGGCAAGACGATCTCCGCTGCGGTGGGCGCGATCGATGACAAGGAACTGATCAGGCGCCGGCAACATCTCGATGATGTTCACCGGAGTGCCACCCATCGTGCACCGTTCGATCGTGCGAATCGCATGAACACTTTCGAGATCGCACGGAACAGGTGGTTTGTTGTTGCCGCAATCGAGGTACACCCAGCGCGGCAACGAGTACCGGTTCCGCAGGCGTACCATGGCGCGAATCTTCGCGGCCGCCGGCGCGTCAGTGTCCCACAGTTGGCCGGGTGGCACGCGCCACTGGGCCGGCGAGAGGACGATGCCGCCGCTCACCGAGACTCGGGGCACCGCTGGTTGTCCCGGAAGCCGTGTCAGAGAGTGAATCATGCGCTTGACATCCCATGGCAAATCCAGCGGTGCCGCCGCCAGGAGGACCCGCGCAAGTCGATCCCACGGCGGCGAGAATGAACGCGTTGCGTGATAAACCGGCCATATCCGCTGGCCGTCCGCTTCGGCGCGCAACCGGCCGTCGATGCGGCGGATTTTGATCGCGCTCAGTGGGATGTAGCGGCCCGGGTACGTGTCGCCGCGCAGATAGGCGGCCGTGTGAGGATCGCCGGTCCAGGCGCTGGTGTACACCGGCCGGCGCACCGCGTTAGCCGCTCCATCTTGCAGCGGAGGCAGCAACAACTCCACAAAGAGAATCCCGGTTAACCGCTCGAGTTGGCGCAGGAAGGCGCGGTAGGCCTCCATATGGGGGACTATCCCGTGCATGTCCACCAATGTGTCCGCGAATCGTGCGTCGAGCATGCCGGCCGGCAGGAGTTCGTCAAGAACAGCAGTGAAGCCCGCGCCCTCCGCCGGCACCCGAACCAGACAATCGAGGGGCCAAGTCAGCGCGCCCTCCGGAGCCTCACACTCGTCGAGCAACGATGAATCGATCACCACCTCGCCGTCGTGCCCGGCCCGCTCGGCAATCGCGCGAACCAATCTGTCGAACCCGGTGTTCGGCGATTCCGGGAAGATCCGGCCGTCGTCAATTTCCGTATCCTCCCGTTTCAACATCGGCTTGTCGCCAGCGCCCAACTCCGCGCTGAGGAGTTCGGTAAGCGACCACCCTCGCTCGGACGTCGAAACAGCCAACCCGCCGAGATCGGGCGAGCCGCCCCTGATCAGGTTCAAAAGACGCAACGCTTGCGACACACCGTGCTGGACTTTTCTGGCGAGACTTGCGGATATTCCGGTCTCCGCGTATCGATACACATCGACCCAGCCGCCGCTGTCGTGCTCCACACTCGACTGGCGGGCAAAGGTTTGACCGGGGATCGCCCGTCGTTCCAGCCGGACCTGGGGTGGTGCGCCCGGCTGCAGGATCCCTAAAACCACAAGGTGCCGGACAAACCCACGAAGAGTGCGTCGTTCGACTGGATCTACACAACCGAGCGCCTCTGCCAGTTCCCCGAATGTGTGGACGGTGTCGGCCAACGCTTTGCAGATGGAATCGAGCAACGGCGTGCGCCGGACCGCAACCTGCGTATGCTCCCTGGTCTCGTCCAGCACCACGAATACGAGCGACCCGCCGGCATTCCAACGGAGCGGATTGACGGCAAGCTCGTTCTCGGGCGCCGGCCATTCCTCGGGCGGATGCCCGAGCGCCAGACCGGGGGCGCGAACGTTTTCCATCCATTGCGCTGTGAACTGACCGGTGAGCGCCGGCGCCTCCAGCCTGTCCCCTGGTTCGATCGGGAGTAAGGCGACGTGGCTCAGCCATTCTCTCGGAGTGCTTCCGGTCGCCGCTCTCGCAATGCGGCGCCACTCGTGCTCGCAGCGATGCCGGCGGGATTTCCTGCTGAGCGGCGGCGAAGACCCTGGTTCCTCCGGCCCTCTTGGCACAAGCAGCGCCCTGGCTACCCCGGACTCGCGATAAATCTCCTCGGACAGGAGCAACAGGCGATCCTGCTCCAGTGCCAGGTCCGTTGCAACTTCCACTGACAACATCGCGATCGCGCAATCTCGATCGACCATCGCTACCAGGGCCTGAACCAACTCCGAATCGGCGCCGGACAGCCCGCTCAACTGGAGCAAGCGCTCGCGAGGCACGTTCGCGATCGGATCGCCCCGATGCAGCGTTCGCCGAAACGAAAGCAGGAAGGCGCGATCATGACGGGAGACGAGCGGGTTCGGCACAAGCTGTTGGCCGATTCGCTCGGCCAAGGGAATGGCGCATTGACGGCGCTGCTCCTCAAAGCTCTCAAGGCGCTGGACCTTGTCAAACAGCGCCGGATTGGCGCCGGCAAGCCAGTACCGGACCGGCAAACCGCCGACACGCAACAAGGCGGAGCAGCCGACAGGAGTATCACTTTCGAACATTTTCGTGTACCCTCCCGGAAAGTGATTCGGCCAAAAGCGCCTGCTCGGTGTGAGAAAGTGCCGCGCGGTTCCAGTGGAAGATCACGTAGAAGGCGGCTGCCGCACGTGGACCCAGAGAAGCCCCTGGCCGGCAGAAATAGCCGGAGCGCCACTGGGCCGCGCCGGTGATCAGGGCGCTCTCATGACCAACCACAATCGCCTTGACCGCCGGGTGGAGTTCATCGTCAATCCGGTTCCTTCGAGACCATACATCAAGCATTTGGCCGGCGACGTCCGCGTACATCGGCAGGGAGACCTGGTCCGCCCCCAACCGTCTTCCGCCCAAGGCTCGAATGTGGCTCCAGACGCCGAGGTCCTCCCATCCGTTGATGTCGAGACTGGCCAACACCGTCCGCAGCACCGCCAGGGAGACCAGCCAGGCCGGGCTGATCGCTTCACCTTCGATCGCGCATTGAGCGTGATAGTCCAGCCAAATAAGCGAATCCACCGTGAACAGCGCATGAACGAAGCTCATCGATCGCGGACCGCCGAACAGTTGGCTTTCCGGCTCGTAAACACCCGGCTCGACGGAATCGATCAGCCCCTTTTCACGCCAGCGAGTCACCTCGCCGGTCAAAATGTTGGCCAAGTCCTCAGAGCTTCGCCCCGGAGCGGCCTGAAAGCGCAGCCTCATCCCCGGTGGCTTGTTCATGAAGAAGAAGTTGTCTGCCAACGAGTCGTTCAACAATCTCCTCGCGACGCATGCGACGTGCCGGCAGATTTCTCCATACCGGCCCACGTCCTCCCGCGGACGTATTCCGATCTGGAACCACTCGTTGCCTGTTTTCCATTGCGCCGCGGCCAGTGCTTCGAGGCCGGCTCGTACGAAGACATCGCGGGCCCGGGAGAGTTCGTCTGGCGCCTGTTCACTGTCGTGCCTTGGCTCCGGGGTCAGACTGCGCGCGCAAGCGGTAAGGAACTCGGCGAGATACGAGGCACGATCACCACCATCCACAGTGGCGCCTCGATCGTAAGATCCCTCGAGTAACAGCTCGAGGTTCTGTAAGCAAGTCTCTGTCCGACCTAAAGGGATACTGATGGCTGCCACGTAAGCCTCCGAGTGACGAGGAAACAGCCGGCAACCGCTGTTCCCCGTTAGGTGCCAGGCTCCGACCTGGCTGCCGTGACAGGGCACGTCGAATTCCAATTGGCGGCTATTGGTAACAGGCCACTTGCGCTACGCGGAGACACATCGCCGGGTCCGCAGCAGCCCGGAGGTTGTCCTGTAGCGAGTAACCGCAGAGTCGCTTAAATGATTGAGTCTGTGAGGGGATCGAAGAGGGAGAGAGGTGCAACGCGCGGCGGGTCAGTTTTGACCCGTCGCGCGCGCGGACTCGGACAGGCCATACTTCTTGGCCAGGCGGCCAAAGGCGCGACGTTCCTTGCAGGCCTCTTGTGCCGCATGAGTGATGTTACCGGCGTGCTTCCGGAGTAGTTCCTGAACGTATTCGCGTTCGAACGTCTGTATGGTTGCCTGTCGCGCGTTGCGGAACGGTCCATCCCTCCCTGGCCTCTCGTGCTCCGGCAGGATGACGTCCGAGGCGCCGATCTGGTCTCCGCGTGCGAAGACGATGGCACGCTGCACCACATTCTGGAGTTCGCGGATATTGCCGGGCCAGTCATGACCCGTGAGGCGGTTCAAGGCTGCTTTCGAGAAGAACTTACAGCCGCCCGCCGGCTGATGCAATCGGAGAAAGTGATGGGCGAGGAGGACAACGTCGCTAGGCCGCTCGCGCAGCGGCGGTAATACGAGGTGGAGTACGTTGAGCCGGTAGTAGAGATCGAGACGAAAAGACTTTTCCGCAGCCAGTAGCTCCAAATTCCTATTGCTGGCCACGATGACTCTTACATCGGTTCGGACAAAGTGTTCGAAACCGAGGGGCTTGAATTGGTGTTCCTGGAGAAAGCGCAAAAGCTTGGATTGCGCGGTCCACGACAGAGAGTCGATTTCATCGAGAAACAGAGTCCCGCCGTCGGCCAGAGAGGCTAGTCCGCGCTGTTCGCCATGCGCATCGGTGTAAGCGCCGCGCGCGTGTCCGAACAGTTCATTTTCGAAGAGCTGATCTGGCAAACTCGCACAGTCCACGGGAATGAACGGACGGTTGCGCCGTTCGCTGAGGAAATGAATGGCCCGGGCGCACATCTCCTTGCCGGTGCCGGTTTCGCCGGTGATCAGGATCGGAAATGTGGCGCGCGCACAGTCGGCCAGCCGTTCGGCCATGGCCAGGAACACCGGGTCCCGGCCGACCAGGTTGGCCTGTCCCAGTTCGCGGATCAGGCTCTCGTATGCCTTGTCGACATCGGCGTTGGGCGGATGGATGAGGCGAAGCACGCGCTGGCGGATCGCCTCGGCCGGTTCCGGCCAGAGAATGAAATCGTCGGCTTGCGCGGACGCCAAGACGATGTCGGCACTGTTTGCAGCCCGCGGCAGGATCGCCAGGGTTCGCGCGGGCACGCCGCGGCTGGATACCCATTTCAAGAGTCCCAGTGTGTGGGATGGATCGGGTAATCCCACGAGGATCAGCAGGTCGGGGCAGCGCTGTAGCAGGCCACCGCACGAGAAATCTGCGCTCGACACCTGCGCGTAACTCGTCGGCTGCAAGCAGGAAGTGATCTCCCACAGCGCCGTGAAGTCCGGAGAGAACACTACAAGGACTTTTGGTGGATTGCACATGTCGCGAATTCGTCATTTATAATACATGCAGCGCTATGTCAATCTTCAGAAAAAGGCGACTTTCTCCTTGATACATTCGTTGACCTTCTTTGGAGTGGTGAGCTTGCAACCAAATTCGTTTCTTACAGATTCAAACCACCGATTCGTGGTTCGGGCGAAAACGAACGGACCGGCTCGGATCCCTGCCAGCCCCTGGATCTGGTTTATGATTCATCGCTCGACAAGATCTACGTGGCGGTTGACGCGAGCCAACATCCGCAGGGTCCCTCGATTGCCGTTCTGAACCCCGAGACCGGACGCATTCAAAAATGGCATGCGGTGGAGGGTGAGCCAATCAGGCTGGCAATCTCCGGCGACGGCCGATATTTGTATGTGGCGCTCGGCAATTCCGTGCAACGGATCGATACGATGGATCTTGCTGCCGCTATCTTCAAAAAGCCCGTTTGCTTGTTCCGCTCCTCTAGTTCCCTGAGCCGTCGAGGATAAGGAATCCGCATCCGGCTCCCCTTCTGCGCGTCTGCCCTCGGGACTTTGTTGGACTTTGCGCGATACCGGCACCAACGTGTCACTACGAATCTTACGGATCCACTAAATATATGATTCTAAATTACTTAACTGGTGAGCCGGGCGGGACTCGAACCCGCGACCCTGTGATTAAAAGTCACATGCTC
>OCZT010008310.1_pt1 | contig 10107 bp, 9 predicted proteins | sample 1539031 | NCBI WGS metagenome assembly OCZT01 (sample SAMEA3539308, study PRJEB22396) | soil metagenome | biome: tundra; feature: field; material: soil | place: USA | collected 2010-05 | depth 0.15 m
TCAGGCTTGGGTGGTTCCCAAAGCTGGGGCATTCCCGCTGATTTTGATGCCGAGGGTTTTCTTAAATCCGCCAAGGCGAATTTCGTGTCCTTGCAGGCCGCCTGGGATAAGGCTGATATCAACGCCTTGCGGGTCATGATGACTGACGCCATGCTCCAGGAGATCACGGCCCAGCTCGCCGAGCGCGAGAGCCATACCAGTGGCCCGGTCAATCTTACGGATGTGGTCATGATAGATGCCCAGCTGTTGGGGATTGAAGATACGGGCGATGATTACATGGCCAGTGTCGAGTTTTCCGGCATGATCCGTGAAGAGCCTTCCGCTGGCGCCAGCCCATTCCGTGAAGTGTGGAACATGACCAAGCCCAAAAATGGTCATAGCGGCTGGCTTGTGGCCGGGGTGCAGGCACTCCAATAAATTGGGGCAATACCAATTCAGGGAATAATCGGGGGATGGCAATACCGTCCCCTTTTTCATTTCTGGAGGGCTTCCTCCAAAATTCTTCACTGCGGCCTCATCTGCAACCGCCGGCTTGGGCGCTCGATGAGGCGCAGCGGCGCATCATCTCCTTACTCAATCATATTTTGCTGCAAGAGAATGAAGCCACCAGCCGCCTGGCACGGCAAAAAGGTCGCGTTGTCCTGCTGCAGTGGCGCTCTTTTGCGCTCAAGCTGCTGGCCACCAACGCTGGCTTGCTGGATCTGGCGGCCACTGATGCCAAACCCGACCTGGTGCTCGCTTTGATCGAGGAATCTCCCTTGGCACTGGCGCAAGATTGCCTGCGCGGTGATAAACCGGCGGTGCGAATTGAGGGCGACGTTCAACTCGCCGCTGATGTGAATTGGCTGGTGGATCATGTTCGTTGGGAGATTGAAGAAGATTTGTCGCGTGTCATCGGCGATGCGCCGGCTCATGTCCTGGGTCAAATTGCGCATGCCATGAAGCAGGCTTTGCGTCAGTTTCTCGGTGTTGTTGCCGGGACTGAACTGAATAAGGCCCAGACATGACTCGTTTGTTTCGGGGCGTCTTCATTGTCTGGGTCCTGTTTCGCTATGGCCTGGACGAGCTGTTTCTGACCAGCTTTCAAAAGCCCTGGCTGGGCGCCGTCGCCCGCTTCGTGTCGCTCGGGCGCAAGCTTGACGCGCCCCGTGGTCAGCGCATCCGGGAGGCGCTCGAGACCTTGGGCCCCATTTTTGTCAAATTTGGACAGGTGTTGTCAACCCGGCGCGACTTGTTGCCGCTCGATATTGCAGACGAGTTGGCCCGTTTGCAGGATCGGGTACCGCCCTTTGGCAGCGATGTGGCGATCGCCACCATCGAGCGCGCGTTTCAAAAGAAAGTGGACGATATTTTTGTATCGTTTGAGCGCGAACCGGTCGCCAGTGCTTCCATTGCGCAAGTGCATTTTGCGGTACTTAAAGACCGCAATGGCCAAGCCCGGGAGGTGGCGGTCAAGGTGCTGCGCCCAGGCATGCTCGCAGCGATTGAAAAAGACCTGGGCCTGATGCGCATGATGGCTGGCTGGGTCGGAGGCTTATCGGCTGGCGGCAAACGTCTTAAGCCGCGTGAAGTGGTGGCCGAATTTGACAAGTATCTGCATGATGAGCTTGATTTGATCCGTGAAGCCTCCAATGCTGCGCAGTTGCGGCGCAATATGGCCGGACTCAATCTGGTGCTTATTCCTGAAATGTTCTGGGACTACTGCATGACCGATGTGATTGTGATGGAGCGCATGCACGGGGTTCCCATCAGCCAGGTGGAGCGCCTCAGGGCGGCTGGGATCGATATTCCAAAGCTGGCGCGCGACGGCGTCACGATTTTTTTTACACAGGTTTTTCGTGATGGTTTTTTTCACGCTGACATGCATCCTGGCAATATTCAAGTGAGCATTGCGCCAGCCACCTTTGGGCGCTATATCTCGCTCGATTTCGGCATCATTGGCACTCTGACCGGATCCGATAAAGAATATCTGGCACAAAATTTCACCGCTTTTTTCCGGCGCGACTACAAACGGGTGGCCGAGTTGCACATCGAGTCCGGCTGGGTGCCACCAGCGACCCGGGTGGATGAACTTGAGTCGGCGATTCGCTCGGTGTGCGAGCCTTACTTTGACCGGCCGCTGAAAGATTTTTCACTTGGGCTGGTGCTGATGCGGCTGTTTCAGACTTCGCGGCGGTTCCATGTGGAAATCCAGCCGCAACTGGTGCTGCTGCAAAAGACTTTGCTCAACATCGAAGGACTCGGACGCCAGCTTGACCCTGATCTTGATCTCTGGAATACCGCCAAACCGTTTCTTGAGAAGTGGATGGTTGATCAACTGGGCCCCAGGAAACTCATTGACCAGTTGCGCAAAGAGGCGCCTCTGTATGCCAAGCTGTTTCCCGAGTTGCCGCGGCTTTTGTCTGATTTTCTGCAAAATAAGCATCCCGCCCAAGACCGCGGGTTTGAAACCCTGCTGGCTGAGCAAAAACGCACCAATCGTCTGTTGCAAGCCTTGCTCTATGGAGCGGTCGGCTTTGTGCTGGGTTTGGTGCTGATGCAGTTGATCGTGCGGGTTCAGGTTTTTTAACAGGCTTGCCGCAGCGCTCGCTCCAAACGGCTGACGCCTTATAATTCAAGCCCTTGCAACCTGAAATCCGACCCTGACTGCCATGCCAATTTACGCTTATAAATGTGACTCCTGCGGGTTTGCCAAGGACATGTTGCAAAAAATGTCGGCCCCTTTGTTGACGCACTGTCCAGTCTGCGGGGCAGACACCTTCAAGAAACAACTGACGGCAGCGGGCTTTCAGTTGAAAGGGTCGGGTTGGTATGCCACTGATTTCAAAGGCGCGGCCGCTGTCGCCGCTGCGGGCCCAGGCGCTGAGAAGGCTGCGCCGGTCGCCGACAGTGCCAAACCGGCTGCGAGCCCGGTTACCAAGTCAGATGCCGCAACGGCGTCGGCCGCGGGTTCTTGCGGCGCCTGCGGCAGTGCTTGCGCTTGCCACTGAGGGCTTGCTGGCCAAACTCTGGATTTCCTTGTGCCGATCAAGAAATACCTGCTCACTGGCCTGCTGGTCTGGTTGCCATTAGCCGTCACCATTTGGGTGCTGTTATGGCTGGGGGGGCTGCTCGACGCCATTTTTGGTGGCGTGTTGACGGGCCTGGCTGCCTTGGCGCCCAATTCAGCGGCGGTCTTGATTGAGCAACTGCGTCACATTGCGGGTCTGGGCGTGGTGCTGGTATTTACCACCCTGCTGGTAACGGGCGCCTTGGTCTCGAATGTGGCGGGTCGCTGGTGGTTCGCGCAATGGGAGCGTTTGTTTACCCATATTCCGGTTTTCAAATCGATCTACAACAGCGTGAAAAAAGTGTCGGACACGCTTTTTTCCAGCAATGGCAATGCGTTCCGTAAAGTGATGCTGGTGCAGTATCCGCGCGCTGGCGCCTGGACCATTGCGTTTCAGACGGGCACACCGAACGGCGAAGTAGCGCTCCATTTGGGGGCGGATTTTGTCAGTGTTTATGTACCGACCACGCCCAATCCGACCAGTGGTTTCTTTCTGCTGCTGCCACGCTCCGAAGTGATCGAGCTCAATATGAGTGTGGACGAGGCCCTGACCTATGTGATTTCCATGGGGTCTGTATCTCCAACTGCTGCTGCGGGCCCGTTTTCGAAATAATTTCTGACATTTTTGTTATTAACCCGTACCGCTTTTCAAAGCGGGTTCTGAAAGTTGTTTATGGCTATGCGTTCCCATTATTGCGGTCTTGTGACCGACGCCCTGATGGGCCAAACCGTGACTCTGTGCGGTTGGGTGAATCGCCGCCGTGATCATGGTGGCGTTATTTTTGTTGATGTGCGTGATCGCGAAGGTTACGTGCAGGTGGTGTGTGACCCGGACCGCGCCGAGATGTTCAAGTTGGCCGAGGGCCTGCGCAACGAGTTTTGCATCCAGGTCAAAGGCTTGGTGCGTGCGCGTCCGGCTGGTACCGTCAACGAGAGCCTCAAGAGCGGCAAGATTGAGGTGCTGTGCCACGAGCTGATTGTGCTCAATCCTTCGGTCACGCCGCCGTTTCAGCTCGATGACGAGAATCTGTCTGAAACAACACGCCTGACGCACCGGGTGCTCGATTTGCGTCGCCCTTACATGCAAAACAACCTGATGTTGCGCTACCGGGTGGCGATGGAAGTGCGCAAGTTTCTGGATGCGAACGGTTTCATTGACATTGAAACCCCGATGCTGGGCAAGTCAACACCCGAGGGTGCGCGTGACTACCTGGTGCCCAGCCGGATCCACGAAGGGCACTTTTTTGCATTGCCGCAAAGCCCCCAGTTGTTCAAGCAACTGTTGATGGTCGCAGGTTTTGACCGCTATTACCAGATCACCAAGTGCTTCCGTGACGAGGATTTGCGCGCTGACCGTCAGCCTGAGTTTACGCAGATTGATATTGAGACTTCGTTCCTGACCGAGCAGGATATCCGCGACCTGTTCCAGAGCATGATCGTTACCGTTTTCAAGAACACCATGAACGTCGATCTGGGTGAATTTCCGGTCATGACCTACAGCGAAGCGATGCACCGCTATGGTTCCGACAAGCCCGATTTGCGCCTCAAGCTCGAATTCACGGAGCTCACTGACGTCATGCTGGACGTGGACTTCAAAGTGTTCTCGGGCGCCGCCAGCATGAAGGGCGGCCGGGTGGTCGGTTTGCGCATTCCGGGTGGTGCGCGCGAAGTCGGCGGTCTGGCTCGCAGTGAGATTGATGCCTACGGCGAGTTTGTCAAGATTTACGGCGCCAAGGGCCTGGCCTACATCAAGGTCAACGATTTGGCCAAAGGAAGCGGCGACAAGACCCTGCGCTGGCCGGGTTTGCAGTCTCCCCTCGTCAAGAACCTTCACGACAAGGCGATTGCCGAGCTGCTCAAGCGCAGCGGTGCGCAAAACGGCGACCTGATTTTCTTTGGCGCCGACAAAGCCAAAATTGTCAACGACGCCATGGGCGCCCTGCGCATCAAGATTGGGCAAAGCGAGTTTGGCAAGAAGAATGGTTTGTTCGAGAGCGGCTGGCGAGCACTGTGGGTGGTCGATTTCCCGATGTTCGAGTTCGACGAGGAAGCGCAGCGTTACACCGCCACGCACCATCCGTTTACGGCGCCCAAAGAAGGCCACGAAGACCTGATGACCACGGCGCCTGAGAAGTGCATCTCAAAAGGCTACGACATGGTCCTCAACGGCTGGGAGATGGGCGGTGGTTCGGTGCGTATCCACCGCGCCGATGTGCAGCAAAAAGTGTTTGACGCCTTGAAGATTACGCCCGCAGAAGCACAGGACAAATTCGGCTTTTTGCTCGATGCCTTGCAGTACGGCGCGCCGCCGCATGGTGGCATCGCTTTCGGTCTGGACCGTATCATTACGCTTATGACCGGTGCCGAATCGATCCGCGACGTGATTGCCTTCCCCAAGACCCAGCGCGCCCAGTGCCTGCTGACACAGGCGCCCAGCGTGGTGGACGAGAAACAATTGCGTGAGTTGCATATCCGGCTGCGCGCGCCGGAACCGGTCAAAGCGGTTTGAGTCGGTCCTGTGCACGGCTTCATGGAAAATGAAAGGGAGTCGATTCAGCGCCCTTTTTTATGAGCACGATTTTCAAGATTCCAGAGTCCGTGCTGGTGGTGATTTACACATTGGCACTTGATGTGTTGCTGATCAAAAGAGTCGATGCCCCTGATTTTTGGCAATCCGTCACCGGAGCCAAAGACACGCCCGCTGAGACCTTTGAACAAACCGCCGTGCGCGAGGTGTTTGAAGAGACCGGCATCGACTGCGCGCCCACTGCGCCGCTGGCCCACTGCCTGCAGGATTGGCGGCTTGAAAATGTCTATGACATTTATCCGCGCTGGCGCCACCGTTACGCGCCGGGCGTGACGCGCAACACCGAGCATTTGTTTGGTTTGCAGGTGCCGGTCAGAATTCCGGTGCAATTGAACCCGGGCGAGCACACTGCTTTTCAGTGGTTACCGTACCAGCAAGCGGCCGATACGTGTTTCTCGCCGTCCAACGCCGAGGCTTGTTTGATGTTGCCGAGGTTTGCCGCAGCGAGAGTTCAGTCATGAATATCGTGCGTATCGCCACTTACAACATTCACAAAGGGGTGCAAGGGATCGGGCCCCAGCGTCGACTCGAAATCCACAACCTGGGTCTGGCAGTGGAACAGCTCGATGCCGACATCGTGTGCTTGCAGGAGGTGCGCGGCGTAAACCGGCGTGAGGAGCGGCATTTCAGCCGTTGGCCCGAGCTGTTGCAGGCAGATTTTCTGGCGCCGCAAGGTTATGAAGCGGTTTACCGCAGCAACGCCTACACCCGTCACGGCGAGCACGGCAACGCGCTGCTATCGCGCTGGCCAGTGTTGGCACACCAGCAAGAGGACATTTCTGATCACCGGTTCGAGCAGCGCGGCCTGTTGCATGTGGAAGTGATGGTGCATGGCCAGTCGGTGCATGTGGTGGTGGTGCACTTGGGGCTGATAAGGGCCAGCCGCGCACGCCAGTTGGCACAGTTGCAACGCTTCATTGCGCGTGAGGTACCGCCCAATGCGCCACTGCTGGTGGCAGGCGACTTCAATGAGTGGGGCGCCCTGGTTGGTCGGCTGCTGGGTGGCATCAATCTGAAAGCGTTTGAAGCCAATCGCCACTTCACTTTCCCGGCCCGGTTGCCACTGCTGCAACTCGATTATGTGTATGCCAGAGGTTTGCGGCCGTTGGGGGTGCAGGTGCCACGGGGTCGCATCTGGTGGCGTATGTCTGACCACTTGCCGCTGATCGCCGAGTTTGCACTCCCGATTCAATAAAACTGGCACTTCAAAAAAATCATGCTGCCACTGCGATCCGGTCATCAGGTTCAATTGTTGCAGGGTGGGCAGGCGCTGTTTCAGGCGCTTGAACATGCAATTGACGCGGCCGTGCGTGAAGTTCGGCTCGAGACCTATATTTTCGATGTTGAGGCCTCTGGGGCGCAGGTGGCAGCGGCACTGGAGCGCGCTGCGCTGCGTGGTGTGGCGGTGCACTTGGTGATCGACGGTGTCGGCACCCCGGGCCTGCCGCCTGAGTGGGTAAGCCGCTTTAAGGCGGCCGGTGTTGAGTGGCGTATTTTTTCGCCGCTGGGGCGGCTCGGTGTGTTGATCCCTACCAGTTGGCGGCGTTTGCACCGCAAGCTGTGCGTGGTCGATGGTACTGTCGCCTTTTGCGGTGGCATCAATGTGATGGACGATTTTTATGACCCCAACTATGGCGTTTTGGAGGCGCCCCGGTTTGACTTTGCGGTGCGGGTCACCGGCCCGCTGGTGCAAGCGGTGTATGAGGCCATGGCGCAGTTTTGGTGGCGTTTGCAGGCGACTCGCACCGCGCGCCGGCGCGATTTTTCGTCCGCCTGGCGGGCCTTGCAGGTCGTGCTGGCCTTGACGCTAGAGGGTCGCCCGGACCGGCACCAAAGCACGTTAAAGCCGGATTCAGGTGCTCAAAATCACAGCACACATGCCGGCCTGGTGCTGCGTGACAACCTGCGCAATCGCTCGCGGATTGAACGCCATTACCGCAAAGCGATTGGCGAGGCACGCAATGAAATCATTATTGCCAATGCCTATTTTGTGCCCGGTCGAAAATTGCGCAAGGCGCTTATTCATGCGGCGCAGCGCGGGGTGCACGTGCGTTTGCTGCTGCAAGGACGTTATGAGTATTTTATGCAGTACCACGCCGCCCGGCCGGTGTATGGCGCTTTGCTGGCCGCAGGCGTGGAGATTTATGAATACTCGGTCAGCTTCCTGCATGCCAAGGTGGCGGTGATTGACGCTCGCTGGGCGACGGTGGGTTCTTCCAATCTGGATCCTTTGAGTTTGTTGCTGGCGCGTGAGGCCAATGTGGTGGTGGACGATGTTGCCTTTGCACAGGATTTGCGCCATCGGCTTGAACACGCCATGACGCAGGAATGCGTTCGCGTTGACCCGCAGCTGTATGCCAACCGTCCCTGGCGTCAGCGCTTTCTGGAACGCCTTGCGCTTGGAGTGATGCGGGTACTGCTCTTTCTAACTGGCAATCACTACTGATTTGTCAAAAACCTTACCAGCAAAACGCTGCTACCATTCCTGCATGTTAATGAAAAGCCAAAGCACCATGATTCCAAGCGCTGCCGACGCGGGTACTCCCGTTTCCGTCAAAATACGCGAGCGCCTGCTGGCGGCGCGCAAGCGCTTCCATGCCAACGATAACATCGCTGCTTTTATCGAGCCCGGTGAGATCGACCAACTGCTCGATGAAGTTGAAGACAAGATGAAAGCGGTGCTCGCCAGCCTGGTAATTGACGTCGAACACGATTACAACACCGAGCAGACCGCGCGCCGGGTCGCCAAACTGTACCTTAAAGAGGTGTTCCAGGGTCGCTACGTCGCCGAGCCCACTATTACCGAGTTTCCCAACGTTGAGCATCTCAACGAGCTGTTGATCGTCGGCCCGATTACCGTGCGCAGCGCTTGTAGTCATCATTTGTGCCCGATCATCGGCCAGCTCTGGATCGGCGTATTGCCCAATGAACACACCAACGTGATTGGTTTGTCCAAGTACGCACGTCTGGCCGAGTGGATCATGGGCCGGCCGCAGATTCAGGAAGAAGCCATTATTCAACTGGCTGACTTGATTCAGGAAAAAACCCAGCCCGACGGCTTGGCCATCGTGATGGAGGCAAGTCATTTCTGCATGGGTTGGCGCGGCGTCAAGGATCTGGACAGCAAGATGATCAATTCGGTGATGCGCGGCAGCTTCCTGCGCAACGCCAATCTGCGCCATGAGTTTTTGTCCTTGATCCCCAGAAAGGCGTGACCTCAGTTCAGCCACACACAGCGCAGTGGGGATTGCGTGGCAGACGTATTTCGGTGAATTCCATTGAGCGGCCATCGAGCATCAGCAGGCGCCCTGTCAGTGGGCGGCCGGCGCCGCTGAGCAGCTTGAGTGCTTCAGAGGCTTGCATCGAGCCGATGACACCCACCAACGGCGCAAACACACCCATGGTGGCGCAGCGGGTTTCTTCATAGGCGGTGTCGGGCGGAAAAACGCAGGCGTAGCATGGCGAGATCGCGTCGCGCGGGTCATAAACGCAGAGTTGACCATCAAAACGAATGGCTGCGCCGCTGACCAGAGGCTTGCCGTGTTTGACGCAGGCGGCATTGATGGCGTGGCGGGTGGCCAAGTTGTCACTACAGTCGAGCACCACGTCAGCACGCGCCACCAGGGTATCAAGCAACGCGGCATCGGCGCGTGCCACGATCGGGCTCACCTGAACGTCGGGGTTGATGGCGCCAATGGCCGTTTGCGCTGACAGCGCTTTGGGCTGGCCCACGCGTGCCATGGTGTGCATGATTTGCCGCTGCAAATTGGTCATGTCCACGCAGTCGTGATCGACGATGGTGATGTGCCCGACGCCGGCCGAACCCAGGTACAGCGCGACGGGCGAGCCCAAACCGCCGGCGCCCACAATCAGGGCGTGGCTGCCCAAAATGCGTTCTTGACCTTCAATCCCGATTTCGTTCAGAAGAATGTGGCGCGAGTAGCGCAAAAGCTCTGCGTCCGTCATCGGCGTCTTAGTTTTCTTTCTTTTCTTCCGGGCGTTCCACCAGGGTCTTGCTGACCAGAACCGGGAGGCCTTTGAGCTCTTTGATCGCTTGTATCAGTTGAAAGTCTTTGTCGCTGCCGTACTCCGGCAACCTGCGCTCGGCCAGAGGTTTCTTGAGTTCTTCTTCAAGTTTGATGCGGGCTTCCTCGCGCGCTTTTTCATTGATCGCATCTTGTTTCTCGTCACTCTGGCCATTGCTCAAGTGTTTTTCCAGGTCTGCTTCACGTGTGCGCAGTGCGGCAAACAAATTGCCTTCTTCGGTTTCATCCACCATGACATCGGGCACGATACCTTTGGCCTGGATTGACTTGCCACTTGGCGTGTAGTAGCGGCTGGTGGTGAGCTTGAGGGCAGCGCCTGGGCAGTTGTCCATGCGAAATGAGGGTTCAAGACAGACTGCGGTTTGCACTGAGCCTTTGCCAAAAGTCTGGTTGCCCAACAACTTGGCACGCTTGTGGTCTTGCAG
>OCZT010008313.1_pt1 | contig 10105 bp, 6 predicted proteins | sample 1539031 | NCBI WGS metagenome assembly OCZT01 (sample SAMEA3539308, study PRJEB22396) | soil metagenome | biome: tundra; feature: field; material: soil | place: USA | collected 2010-05 | depth 0.15 m
CTATGTGGCCGATTCGTGAACTTTATTCGGCTGGCCTGCTCGTCTATGCAGTTGCGGCGCTCGCAGGGCTGGTCGCACATCTTCGGAAGATAAACCGGGCTTGGATCGCGCCACTGCAGTGTTATGCGAGCGTGACGGCCGCGGCACTCGAGTTCACCGCCTCGGTGGGGGCGTTGCTCTCCGGCAGCGAATTCAACTGGTCGTTATCGTCCGGGATACCGTTCATCCACTATGGCGTCCGATTAGACCCGCTATCCGCCTTCTTCAACCTGGCGCTCTCATTGCTGGCCGCATGCGTCGCCATCTATTCAGTCGGATATCTGAGACATGGAGCGGCCAGTCGAAGGCCGAGTCTTTTTTGCTGCTTCCTTAATCTGATGCTTCTTTCTCTAACGCTGGTTTTCACGGCATCGAACGTAGTGTTTTTTCTCGTTGCCTGGGAGTTGATGGTCGTTTCCTCCTATTTTCTAGTGATTACAGATCATGAGTCAGAGGAGGCTCGAAGCGGTGGAATGCTCTACATGCTGATGTCGCGCGGAGGCACAGGCCTGCTTTACATCGGGTTCCTGCTGCTCGCCTCGGTCGCGGGAAGCATGGAGTTTCAGGCCATGCACGGCAGTGGCAACAAGCTCTCTCCGACGCTCGGAGTGGCGGCGTTTCTGTTGCTGTTCTTCGGCTTTGGCGTGAAGGCCGGCATCATTCCGCTCCACATCTGGCTGCCCGCCGCGCATCCTGTCGCGCCCAGCAACGTCTCCGCGCTCATGTCGGGAATCGTGATCAAGACCGGCATCTACGGAATGATGCGAGTGTTCTTCGACTTCTACGGAGAATTGCCCGTTTGGGCCGGCATGCTGGTTCTGGTAGTAGGAGTGGTCTCCGCGTTGCTCGGAGTTCTATACGCCTTGATGGAACATGATTTGAAGCGCCTGCTGGCTTACCACAGTATCGAGAATATCGGGATCATTCTGATGGGTTTCGGATCAGCGCTTCTATTCCGATCCTTCGGACATCCTCAACTTGCCGCGCTGGCTCTTGTGGCGGGGCTCTTCCACACGCTCAATCATGGGATCTTCAAGTGCCTCCTGTTTCTCGGTGCGGGCAGCGTATTGCAGGGCGCAAAAACTCGAAATATGGAGGAGATGGGCGGCTTGATCAGGCGTATGCCGTCCACCGCATTCTACTTTCTCGTAGGCTCCATTGCCATATCCGGCCTGCCTCCTTTGAATGGATTCGTCAGCGAGTGGTTCACATACCAGGGGCTACTGGCAGGGTTCGGTGCGACGCCGACTCTCACCCGTATGGCATTTCCAATTGCCGGCGCGCTGCTCGCCCTCACCGCCGCGTTAGCCTCGGCGTGTTTCGTAAAGGCTTTCGGAATCACATTTCTCGCCCTGCCACGCAGCGAGAATGCGGAGCGCGCAACCGAAGCCCCCCATTCGATGAGAACGGGAATGGCGATTCTGGCTGGCGCCTGCGTTCTCCTCGGACTCGGAGCGACATGGTTTGTTCCGATTTTTGCTCCCATTACACAGCAGGCTCTTGGTGTTCAGATCACGCAGCAATTAGTCTCCGGGAACAGTCTACTGTTGACAGCCGGCTCAGTTCGGAATGGAAGCGTCTCCCCGCTCATGATTGCGATCGCGCTCGTAGCCCTCGCCGGAGTGCCATTGGTGCTGTGGCTGGTCTGGGGACGAAAATCTCCGCGCGTAATCGGTCCCACGTGGGACTGTGGATTGCCGGGTCTGACCGCTTCCAATGAGTTCACGGCGACCGCTTTCTCCAAGCCGCTGCGCATGATTTTCGCGGCGCTGTTTCGGCCTCGACGGGAGATCCAGGCGGAATTCGATGTCTCACCTTACTACCCCAAGGCAATCCATTTCGAGTCGGAGATTCAGCCAACATTCGAGACGCATTTTTATGCTCCCTTGCGCGTGGGAATACTGGCGGTAGCCGCGCGGATGCGCAGAATTCAAACCGGGAGCATCCACGCATACCTTGCCTACATTTTTGTGACGCTGATTCTGCTGCTGATCTTTGGGGTGCGGGAATGATTGAACAGGCCCTTTTGGTCTTCTTCCACCTTGCGCTCGTGCTGCTGCTCTCTCCGCTCATCACGGGATTCAACCGCGCATTGAAAGCGCGCGTCCAGACGCGGCAAGGACCCAGCCTGGTGCAACCGTACCGCGACCTCTATAAACTCTTTCGCAAGGGAATGGTCATTCCCGACACAGCGTCGTGGATTTTCACGACCACGCCATTTGTGCTGTTCGTCACGACGCTGCTGGCAAGCCTGCTCATCCCAACCATCTCAGCGCACGCGCCTTTGAGCTTGTACGGCGGCGTTCTTGCAGTTGTCTATCTGCTCGCCCTGGGGCGCTTTTTTCTGGCGCTTGGCGGATTGGATACTGGTGGTTCCTTCGGCGGACTGGGCAGCAGTCGCGAGATGACGATCTCCGCCATTGCCGAGCCTGCGCTTATGCTCGCCGTATTCACCGTTGCCATCGGCGCTGGTTCTACCAATCTCAGCACCGTTGCGCAGTCGGCGTTGGGCCAGAGTTGGCGCTTTCTCGCGCCGTCGCAGATGTTGGCCTTCGCCGCGTTGTTTATCGTTCTGATCGCGGAGACCGGGCGAATACCGGTGGACAACCCGGCCACTCACCTCGAACTCACGATGATTCACGAAGCGATGATCCTCGAGTATTCCGGACCGTATCTGGCATTGATCGAGTGGGCCGCTGCAATCAAACAACTCGTGCTGATGACAATCCTGGTCAATGTTTTCTTCCCGTTCGGCTTAAGCGTGGACTGGTCGCCAGGTCCTGTTTTACTCAGCCTGGTCTTATTCATCTTCAAGCTGCTGCTGCTCTCGGTCGTTGTGGCAGCGGTGGAAGTGAGCAACGCCAAGATGCGGCTGTTTCGTGTTCCGGAACTGCTGGCGATTGCTTTTGTGTTGAGTGCATTGGCGCTTGTATCAACATTCCTTTTTCAAGGGTAAAAATCGGATGCAATTCTGGCAGGACTCGCAATTCGGAGACAGGATGATCACGCTGATGGCGGCGTTGGTCCTTGTACTGCAGATTACGATGGTGACGCAACGTTGGCTGATCACTAACATCAGAGCTTTCGCTTTGCAGTCGTTCCTGCTGGCTTGCATTGCCACCACCATCGCTTATTACAACGCTGCTCCACATATCTACATTGCTGCGGTGTTTATGCTGCTGGTCAAAGTGATCCTGCTGCCACTTGTGTTCGAACGCCTGGTTCGCAGGATCGATATCCGTCAAGAGATTGAGCCATTGATCAATGCGCCAATCTCAGTCATCATCGCCGGCCTTCTGACACTCCTTGCGTATGTGGTGGCCGAATCCTTCCACCGGCCCGATGAACCCATGGGGCCGGCTAGCCTTGGCCACAATACCTTGGCCGTTGCAATTGCGTTGTTCCTGATTGGCTTCTTCATGATGGTCAACCGTCGAAAGGCGTTAACCCAGGTGTTGGCTTTGCTCTCGCTGGAAAATGGGATATTCCTGGCTGCGATTTCGCTGACCTACGGAATGCCAATGATCGTTGAAGTCGGTATCTTCTTCGATGTCCTCGTCGGCGCGATGGTCCTTGCAATTCTCGTTTATCGCATTCGAGAGACTTTCGATTCGATGGACGTCAGCCGCCTGAGCCGCCTGAAAGGCTGAACCGATATGACGATCATCATCTTGCTGTCGATCCCTCTGCTGGCATGTGGTCTGACGGCCCTGGTGCGAACCCGGCAATGGATGGAAGCGATCCACCTGGTGTCGGCTTGCGGTTCATTCGCCGCGGCAGTGTTCCTGGCCGGGGAAGTCTTGCGGCAAGGTTCCGTTTCGATGGGTAACGGTTTTCTGTACGCCGATCATCTCAGCGCCCTGGTCGCGGTTCTCACTTCGTTTGTTTATCTCGTCTGCGCTCCTTATGCAGTTGGGTACTTCCGGCGCGACATGGCCGACAAAATCCTTGCTCCGACCGTTGATGATGCGGCCTGCCTGGGCAAGCTGCGGATGTACTACACCCTGACGCCTCTCTTCGGCTTCTGCATGTTCCTGGTTGTCGTCGCCAACAATCTCGGTGTGATGTGGATCGCAGTAGAAGGCACCACATTGGCATCGATTTTCCTGGTTACGTTCTACGGCCGTCCGACCTCACTTGAAGCTGCATGGAAATATGCGATGATCGGCGGCGTCGGACTTTCCATGGCGCTTTTCGGAACCGTTCTAACGTATTACTCGGCGCATCAGGCGCTGGGCGGAGACAGTGTGAGCGCCCTCAACTGGTCCGTGCTTGTGCTTCAGGCTTCGCACTTTGACAAGACTGTGATGCGGCTCGCGTTTATTCTCATCCTTCTGGGCTTCGGCACCAAGGCCGGCCTTGCGCCGATGCATACATGGAAGCCGGACGCCTACAGCGAGGCGCCAATTCCCGTTGCCGCGCTCATGGCTGCCGCTGTTTTGAATTGCGCAATCTACGGTCTGGCTCGTTTCTATGTGCTGACCGTCCTCTGCCTTGGACCAGCCTTCGCGTCGAATCTGCTCATTCTTTTTGGTCTGCTTTCTGTCGGGATTGCCGTGCCATTCATTCTGGTCCAGCGCAGTTCCCGCCGGTTGTTGGCTTATTCCAGCATCGACCACGGCGGTATCATGGTCCTTGGTCTCGGCTTCGGTGGACCACTCGGCGCAATGGGCATGCTGCTGCACATGACCTTCCACTCCGTGGCCAAGCCGCTCTTGTTTTTCTGCGTGGGCAACGCCCAGCAGCACACTAAAAGCGACTCATTAGAGAAAGGCGCCGGAGGGCTGATACACGCCCTGCCTATCACCGCGCCGATCCTTCTGCTTGGCGCACTCGCTGTCACCGGCACGCCTCCCTTCAGCATGTTCCAAAGCGAGTTCATGGTTCTTCGGGCGGGATTCGCGGGTCACTACACGCGAACGTCTGTGGTTCTCGTAGCCTGCCTCGTGGCCATCTTCTGCGGTTTTTTCCACCATGTAGCGCAGCTTGTGTTGGGCCCCCCGCAGGCGGTCCCGCGCGAGGTGATCTGCAAATGGAAAACGTACCCGGTGATCGGGCTTTCTCTGCTCGTCATCGGGATGGCATTCTGGCTGCCGGCTCCGGTGTATCAACTGGTGGACGGCGCAGCGCGCATACTGGCGGTGCCGCGATGACTCAACCCTCCGTCCCAATCCCTGCTCGAAACTTCGACGAAATCCGCGCAAGTTGCGGCATTGTCTTCACGGACTGGAGCGAAGCAAACGACGCCGAAATTTACGCCGGCATCGACATCTCCGATCTTCGTCCAATGGTCGCTCGTCTGGTCGAAAACGGTTGCCGTCTTGCGTCCGTTTTTGCAGAGGACCGAACCACTGCCGGATCCGGCTTCCTGCTCTATCATGTCTTCGAGTCTCTCAATGACCGGCGCTATCTGCTGGTTCGCACTTCGATACCGGTGGACACCCCCGCGTTTCCATCCGTCGCTGCGGAGATTCCCGCCGTTAACTGGCAGGAGCGCGAGATCCATGACTGGTTTGGACTGGTCGCTGAAGGACACCCAAACCCGCGTCGCGTCGCGTTGCACGATAACTGGCCGGAGATTCATCCCTTGAGAAAGGATTTCCCCATCGATACCGTGCTGCCGCCCTTTGAAGGGGAGCAGCACCTCTACCGGCCCACACTTGGCGAGGGCGTTTTTCAGATTCCCGTCGGCCCTGTCCATGCCGGAATCATTGAGCCGGGCCATTTCAACTTTGCGGTTGCCGGAGAGCCCATCCTCTATCTCCAGTTGCGTATGTTCTACACGCACAAAGGGACCGAAAAGCAATTTGAGCAATTGCCCGTGAACCGCGCGGTTTATCTCGCCGAAAGCATCTCGGGAGATTCAAGTGTTTCTCACGGGACAGCCTTTTGCCAGGCGATCGAACGAGCGTCGGGTATTGAAATCCCGGCTCGCGCCAAACGCATGAGGACCATCCTGCTTGAACTCGAACGACTCTACAACCACGTCGGCGACATCGGGGCGATCGCGAACGATGTCGGATTTGCAGTGGCCAATTATCACGCTTCACGGCTCCGCGAGTTCATTCTCGCAGTGAATGAAGAGCTGTCTGGAAGCCGGCTGCTTCGCGGCGTCGTGTGCCCCGGCGGCCTGCGCCATGATTGGGAACAGCAACAGACCGATCATTGCGGCGCGGCGCTGAATCGCTTTGAACTGGAGTTTGCCGAGCTGATGCGGATGATCGATGCCTCCGATTCAACTCGCGACCGACTCGAGCGAACCGGGATTCTGCATCCAGATAAAGCTCGCGATCTCGGGATCGTCGGCGTCGCCGGCCGTGCTTCGGGAGTGGATCGCGATTTGCGGCGCGATCATCCGTACGCCGCTTATGACGAGGTTTCCTTCCAGGTGCCGGTCTATTTGGAAGGCGATGTCTTGCGACGGATGCGAGTGCGCGTCGATGAGGTCTGGCAGTCGCTCGGCATCATCGAACAGATCTTGGCTACCCTTGCTCCGGGCTCCCACCGCGCCGCCGTTCCTCCCTTGCCGCCGAATTGCGTTGCCTTAGGCACGGTAGAAGGCTGGCGAGGCGAGATTATGCATTGGATTCGCACTGGTTCGCAAGGACGCCTCGAACGCTGCAAGATCAAGGATCCATCACTCAACAATTGGCCGGCGCTTGTTGAGGCAGTCGAAGGCAACATCGTGCCCGACTTCCCCGTAATCAACAAAAGCTTCAACCTCTCTTACTCCGGGACGGACCGTTAATCGATGCTTAATATGTTCAGAAAGGCCGCGCAGACACGCCTCGTCACCATCGGGTATCCGCAGACACCTGCGCGTGTCCCGGAAAACTTCCGCGGCGCGCCGTACTTTGATTTCTCCGCTTGGCGCGATGCGCGTCCCGCGGTCGAAGCTTGTCCGACCGGCGCGATCTCCATTCAGGAATCGGAAGGCCGGCGCTGGGTAACGATCGACTATGGACTCTGCATCTACTGCGGACAATGCGCAGAGGCCGATGGCAGCGGCGCGGTGCAGATCACGCAGAACTTTGAACTGGCGGTTCGTGAGCGCGGCGATCTGATTGTGACTGCGGAATATCCGCTCGAGACGGACGGAAGCCAGGGCGAACTCGCCGGCCTGCACAAAGGATATTCGTCTGGGGCTGACCCGCTGGAGCCCCTGGAAAGTAAGATCAAACAAAGGATCCACAAAGTTCTGGGCCGATCGCTATCCATCCGCGAAGTCGATGCCGGTTCGTGCAACGGATGTGAGATCGAAATCGGCGCTCTGAATAACCCAGTCTACGATCTGGAACGATTGGGAATTCACTTTGTTGCCTCTCCGCGGCACGCCGATATGCTGCTCGTCACAGGCCCCGTCACACGTAATATGGAACTTGCATTGTTGAAGACATACCGCGCCACTCCGGATCCAAAAATCGTGGTTGCGGTAGGGGCCTGTGGCATCAGCGGCGGAATCTTCGGTCGAAACTACGCGACCGTCGGTGGCGTCGACTCTGTGATTCCGGTGGATGTCTTCATTCCAGGGTGTCCGCCGCGGCCGCATGCGCTGCTGCACGGGATTCTCCTGGCGCTCGGGCGAATGGAACAGCGCATCCTCACCGCGCGTCCCGCGAGCGCGGATCCGGCCTGATCAAACGTAATGTTGCGTAGAGATGAGTCTCGCTGTGTCGGTTTAGGGCGGCGACCTATCCCCGCACAATGCGAACATTGGAGATATAACCCCACCTGCTCGCACAACTGCGACGCTCCGGCGCTTGTAGACGGTGGAACAGGTGCACTGACTTCAATCTGGACCGTTGGTGTCATTACGGTCGAGAGTCAACGCGGGAAGACCCAGTCCCATAGCAAGCGTCCGCATTGAACGTCAGCGGCCCCCCTGTTCCGCCATCCGATCCACCCATGATTTTGAGATAGCAAAACTGGGCTGGGTTTCCGTAGCTGTGTCCGTGGGGACCGATTCCTCCGGTGATATCTGGCCCAGTTGAAGGAAACGGCATGCGCCCCCACCAGGTGGGCCTGCGAGAAAGATAGAACGACGGGGGCAAGGAATGTGAAATGCCCTTTGCCCACGCAATCGAGCCATCGATATTGTTGTAATTCGCATGGAACAAGTTGGTGGAAGAAGTTCCAGCAAGATGGCAGGGTGGTGTTCCTCCGTTGCATCCTGTTCCCGTGCCTGAATCCCCTATGGGACCATATCCGAAAGACCAGCCATAAGCCGCCGCATTGTAGCTTCGTTCGACAGGGTATTCAGTAGAAGCCACTTGTGCCAAAGGGCGATTACGGCCTGACAGGGACTGCATCTGCGCGCTGCCCAGAAGATTGCCTACGAAGTTGTTCATTGATCCTAGATAGGAGATCTGAATGGCGCGAGCTGCCTGAAATCCATAATGACCATTCTTTCCCGAGCAACTCACAGTGCCTCGGCCGCTGAGGGGAGCGCAGACACGGTTCGTGCCAACGACCCAGTTGCGAAAGGCCGTGGTGTGGCTGGTGGTGCCCCAGATGGGATCCTCTTCGATGGTTGTCAAAACATTGCCCTCGAGCAGGTTGTACTGCGGGTGTGCCCCGTGAGTCCGGAATCCGCCAACAACCGCATCTGGCGCCGCACTGATAAACTCACCCATGGTGTAGTTGTAGGCAAACACGTTTCCCGCTGCGCCCCAACCGATATCGAAGGAAATGCGGGTGCGCTCGATGATATTGTTCTCAACCAGGCTGGCGCTGGTTTTGAATCCAACATGAATGCCGGAATCGTGAAGGCCGGGACTGTGTACGAATGAATTCGAAAAGTAGCTGTCTCGCACTTCGTCGCGGAACCCCCAGAGTATCTCGACAGGATCGCCGTCTGTATAGTTCGACTCCACTCCTTTCACCCAACAGTAGGCGCACTTTGTCATCCCAAAGTCTGCGTTGTAGCCGGTGTTGTTGGCGTACACCTGGAGGTCTTCCACACCCGCATACGTTGCGGACATGCTGAATGGAACGGCGATCGGTCTATTGGTGTAGGCTCCGTACAGTCCCGGTGAGATCGTGATTGCGTCACCTCTTATGCCGGTGATCTGAACAATCTGCCCGCGAGATAGTTCCCCCGTCTTCGTCAAACCGTCGCACCAGTTGCAGTTCGCTTGACTGCCGGCAGAGGTCACATAGCTTGGATTGTTGGATTCTGTGATGACGAGGTAGTTGCCGAGACGAATGCCGGATGCGTTGTTGAGCAAAATGCTCGTTGACCCGGCGGTTGCTCCGCGGAGGATGTTGACCGGCCTGGAGGGAACCCATTCCGAACCCATGCCCACCACGTATCCTCCGCCCGTGCCGGTTGCATTCAGGATTGTTCGGTTCGCCCCGGCGCCTCGCAGCGTCACGTTGCCGGGAATGCTGATTGTGCCTGGGATTGAATACTTTCCGGCCTCCAGGTAAACCGCCTGCCCGGCCGGGCAAGAGTGGAGCGCCGCGTTGATTTGGGCGAGGCTGGCTGAAGATGTAAGGCGGGCGCAGAGGGTGGCACGCTCAGGAATCCCGCCCACCCCGGAGTTCGACCAGTCTATCGCTCGGGAAGATTCGAGAATCGGTGCCCATTGCTGAGCAAGGCTGGAGAATGACAGAGACAGGAACAAGAGGGAAAGCAGAACCGGCGCCCTTTTTCTCACGAAACTTCCCTCCAGCCTTCTTCGCAGTCTCCCGATCTGTCTCTGCAAGTCACGACCTCCAAGTGTGAAGCCATCTCAGCATCAGGAATGATGTCCCCCGTGGTGATTGCCTCAACACATGCCACCAATTCTGCACCAAATCGTATGTTTCTGGACGTGATGACCATAACGGAATATTTTTGTGCAACGTTATCGGCTACGAGAGTTGAATCCGGGTTGTTACCATCGTTCGGCCAAAAGTGAGCTTTCGTGGCATTGCCTTTGTCCAGCGGGCCCGCCTATGATGAATGCCAAATACTTTGCGTTGAATTGCCTCCTTGGATCCAGCGGAGTTCGCTGGAGTGGTTTGGAATGCCTTTCCATGCTGAGGCGGAGGGCGAGGTATTTGACTGCAATGGCGCGGTTGC
>OCZT010008314.1_pt1 | contig 10105 bp, 10 predicted proteins | sample 1539031 | NCBI WGS metagenome assembly OCZT01 (sample SAMEA3539308, study PRJEB22396) | soil metagenome | biome: tundra; feature: field; material: soil | place: USA | collected 2010-05 | depth 0.15 m
AAGCCGATGCGCTGGTCGCGCAGGCGCACGATGCGGATGTCGCAATACGTGGCTTTATATTTCTTGGCCTCGCGCAGGGCGACGGCGCCGAGTTTTTCGAGTTCGGGCGGAGGCGTTTTCGAATCCTTCGGCGCGCCAAACAGGTTCGCGGCGAAGGCGGCCGTCGAGGTGGCGAGGAAATGCCTGCGGGTGAGCATATTAGTGGTTAGTTTACTAAAGGTGCTTGGGGAGGGCGCGAGGTTACAGGTTAGGAGACCGGCAATTCCACTTCAATCACGCGCGAGGTGGGTTCCGGGATCGGGTCACCGTCTTCGATCAAGCCCTCGATGTGAAACCCGATCGCTTCGCGAATATTCTTCTCGATCTCGGCGAGCGTTCTTCCGGTCGAAATGCAGCCTGGCAAATCGGGAACATAGGCGGAATAATTGCGCGGGCCCTTTTCAATCACTACCGCGAACTTCTTCATGACTTGCCTTTCAACCCGGCCTGCGCCAGGACACTTTTCAGAGTACCAACATGCAAGTCATCGCCAAGGCGCCCGGGAACTGTCACTCGACCGGGCTTTGACGAATGCTTATACTGCCGATGGCTGCCCTTGGTCCCAACATGCCGCCAACCGTCCGCCTCGATCAGCTTGATCACATCCCGGACTTTCACGGCACCGCCTTTATCAACTCCTCCGCATAAACCGCTCCCGCTGGGGTTTCTTCGTGCTTGAAGAATACGAACACGTCGCGGCCGTCGGCGCGGAGGCGCTGGACTCTGGACGCGATTTCGGAGCGTTCTTCGGGGGAATAGTCGTCTTTTCTCAGGCGGACGTAGACGAAGCTGGCGGTGATCGCTTCCGGCACTTCAAATTTTTCCGATTCGGCGAGGCAAAGGGCTATTCCGTGCTGCTCCAGCAAGCGGTTTACTTCGTCGGTGAGCCATGTTTTGTTGCGGAACTCGAAGGCGTAGCGGATGTCGCGCGGCAGTTTTTCGAGGAACGCGGCTAGCAGCGGAGGGTCGGCTTTGAAATTCGGGGGTAATTGGAAAAGCACCGGACCGAGGCGGCGCGTGGCTCGCAGGGGGTCGATCGCGCGGAAGAAAGCTTCCGTGAATTCAGACTCGCGCAATCGCAGAATGTGCGTGATTCGCATGTGCGCTTTGCAGGCGAACAAAAACCCTTCGGGCGTGGCGGCGACCCAGTTTTCCAGCGTCGAAGCTTTCGGCAACTGGCGGAAGGTGTAGTTAATTTCCACGGAATTGAGCCGCGCGGCGTAGTGCCTCAGAAAATCTTTTGCGGCTAGTTTTTGGGGGTAAAAGTCCGGTTTCCAGGTCGCATACGCGAATCCCGAGGTACCTGCGTAGAGGTGACTCATACGTGTCACTGTACACTGAAAAGATTGTGGCGGAAAAATTAGAAAAACCGAAGCGCAGCCAGTCTGAGCGATTCCGCGAGTTGTGGCCGGACATCCGCGAAATGGTTATGCCGAGGCGCGGCATTCTCGCCGCCGGATTCGTGCTGATGGTGATCAACAGGGTCAGCGGGCTGGTGCTGCCGGTATCGACGAAACCTCTGGTGGACAGGGTCATAAACGGACATCAGTCGCAGTTGCTGGTGCCGATCGTGCTGGGCGTGCTGGCCGCGACGCTGATCCAGGGCATTACTTCGTTCGGGTTGACTCAACTGCTTTCGAAGGCGGCGCAACGTCTCATCGCGGAGTTGAGACGAAAGGTCCAGCAGCACATCGGGCGGCTTTCGGTGAGCTACTATGACGCGAACAAGAGCGGCGCGCTGGTCTCGCGCATCATGAGCGACGTGGAGGGCGTGCGGAACCTGATCGGTACCGGCCTCGTCGATTTCGTGGGCGGCCTGATGACGGCCTTGATCGCGCTGGTGTTGCTGATGAGGATCAGCGCCTTGATGACCGGGTTGACGGTCGCGTTCCTGGTCGCGTTCACACTCGTACTGACGAAGGCGTTCGGCAAGATCCGCCCGATTTTCCGGGAGCGCGGCAAGATCAATGCCGAGGTGACCGGGCGTTTAACCGAATCGCTGGGCGGCGTGCGCGTGATCAAGGGCTATCATGCCGAGGCGCGCGAAGCCGGAGTGTTCGCGGTAGGCGTCCAAAGGCTGCTCGACAACGTGATCAAGTCGCTGACGGCGATGTCGTTGATGGGCCTGTCGGCCACGGTGCTGATGGGGATCGTGGGCGCGATCGTGATGTTTGTGGGAGCGCGGGAGATCGCGGCGAAACAAATGATGCTCGGGGATTTCATGGAGTACACCGCGCTGCTGGCGTTCCTGATTGCGCCGGTGGTCCAGATCGTCAGCATCGGCACGCAGTTGACGGAAGCGTTCGCGGGGCTGGAACGCACACGCGAGGTGCTGCGCGAGCGGCCCGAGGATATGGACCCGCGAAGGACGGTCGCGCTGGGCACGGTGAACGGCGAAGTGGAGTTTGAACATGTCGGATTCTCCTACGACAAGGACAAGCCGGTTCTGTTCGACGTGAGTTTCCGCTCTGAACCTGGAACGGTGACGGCGCTGGTGGGTTCTTCGGGATCGGGAAAGTCAACCATCATTTCACTGATCGCGGCGTTCCATGTGCCGGCCGAGGGGCGCGTGGCGGTGGATGGCGTGGACCTTTCCACGGTGCGCCTGGATACGTATCGCACGCAGCTGGGCGTGGTGCTGCAGGACACGTTTCTGTTCGACGGCACGATTGAAGAAAACATCGCGTTCGCGCGGCCGGACGCTACAGGCGAGCAGATCATGGAAGCCTGCCGCATCGCGCGCGTGGACGAGTTCGCCGAGAACTTCGAAAAGAAATACGACACGATTGTCGGCGAACGCGGCGTGAAACTTTCGGGCGGCCAGCGGCAGCGCGTTTCTATCGCGCGGGCGATTCTGGCGGATCCTCGGATTCTGATTCTAGATGAGGCGACCTCCAGTCTCGACTCGGAGTCCGAGGCGCTGATTCAGGAAGGTCTGAAATACCTCATGAAGGGGCGCACGACGTTTGTGATCGCGCACCGCCTCTCGACAATTCGCCGAGCCGATCAGATTCTGGTGGTCGAATCCGGAAAACTTGTCGAGCGCGGGACGCACGACACGCTGTTCGAGCTGCACGGCCGCTACTGGGATTTGTATACGCGCCAGCACGGCCTGGAAGCGAATCTGTTTCTCGCGCCGGGCGAGGGCGACACGGTGGAGGAGAGCGGTCCCGCCAAGGAAGCGAAGGAAGCGGGCATTACCGAGGCAATGCGGATGCTTCGCTAGAAGCCGATGCCGACCAGGAACGCGAGCTGATTGCGGTTCGAGTTGACGATGCCGCTGAAGTTTTTCAGGGCGTCGCCGGTGTATCGGACTTCGGGCGAAATGCGCAGCACCAAGGCGTGAACTTCCACGCCCGCTCCCAACACGACGCCGAAATTCGACGTATTGTTCGCCGTGACTAAATTCTTGATGTCCGATATGTGGCTGAAGTCAAGTCCTCCTTCCACGTACGGCTTCACGGGCCCTTTAAAAAACTTGTACTTCGCCACCACCGGAAAATCCCACTGGCCCGTCGAGGCCGAGGCGAGGACGTTATTGAAATGCAGACCACGGTACAGCGCGTCGGCCTCGATGGCGAGATGCAAGGGCAGCCGGATCTCTACAAACGGTCCGAGCGTGTAGGAGTTTGAGCTTGCGGTCAGCGTTGCAACGGTCGGATAGGGCTGATTTTGAAACGCGTCCGTGAACGGAACTCCGATTTTGAGGCCAGCCACGACCGGCTGCGCGTGGGTCAGAACGATAAAAACAAAAGAGCATAAAAATGTTTGAAATAACTTCATGCTTCCATGGTACGTCAGAGCAGATGAAACGTCACCTGCACCTGGGCCGGCGCTGTGACGGGACGGCCTCCGGCCATGGCGGGACGAAAGTTCCACTTCAGAACCGCGGCGATGGCTTTTTCATCGAGTCCCAATCCGAGGCTGCGCATGACGCGGACATTCGTCACCCGGCCGTTCACATCCACCTCGATCGCCAGCAGCACCGAGCCCTGGTAGCGGGCCTGGCGCGCCTCGTCTGAATATTCGGGCTCCTCGGCGTGCAAAAGCTTCGGTTCCTGGGTGATGCCGAGAGCTTTGTACGAAATGCCTCCCTGCCCAGGGCCGTTTCTGATGCTGCGGCCCGTGCCATCCCCGATTCCGAACGGGCCGCCGGGACCGCCTGAAAGAGGTCCGACCTTGCCCATCGGATCGCCAATTTCCGAGGCGGTTATGTTGATTTCCGGCGCGTCCACCATCGCCTGCTGGACGGCGAGTTTCGGATTCTCGATCCGCACCGCCATCGGCGGCACGAATATTTTCGTGACGGATAGCGGGGGCGCTTTACCGCGGGAGGCGGGTAATGGATTCCGCTGGCCTCCGCCTCCTTGCGGTTTCAGTTGAGACGCCAGGCGCGTAGCGAGCAAGGGCACCACTCGATCCGGCAGCCGCGCGACGGTATTTCGCACTGAAGGGATGGAGGCGAGCAACAGAAGCAGTACGATCGCGCCCACATGGATCGCCACGGACGCAAAGACAGGTCCTCTCCGCATGCTAAAAAACTAGCACGTGAAATGCTACGCCTAACCCGGTGAAAATGCGTCCGGCGACTGCGTCTTTCCCGGCACACCTGTGCCGTTATAACTGGTCGCGCGCGGCTTGGGTGGCCAGTTCGTCGCAGCGGTTGTTGTCCCCGTGATCGGCGTGGCCCTTCGTCCAGGTCCAATGAATCTGGTGCTTGGCAACGATGTCGTCGAGCGTCATCCACAAGTCTTGATTGACCACTGGCTTCTTGGCCGCGGTCTTCCAGCCGTTGCGCTTCCAGCCTTTGATCCAGGTGGTGATGCCGTTCTTCAGATATTCCGAATCGGTGACCACCTCCACTTCGCACGGCTCGCGAAGCGCGCGCAGACCCTCGATGGCGGCGGTGATTTCCATCCTGTTATTGGTGGTGTGCGGCTCGGAGCCGAACATTTCCTTCTTCTTTTCGCCGGAGCGCAGGATGCACGCCCATCCCCCCGGTCCAGGGTTGCCGATGCAAGCGCCATCGGTGATCAATTGCACGCGTTTCATTACCTTCCATGCTAGGGCTTTGTTTCGACGAATTGCCAGCCGAAGCGTCCCTTGATGCACAAATTTCCGTGTGTGACGCTGTGTTCAGCGGGCGACGTCACGCCCACGATGGCGCCGTCCTGCGCGTGAACCTTGAGGGTGCACCCGACACCGCAGTAAGGGCAGATGGTATCGGTCGCGGTCTGGCGCGATTCATCCCACGTGCCTGCCTGGCGCATCTTATATTCCTTCGTGAACATCAGGGCGCCGGTGGGGCAGACGCCGATGCAGTTGCCGCAATAGACGCACGCGGAATCGGGCAGAGCGACGTCGTATTCGGTGGAAATATGCGCGGTGAACCCTCGCCCGGCGACGGCGATGGCGAAGGTGTTCTGCGCGTCCGTGCCGCAGGCTTCCACGCATTTATAGCAGAGGATGCACTTCGAGTAATCGCGCACATAGAGATCGTTATCGATCTTTGGCGGTTGGGAGAGCGTCGCGGCGGAAGGGCCGAAACGTTGCGGATGCGCCGCGTAGCGCTGCATGTAAGACTGCAACGCAGGCGCTCTCGAGACGTCGACCGACGACGCAAGGAATTCTAAAACCAGGCGGCGGCTGAGCCTTACGCGATCCGAATCGGTCTGGATTTTCATACCCGGCTCGACCTGGCGCGAGCAGGCCGGAACCAGCGCTCGCGATCCTTCCAACTCCACCACGCAGACACGGCAGACGTTGACGGGTGTGAGGCTGTCGAGGAAGCAGAGCGTGGGAATATCGATGCCCAGCCGGCGCGCGGAGTCGAGAATCGTCGAACCCTCCGGGACCAAGACGGTCTTTCCATCGATGGCGATCTCGAACTGGCGGCGTGGAGCGCGCGGGGGCGCTTCGGGGATCGGTCCGAGCGGAACGGGGATTAGTGGAGAAGGACTCATAGAAAAAGATTCCAACGATGGAGCGCGGATTCGAGAACACTGGAGGCGGTTTGACCCAACCCGCAAATGGAGGCGTCGCGCATCGCCTGTCCCATTTCCTTGAGCATGCGGATCTCCTCGGCGACGGAGGCGAGCGGCCGGCCGTGAACCAATCGCGCGAGCGATTCCTGTTGACGGACCGCGCCGACACGGCAGGGGACGCACTGGCCGCAGCTCTCGTCGCGAAAAAACTCCGCGATGCGCAGGAGAATGCGCTTCAGGTCGATACTGTCGTCGAGAGGCATCACAACGCCGGAGCCAAGCGTCGCGCCGATGGCCCTCACGCCCTCAAAGGTCAGCGGCGTATCCAGCTCGGCTGGCGAAACGAGCGCGCCGGCCGCGCCTCCGAGCAGTACAGCTTTCAGCCGTCCGTTGCCTCCGAGGCCGCCCGCCAGTTCGATCGTCTGGCGCAGCGTCGCGCCGAAGGGAATTTCATACACGCCTGGGCGCATCACGTGGCCGCAAAGGCAAAAGAGCTGGTATCCGGCGGAATTTTCCGTTCCGACGCGCGCGTAGGCGGCTCCTCCGGCGAGAATAATTTCCGGAATGTTGATCAGTGTTTCGACGTTATTCACGACGGTCGGCTGCCGGAACAAGCCCTCCTGCGTTGGAAACGGCGGCTTATTCCGGGGCTCACCGCGATAGCCTTCTATCGAATTAAACAGCGCGGTCTCTTCGCCGCAGATGTACGCGCCGGCGCCACGGCGCAGCTCGATGTCGAAGCGAAGGCCGCGGCCGCGAATGTCATCGCCGAGGAATCCTTGTGCGCGGGCAAGAAGAATGGCCTGCTCAAGGCGCTTGGCGGCCAGCGGATATTCTCCGCGAACGTAAATGTAACCCCGTTGCGCGCCGACGGCAAGGGCCGCGATGGTCATTCCTTCGAGGACGGCGAACGGATCGCCCTCCAGCACCACGTGGTCTTTAAAAGTCCCGGGCTCGGATTCATCGGCGTTGCAGACGACGTAGCTCGTACCGCGCCGCGCATGGACCGCTTCCCATTTTTTGCCGGTGGGAAAAGCGGCGCCGCCGCGGCCGACCAGGCGCGACTCGATCACTTCACGGATCACGCCCTCGGGCCCCAGATCGAACGCCTTTTCGAGCGCCTCATAACCTCCGAGGCGGCGATAATCGTCGAGGCTCGATGTATCGACCAGGCCGATACGGCGCAGCAGGCGAAGCTGCGGCTGACCGGCTTGCGGAATCGGGCTCAAGATATCCGGTTCGCCATGCAAGGTTCCTTCGGCTGCCTCCCGCAGCAGATTCGCGACGGCATCGGGTGCGGCCGGAGCAAGGACGCGCTCCTGCGGCGTTTCCCCTGCTACGGTCGTCAGCACCGCCGGGGCACGTTCGCATAGACCGAGACACGGGCTGCGCAGCCACGTCGCGCGTCCTCCGGCGCAGGCCGATCCCGGCGGCCCGAGTTTCGTCTCCAGTTCCCGGCAGAGCGAATCCGCGCCGCGCGTAAGACAGGCGATGTCGTCGCACACATGCGCCACCACAGGAGGACGCGGGGCGAGCGAGAACATCCCATAGAAAGACGCGACGCCGTGAACCTCGGCCGGCGCGACGCTCAATCGCAATGCCGCGTAGTTCAGCGCGCCAGGGCTGATCCAGCCGGCGCGCGATTGAATCGCATGCAGGACAGGCAGCAACCTGTGGCGCGAGTTTCCTCCGCCGGCTGCGATACGGCCGTCGACGTCGATCTTGCGCGGCGCGCCTTCCCATCCGGACTCCGGCGGCCCCAACTCCCGATCGACGGCAGCTCTCTCCTCGGCGGTGGGTTGAGCGGTGGTGAGATGAATATCCAATTCGTGGTCCTATCGATTTGCAGGACACTTCTCCACGCGGATCGCGGTAGCCTTGAACTCCGAAGTTCCCGATTTCGGGTCGGCGGCGTCGATGGTCAGGTCGTTGGTCGGCACCTGGTCGTGGAAATGCATCGTCAGGAAAGCCAGACCGGGACGCAGCGCGGGATCGAAGTGAACGGGCGCGACCAGAGAGCCCCGGCGCGAACTGACGCGCACTCGCTCGCCCTCTTGAAACCCATAGCGCGCGGCATCTTCGGGCGATAAATCGAGCGCCTCGCCGCGACGGAGGGGAGATGCATAGCCGTTCGTCTGCACGCCGGTGTTGAAGGAATCGAGTCGACGCCCGGTGGTCAGGCGGATGGGAAAATCCTCGTCGAGATGGTCGACGGGAGGAACGAACTCCACCACGCTGAAGGGCGCGCGCGGGCCTATGAGAGGCTCCTGCCACAGGCGGCCGTGCAAAAAAATTTCGCCCGGATGCGATTCGTCGGGACAGGGCCATTGGATTCCGCCAAGCTCTTCCAGACGCCGGTAACTCATGCCTCCGTGCATGGGGCTGAGCGTGCGCACCTCGTTCCAGATTTGTTCCGCGTTCGGCTCTCCCCATTCGTGGCCCAGCCGCCGCGCCAGCTCGAAAATCACCTCGATGTCGTCGCGAACACCGGGCGGCGGCGGCACGGCACGACGGACGCGCTGGACACGGCGCTCGCTGGAGGTAACAGTGCCTTCGGTCTCGCACCATCCTGCCGCGGCAGGCAGAACCACGTCCGCCAGCTCCGCGGTGGCGGTGTAGAAAAGATCCTGCACCACCATGAATTCCAGCCCTCTGAGGAGCTTCAAAACCCGGTGACGGTCGGCTTCCGAATCCGCCGGATTTTCGCCGAGCGCGTAGAGCGTCGTTAATTCGCCGCGCTCCATAGCCTCGAACATCCCGCTCAGATGCAGACCTTTTCGCGGAGGGATTTTTGAATCCCAAACCCGCTCGAAATTGGCACGCAGCTCGTCGTTTTCGACATGCTGGAAGCCCGGCAGGCGATCCGGAATGGCGCCCATGTCGCCTCCGCCCTGCACGTTGTTCTGGCCGCGCAGAGGATTCAGGCCACTGCCGTAGCGTCCGACGTGTCCGGTAAGCAACGCGAGATTCAGCAGCGCCAGAACATTGTCGACGGCGTTGTGATGCTCGGTGATGCCCAGCGTCCAGCAGATCATCGCGCGCCCGGCCTTGGCGTAGGCGTGCGCGGCTTCGCGGATCGCCTCGGCCGGAACGCCTGTCTCACGCTCGGCGCGCTCCAGCGTGTATTTCTCGACGCATTCCCGGTAAGCTTCGAACCCGCTGGTCGCGTGCGGGATGAACCAGTCGTGCGTCAGGCCGGAAACGATGATCTCGCGGCCCATCGCATTGGCCAGCGCGATATCCGAGCCCACGTCGAGTCCCATCCACACATCGGCCCATTGCGCCGAACTGGTGCGCCTCGGGTCCACCACGTACAGCCGCGCGCCGTTGCGCACGCCCTTTAATAAATGATGGAAGAAGATCGGATGCGTCTCGCGGGCGTTCGAACCCCACAGCAGGACGACATCCGTCTCTTCGACCTCGGTGTACGAACTTGTGCCGCCGCCCATTCCAAATACCGTCGCCAGACCGACGACGCTAGGGGCGTGTCAAGTGCGGTTGCAACTGTCGATATTGTTAGTCCCGATCGCCGTGCGGACGAACTTCTGCGCCGCGTAGTTCAGCTCGTTGGTGGTCTTGGAGCAACTGAACATCCCGAAAGCATCCGGGCCGTGCTTCCCGATTTGTGTCCGAAAGCCTTCGGCCACCCGGCCCAGCGCCTCATCCCAGCTCGCGGGACGATGGACGCCATTTTCGCGAATGAGAGGCTCGGTCAGCCGGGTTTTCGTGGGGATGGTCATAGCTGTTTTTAGGATAGTCCTACCACGCGGCCTGTCTCGACGTCGATATCGATGTCGTAATATACCGGACGCGTGGGCAAGCCTGGCATGGTGCTCATCGTTCCCAGCAGAGGATATAGGAATCCCGCGCCCACGCTGGCGCGCACGTCGCGCACCGGTACGATGAAGCCTGTCGGTACGCCCTTCAGATTAGGATCGTGGCTCAAACTCAAGTGCGTTTTCGCCATGCAGATCGGCATTTTATCGAAGCCCATGCGGGTGAAGGCCGCGATTTTCTCCTCGGCTTCCGGCGAATATTCGACACCCGCTCCGCCATACATCTCCCGGACAATGGTCTCAATC
>OCZT010008315.1_pt1 | contig 10103 bp, 9 predicted proteins | sample 1539031 | NCBI WGS metagenome assembly OCZT01 (sample SAMEA3539308, study PRJEB22396) | soil metagenome | biome: tundra; feature: field; material: soil | place: USA | collected 2010-05 | depth 0.15 m
TGCACGACGCGCGGGCTTACAAAAAGAAATCCACTACGAACCCGAAGCGGCGCGGCCCGAAACCCAAAAGGCAGTTTAAAGCGTTCACTTGCACGCGCCCGATATCATCTGTTTCAGTAGTTCCTTCGCTATATCTGGGGCTGCCTGTTTGATAAGATCCGCAGCGAAATTGTTAAACGGTGTGGGCGCCCTGATTGCACCAATCGGCACAAGAACCACTGGAGTCGGAATCACTCTCACGCGTCGATGCTTATGCATCTCCTGGGCGGAAAAATACCTGAGGATCAAACCGCGTTTTGGGCTATGTGACGATGAGTTCGTTGGTTGCCCATCGATCGGCTCATCGCGCGGCTCATTCCCTTAATTTTCGCGGTCTTGGTCCGCGCCTCCCACGCCACGGTTTATACTTCAACCCCATAAGCGCGTTAGGCACGTATGTTTTCGCCGTTGTTAGGTCATGTTCCAGAGATATAGCGATCGCGGCGCCTGGAAACTTCCGGGAAGAATCGCTCTCAAACGCTGCCCAGGATGGGGGTCGACGTTGCCGGTGTTTTCTGCTGGCGCCTAGCGCGTGCTGCCCCGTGCTGCCCTGCGGCCTGTAACTCTATGAAAACATGGTAGCGCTAACGGGAATCGAACGGGTTAGCGTTCAGTCTGGTTCAGTCGAGTTGGTGCTAAGTCGTACCAAGTAGGCTCAGTTGGTCTCGCCAGCGGGCGCAAACAGGCGCTACGGGCCGCTGACGTGGTCTCCCGGTGGTCTCCCACGGCGGTTTTGTGGCCCGGAAGAACCTGGAAAACGTCTGCCAGGAATGGATATACTTCGTCGCGAAATTTGCGACGAGCGCTCGGGCCGCCCCACGGCCTCGATTACGATCGACAAGCCGAATCAGTGGTCGCAGTGGCGATCGGATGGCTGAGTTTAAGGAACCCAGGCCACCAGCTCGATTTCAACGCGGGTCGCGGTATCGGGAAACTGCACGCCAAACGCCGAGCGCGCGGGGGCATCTTTCGGAAAATACTGAGCGTAGACCTCGTTCATGGCGCTCTTTTCGGTTTTGACATCCGCCATGAACACGGTCACTTTCAGAACTTTCTCGAGCGACGACCCCATCGCTTCGAGGTTCGCCTTGTGGGCTTTCAGGATCGCCGTTGTCTGCTCCTTGACATCGCCACCAAAAGCGAGGGGATCTTTGCGCGCTTCCGGCCGTACGCCGGTAAGCCCTGAGCTGAAGAAAGGTTACCCACACGAACCCCACCGGGTGCGGAAGTCCGGTCCCCCGGAGCGGCGGCCGCGGCCATCGCGCCCATCGTAGCCCCAGCCCCCAGACCCACAGCTGATTTCATGAAATTGCGCCGTTTGTTCATATGGCCAACTATTGTTTCACTCCCAGGTCTGGAATTCAATCAGGCCAAACTCCACCAATGCCGAGTTTTCGATCTGATCTTCTTGCGGCCGGGTTGGCCGAGGATCGATCTCCCTCCAGGTTGGCGAATCCGCTCGGGTTCTCTTGCATCTAATTTCACAGATAGATACAATTATGCCGGCCGCTGCACGGAAGACCAGGATGCTCGCGGAATTTGCCTTTCGCGCCGGACCGATTCTCTGGCGGCGCATGTCAGAAGACAGAAGACGCGCTGTGAAACCGGCGCCCCGTGTTCCCAGTTTCGCTGAGTGGTCCCGGCAAGGGGTGCATGCTGCCTGGATCGGACACAGCACAGTCCTTATTCGTGTGGATGGCTTCACGATCCTTACTGACCCAGTGTTTAGCACCCGAATCGGGATTGGGATCGGGCCTTTCACGATCGGGTATGAAGCGACTGATCCGTCCGGCGGTCAACCTATCAAGGCTTCCGATCCCGGATCTCATCCTGCTCTCACATGCGCACATGGATCATCTCGACCGGCCAAGCATGCGGAGGTTGGAGAATCTCGCGACCACCGTCGTCACGGCGATTGGCACCAGCGATCTTCTGCGAGTGAAACGCTATCAATCGGTTCATGAATTGAGATGGGACGGATCATGCCAGGTGGGTCCAGCAAAGGTTCGCGCCTTCGAAGTTAAGCACTGGGGCGCCCGCACGCGCACAGATGTTCATCGCGGATACAACGGATATCTCATCGAAGCCGGACGTTATCGCATCATCTTTGGGGGCGACACGGCGTATACCGACGCATTTCGCAAGATTCGTTCCTCGAAGCCTGTGAATCTGGCGATCATGCCTATCGGTGCCTACGATCCCTGGATTCACGCACACTGCAACCCCGAAGAGGCGCTTGCGATGGCCAATCACGCCGGCGCGGAGTTCGTACTGCCGGTGCATCACCAAACGTTCAAGCTGAGCAATGAACCGTACCGGGAGCCAATTGAGCGGCTACTGCTGGCCTCTGGTTCAGCCGGAGATCGCATCCCGATCCGTGAAATCGGGGACGAATTTCATCTCGATGCAACCCGATAGCGAAGCAGAACCTTGGGACACCACGGCGACGCCAAATTGCATGAATCGATCAGCTACGGCCCGAAGGAATCGGCACCGGTTCGATTTTGGTCACTTAGACGCAGTCGGCGGCCAACGCTCACTCCGTCGCGCTCCACGTCGCGTCGTTTGCTCCTGGTCGGGGCATTCTTCCCTTCCTCGCCATCGACGCCACGTCCGCCGCAGGTTTCCAAGGGGTTCGCCAGGATCGCAATGGTCTAAAGCCGCAAAGAAGCGTGATGAGTTTCGATGTTAAGATCGAGCAGCCACCCCGCATCTACCTCGGTATCAGCGATGTCCATCTATCGACCATGACCTGGCGCGAGTATCACGAATCTACCCAGCACAGCGTTGAATCGCTGAGGCGAACACCGCATGTTCTCGACTGGGTGAATATGCCCGACCCGTTCCGTCACTACGAGGGCGTGCCGGTGCTCGACCTGCCAGCAGATCCGCCGAACCCTGAAATACCAGCACTCGAAGTGCTTCGCGGCGTCTCTGGCGACACGCCTGCCGGCAACGGACCGACGTTCCTTTCGCAACTGCTGTTCTATTCCGCTTCGATTAGCGCGTCCAAGCTCGCTCCCTCCACCGGATACCGGTATGCGTTGCGCGTGAATCCGTCCTCCGGGAATCTGCATCCGACCGAATTCCACTTCCTCACCAGAGGCCTGAAGGAGTGGCCCGATGGGCTGTATCATTACCGTCCCTCTGCGCACATGGCCGAACAACGTGCGCTGGGCGGTATTGAGATAGGGTTGGCCGGCAGCTCTGCGCCAATTGTGTTTGTCTTAACCAGCATTGCGTGGCGCGAGGCGTGGAAGTACCGTGACCGGGCATATCGATATTGCCTACACGACATGGGGCACGCCTGGCAAGCCCTCGCGCTCGCCGCCCGAGCCGTCGGCTGCGACAGCGATGCTAGCGGTCATTTCCCGGACGATGAACTCGCGCAGTCCTGTCGCCTGCACGAAGATGAGTGGCCCATGCTCATTGTCGAACTCCGTGGCAGGTCCATTCCATTGCGCGAACCAGACGTCGGTGAAACCGTTTGGTACGGAGGGCACGCAAATCAGCTCTCGAACGAAAGAACCGCTTACGCGAGCATTGACGAGATTCACGGCGCTACGAAGCTCAGCGAGCGGGCGTACCGCGGCATCTCAACCGCCGAGCCTGCGCCCACTGGCTCCGGCAAGATCAAACTGCCTCCTCCAGCTTCATCGAAACGATCCTTTGGCGAGGTCGCCCGAACGCGGCGTTCGGCACTCAACTTCCTGGGTGGAATGCGATCGATGTCGTTGACGCAACTCTCGGCGATCCTGGCTGCCGCGACCCGGCCGTTTTTTGCTGACTTTGCCAGTGCGAATTTCATCCAGCTCTATCTGTACGCCCATCGCGTCGACGGGCTGCCATCGGGTGTGTACAGGCTCTGGCCTGAGCCGGCCGAGTTGGAACTGATCAAGAGTGGCGACCAGCGCGTCGCGGCCGCGGGTCTAAGCCTCGGACAGGACCTCGCCGGTAACGCATGCGTGGCGCTCTCGATGATCGGCGACCTTGAGCGTGCCGTCCGCGCTCATGGTGACCGTGGTTATCGCTATGTCCATTTCGAAGCAGGCGCCATCGGTCACCGCCTGTATCTCGCCGCGGAGGCGCTTGGGCTAGGGGCGACCGGCATCGGCGCGTTCTACGATGAGGAGGTGCACCGTCATCTCAGTCTCGCGCCCGAAAAGGGACATGTCGTCTACCATTTCGCGATCGGTTATCCCGTCTTCGATCCGCGCCTTGAGGCATGAGATCGCCATGGTGGGTATGCTCGTGCACGGCGACAATCATTTCATCGTGCGTGGTCCATTGCCGGACCGAGAGGTCGCACTGGCACTCGTTCGACACTGGTCCCTCATTCAGATCGGAGCGACAACGCCGCTTCCGCTCGATCAATGGCAAATCGTCTCCCGAGAGTTCCGAGAGAATCTAGAATGGGCAGTGATCGTACCGGGAGACGATGAGATGTCTCCTGCGGTGACGAGGTTGCTGGACGAGCTGTCGGCGCGGGGAATTGCTATACACGACTCCAGCTACGGACCCTGGTAGAACAAGTGAGACAGTCAACCGTCGCAGAAACGGCGTTGTCTGAGGTTGAGCGGCCGGGCGGAAGAACACCCCGCCGCTGAAGTGGCGCCTCCCTGTACCGGCAGGAAGCTCGGCACCGCAACCAATCACACGCGGACGGCACACCTGCCGATCGTTGTGCCCTCCGATCCCGTCGTGGCTCCAACGTTGGCGCCGTCGCGCGCGACGTCGCGTCGTTTGCTCCCGGCCAGGGCGTTCGTTCATCCCTCCCCTTTCACCGTCGCGGCGGCGCGATTTCCACGATCACGATCGAGTGGTCCGAGATTCCCGCTTCCCGTTCCCTGTGTGAGTACCTGCAGGAGATGACGTGCGGCGTCAACGAAGGGGTGGCGAACGCATGGTCCAGACGAAAGCCGTTACCTCGGGCGCCGCCCTTCAGCGTCGAGTACCAGGTGTACTCTGTGATTCCCGGGTTGTGATGCCGCCACAGATCCGTCCAGCCGAGCGTCGCCAATCTGCCGAAGTGCTCCGCGCATACAAAGGTCTTGCCGGTTTCGTCTAGCCGGTGCGTGCCAGTATTCCAATCGCCGACGAACAGGAACGGCTCCTCCAACCGGGATTCCGCTTCCTGTAGCACGGCATCCCAGAAGCGAGTCTTCGCCACATTTGTGGGTTGGCTTTTACTGGACCCTGCCGCCATGACGTGGATTACGGCAATGCCAAAGCCGTACTCCGGCAGATCAAGGTCCAGCCCAGTTACTCGAAAAGGAGGGTGCTACGTCCCATGAGCCAGTAAAACGGCGCGATTGCGCCGCCACCCCGCTACAGCGGTAAGCGTCAATTCACAGGGACGTCACTCCCACTCGGTAGGCTGAAGTAAGGCGTTTGTCGGTACCGATCCGCAAACTTCCTCCAAGAAGACTTTCCGAGCGCGTCCGATCGGGAGCAAAAGTACGTGTGCGTTATCCCGCAAGTTGACGTTTCTCCTCAAAGTGCGGGATCGGCGATCATCATCTGACTTTTTTAAAGGCACTGCGGGATACCGAAATGGAGAGCAAGGCCGTTGATCGTCCGCAGGCGATGGTTGGCTTCAACCATCATGGTGGTTTTCGGCCATGGAGACACTCAGCGATCCTCTATGCCAACAATTACTTGCGACTGGCAGGCCGCGTGCCATGCAAAGGCTGGGATGCCCGGCTTAAGCGAAGTAACTCAGTTTCCGGCGGTGGTGGGACGAACCAGAGGCAAGGTTCGCGCGGACAACGCGACGAGTGATGAGACCCTCATCCGGCGGCTGCAGGCTCACGATGAGATCGCCTTCGCTGACATCGTGGAGCGCTATCAGGCCAAGGTTTTCTCGATTATTTACGGTATCCTGCGCAATCACAACGATGCCGAAGACATCGCGCAGCAGGTGTTCTCGAAGACCTACTTTGCCATTCGCAGCTTCGATTCCCGCAGTTCTCTGCCCACCTGGATCTACCGAATCACCGTCAACGAGTGCTACGACTATCTGCGGAAGAGGCGGGCTCGAAGAGTCGTATACGAGAGCGATTTTTCAGCCGAGGAAGCTCAGCGTCTGGAGACCGCGGAGAGTGTGGTGGATCCGGCCGCGCGGGTGGACCGCCAACTATTGGAGCGCGACTTAGTAGTCAAGCTGCTCAGCAAGGTGCCCAAGCAGGCTCGCACTTTGATGCTGCTGAGGGAAGTGGACGGCCACTCGCTGGAGGAGTTGGCCGCCATGACGGGATTGAACCAGAACACCATCAAAGTCACGTTGTTTCGAACCCGCCAAAAGCTGCTACAGGCGGCGCGACGCCTGGGAAAGTGTGAGACGATCCGTTCCAACTCCGGCCATAGCGCAGTGGTGCGGGCTGGCGAGCCCGGTCTCTAGGCGCGCGACGATAACGTCGGGAAGGCGTTTCACGGAACCCGATGCTCTCTAAATGGTCAAGGATCGACGGGTCAAGAAAGGCCATGCAGTGTCCTTTCCAGCTTTGCCGCGACACGAACACTCACAGGCAAACCTCGATCAACACCGGGCCGGGCTCCCTGACCGAATTGATCATGGAAGTATAAAAATCGGCGGCGTTCTCCACGCGGACCGAAGGGCAGCCCATGCTTTTGCCCATTGCCACCCAATCGATCTTGGGCTTGTCGATGTCGATCAGCGCTGAAGCTTGTGGTCCAGGCACGCCAAAACCCATGTTGCCGAACTCCAACTTCAGAATCTGATAAGAATTGTTGGCGAAGATGATGGTCGTGACATTCAGCCCCTCGCGCGCCTGCGTCCAGAGCGACTGAATGGTGTACATGGCGCTTCCGTCGCCCACGATGCAGAAGGTGCGGCGGTCGGGGCACGCCAGTGCCGCGCCGGTGGCGACCGGCGTTGCGAAGCCAATCGAACCGCCCAGATTCTGCAAGAGATCGTGGGGGTGCGCCCCGACCGTAAGGCCGAGAGTTTCGCGCCCGGTGGTGAGCGACTCGTCGACCAGGATGGAGTTCTCCGGCAGGGCTGCCGCCAGAGCGTGCGCGATGCTCTTGGGATTGAGCTGGCCCTCGGGTTTCCCCAGATCGGATCGGGCCTGGAGCACTGGTTCCGTTTTGTCCGCACCCACAGCCTCGGCCAACATTTCGAGTCCCGCGACGCTATCTTCGTCGGCGGCGACCAGGGAGTGGACGGAGCAATCGGCCGGCTTGAGCAGGCTGGGCTTTCCAGGATAGTTGAAGAATGCAACCGGCTCTCCGGTTTCGACCGTGACGATGTGTTTAAAGCCTTGCAGAAAAGCCATAGCCGCGGGCACATAGTAGGGTATGCGCTCCAGCGGCACCCGGCCCGCTCCCCGCTCGATCCTCGCGGTAAAGAACTGGGTGGCAATACGGCATCCCGTCCGCGCTGCGATGCGGCCCGCCCACTCCAGCGCACGGCCTCGCGTAGCACGGCCGGCTAATACGATCAGCGCTGGCTCATCCGAGCGGAAGATTTGGGCGACCGCCTGAATGCGTTCACAATCGGGCGCTTTGGGCGCCGGAGTTGCCGCACTGGCCGGCGAGTTTTCCGCGTCGCCCACATCGCCCCACGATGTTTCTCCCGGCAGAATGAGCGTCGCGATCTTGCCGGGCATCGAACGGGCCTGCGCAATGGCTGCGGAAGCGTCGCCAGCGACCGAATGCGACGAATGGGCGCGCCGGACCCAATGGCTCAAGGGCCGCGCAAGACCCTCAATATCCGACGAAAGTGGAGGATCGTATTTCAGATGCGCCGTGGCGTGGTCGCCGACGATGTTGATCATGCCGGATCTAGCGCGACGCGCATTGTGGATATTGGCAAGACCATTCGCCAGACCAGGCCCCAGGTGCAGCAACGTTGAGGCAGGATGATCCTTCATCCGGTACCAGCCGTCGGCGGCGCCCGTCGCAACGCCTTCAAAAAGGCACAACACACTGCGGATGCGAGGATTTTCGAGCGCCGCCAGGAAGTGCATTTCCGACGTTCCCGGATTGGCGAAACAGATTTCAATACCTTCATTCGCCAGTGTTGCGAGCAGGCTTTCGGCTCCGTTCAAACCCTTCTCCTTTCGTTCCGCTGCCTGCGGCTGCCGGACCATCGTCCGATCGAAAAGCCCCACCCCGAGTTAACTTGCCGAGCAGCCCTGTGAGGTGATCGTTCCGCTATTGGGCCGAGCAGAAGGGGTCGCGGGGTTGTGCGATCAGCGGGAATATTTTCAGCACGAGCTGTTTATTGTATCAGCAATGCCGTGGAGGAACGGCACGAGTTGTTGCGAGTTGTTGCGACGAGTTGTTGCGACAAACGAATGCCCCTGGAGCCAGTGAGACTCTGAGTTCGTGTGTGTCCCTTGCACCCCCGCCATCAATCTGGCGTCTGGAGCGGCGAAGACGACTCGGCACATTGATGGTGGGACCGTAACGGGCCGGGAGAGTTTCGCGCTGGCTCGAACAAGTGCGGTTGGCGGCGAGGAGATCCAAATTCAGTTAATGCACAGTAGGTTCGCTTTGCCACCCATCCGCAGGAACCTGTTTGCGTGCCCGAGTACAGGAAAGAAGCACGATGTTCATTTCCTTTTCAAGGATCATTGCCAGTGCCTGGAGGTTGTCGCTCAATCCCTTGAGATCTTCAGCGGCCGCAGGGAGACCAGGGTCGTCCAGTAAAGTGATTGCGCCTGCCAACATCGACCGCATCTCTCCCAGAACACCTACTCCATCACGAGCGCTTTCAGGCAAATCGATCTCTTCCTGCGATCCAAACAGGCCGTCCATAAAGCCCTCGATTTCTTGCTTGCGCACCAGAGCATAATGATTAAGGCCCTCCCGGGTCTGCTTGATTTTGAAGCGCGTCAGCTTAAATGGCTTGCTCTCGATCTGGTGCGCAGTCAGAGGATTCCACAGGCCAGTCATCAGGACATCGAGAAGGTTATTCACGCCCTCCACCGTATCGAACGGCGGCAGCTCGCCACCCCAGATTTCGTGGATCACATTCAAGGGGGACCTGTCCAGAAGAGGGGACGCAATTGTACCCATGAAGCGTGTGCGCACGGCATGAAACGGCGTGGGGCACTGATAGCGGTTCAGGAGGGCGATCACGGTCGTATTGCTGGGGCGTTTCTGTCCTGGCATATTCACATTGTAGGTATCAAGCGTGCGGAAGGCACGCCGGTCGCTCGGCCCCACCAATCCCGTCGTGCGCCACCGTGGGCACCATCGCGCGCCACGTCGCGTCGTTTGCTCCTGGTCGGGGCCATCTTCCCTTCCCCGCCAACGACGCCAAGTCCGCCGCCGGTTGCGCAACCTCGGTGTCGCAACGCTCAATGAGAAAAACGCTCCAGGAGGTAGCCCCGTCCGCGCATCGCACAGGTTGATTCTGTGAACGGCGTTTCACGGAGTATCGTGGCTGGCCGCCACGCTTCCCACAACCGGACTGCTGGAGAGGAGAGTGGCAATCGATGACGACCGAATGGATCGAGATCAGGGTTGAGCCCATGATCGGCTGGCATGGAATGGGTTCACTCGCCAGATCCGCCAGTCACGTGGGATGAGCGGGAGCTTCGTGGGCTCGAAGCGGAACCTCTAGCCGGGTGTTGGAGCAGCCCTCGGCTACACTTCGTAGGGTTTGCGATAAACCGGGCGTGTGATCATTTTGGTCGCCTCGGCGTCGCCCGTGAACTTCGGGACCGGACCGGGCTCGATCTTCAGTGCGCGGCCGACGCGGTAGCTTATGTTCGCCAGATGACACAAATCGGCGCTGGGCACCGCGTTGGCAATCGGATCATGAAGATCCTGCTCCCGGCGTGATTGCACACACGCCATGAAATTCTGCATGTGGAGGCCGGTGGGATCGCCGGCACCACGATCAGGCCGCTCTTCCATGATCAGTTCGCTCGAATCGCCCTTGTACGCCTGGAACCCCTGATCGCTCATCGCGGCCCAACCATCGCTGCCATAGAAGAGGTTGCCGACGGCGACGTTGAGGGGATTGGTCGCCGGTCCCACCTGCGTGGGAGATCGGAAGAGCACACGTCTGAACTCCAGTCACGCCAATA
>OCZT010008316.1_pt1 | contig 10101 bp, 6 predicted proteins | sample 1539031 | NCBI WGS metagenome assembly OCZT01 (sample SAMEA3539308, study PRJEB22396) | soil metagenome | biome: tundra; feature: field; material: soil | place: USA | collected 2010-05 | depth 0.15 m
ATGGCTATCCTTTGTTTTTGTCCGCCACTGAGTTTAATACCTCGTTCACCGATTTCAGCGTCATAACCATTTTTAAACTTACTTACAAATTCATGAGCATTGGCGGCCTTAGAAGCTCGAACTATCTCTTCTTTACTGGCACCAGGCTTAGAGTATGCAATATTTTCACTGATAGTACCGCTAAATAGAGCTGGTTCTTGGAATACCACGCCTATATTATCGCGCAAGGAACTTTGGGTGACATCATTAATATTCTGTCCATCAATAAGGATCTGACCATCGTTAACCTCATATAGGCGTAATAATAAATTAGCGATTGTAGTTTTACCCTGACCGCTCTCACCAACTAGCGCTATCTTGGTACCGGGTTTAATTATGAAATTAATGTCATTTAGAACGGGTGAGTCCTTATCGTAACTGAAACGTATGCGATCAAAAATAATCTCTCCATTTCCTATCTTCAATTGCTTAGCACCATCTTTGTCAGTAATTTCCGGTTTCACATCCATGACTTCAAAATAATCCCTGGTATTAGAAATTGCTCGTTGAGTCTGATCAACTAAGAAACTTATAGTAAATATAGGTATGCGGATCAACATGGCATATTGGATAAGAAGCACCATAGTGCCAATACCATAATGCCCTTGAGCTGTAGAAATAAATATATATGCGAAGATCGCAAAAAATATCAGATTAAGTACAAAACGCCGTAATACATCTTGTTTGTGCCAGAATTTGCTTTGTGGTCGAGTGGTACTAATTACTGTGTCATAACGTCTGCGAAAGAAACTTAATTCTCTTCTCTCTTGAATAAAACTCTTGACTACGCGAATTTGTCCGACAGCTTCAGCAAACCTGCCGCTAGCAATATCTTGTTCGGTATTAATGGTTTTTTGATAGCCTTGCCACTTATTACTAGTTCGAGTAGTCAGTAAAATGAATATCGGGTATAACACTAGTAGCATTAGAGCTACTTGCCAACTGAAATAGGCGACAATTATTAGTGAGAATATGGTACTAAATACGAATTGAAAAAAGTTATTACCGAAAACCTGTGCAAAATTGGTGATCTGCGAAATGCCACGATTCATGCGGTTAATGATCTTACCGGATAACTCGGTGTCGAAATACTGTTGTGGCAAACTGACTACATGCGCATAATATTTTTGACTTAACTCCTGTTGCAATTTTGCAGTCATAATGTCGCCGATATAGCCACTAACATTACTTATTACGGTCTGCGTTACATCAGTTAGGAAAATAAGGCCGGCAAAGCTTGCCACCAACAGCACATCCACATGCCCACCACTAAGCTTAGTAATTTGATCAATGGCGCCTTTGGTAAATAAAGGTTGAAGTTGGTTGACTATGGCAATCAAGATTGTGAACAGAGATATGGCAACGTAATACCTCCACAGATCTCTAGTGAACCGAATAATTTTCCAAATATCTCGCATATCAACTAGGGTTTATCAGACCCTTTCGGCTCCAAATTGTTCTTTGGCTCTATCTGCGACTTTATTAAGGATTTCGCTTACTTCTTCTTCGCGCATAGTCTTGTCATAGTTCGCTACTTTAATACGTAGTGTAATTTGCTTATGATCTTGGTTGTTATCAGCCATATATATATCGACTGGGTTAATCAGAACATAAGTGTTTTTAGGTTTTACATCATTTACTGAATGATATACGAGGTTAAATAGCTCGACAAAATTTAGTGAAGCGCTTACTTTTAGACAAATATCCTGTGTGATGGACGGGAAACGTGGTAAAGCATGATAGAGCTGTTTTTGTCCTAGGCTCTTTATTAACTCGTCAATATCAATTTCAAAGCCGGCTGTAGTTTGTGGCAATTTAAGATTTTTGTTAACGCTAGATTTAAATTCACCAATAATACCCAGGAATTTACCGGTTTCCTTAACGCTAACATATGCAGAGCGTAAGTAGTCGTATGGTTTTACAATAGGGTAGCCTGCTTCTTCTGTTATAGGTTTGTATTCCAAAGTAAAACCGAGTTCGCTAGCCAAGAAATCAAGGTATAGTCGCGCATCGTAATAGCTGACACCTGATTCAGAACTTACTCCCTTACTATTTTGCGTAATGACAAAAGCCAGTATATTAAATTCACTTGGTAGGCCATTGTCATCATCTACATGAGACAGGTCGTGAGTCTTATTAAGTTCAAATAGCGCAAATTTATCATATCCACTCTTAATGTTTGGGTGAACATTTTCTAGCAAGCTTGGCATAAGGCTAATTCGGTAATATTGAAGATTTGGGCTCAAAGCATTGCTAAGTTGAAACGCTTGGCCTTTGTCTTGATCAACCTTATCTAGTAGATTACCGTGGACAAATGTATATGTCAGAGCTTCATTGGCACCTGCACGACTTAATATGTCTCGCACCTTAGCCTTTAACTCCAAAGTTATATCTTTTTCCACAGGTGAAAGATCTCTTTTAGGCAATTCTAGGTTTAAATGGTCAAAACCATATAACCGGCCGATCTCTTCTACCAGATCCTCAGGAATATCTATATCAGTGCGCCAAAATGGAGCAGTCACAACCAAATCGTTATCCGTCGTTGCTACTTTGAATTCAACGTTTTCAAGCAACGTCTTCATTTCATCAACTGACAAATTAAGACCTAATCGGACATTAACAAAATCCGTAGACAATTGTACGGCACTATTCTTAGAGGCTGTGTTATCACTGTCTATAACTTTACTGGCGACCTTGGCACCAGCAGATTCTCTTAGCATTTCAACGGATTTGGCCATAACCCGGTCGTTCTGTAATGGAGATTGTCCTTTATTAAATCGGGTGACCGCATCAGTAAACAAACCATGAGCCATAGCTGTTCGTCGTATAGAATACATATCAAACGTGGCACATTCTAAAATAACGTTTTTTGTATTATTATCAACTTCAGTATCCGATCCGCCCATGACTCCACCTAGGCCAATCGGTTTAGTGGCACTTGAGATAACTATAGCTTCGTTCCTTGGTTCAATCTCTTTACCGTTTAAGAGTTTGACCTTCTCTCCTGACATAGGATAACGAGCTATTAATGTAGCTTTACCAGTATCTCCGTCTTTTGCCCGAACTTTATCATAATCATAGGCATGAAGTGGCTGGCCACTAAGCATCATCATATAGTTCGTTATGTCCACGACATTATTAATAGGACGTATGCCGACACGCATCAGATAAGTTTGCAGCCAAATTGGACTAGGTTTAACTTGTATATTACTAAGGGCTACGGCCATGAAACGTGGTACAAACCCGGGTATTTCATTCCTAACTTCCAGCGGCAGAACATCTGTGCTATCCGGCTCCAGAACGTCCTTCAAGACATTCAGGTACCATTCCGGAGAGACAAATTTTTGTCCATGAATACCGGCAATTTCCCTAGCTACACCAAGTTGACCAAAACAATCTGGACGATGAGTAAACATCTTATTTTCAATATCTATAATATAATCGTTAAGCTCATAAACTTCGGCAAATAAAACACCGGGGCTAGCTTCCTTGTCAATTTCAAGAATGCCATCATGATCATCGCCGATAGCCAGCTCTTTGGCACTAGCCAACATACCGTTACTAACTATTCCGCGTAAACTACGTGCCTCCAGCACAAACGGATCCTTACCAACGCTACTTGGAACCGTGCTACCCGGAGGCAACCATGCAACCATTAAACCTTCACGTACATTTGAGGCACCGCACACTACCTGTATATAACCCTCGTCGTCACGTTCAACGTTTTCAGCTTTCTTGCCGTCGTCAATTTTGCAAACATGAAGGCGTTCAGCATCCGGGTGGTCTTCACAAGTAACTACTTTTGCTACCAATATATCTTTATATCTGTTACCAAGATCGGTTACTTCTTCAACGGCGCCAAGTTGAGCACCAATTTTTTTAACCAATTCGTCAACTGAGCCATCAAGACCTTGGCCCCCAAATTGTTTCATCCAATTTACGCTAATTTTCATGAAAATTGCCTCAGAAAGTCTAGCTTCCCAGACTCAAAATGTCTAATATCTTCTATGTTGTATTTCATCATAACTAGGCGATCTATACCACCGCCCCAAGCAAAGCCGGTATAAACATTTGGATCAATCCCCGCCATCTTAAGGACATTGGGATGAATCATGCCACAACCAAGCAATTCAATCCAGCCAGATTGGCTACAGACGCTACATCCGGCCTTTTTACAAAATGGACAGGAAAGTACAAACTCAAAACTAGGTTCAGTAAATGGAAAGTAAAATGGCTGAGTTCTGACTTCTAGGTCTTGTTCATAGTATTCTTGCAAAAAAGTTTTAAGGGTGGCGATCAGATTTCCGGCATGTACACCCTTATCTACATACATACCTTCTAGCTGATAAAACGTGTGTTCATGTCTAGCATCGAGATCTTCATTACGGAAAACTCTACCCGGAATAACTACGGCTATAGGCCTGCCTTTATCCAGGTTTGGTTTGTGCTTCTGCAATAAACGGTTCTGCATAGTACTTGTATGAGCTGGTGCAATAAGTTGTTTACCGTTTTTGTCTGTCTGGGTAGTCATAAACGTGTCATAGTCATCACGAGCTGGATGGCCTTCAGGAAAATTCAACATACCGAACATATGATTGTCGTCATCAATTTGACGACTTTCTGTAGCTGTAAATCCCATTCTATATAAAATATCTAAAACTCTCTCTAGTTCGGTCATAAGAGGATGTTTACTGCCAAGTGACGTATCGATTAGTTTCGGTCTTCTATCGATTGGAGAATTGACATTAAAAGGAGCGGTTACGTCAATTGCTGGGCGGATTTCATCTTTATCCTTGTAGCTCGCGATCATGTGCTCAAGTTCACCGCGTAGTATATTAACTTCCTTACCAAAGCTAGCACGTTCTTCTGGTGATAATGTGGGAATCTCAGAATATAGAGCTTTTAGTTCGGTGGCCTTTAAAATATCGGCCTTGTTATTTAGTCCTTCAAAGTGTTTTTTTAGTGCTTCGGCAACTTCAGCAACACGAGTATTTGAGTATTCCATGCTTATAAAGTAGTATACCAGTCCAGCAACAGACGTGCACGATTTTACTATAGGCCTTAAAACTATTCATTGAACAACTTCCTAATATCACGAGTGATTCCTGGTTTTAGGAAGTTGCCGCGAGAAGAAAAGTGATATGAATGTAGAGCGCGATTGTACTCGTTACAATCATTCAATTACCTTTCTTCCTCTCGAAAAACTTATGTTGGCGATTTAACTGCTTCTATAAGCCAGTGCCTCGCCGGTGCTTTATGTGCGCTTTGTCGAATGTGACACGTCAAATTAGACTACTTTTTAATATTTACCTATACTATTTACATTATGGCAACGTTTTCATTCGATATAGTTTCAGAATACGACAAAGCAGAAATGAATAATGTATTCGACCAGTCGTGTCGCGATATTGATAATAGATATGATTTTAAAAATACTCCAGCCAAACTGGAATGGCTTAATCCAGATAAAACCGGTTTGAAAATAACTGGCAATAATGATTGGCAGATTGAAGCCATTATAGATATTGTTCGTAAAAAGTTAGCTGCTCGTGAACAAAGCCAGAAGGTATTAGATACCTCTAAGGAAAGTGTTTTAAGTAACTTAAAGGCTGTGAAAGAAATACCTTTTAAACAAGGTTTGGATCAAGATAAGGCTAAGCAGATAACCAAACTTATTCGTGAAATATATCCTAAAGTTAAGACCCAAATCCAGGGCGATACCGTACGAGTATCAAGTTCTAGTAAGAATGATCTACAAGAGGTTATGCAATTACTGCGTAATCAAGAGTTCGCTTTCCCCTTAAACTTTAACAACTATAGATAAAGAATAGTCATAATCATCTAAGTATGTGGATGATATACTAACAAGCATGAGCGAGTCGACAGATATACTTGAGCAAGCTAAGGTAGTGCTAGATAAGAACGATCAGGGCAACTATACAATACCTGCTCACGGCTTATATCCTCATCAGTGGCTATGGGATAGTTGTTTCATAGCAATTGGCCTACGTCACTTAGATGTTGAACGAGCTAAAGTAGAAATACTAAGTATATTGCGCGGACAATGGAGTAACGGCATGATTCCACACATGATTATGACTCCTAAGATATCCCAAAAACGTTATTATGGCATCTGGAATAGCTGGGTAAGTCCATATTCGCCAGATGATGTTTCAACCAGCGGCATCACACAACCACCAATGCTTGCCGAAGCCATAGTTCGTATTGGCGAAAAGTTGAAGTTACCTGAACGTCGTAGCTGGTACAAACAAGTCTGGCCGAATCTAGTAGCCTATCATCAGTGGTTATATAACGAACGTGATCCCCATAGTGAAGGACTTGTACTACAAATACATCCATGGGAAACCGGTTTAGATAATATATCGCCTTGGATGAGTGTGTTACACCAGCACCTGTTACCATGGTGGGTACGCGTACTGAGGATGAGTAAACTTGATAAAGTAATTGGTACTTTGCGTCTTGATATTCGTTACGTTCCAGCCGAACAACGACATTCTACTATTGAGGCTATGGCTTTATATGACGTACAACGACGATTACGCCGTAAGGCTTATGACATTGACAAAATTTTAGATCATTCCATGTTTGCAATTGAGGATCTTGCTTTCAACAGTATATTGGTACGAGCTAACGAGCATTTGTTTAATATTGCTAAGACATTGCGTGTAGACATTCCCGAAGAACTACTAGACAGGATTAAACTAACACCTAAAGCACTCGAAGAACTTTGGGATCCCTATACTGAACAGTATTATCCTCGTGATTTTGTAACACACAACTTGCTAAAAGATCCTAGTATAGAATCTTTGTTACCACTATATGCTGGAAGTATAAGTAAAGAACGTGCCGAAATTTTGGTTAAAAGTATAGAAAACGAACATATATTCGGACCAGCCTTTCCTATACCTAGCGCACCACTTAATTCGCCATGGTTCGACCCAGTCCGTTACTGGCAAGGTCCAACTTGGCTTAACACTAATTGGTTAATTATTGATGGTCTAAGGCGATATGGATACAAGGATCATGCCGATGCCTTAATGGAAAGTTCACTAGAACTTGTAACGCGTAGTGGTTTTAGTGAATATTTCAACCCGCTTACAGGTGAACCGTTAGGGGCAGATAACTTCTCTTGGACGGCAGCACTAGTGATTGATTGGATCAAAGACTAATCTTCAAGTTCTGGTTTTTCTAGCGCAAGAGTTTCAACCACTCCAGCTGTCTTAGCGATCTTAACTACATCCTTATCTACCTTTTTAAGTTCTTTGTGGGCATTGTTAAAGTGATTAACGGTTGTCCCTAAACTACCGCCCAACTTCTGCATGAGTTGCTCATAGGTTATTATGTGTCGACCAAGTTCACCAACTCTTATCTGAATTTCTTTAGCCTGTTCTTCTATTTGTAAACTGCGTAAACCTTGTAATACTGTTTGCAAGTAAGCCATGAAGCTAGTCGGACTAACTATAATCACTTTTTTATCACGGAAAGCGTATTCGATCAGATCTCGAGCGCTTGTGCCGGCAGTACCGACCTTAGCAACCAATAAGTCGTAGTATATGGCTTCACTAGGAATAAACATGAAGGCAAAATCCATTGTTCCTTCACTTGGTCTTATATACTTAGCTGTTTCGTCAATTCGATTCTTTAAATCTGCTTTAAAGGCTTTTGCGAGTGCCTCGCGTTCGGCCTTATCATTAGCATCAAGTAAGCGATTATAATTCTCCAGTGAGAATTTAGAATCAACTGACAATAATTTGCCTTTATCAAGCATTACTACAGCGTCAACTGTTTCACCATCTTTAAACTTGTGTTGCAAATGGAATCCCCCTGGTGGTAGTACATTCTCCAACACTGATTGCAAATAGTACTCACCCAAAACACCACGTTGTTTTGGGTTTTGCAATACGTTTTGTAATGTTTTAAGCTCATCAGCAACATTTACCACACGTTTGTTAGTTTCATCTAGTTTAGTTAGTCGCTCAGTCACATCAGTAATAAGTTTAGAACTAGCAGTAAATTGCTTCATGATTGATTCACGCATCAGTTCCTGGTTCTTGTCCATCCGCTCTGTGATCTGAGTATTAAGCCCATCTTTAAGTTTGGTAATATCATCGCTTAAACGGAATAAGTCCTCTTTAAGAAGCATTGCTGCATCAGAATTAGGTTTAGAAACGATCGTTTGTCGTAAGAGCCAAGTACAAACCAACAAGACAAAAACAATTAAGACTGCCACCAAAATAATCATAACTATATTGTACCAGTTTTAGATTATCGGCACTTTAAATGTCTAACAACCTAAATGGCCCGAGCATTCGCCCGAGCCAGAAGGAAGCCTCACACTTCCTATAATCAGCTTATGCCTAGCTTGTTATTTTTACAAGTTGAATTTTTGCCACCTAGGAATATACAAAGCCATTTGATACAATTCAACTCGTTACTGGGGATTGGCCAAGTGGTAAGGCACTGGGTTCTGGTCCCAGGATCGGGGGTTCGAATCCCTCATCCCCAGCCACAAGAGATTCGAACTTAAGTCAAATGTGTAGTCTGGCTATCTGTTATTATTCTAGACCGACACGCTCAGCCACGATACGCACTAAAGACGTTTAGTTAATATATACTAGAGTTATGAGTTTTAGACCCCTAGCAGATAGAATGCGTCCAGAAAAACTAAGTGATATTGCTGGCCAACATCACCTTGTAGATAGTGGCAAAATAATTCACGAAATAATTTCAAGTAAACAACCTACTAGTCTAATCCTATGGGGTCCCCCAGGTAGTGGCAAAACCACGTTAGCTCGAATTATTGCTAAGGAAACTAACGCTGAGTTTATTGAACTAAGTGCTGTAACTTCTGGTAAAGCAGATATTACAAAAGTTATATCCCAGGCTAGAGAAAACCAAAACTTAGGCATGCAGACAATTTTGTTTGTCGATGAAATCCACCGTTTTAGTAAATCCCAGCAGGATGCATTTTTACCTCATGTCGAACATGGCACAATTACATTAATTGGAGCAACCACTGAAAATCCTAGCTTCGAGGTTATTAATCCCCTACTAAGTCGATCTAGAGTCCTGGTTTTAGACCCACTTGCTAAAAACGATATAGTGGCAATAATAAAATCGGCAGCAAAAGCTGAGAAGCTAAGTTCCAAACGTCTGTCAATAGCAAGTATTGATCTACTAGCCGAATTATCTGGAGGTGATGCACGAGTAGCTCTTGGCAATCTGGAACTTGCCATGCAACTAACCAAAGGTCAAATAACACCAGATATTGTTACCACCGCAGCACAAAAGCGACTACCAGGTTATGATAAAAAAGGTGAAAACCACTATAACGTTATTAGTGCCTTTATTAAATCAATGCGAGGTAGTGATGCTAACGCAACCCTATATTACCTAGCCAGAATGTTAAATGCTGGTGAGGATCCAAAGTTTTTAGCTAGACGGATGATAATATTCGCTTCTGAGGACGTCGGATTGGCTGCTTCGGCAGCACTAAATTTAGCAGTTGTGACTTTCCAGGCAGTCGAGCGAATTGGTATGCCTGAGTGTAAATATGCCCTGTTTCATTGCGCTACGGTGCTAGCTAAAACTAATAAATCGCGGGTCATTGCCAATGCCATAAGCAAGGCCGACATCGCAGCTAATCAATATCAGGATCTACCGGTTCCCCTGCAAGTTCGTAATGCTCCTACTGGGCTCATGAAGGATCTTGGCTATAACAAAGGCTATAAATGGCAAGCGGGGTTTAAACCAAAATCTGGATTTTCACCGACTGAGATTACAAACTTAGATTTTTTTGACGAATCAGATTAAAGATAAAAAACGGTACGATCAAACTCATAAACATCGAATCTAGTCCCCTAGTAGATATTTTATTACAATACTAAACAAGTGTCATTAAAGCACTAATAATGTCTCATTTATCTCATTTTGAATAGTAAAATGCTCTAGACCGAAACGCTTCAGCCAAGGCTGGAATTTCCAATGTTGATTTAGTCGCCAAATTTATTAATTTAGACCAAGAACGCTGGGAGCTTAAAC
>OCZT010008317.1_pt1 | contig 10099 bp, 14 predicted proteins | sample 1539031 | NCBI WGS metagenome assembly OCZT01 (sample SAMEA3539308, study PRJEB22396) | soil metagenome | biome: tundra; feature: field; material: soil | place: USA | collected 2010-05 | depth 0.15 m
CATTGGTACCAGTGAATCCGCAGGTACCGTCGTTGGAGATATTGTAGCCGCCATCTCTAATCGTGCCTGAGCAGTTTCCGCCCTTGTCCGTGGCTAGGATGGAGTTAATTACGTTCACCGAGCCGCTGGTGTTCTCGATGCCGCCGCCTTCGCCGGCCGACGCGCTGTTGCCGGAGAAGGTGCTGTTGGTTACGGTCGCCGTGGACAAGTAATTGTAGATGCCACCGCCGCCGTAGGACGCGCTGTTGCCGGAGAAGGTGCTGTTGGTTACGGTCAGCGTGCCGCCCGCGTTGTAGATGCCGCCGCCGTAAAACTCCGACGCGCTGTTGCCGGAGAAGGTGGTGTTGGTGACCGTCAGAGTGCCGTTGTTGTAGATGCCACCGCCGGCGTAGAAGCTACCGCTGGCGCCTGCTGAACTGCCATTTTCAATCGTCAGGTCATTCAGGTTGAGCGTAGCACCCGTGTTCACCAAAAGTACCTGATAAGTACCACCGCCGCTGACTGTAATCGTCTGCCCGCTGCCGTCGATGGTTAGGTTGTATTGAATCACTGGAAGCGTATTTTCCAGCGTGATGGTGCCGCTGACGCTGAACGTAATGGTGCCGGTGCTTGCCGCGCATCCGTTCACGGCGACCCCAGTGTTGGCTGCGGTGATCGCGTCGCGCAGGGCGCAAACTCCCGCCGAGCCTGGGTCAGCCGTCGTGTTGACGATTGTCGGCGTAGGCGTGGGAACCACGCCTTGGTACTCGAACGCACCGATGTCGCAAGCAGTGGCGGGGCCTTCCGGATTCGGACGCGGATCGCCGCGCTGGTCGGTGGCCGGACATTGATGAGAAATCGGGATCGCGGCGATAGCCGGACTGTTCGGTTGAAGCGCGATCGTCTGCGTTGGCCCGCCGTTGTTCTGCAACCCGGCGGTAAAGAGCGGCGGATTGACGGTATCGCCTATGGGCTGGCCAGTGGTGACATTGGTACCAGTGAATCCGCAGGTACCGTCGTTGGAGATATTGTAGCCGCCATCGATAATCGTGCCTGAGCAGTTTCCGCCCGTGTCCGTGGCTAGGATGGAGTTAATTACGGTCACCGAGCCGCTGGTGTTCTCGATGCCGCCGCCGGAGAAGGTGCTGTTGGTTACGTTCAGCGTGGTTCCTTCGTTGGCGATGGCGCTGCCGGAGAAGGTGGTGTTGGTGACCGTCAGGACGCCCAAATTATAATAGATGGCGCCGCCGCCGTCCGACGAGCTGTTGCCGGAGAAGGTGCTGTTGGTTACGGTCACCGTGCCTCCTCCGCCGCCGATGGCGCCGCCGGCCGACGCGCTGTTGCCGGAGAAGGTGCTGTTGGTTACGGTCAGCGTGCCGCCCGCGTTGTAGATGCCGCCGCCGTAAAACTCCGACGCGCTGTTGCCGGAGAAGGTGCTGTCGGTTACGGTCAGGGTGCCCCTGTTGCGGATGCCACCGCCGCCGACGCTTGCTCCATAGCCGTCGGCAATCGTCAGATCATTCAGGTTGAGCGTAGCACCCGTGTTCACCACCAAAACGCCATAAAGACTGGCCCCGCTCACAGTGATGCTCTGCCCGGTCCCATCAATCGTTAAACTACCGGGCGAAGTGTTCGCAATTGCCGGGAGCGTGCTGCCAATCGTAATCGTGCCGCTGACGCTGAAGATAATGGTGTCGGTGCCGCTGCCTGCAGCGCAGTTGCTGTCGGTCGGGTTAGTGCTCTTGCTGTTGGCGTTCTCGATGGCGCCTCGCATGCTGCATTCTGCGGAGGTACCCGGGTCAGCCGTCGTGTTGACGATTATCGGCCCAGACGCAAGTGGAGCGCGCGGAGCAAATAGGACGACGCCCGCAACGGCGATCAGCCCGAGAACGGCCGCTATCTCCAAGCGCACTTTCGCGGCTTTGAAACTCGCAACTGCCATCGATTTTTCCCCCAAGGCGGTACTGCCCGCGAAGAGCTACTAGCATCGACGTTTGTTCACGGTCAATTTGTTCACTGTCAAGTGGAGTGTCTCAACGAATCCATCTCGCCTCACCCCGAGCAAAGAGTACCAGCCTGCGCTCGGGCGCGTCACCTAAGCAAGCAGAAACCGCGCAATCCCGTCAGTGGAATTAGGAGCCGACCCGCCCGCGCGCGACGAAAAAAGCATAGACGGGGGGACTCGCGCGCCATCGGCCCGTAATCGCGCGACAAGCGGCCCGCCGTGCCCGCCGCACTGCCAAATCGTCATCGAGCGCGAGCGCTCTCGCGGGCTTGAGATCTGCGACAGACGCAACGAATAGACGCCCGTGTCGCTCCCGAGCCGCAGACTCGCGTCCGTCCACCAGCCATTGAGCGCCGCTTGTCGGTGGCGCGGCGGTCTGCTAACTCAATGTCGATGAAGCCCTGACACGCTGCCACGTTCGCGTGTGAACGCTGCGGGAATGTCGGCAAGCACCGCTGGATAAACGATCTTCTCAATTTCCGCATGAACAAGATCGGCGTGTTTCTGTGCGACAAACATTACAAGGCCCTCTTGCAAGCTGACGCGCGCGCTTGGGCGTGGTTTCGGGAATATCGCGACCGCTGGCGAAGTAGCCTGAAAAAAGAACGGGCCAGCGCGTCAAACGCCAGCCCGTGTCGACTGGTAAGGAGCAAGGAAATGAACGCAACCGCGAAAACTTTGCTGCTGGCGCTCGCTCTCACGGCCGCCGCCGGATGTTCCGCATCGAGCGGGCCAATACAGATGCCTGATGGTACGCAGTGCAAAGTATCGTCTCACTTCTACCCCTGGGGTGGCTACGTCAACAAGATCTGCACCGATACGAAGGGCAACACGACCACTACACGCACTGCTCAAAGCGGGTTGTACGACTAATGACTATCCGCCACGCCGCCGCGCTCGCGCTTATGGGCTGGTATCTGATGCTGTTGCCAAAGAAGGATCCGACTTTTGGTGTCCTGCCCGTTTCATGGGATGCGATTCAACGAAGCTTTTGACACTGCGAAAGAATGCGAAGAAGCTCGCGCTAAGGCAGTCGTCCCGCCAGACACCGTAATCAATCGTCTTACGAACAGCCAGCCTCAGCCGAGTCCATCGGCAGCACAATCTGCCATGCCAGAGGAGCGTGCTTTCTATTGCGTCTCAACCGATGATGTCAGGCTCAAACCCAATTTAGGCCAGTAGCGTGGACCGCCGATCCGACTGTTTGGGGTGTCGCTGAAAATGTGCGTTATTCGTGTGAGTGATATAGGGTGTTCCCATGGCAAAAAAGCGCACCGAAGAAGGCAAGGGCGGGTTCACCCTAACAGTATCGTTCGTCCCTGGACCCGCTGTGGACGCGCTCGAGCTCATCGTCAAGGGTATCAACGACGCAGTTCAGCGTCACGGCGAAGACAGCATTCAGGCGGAGTTCGGGCGCGGGCAGCTTCACGGTGCTAAGTGGATCCTCGCTCTTGTGGGGAAAGCCCAAAAAGACCAAGTGATGAGTTTGCTGCGGCAGCGTGTCGGACCAATCCCGACAACCGCGGCGCTCGCGGCTGACGGCAAACGCTACGGTTTTGATTCCGACGAGGGTTAAGGGTCTTTTCTCGACTCATGCTGCAGCCAGACTTCGATCCCGCGCCGCGGACTCTCCGGATCCATCGGTGCCGGTACGTCTCGAAATGTAGAAAGAGCGGATGCCGGGAGCGCGCGACTCTCATCGCCGAGAAGGTTGATAGCGCCGGCCGCCACGTTCGGCAGATTGAGTTGTGCACGCGGCACTGCAATGTCGTGATTGAGCGCGAGCGAGCTCGAGGCCTGGAGATTAGCGATCGCCGGGTACGAATAGCGGTCTCCACGTTAGTCCAACGATCTGAGTGCGTCGGCGAGGGCTGTTCTCTCCGCACGTTCGCGGCCCCGTAGACCGGGTCGTCCTGTTTTTCTGCGAAGCCGCCGAGAGCTCGCGTACTCTTCTTTTTTTCTGTCTCGCTGTTCCTGTGGGTGCAGTTTATAGAACTTCTGTTGACGACAGTTATTGCTACAAGTCTCGGCGCGTTCGTCTAGCGCGACGAAAGGATTTTCGCACATGGGGCAGATCCTGAGCCTGTCGATTCGGCCGGCGAGTGCCCCTATCAGGAACTCGATCCAATGCTGAGGCCGGCCCCGGCGTATGCGGACCTTTAGCAACGCCTTGTCGATCGCCCGCGTCCGCGGGAGCGGAGGGAGTGCGCGTGCGATATTGATCAGGATCTCTCGCGCGCTTGCGGGGTTGGGCGTGGCCATGAGCGGAACGCCAAGGTCGGATTCTTCCTGCCCGTTGGCGAAACGAACCCACTCAATAAGCGATTTGTATCGTTGGCGAACAGTCCGCGGGTCACCCGACTCCCACGGCTCCCCGCCAAGGCGCTTCTGTCTCCTAGCGGATTTCTGCATTTTCTTCATAGTTGTATTTGCCACCTATTGACCCGTCGCACGCTTAACTACGCTTGCTGCGAAGCGTAATCTTAAATCGTAGCGGAGGCAACTCAAATGCATCTAAAGGAAAAGTCTGTTAGGAAACCGGATTGCGTGACGCTCTCGATTGCCGACTCGGCGGCGCTTTTGGGAGTTAGTGCCGGCCTCGTCCGTCTCGAGATCAAGCGCGGCAACCTTCGCCCGGTTCGAATCGGCGGCCGAGTACTCCTGATTAAGGCAGAACTCGACCGACATCTGGGACTCGCGCAATGAGCATCGCAAACCTCGTAATAAGGGTGAGCAGCTTGGCCAAGGCCATCGTCGTCCTAGCGCGACAGGTCGGTGAACTCGCCGACCGCGTCAAGAGTTTGGAGACGGGGCGCAAGGCGCACTGAAACGTTACCCATATGGACGCAAACTTTTTGCGAATGGACCCGAACCTGCTGGAGCATCCGAAAATTATTCGGCTCATCGCTCGCTACGGCGAGCCCGGCTTCGTTGCCCTGTATCGCGTTTGGTCCCATGCCGCGAAGTTCAATCCGCTTGGCCGATTCGACGGTGTGACCTCGAAAGAACTCGGAATGATCGCAAGATCACCTGGGAAGCCGGAGAAATTCATCCAATTTTTGATCGAGACGCGACTACTCGATCTCGACGGTGAAACGGTTATTGTGCACGGTTGGACCGAGCGTCAGCCCTTTATTGCGACGGCCGAAGAACGAGCCACAAGGAACCGGCAAGCCGCAATTGCTCGTTGGGGCAGAAGTGATTCGGGCGGTTTGAGAACTCCAGATAACGCTGCGATCAGTGCATGCGACAGGGATGCTGACGCACGTGCATCGGCTATGCATGATGCATCCGCCCCGCATACGAAACGCAATGCCCGTACGAACGAACGATCGAACGATCGAACAATCGGTATTACGCGGCATCCAAAATCTAAGAAACAGGGAACTGAATTACCTCATGACCTCGCTCTGACAGAGGCCGATCGATCTTTTTTCGCAAACCACTTCCCGGACGGTCGGATCGAAACAGAGTTCGAAAAGTTTAGGGCCCATCATCAATCGAAGGGAACGATCTCAAAGGATTGGAGTGCCTCCTGGCGGACGTGGGCCATTAACGCACAGGGCTTCTTCAAGGAACGGAACGTCAACGCCAAGCCTCAGGCGCCGCGCGCGATCCCGCCGACGATGGCTGAACTCGTGGCGAGCAGGGGGCGCGCATCGTGAACCACCTTCACGCAATCGGCAAGCGCGACGATATTCTAAGCCGCGTCCCGCCTCACGACGACCAAGCCGAGCTCGCCGTTTTATGCGGCATTCTAGTTCGGCCCGAGGTGCTGAGCGACGTACTTGCGGTCTGCGACGGCCGCGACTTTTATCATGAGAAAAATCAATTAGTTTTTTCGGCGATGGTGCGGCTCTGGAACGAGGGAACGCCGATCGATGCGATCACTTTGATCGACGCCTTACGTTGCGCTGGCGATTTTGAGCGTGGTGCTGATCATCGTTACGTTCAGCATATCGCCGAGGCCAATCTCGACGTCCCCGCGCGAGCCGAAACCCACGCGCGGGTTGTCCACGAACTCGCCCTGAAGCGCGACTTGGCCTTGTCCGCGGCGAAGATCGCGTCGGACGCGATCGACAACGAAGGCGACTCGGCGCTGCTGCTATCCGAGGCCCAGCGGGCACTCGACAACCTGCGGGTCCGCCAGACGCGCGAGCGGCCGTCCACGGCGCAAGTCCTGCGCGAGACCGTTGCGCATCTTGACGATGTTGCATCCGAAGCCGTCGCTACTGGGTTTCCAAACGTTGACCGCGCTCTCGCCGGCGGTTTCCGCGCGGGCGAACTTATTGTTCTCGCCGCCCCGACTAGCCGCGGCAAATCGGCGTTCGCGCTGAACGTGGCGGCGCGCATCGCGCGCGGCGGAGGCGGTGCGCTGGTGTTCTCGCTTGAGATGAGCGAACGCGAACTCGCACGCCGATTACTTCATTCCGAAGCACAGGTCGAGCATCCGCTCGGGGCGATCAATCTCTCCGGATCCGCGCGTGAACGGATCCAGCACACGGCCGACGAATTTGCGCATCTCAAGCTTGAGATTCAGTACCGGCCGGCGCTGACTCCGATGGTCCTGCGCGCCGTTGCACAGCGGTATGCGCGCGAGTGGGGTGGCAACCTCAAAATCATCGTGGCGGATTATGTCGGACTGATGAGGCCGGATGTTCCTCAAGAGCGGCGCGAACGCGAGGTCGCCTCGATCACGCGGGAATTGAAACTCATCGCGGGCGAATTGAACTGCACTGTATTAGCTGTCGCCCAACTCAATCGCGAGATCGCGCGTCGCGAGGATGGCGTGCCGCGGCTTAGTGATCTTCGGGATTCGGGCGCGCTAGAGCAGGATGCCGATATCGTCGCCTTCCTCGCGGAACTACGCGACCAACCCGGCGTTTGGTTGATCATTGAGAAGGCGCGCCGCGCGCCGCTTACGCGGGTGCGACTGGATTTCAGGGCGTCGATGACGAGGTTTGAAGACCTGGACGGCGCGCGATGAAAAACATGCGCGACTTAAGTAATTAAACTGAGCAATTGGAGGAGAGGTAGATGAGCGAAACTTACCGGGAAATGTGCGAGAAACACCGCCAGTTAGAGCAGGCAAAACTCGCTGAAGAACGGCAGGAAGCCGTGGCGGCAGATCGTCAGCGCAAAGCCGACGAGGAGGCCGCGGAAGCGAGGAAACGCCAATTCGATTTTGAACGTCGGATCAATGCCGAGGCCGCCGTTATGCATCCATCGCAAGTGCTCGCAGATCTCGCAGCGGCAGGTGTGACGCTTTCGATCAACGACACCGGCCAACTCACCTGCGTCCCCGCGGGCAGATTGTCACACGTACAGCGAGCGGTACTTACGGACAAACGAGATCAGGTCCTTGCGTTGCTCCAGCAGCAGCGGCAAGAGGAAATAATTTAGCTAGATAAGGAAAACAGACGGAGGAAAAATCATGGGAAGTCAATTTATCGAAAGTTTGTGCGAGCGGCTCCGAGGTATCGGCGCCGGCAAGACCACGAAGCGCGGCACCGTGCACCTCGAGTCTGACGTCGAGAGGTTCGTGAAATCTATGCTGCCGTCCAAGACCGTAGCCGGGGCGCTCACCGCCAATGGCGCGGTCATGCACGTCGCGAAAGTTGGTGGCACACAGATTCTTGATTCCGGATTCAAGAAAATTTCCGTCCGCAAGCGCGCGGCCATGCCGCTAGTTAGCCTCGACCCAAACGTGACGCCGGCGGTAAATGCGCGTCCTGGGGCAAACGATCGGCCGGGCTTATCGGATTCGGATCTGACGGCACTTGAGAACACGATCGACGATAATTCGTTGACCCCTCAGCAAGCTACAGTGCGGTGGCTCGAAGTGTATCGGATAATGGCTGCAAACGTGCGGCAAACTGCGGCGGATCTCGTCGCCCTCAATTTGCGCGGGCGCGCGTAAAGTCGGGAATGAAAAATGGTCCTCCACGCTCGGGGCCGGGCAACGGCGTAGTGCACCGTCAGCATCAGCGCGGTTTTTTGCTTTTGCCGTGCAGATCGCCCGGCGCCCGAGCACCTTTATGAATCAGCATTACAAGCTCGGCGTCGGGCTCGCGGCCAGTTCCCGCGATGATCCGTGAGTCTCGCATCCTACTCGCGGATCGCGCCCGGCGCCCGAGCGACTCTCCCTTTGCTTTGAGGCGATTTGAGACCGAGTTGATTTCAACCCCCCCCAGCCTCGACGATCTAAGCCGCGATCCATCGCTGGTCCGCGATCTTCCCGCGCGAACGCTGGAAGCGATCGTAATAAAGTGCGCGGCCCTTCAATCGGCGGCGGCGGTCGCTTTGGCCGAAGCCGCAGAGCGCTCAAAGAAAGACGACGGCGGCGACCGTCTACTTTCCGTGGAAGAGGCGGCGGACAAGTTGAGCGTGAGCAAGGACTGGGTATATCGGCGCGGCAAGAAACTCGGACTCGCCGTGCCGCTCGCGACCGGAACTCTTCGCTACTCGAACAAAGCCATAGAACAGCACATTGAGCGGCGGCGATCGCCTGCCAAGGCGCCACGGACTCGCGCCGCTTCAACGGGACTTGACAAAGCGGATAGCTTGATAGCATGATAGCAGCATGAAGCAAAAACCCCGTAAGGAGAAGAAGCCCATGCTGAAACCCATGCTTGTCAGGGTGCCCGAAAATCTGTTGAGGCGCGCGAAGCACGCTGCGATAGATCGCGGCACCAAACTGCAGACGCTCGTCGCCGAGGCATTGTCGCTCTACCTGTCTGAAAAGGAGGGCAAGTAACATGAGCCGCGAGATGCGAGGAAGCGGGACCGTGTATAAGCGCGGGAATGTCTGGTGGATTCAATTCTGCCATCGCGGTGAATCCAAGCGGGAATCATCGCACAAGCCTGATCGGAAGGATGCGTTGAAGCTCCTGAAGAAGCGGATCGGCGAATCCGCGAGCGGCCGTGTGCTCGGATCGGTCGCCGAAAAGATAACGCTGGAGGAGATGGCCAAAGCTCTGCTCAGCAATTACCGGCTGCTGGAGAATCGCAGCGTCAGTACCGCCGAATACTTCACCAAGAATCTGCTCGACCACTTCGGCAAGGAGGCGCGCGCCGTCGATATCAAGAGCGACAAAATCGGCGAGTACATCGAAGCGCGCCAGGCGGTGATGATCACCGTAAAGAAGCCGCCGGGCCAACCCGACGCCGAGGAGGAAAAGGCCCGCCGGTTTTCCAACGCCTCGATTAACCGCGAGACCGCGTGTTTACGGCATATGTTTAATCTGATGGTGGAGGCGAAGCGGCTCAGTCGCGATGATGTTCCGTCGGTTCCGCGGCTGGAAGAGGCGCCGGCCCGACAGGGGTTCTTAGATCCGCCCGAGTTCGCCGCCCTACAAAAGGCGCTCCCCGCGTATCTCCAGAACGCCGTGCACTTCCTTTACGTGACGGGATGGCGCAAGGGCGCGATGCGTTCGCTCCAGTGGGCGCGCGACATAGAACTCGAGCGCGACGATGACGGAAATATCACTGGCGGCGCCATCACACTCCAAGCCCTGTACTCCAAGAACAAGCTCGCGTGGAAGATCGCAATCTCCGGTGATCTGGTCGAGATAATTCGCCGCGCGTGGGCGGACAGAGAGGCGCAATGTCCCTATGTCTTTCAGAACGACGGAGCGCCCATCGGCGACTTCCGCAAGGCGTGGAGTAAGGCCCGCAAGGCCGCTGGCTTCCCATGGCTGCTGGTCCACGACATGCGCCGGAGCTGTGCGCGGAATCTGAGCCGCGCCGGCGTGCCCGATCAGGTCTCCATGCGGATTACCGGCCACGTTACCCAGTCTATGTTCGATCGGTACAACGTCACGGACGATCGTGAGGTCAAAGAGGCGATCGTCAATGTTTCCGATTACATCGCGAAGAAGGCAGCAAAGCCGCCAACGGTCGTCCCGATGGAACGGAAATCAGCCTGAAAGGATTGTGTTAGTTCTGTGCTAAAACCCACAACTAACGACGCCATTTCACGCCAGGTGGCAAGCGGTATAGTCCGCGAGTTTATTGGGGTCAGTGTACCTCAAGTGGCGTGGTTGACGGACGAAATTTGCCTCACATGCAAGAGGTCCCTGGTTCGAGTCCAGGTGCGTCCACCATCGTTTATTC
>OCZT010008318.1_pt1 | contig 10099 bp, 8 predicted proteins | sample 1539031 | NCBI WGS metagenome assembly OCZT01 (sample SAMEA3539308, study PRJEB22396) | soil metagenome | biome: tundra; feature: field; material: soil | place: USA | collected 2010-05 | depth 0.15 m
AGCGTGACGAGATTATAGACATAGACGACGTCCGGTTTCCCGACCAGCCAAGGCCCGATAAGAAATGCAGAAAGCGAAAAACTGAGGTAGTTGAGGATGCGGCGAAACGCCGATTTGTCATGGCTCGGATAGAGCGGGACACGGTGGACGGGGATGCCGTCCATCACCTCGCGCTGATAGAGGCGGACGCGATACCCGGGATAAACCTTCCCGCCGGGATAGTTGGGAAAACCCGTCAGGACTTCTACTTCGTGTCCTCCATCCCTGAGGGCTTTGGCAAAAGGTAAACCCTTGAAACAAGGCTCAGGTTGAAACCATTGAGAAAGAAAAAGAATATTCATTTGTCAAAGACACCGCCTTTCGTAGATTAGGCAGGAATCCGCCATATTGTGCGGTTTACGTAGTCGGTGTAGCTTAGTATTATACGAAGAACTTTTTTCGAGACATTATCCGTATCATAATCCTGCACCAATCTGAATTGCCTCTTACTCTTCGAATATTGAGCCGTTACAACAAGGATGGATTCCATAACCTTCTTCGCCTCAAGTCCGCACATAATCAGAGTCCCTTCATCCATCCCCTCGGGACGCTCATGCGCTTGACGAATCGTCACCGCCGAGAAATTAAGGATGGATGACTCCTCCGTAATGGTACCGCTATCAGAGACAACGCAGAAGGCATGCATCTGGAGTTTCACATAATCAAAAAAACCCAGAGGTTTTAAAAAACGGATGCGATGATCCAGTTCGCCCAACTTTAGACTTTCCATGCGGTTTCTTGTTCGTGGATGGGTGGATACGATTAGAGGCAAGTCATATTTCTCCGCGATGGCCTTCAGAGACGCCATCAAATCGGAAAAGTTGGTATCATTGTCGATATTTTCTTCTCGATGGGCACTGACAACAAAGTAACGTCCCGCATCCAGATTTAACCGATCCAGAATATCCGATGCTTCGATCTGAGGTCGGTAATGGGTAAGCACCTCTTTCATCGGGGATCCTGTTTTGATGACCGTTTCCGGGTTCAGTCCTTCCGCCAGAAGGTAGCGGCGAGCATGTTCTGTATAAGGCAAATTAATATCGCTTATGTGATCGATGATTTTACGATTGATTTCTTCCGGCACCCGCTGATCGAAGCAGCGGTTTCCCGCCTCCATATGGAAGATGGGAATCTTGCGCCGCTTGGCGGCAATAGCAGAAAGGCAACTGTTCGTATCACCAAGCAGAAGCAGAGCATCTGGCTGTTCCTTTGCAAGCACATCATCGGACTTTGCGATGACGTTGCCGATGGTATGAGCCACGTTCGAGCCAACGGCTTCCAGGAAGTAGTCAGGCTCCCGTATTCCCATCTCGCTGAAAAAGATCCCGTCCAATTCATAGTCGTAATTCTGGCCAGAATGCACCAGGATATGGGTTACATGCCGGTCGAGTTCACTGATGACCCTGCTCAGCTTAATGATTTCCGGTCGGGTTCCAACAATTGTCAATACCTTGAAAGCCATATTTGTCTGTTCCCCCTCTTCAAAACCTCATGTAGTGTAAAAACTTCTATTGGCCAAGAAATCGTTGTGCATCAACTCTACGAGTTTATCCCATGAAGACGGCTGATACCCTGTCGCTTTGCGGAAAGCGGTGGAATCCAGAGAGCGGTCCTGCACAAAATCATCGTAAGGTTCGATCTCAATATCCTTGCCATACTGTTTGGCAACCAAACGGAGCAGATCATACTTAGAGACCGGTTCCGAGGAAACCTGATAGACGCCTTTCAATTCAGGATTCGGTAACACATAATCGCGAATAATCCTGGCAATTTCAATCGTAGGAAAGCCCGAGTAAATGGCTTTGCGGAAACCGCGCACCTTCTGATTCTGGGCAAGGAACCATTCAATCAGCCCGTATCCCCCTTTTAATTCATGTCCGATGATGGATGTCCGCAGAGTCAAACAGTGGGGATAGGCGACCTCTCCGAGGAATTTCGTCCTGCCATAAAGATCCTCGGCATTAGACTGGTCATTTTCCGTATACATGCCCTTTTTCCCATCAAAAACACAATCCGTACTGATATGAATGAGCCGGGCACCGGCAGTTTGGCTGATGAGAGCAATACGATGCGGAAGCAGGGCATTAATGGCAATCGCCGTGAGTGGATCGTCGGCAAGGGGGAGTTGCTTGATAATACCGATACAGTTGATGACAATATCCGGTTGGACAGAAGCTAATGCACGAATGATACTGTCGAAATGATTGACGTCAACACTATCCGGTAGAAACCGGGCAAGCATATCTTCTGGAAAGTGCTTTTTCATACCCGTCAAACTTCGTGCGGTAGCCGTCACAGCATATTCTGGAAACGCGGAAAGATATCGTAATAGTAAGTGACCTAACATACCGGTACCGCCCAGTATTAAAATCTTTTGCTGTTTGTTCATATAGACGCCAGCCCTTAATAATCGTCCGTCAAATCTTAGTTTTCGTGATTTCAGACGCAGCCCATGCCATATATTCCTGTAAGCCTTCTTCCATCGATACGGAAGGTTCAAAACCAAAGGAATGACGTGCCGCCGAGATGTCCGCCAAGCTATGGCGCACATCTCCAGGCCGCAGAGCACCATGTTCAATTCGTGGTTTCAAGCCGGAAGTATTCCGCATCAGCTCTACCAAGCCGTTGATTGTTATTCTGCCGCCACTGCCGGCATTAAAAGCACCAGACACACCACGCGTCATGGCTGCCTTGATGTTGCCCTGCACTACATCCCGTACATTAATAAAATCCCGCGTCTGCTCCCCATCGCCAAAGATGGTCAGCGGCTCAGCCCTCAGCATCTTGAAGGCAAAGATCGGAATCACATTGCCATAGGCATCAAAGCGCTGATTCGGGCCATAGACATTGAAATACCTAAGACAAACCGCCTCAATGTCATAGAGCTTTGCATACGCCAGACACTCTTTTTCCATGCAGAGCTTTGAACTGCCATAGGGTGTATCCGGTTCAACAGGGTGATCTTCCTTAATGGGCAGCGTTTTGAGCTCCCCAAAAATACCCGCCGAGGAAGACGCGACGATCTTTCTAACCCCAGCTTTGCGGGCCGACTCCAGCACTTTCAACGTTCCCATTACGTTGATATCGGCATCAAGTAATGGATGATCGATGGAACGCTTATTACCGACCGAAGCAGCCAGATGAAAGACTACTTCCACACCCTTGATCGCTTCAGCAACAGCGGCATCATCGCGGATGTCGCCCTCAATGAAGCGGATTTCAGGAAATGGATCAAGGTTTGAACGGAAACCGGACATGAGGTTATCGAGCACTGTTACATCGATACCATCCGCAACCAATTGTTTTACAAGATTAGAGCCTATGAAACCAGCGCCGCCAGTCACGAGAACCTTCAATGGAATAATATATCCTTTCGTAAATAAATTTGTCGTACTATAAATCTCATGAAAATGAAAGTCCAGTATCTAACTATTTATATAATCCTGCTTTCACTATAAAACAAGCGTGCCTGTTTCCAAAGCATTCCTGACAAAATCAAGTTTCATCAGCAATTCAATCAGGCCATCCTCATCTAACTGTTGCGTATTGTGGGAATGGTAATCCGCATGGCCGGAAACATTCATCTGACCCTCGGTAAAATAACAGGCGTAGTTCAGGTCACGGATATCTGCGGGGATTCGGTAATAATCTCCCATATCTTCCGCCCGGGCCATCTCTTCCCGTGTCAGCAGCGTTTCATAAAGCTTTTCACCATGCCGGGTGCCGATGATACGAATTTCATTGTTGCCCTTGAACAGCTTCTTCAAAGCCCTGGCCAACGTTTCAATGGTCGCCGCCGGAGCCTTCTGGACAAAGACATCACCCGGATTGCAATGTTTAAAGGCATATACGACGAGGTCCACCGCATCATCAATGGACATCATGAACCGGGTCATGTTCGGATCAGTGATTGTCAAGGGCTCGCCTGCCAGGATCTGGCTGATGAAAAGGGGAATTACGGAACCCCGCGATCCCATAACATTGCCATAACGGGTACCGCAGAAGATCGTACCAGAACCCACGTGGGCCCGCGCTTTGGCAATCATGAGCTTTTCCATCAGTGCCTTGGACATTCCCATCGCGTTGATGGGATAAACGGCCTTATCGGTGCTCAACACGATCATATTCTTGACGTTGCAGGCCAATGCCGCTTTCATGACATTCTCCGCACCAATGGCGTTTGTCCGGATCGCCTCCAGTGGGAAAAATTCGCAGGACGGCACCTGCTTGAGGGCCGCCGCATGAAAAACCATATCCACGCCCCGCATGGCAGAAAGGATGCTGTCATAATCCCGGACATTCCCCAGATAAAATTTCACCTTAGGATTCCGCAGGACATTGCGCATCTCATCCTGCTTCTTCTCGTCGCGCGAAAAAACTCGGACTTCTCTAATATCAGTATCCAAAAAGCGTTTTAATACAGCGTTACCAAAGGTGCCTGTGCCTCCTGTAATGAGTAACGTTTTGTTCTTAAACATAAAATCTCCTCAAATAATTTCTTTAATTTTATTGCTGACTTCGTACCTTACAAAGGTAATGTCATTTGATTTAATTTTCAAACCACTAATGATCCATCCTGCAATCAACGCACGATATAGGTAATGACTGTATAGTAAAGATATACGATCAGTATATTTTGCCCAACGCTCGATTAAATAAACAGTACAACTGTTCATTACTAATCGTATCGCAACTTTGATCAATAATCTGGGGAATTTATCTTTTTTGAAGGATAGCGGTATCAGATACTTTAGCATGGTATTCTCAAGGTATTCAGGACTCTTGTCCATGAGTATCTTGAGCCCATATTTCGCAGATTCCAATGTCTTTTGCTTGTAACGGGATAACGACAAAATGTCATAATGCAATGTTCGCGCTTTATCAGCGAATACAAGTCTGACACCTTTTTCCTTGAGACAATGCCCTAGATATTCGTCTTCCCCTCCATAATATCGAAAACTATTATCAAACATACCGACTTCGAACAGGTCGAGACGTCTTACAGAACAATTCCCGGCACCCAGACAACGCGACGGAAGATTATTGTAATCAAGAGTAGAAGGGCTGGACTCCGTGCGATTTCCCAGATACCTGGACTGCATGAATCTTGCAAAGTTGCCGTTGCCGATCACTTCAGGCGCATAACTGACATTGCCCATGACAGCAACTTTGTCGCCTTTATTTTGTTCGTAGCAATTCAGATGCGCCTGGATGAAGTTTTTATCTGGTAAATTATCATCATCAAGGAAAATAACGATTTCGCCCCTGGCTGCTTTGATTCCGTCATTTCTAGTGACAACGCGGCCTTCATTTTGTTCGTGGCGAATATAGATAATAGAGGATTCTGATTCGGCAATTTTGTCCATATACACCGAGGTCTCATCCACGGAACAGTCATCAACTACTATTATTTCATATTCCGTTTTAGTCAACGACTGGTTCAACAAGCCGTTAATTGTTCTTTCAAGCACTTCTTTTCTGTTAAATGTCGGCACTACAACACTAGCGTACATGCATTGCTACCTCACAATAAGCCAAAATATATTTATAATAATCGCCTCATTACAGCATCCAACCCTTCGGAAACTACGCGGTAATCAAAATGTTTGGACGCAGTTGCACGGGAATTCAGCGCCAACCTGTCTCTCAATGAACGGTCCCTGATAAGAATTCTCAATTTATCAGCAAGACTCTCTATATCACTTGGTTCACATAGCAGCGCATCTTCATTATCAGTAAGATAGAGTGGTATATCACCAACCTTACTGGCAACAACAGCGCATCCGACAGATAAATACTCGGCAAGCTTGGCAGGCATTCCAGCTTCATTTGCAATATTGTTCAATTTTGGAACAACTAAAATATCGGCCGCAGACATGCACTCTATTACCTTTTCAATAGGCAGCCAACCAGTTTCAACAACAATTTCATCCAATTGGTATTGCTTTACCAATGACGATACATTATCTGCCTCAAAACCCATATGTGGCTTTCCGCTGATGATTAATCTGAAGTCTTCGCCTTCTTGCTTCAAGAAGTTAACCGCGGCAAGAAGAATGGCAAGCCCTTCAACATACCAGTAGGTCCCCAGGTATGCTATGACGACGCGATCTCCAAGTCCAAAATCAGCACGAAACACCTTGGCCAATTCTTTGTTTGTATTGAATAAATTGGTATCTACAATGGGAGGGAATTTGAATAGTGGAGTATTAGGGGCAACCCCGCGAATCTGAGCCTCTAAAAATGCACTAGTGACCAGATTTAAATTCGTCATCCGAGGAATCAGTTTGTCTGCAATCTGCCCGCGCAAAACCAGTAATCGATTTTTAATGCTTGGATTTATTGACAGACTACGATGATCATCATAGGTAGAAATTGTTTTTACTCCAAATTTTTTTGCCAATAACAGATGGGGGATCCTGTCAAGTTCTGGATAAATCAATATCAGCCAATCAATTCCCTTGCCAAACAAACCTTTCAATATTTTATATGTTGACCATCGATTTTTCAAGCGTTCACTTAAATTGTGGAATGTTGACAGCGTTGTGCGCGTGCTCCAATATACTTTTATACCATCTATTTCTTCATACATCGGGCCGTCGTTGAAACGTTGTGCAACAACTACATGAACCTCGTTCCCGTGTTCTGCGAGACCTTTACAAAGGAAGTGTGCTCTGCGACCCATTGCTGAGCCATCAGGGAAATATGTAAATACTAATACCGCAATTTTCAACGCGTCCTCCAGACATATTTTCTTCTAGTATACAGCCACATCAGTAAAAGCCCGTAAAAGCCGAAGAGAGCCTCGCCACTTCCCATGACTTGATTGTTTGCTGAAAAATAAAACAACATTATAAGAAACTGCGCAAAAACAGCTACGGCATAAGGATTGCTACCTTTCAATGTATCGATCCAAGAAAGTGCAAAAAAATAGCCGATTAGAAAAACAACTAGTATCGTTCCGGGAAATGACACATCAGATGCAATCCAAGGATAAATAGTTGACCATTGTCCATAACCGTCCCAGCCGTCCTCGCCTATGCGGATCGGATATGGCATGTTTTCTATTTCCTTCATGCCAGTAATTTTACTCGCATTAAAGTAGAGAAACATTGAATTACCGACACCAAACATTGGCACGAACGGCTTTTCCAGAGACAAATAAAGCCCGTAGTATCCTTGTGTGAGATAACTGATCAGCACAACAGCAGGAACCTTTAATTCATCAGGCAAAGGCCTTACAATGAAATTATCAAGATTTGCTTTAGTATCCAGGATGGGTAGCGATGCCGCACCTTCCATACTGCCAGCTCGTGATATTTGTCCTGCAGAAAAAAATGAAAAGAACAAACCGAATGCAAACATGGCCAGAACAGAAGCAATGATAATCCGCCGCCGACCGAGCTTTAATCGACCTGAAAGGTGCCTGGCTAAAACGAGACATGGAACAATAAGAACAAAGTCTGCTATGGCTTTATTCGTTCCAATGGCTACATAAATTGCCAGAAAAAAGAGCATACTGAAAACCGATAAATACCTCACAAATGGTTTCAAATTTCCCCAATAGTAAAAGGTTAGCGGTATCAACAGCGCAATGATTGGGCTCAAAACAATCCTCACATATTCTGCAATGCCACCACCCTGGCCGCGTATCTCATTAGTTGTACGATATACTTCGCCAGGGTTAGCCAGTCCGGCTACTATATTTGGTATGGCAGAACCAGTCCTAAACGCCGACGTGGGAAGCAGTAAGAGGAGGTTTACCACCAGACTTAATATCACAATATGCTGAACCTTAAATCTGCCATAGTATTCACCCGGCTTTGAAAAAGCGGCGCTGAGGTACCCTAAAAAAAGAGCCGCGTGGGCAAAAGCCAAGAAAACATACAACTTCGTCCCGTCTTTTACAGGCCAGTCCCAGGGACCAAAGGCAAACAAAAAAACTGAAAGATTCAGATAGCCGATGAAAAAAATAACAGGGAGTAATCGCACCCAAAGACTAATTTTATTGAGATCTATATTTGTCACGTGTTAGATAGCCTTTACTCAAACAGAAATTTTATCTACTTAAGTTATCCGTGCTGCCATCATCCGATACAAGCACTTCTAAAGGTTCGTAATTTTACATCATGCACGTACGCAAAGTGTGATGCAAATACTTTGCCCGATTCTTGTTCGGTATAATCACAGTGAAAAGAGGAGATCTATCTTTTTTGCCTTGTTTTGTCATTTTAATTGCCACTAGGCTTTCTTTTTATATATTTTTAATATGTTTGATATCATTTCCAATACCTAATTTTTTAAGATTCATAACGGTTATCAAACTCATAATCACCAGCAGGCTTGTGATTCCTAGCCAAGCGACGATGGACCAGCTCTTTAAACCAGACGGAATCAACCACCAAGACAATCCCACAATCGGCAAACTGCATAACAAAGGAGGTAACACTACGGTACGGTACCATAGAAGGAATTCGCCTGATAATAGCCGCTTATGCATCAACCATAACCCCAACGTCACATCCGACACCCCATGCAATACCCAAACAGCTGTTGCTCCTGCTGTCCCCCAATGTTTAATTGTCCACAATAAGCTCGGGGCACCCAAGCACAAAGCTCCGGCTATCATGGCGGCATGCAGCCGCGTCCAGCCATGTGCTTGTTGAAAAGCAGCCGGCAACCACATCAATCCGGCACATACAATCCCCAACAGCAACCAACGGAATACGTCTACTATTGTTTTATCAACTCTTCCAATCCACGCCATGAAAATTTCCGGAGCAAACACCCACCCAATCATGGCAAACGGTATGATAATCGCTGCCATTAAGCGGCATCCCTGATAATACTCCTTCCGTAATCTAACCGCATCTCCCAGTGCGAACAACTCCGCAAATCGCGGGAAATAGGCCCGATAGAGAGGTTGGATACCCAATTGTAAAAGGCCCGTCGCCGTCAAGGCCAGTGTGTATTTTCCCAACTCCGCAGCCGGCATCAACTTACTTAAAAACAATCGATCCACATTAGCCAGTAATACCCCTGCCACCATAGTAAGCGCCATTCCCGCCGAGAAGCGCCACACACCACGAAGCAACGTCCATCGAAAGACCGGATGTTCATCTCCTGCGCTATGGATCATGCGCCACAGTACTGCCCGAGTCGCTAAGGTCTGAGCCCCTGCTACAAAAGCCTGCACCAAAAAAAACCAAACCGGATCAGCTCTCCAAAATAATATTGCTAATCCACCTCCGTAGCGGAGACTGTTTCCAGCCATCTGGAGAACATTCATTCTTCCCTGACTTTGCAATCCCGCCAATCCGCTTGAATAAAGCGCGCAGGGGAATTGTAATCCTAAAGCCAAAGCCATCCATTTAATCGCATGAGCAACCTGATCTACCGATAAAACATGCAATTTCAACCAATCATTGGCTATCCAACCGGAAGAGAATAATATGACCACGGTGAGAAATGCAGCTAATGGCCAATAAATATACTCCAGGGTGCGCAGGAGGTCCCTTCGTCGGCTATCACGGTCCTGCTGCCCTTTAGGATCTGCGAACTCCCGTACAAGGGTGGCTCCCAGCCCAAGATCAAAGAGTGACATCACAATTTGCATCAGCAGCCAGAAACCCAATAACCCATAGCCCTCCATGCCCAACAGGGATACATACCATGGCGTCGCCAATACGATCAGCAGCCCATTCCATCCACCTCCAATGATATTCGCACTCACATTCTTGACTAATTGATTTGATGATAAAAGAGTCGCTAACCAGTTAATTAACGTTTTTGGGTTCTTTCTCATATCAGATGACTAAGCCAACTTCACAGTGTCCATATTATCTCTGCTCCGATAGTATTACGTATTCAAGATGATGTAATACCTGACCATCTAATCAGCCAAAGTTTTGTCGACTTGTTTGCTTTTCTCGTTCTTAACATTTCCGATGTATTCGATGAAAAAGGCAATAAATACCCCTAATAAAAGGCTAAGAATACCGGCGGCTACAACATTCCGTAGTATCTTTGGGCTAACAGGGTTGTTGGAAATATAGGGTTG
>OCZT010008319.1_pt1 | contig 10098 bp, 6 predicted proteins | sample 1539031 | NCBI WGS metagenome assembly OCZT01 (sample SAMEA3539308, study PRJEB22396) | soil metagenome | biome: tundra; feature: field; material: soil | place: USA | collected 2010-05 | depth 0.15 m
CTGGCGCTGCCCGCCGGAGAGCTTGACGCCGCGCTCGCCGACGATGGTGTCGTACTGCTTCTCGAACTTTTCGGCAAACTCATCGACGCGGGCGATGCGGCAGGCGGTCAGAATCTGCTCTTCGGTGGCCTCGGGACGGGCGAAGCCGATGTTTTCGCGGATCGTGCCGTCGAAGAGGAAGGTGTCCTGCAACACCACGCCGAGCTGCGAGCGGTAGGCATCCAGACGCACGGTGGAAAGGTCGGTGGAATCCACCAGAATTCGTCCGGCGGTGGGTTCGTGGAAGGCGGCGATCAGGCTGATGATGGTGGATTTTCCGGAGCCCGAAGGCCCCACCAGCGCCGTGGCGGTGCCGGGTTCGGAAGCGAAGCTGACTTCGCGCAGCACGGTTTTGCCGGCGTCGTATTCGAAGGTCACGTTGTCGAAGGCCACGTAGCCCTGGATGGTATCGATCTTGCAAACGCGCTTGGTATCTTCGTCCTCCGGCCGCTCGGCGAGGACTTCCTGGGTGCGATCGAGTCCGGCCAGCGCCTCGGTCAACTGGGTGCCGATGGCCACCATTTGCAGCATGGGCGCGACCAGGAAGGCGAGGTACAGAACAAAAGAGAACAAGCCGCCGACGGTGAGCGTGGGCGGGGTGGCCAGAATCTGGCGGGCGCCGATATACATCACGGTGCCGCCGACCACGCCCATCACCATGGTGGCCGAGAGGGTCATCAAAGAGATGGCGGTGAGCGAGCGCATGACGTTGTCCAGCAGGCGCTGCACGCCGGCGGCGAAAACGCGCGCTTCGCCGGCTTCGGCATGATAGCCTTTGACGACGCGCACGCCGGCGAGGGATTCGGTGAGACGGCCGGTAACGTCGGCGGTGATCTTGCCGCGCTCGCGGAAGATCGGGCGGATCTTGCCGAAGGCCTTGCCGAGGCCGAGCGCGAACACCACGATGAAGAACAGCGCGATGCCGGTCAACAGCGCGCTGATCCTGAGCAGGATGACGAGCGAGAGCAGCGCCGTCAGGATGCCGCCGACGAAATCCACCAGGCCGGTGCCGATCAGGTTGCGCACGCCCTCCACGTCGTTCATGATGCGGGAGACCAGGGCGCCGGATTTGTTGGCATCGTAGTAGGCCACGGGCAATCGGCCGATGTGCTCCTGCACCTTGCGCCGCAGCTCGGCGATGAGCCGCTGGCCCTCTTTGGAAAGGAGCTGGGTGAGGGAGAACGAGGTGATGCCCTGAATGATGGTGGCGGCGAAAACGGCGCCTACGATCCATTTGAGCAGGTAGACCTGGTGCTGATTGATCACATCGTCCACCAGAAACTTGGGGGCGCCCGGCAGGACCAGACTGCACAGTCTGCCGATGAGCATCAGCAGGAAGCCGAGCGCGATTTTGCCGCGGCGCGGGCGCACGAGTTCCTGGAGGAGGGGCAGCGTGCTGCGCAGGTGACTGGCGGCCTTCTTCTTAGGTTGGGTGGGAGACAAGATTACCTTTCCGTTTGAGTATACGTTTTCTTGGATGACGCGTGATTCCGGCCGATTGTCAATCGGCCCCTGCCGCGTTTGCACCCGGCCGGCGGCGGTAATCAACCGCCGCGCAGGTTGTCAACCTGCCCCACATGGGCGAGCCTCTCGCGTAACAGGCCGGCCACTTCGGCGGGGTGGCGGACGGTAAGAACCTCGAAGCCGGCGGCGCGCCCGCTGGCGATTCCGGCGGCGGAATCTTCCAGCACCAGCGCCGTGTCGACACCCAGCCGGGAAGCCGCCAGCAAGTATGGGTCCGGGGCCGGCTTGTGGCGGTTCACGTCGCCGCCTCCCACGATGGTGTCGAAGTGTTCCCGGATGCCGCCGGCCACCAGCAGCGGAGCGATCTCGCTAGAGGAACTGGAACTGACCACGGCCATTTTGAATTGGCGATGCAGGCCGGGGAGCATTCCGGCGAGGGCAGGTTCGAACGGCGGGGCCGACATGCGCGCCTGAAACAACAGTTTCTTGGCCGGGTAGAGCGCCCACAGGCTATCCCAGTCGCGCGGCGGATCGGCCTGCCGCGCCATGGCGCGCAGCATGTCGCGGTCGTCGATGCCGATGCAGTGGTCGCGGTAATAATCCCAGGTAAGGATCAGCCCGGCGGGGGCCAGAACTTCTGCCCAACAGGCCCAGTGGACCGGTTCGGTATCCAGGAGGACACCGTCGAAATCGAAAAAAATGGCTTGGAGCGCGCACATGGTAGGGGAAATCTGAGCGTACCATGTGGTATCAAGGAATTGAACACCATGCCTACCGAAGAAGAGATGAAAGCGGAAATCGAGCGTTTGCGCGCCGAAAACGAGAACCTGAAGAAGCCCGCCCGGGGGCAGCTCGCGTTAAAAGTGAGCGAAAAAGGCGCGCTTTCGGTCTACGGAATGGGGCGCTTCCCCGTGACCCTGTATCGCGAGCAGTGGGAGAAACTGCTGGCCATGTCGGACCAGATCAAAGAGTTTATCCTGGCTAACGACCAGTCGCTGAAGAAGAAGGAATAGCGGCTATGTGGGGCAGTTTTGTAAGCTGCGGCCGATTGTCAATCGGCCGGACCCAGAGGGTGCCCCCCGCGTTTGCAGCCGGCCGGCGGCGGTAATCGACCGCCGCGCAGGTTGTCAACCTGCCCCACAATCCATGGAACATGTTTTCGACGCCGATGAAGTGCGTGGAGTGCTGCACACGCCGGAGCACGCAACCGGCGATGGGTTGGCGCTGACGCACGGAGCGGGCTCCAATGCCAACGCCGCGCTGCTGGTAAGCCTCTCCCGGGCATTCTGCGGCGCAGGCCTGGTGGTGCTGCGCTACGATCTGCCGTTTCGCGTGGCGCGGCCCGGCGGACCGCCGGGCCCGGAGGGCACCCCGGCGGCGGCGCGCGATCGCGAAGGCGTGGCACGGGCGGTGGAAGCGCTGCGGCGACGGGTGCGGGGGCGCGTGTTCGCCGGCGGCCATTCCTACGGCGGCAGGCAGACCGCCATGATCGCCGCCGAGCGTCCGGGTTTGGCCGACGGGCTGCTGTTGCTCTCCTATCCGCTGCATCCGCCGAAGAAGCCGGACCAGCCGCGCACCGCGTTTTTCCCCGAGTGGCGCACTCCCGCGCTCTTCGTCCACGGCACGCGCGACCCCTTCGGCACGCTGGAAGAGTTGCGCGGCGCGATGCGGCTTATCCCGGCGCGCGTGGATCTGCTGGCGGTGGAAGGCGCGGGGCACGACCTGAGGCCGGCGGCGCGGATGGGCGGAGAGATCCTGGCACGCATGCTATTCTGAAAAATAATCCCAGGGGGCATCTCTATGCGCGAATACTGCTATAAAACTCCCCACGGGATCCATGTCACACGTAGCGCTTCGAAGACCAAATTCCGCAAGGGTTTTGGCTTGCACCACCTGCTGCGGGATCTGGACCAGCACCGTGGCATTTACCTGTCGTCGGGATACGAGTTTCCCGGGAGGTACTCGCGCTGGGACATCGTTTCCACCTGCCCGCCGCTAGAGATCGTCGCGTACGACCGGCGAGTGGAAATCCGCCCGCTCAACGCCCGCGGTGTGCAGATCGCGCGCATGTTTCACGCTCTGCTTGCCGGTCACCCGCACTGGGACGATTTCGGGTTCGAGGGCGAGATCCTGGCTGGCCGTTTGAAGCCTCTGCCCGCCCTGTTCCCCGAGGAAGAACGCAGCAAACAGCCATCGGCATTCTCGATTTTACGGGCCTTGATCGAGGAATTCCGCGGCGAGAAAAACTCCAAGCTGAAGCTGGTGGGCGCCTTCGGCTACGACCTGTTATTCCAGTTCGAGCCCATCGAGAAGAGGCTGCCGCGCGCCGGACACAAGGATCTGCACTTGTTTCTGTGCGACGACATCTGGTACATGGACCGCAAGAAGGAGCAGGTGAAGCGCTACCAGTACGAGTTCAAGCGCGAGGGCGCGAGCACGCACGGCCTGGCGCGCGACGGGGAAGCGATTGCGCCGCCCACGCCTGCGGAGAGCGGTCCGATTGCGAGCGACCACACGCCGGAAGAGTACATGGCGAACGTGGAGACGGTGCGCGAAGGCATGCGGCGCGGCGATTATTACGAGGTGGTGCTACGCCAGACTTTCCGCACTCCGTTCTCCGGCAGAGCCAGCGACTTGTTCCAGCGGGTGCAAAAAGCCAGCCCGAGCCCGTACGAGTTCCTGCTGCAATTCGGCGAAGAGCAACTGGTAGGCGCATCGCCGGAGATGTTTGTCAGGGTGGAGGGCGCGCGCATCGATACCTGCCCCATCTCGGGCACGGCGCAGCGCACGGGAGATGCGCTGCACGATGCCGACAACATTCGGGAACTGCTGGTCAGCCACAAGGAAGAAAGCGAGCTGACCATGTGCACGGACGTGGACCGCAACGACAAATCGCGGATCGCGGAGCCCGGCACGGTGAAGGTGATCGGCCGGCGGCTGATCGAAAGCTACGCCGGTGTATTCCACACCGTGGACCACGTAGAGGGCGTCCTCAAGGAAGGCTTCGATTCACTGGATGCGTTCCTCAGCCACATGTGGGCGGTGACGGTGATCGGCGCGCCCAAGAAGGCGGCGGCGCGTACGGTAGAGGCGCTGGAGAAGGACGCGCGCGGGTGGTACGGGGGCGCGGTGGGGATGATCTCGCTGAACGGCGATATCAATACCGGGATATTGATCCGCACGACGTACCTGCGCGATGGCATGGCGAGATATCCGGTGGGCGCCACGCTGCTCTACGATTCGGTGCCGGCCATGGAAGAACGCGAGACGCGCATGAAGGCCACGGGTTTCTTCCGAACGCTGGGTCCGCCGGAAGTCAAGGCGGCCGTGGTGGAACGCAGCACGGCCGGCGCGGGAGCCAAACTCCTGCTGGTGGACAACGACGATTGCTTCATCCACACGCTGGCCAACTATGCGCGGCAGACCGGTGCGGAAGTAGTGACGTACCGCGCGGGCTTCCCGGCGGAACTGATCGCGCAGGTGGCGCCAGACCTGATCCTGATCTCGCCCGGCCCGGGCCGGCCGGCGGATTTCGGCGTGCCGGACGTGGTGAAGACCGCCGTGCGGCTCGGCGTGCCCGTATTCGGCGTATGCCTGGGTTTGCAGGGCATTGTGGAGGCCTTCGGGGGCACTCTTGGCGTGCTGGATTACCCCATGCACGGCAAACCCTCCACCGTACGGAATCGCGGGGTTGGGGTGTTCGCGGGGCTGCCCGCGGAGTTTCAGGTGGGCCGCTATCACTCGCTGTTCGCGCGCCGGGAGACGTTTCCGGCGTGTCTGGAAATCACGGCGGAAACCGAAGATGGGGTGATCATGGGAGTGCGGCACCGCGAACTGCCCATCGAAGCGGTGCAGTTTCATCCCGAGTCGATTCTCACCGCCGAAGACGGCCACGGGCTCAAACTGATGGAGAATGCGATGCGCCTGGCCAAAGCCGGTGCGCACGTGCAGGTTCCCAACGTTGCACGCTGAACCGGCGGAAGTTTTCTCGTTGCGCCGCTGCGCGCTAGGGAGCGCGATTCTGGTCTTGATCGCCGCGCTGCGCATCGTTTCCACTTACACCGTGCTGAGCCACACGATAGATGAGCCGATTCACCTGGGCGCCGGGATGGAGTGGCTGGATCACGGCACGATCACGGGCGATGCGTCCCACCCGCCTCTGGCGCGCGCGCTTTCGGCAATCGGTCCGTACCTGGCGGGCGAACGCTGGATTCCGGCCGGGAATTCCCTGCTGGACGGAATGGCAATACTGGGGCGCGACGCCCACTACGACCGCATACTGGCGCTGGCGCGGCTGGGCATTCTGCCGTTATTTCTGTTGGCCTGCGCCATGGTGTTTCTGTGGGGTAACCGTACGGGCGGGCCGCTGGCCGGGCTGATGGCGACGTTCCTGTTCACCACGATTCCGCCGGTGCTGGCGCACGCGGGACAGGTGACCACGGACATGGCGGCTACGGCGTTCACCGCGGCGGGGGCTTACGCCGGCCTCGTGTGGGCGGAACGGCCGGACCGGCGGCGCTCTGTCGCCCTCGGTGTCGCCGTGGGTCTGGGGATGCTCGCCAAGTACTCGTTGCTGGTGTTTCTTCCGGGGGTCTGGGTGGCGATGTATCTGTGTCACTGGCGCGGCGTGCGCGCCGTGGCCGGACAGGTGCGGGAGCACTGGCGGCCGGCGGTAGTGGCGGCAGCCATCGCGTGCCTGGTAATCTGGGCCGGATTTCGCTTTTCGTTCGGGGCGCCGACGTTCGCCCACGTGTCACTGCCGGCGCCGCGATTCTTCGACGGGCTCAACGATATCCGGCTGCACAACACGGCAGGGCACGCGTCGTACATTCTCGGCGAACGGCATCATTTTGGGGTGTGGTATTTCTTTCCGGTGACGCTGGGGGTGAAGACGCCGCTGGCCATGCTGCTGCTGGTGGGCTGGTCGCTATGGGCCGCGTGGCGCAAGCGGCTGAGCGTGGCCGCGCCGCTGGCGTATTGCGTGGCCATCCTGGCCATCGCGATGAGCAGCCGCATCAATCTCGGAGTACGGCACGTGCTGCCGATTTACGTAGGGCTTTCGGCGATCGCCGGCGCGGGCGCCGCCAGCATGCTGCGCCATCGTCCGGGACGATGGGCGGCGATGGGCGCGCCGCTGCTGTTCGGACTATTCGGCTGGCAGGTGGTCTCGGGCGCGCTGGCGCATCCCGACTACCTCTCTTACACCAACGAAATCACGCGCGGGCGGCCGGAGGATTTCGTGGCCGAGTCCGATCTGGATTGGGGGCAGGACATGCATCGTGTCGGCGATTTCTTGAGACAGATGGGCGCCACCGAGGTCTCCTTCACGCCCTACAATGTCGCTTACCTCCAGACGGGACACGCCTTTCCCAAGGTGACCTACAGCGATTGGTATCATGCGTCGCCGGGGTGGAACGTGGTGAGCCTGGGCGGGTGGAAGGTGTTCAATCATCCGGGATGGATCGACGACCGGCAACCCCAGTTCCGCATCGGCCGCACCCACTGGGCGTGGTATTTCGCGCCCGGCAAGGAGCCGTCGGTAGGGCGGCGGGGCTGGTGATGGCGGCACACGCGAGAATATACCTGGACGCTTGCTGTGCCTGAACCGCTTGACGGATGACCAAAGCCAGCCGCGCGTCGCGCAAGAGGCGGAAGCCGTGGAACAGATCTTACAGCTTCTTCGCGCGGAGACGATTGAGCGCGGGAGCGGTCGGAGCGCTGTCGTCATTCGTCCAAGACGCCGCAGGCGTCATGAGCAACTCATTGCAGCAGTCGCGGCCCGCGGCGCTCGGCGATCGCCATCAGCAGCACCGCCAACACGCCCGCCAAGGCCGTCCAGAGCTTCCAGTTTCCCGGTTGGTAGCGGAAGAGGAGGGTGTGGCGGCCCGCGGGCACGGGCACACCTACGAACCCCGGGGTAAGCATGGCGGTCTCACGGGGTTGACCGTCGAGCCAGGCCTTCCAGTTCGGATGCCACGTCATCTTGAAGAGCGCCCAGGCCGGACGCGCGGCGAGGAATTCCGCCTGATAGACTTCGCCGGTCTGGCGCGCGCTGACGATTTCGCCAGGGGACGGCGCGTTGGGATCGGGGGGCGACAGCGCTCCGCCGGCACCGCCGGGAAGGTCGAGCCGCAGGTGCTGGCGGCGGGATGCGCCGGCGGTCTTCAGCCAGCGGTCGTTGGTATCGAAGAAATCGTCGCGGTTCACCGGCAGCGCGGCGGTAACGTCCACCAGGTCGAAATAGCCGTTGGCGGGCGTGTCGAAGATTTGAAAACGTCCGAAGACCGCGCCGGGAGTGAGGAAAGCGGGCACGGGATATTTGGTGCCGGCGGGCACGATGAAGGTGCGGATATCGAACAGGCGGTACTGGGCCGGATTCTTTTCGTCAAAGCTCAGCATGACGCCGGAGGTGAGCGCCATGGTGTGGGAGAGATATCCCACGGTGGGGATCCCCGCGGCGGCGAGGAGATGGTACATGGGGATGGCGCCGACGCGAAAACTGGGGCCCCAACTGGTGGGGGTGGCCAAGCCGGCGAAGGCTCTTCCGCCGCGCTCTTGGGCGGCGGCCACGAGCGCATCCAGGGACCGGCTGGCGGGTTCCATCGCCTGCACGGTGCGCTGCAACCTGGTGGCATTCATGTCGAGAAACTGGCCGCGTTCGCGCACCATCGGATAGAAGAGCACGAGCGTCGCCGCGACGGCGGCGGCCAGGCGCCAGCGGCGCCACAACTCACCCCAGATGGCGGCCAGACCGATGGCGGCAAGAACGATCAGAAAGACCTGGGCGCCGCCCAGAACGCGGTGCAGGGGGAGATCCGGCGTGACGCCGAGCAGCCACAGCGCCGGGCCCCAGAATGGCCGGCCGAAGAACAGCAGGATCCAGAAAGCGGCGCCGAGAACCGCGAACTTGCCGGCGAAGTCCACGCCACGCGGGGTGAAGAAGCGCATCCCCAGGACGACGCCGCCCGCCAGGACAAGCAGCGAGAGGATGGGGAGGCGGCCGCTATCCAGGAGTTGTCCCGTGACCAGCCACTCCAGCACTTGCCCCGCGCCGAAGGAATCCGACTTCCACGCCTGGTCCCGCGGGACGCGGTTAATGAGGGCGCGGTCCATCCAAAGGGGCGCCAGTTGGAAAGCGGAAAGCAGCAGGGCCACGGCGCCGATCCACAGCACGCGGCGCAGACGTTCCAGGCGCGGGATGGCGGCGCCGGGGACGAGCGCCAGCAGACAAACCGAGAGAGCCCCCATGTATCCGTAGACGAACTGGCAGAGAAAGGCCAGGCCCAGCATGAGGCCGGCCAGCGTCGCGGACCCGCCGCGGCGCAGCGCGCGGCAGGCGAAGCCGAGAGAGAGCAGCAGGAAGTGCGTGGCCACGGCTTGCGGAAACAGCCCGAACCCGGCCCAGACGTAGCTTTCGTATTCCAGGCCGTAGAGTTGGGGAGTGGAAATCAGCGGCGCCAGGCAGGCGGCCGCGGCGGCGGTCAGCGGCGGCAGTTGGAAGCAGCGCGCCATGGCGAAAAAGCTGAGCGGCAATAGGACCAGCGACAGGAAGCGGATCCACACGAACACCGTCAGGAGGGTGACGGATTTGCCCAACGCGAAGTACGCCAGGACCACCAGCAGATGCGGCAGCGGCTGGTAGACCCGCACCAGGGGGAACCCCAGGGACCACTCGGGGCTCCAGAAATCCAGCGGATTGCCCACGTGTTCCCCGGGTTCGCCGGGTTCGCCGTGTTCCAGGACGCCGGCCATGTCGGAGGCGAGGCGAAAGTGAACGACGTTGTCGTTGAGGTCCACGCCGCCGGAGTGCAGTTCGGCGCGCAGCGCCCAGGCGTTCAGCGCCAGGACGGCCAGCAGGATGCAGAGGGCCGGCAGGTTATCCCGGTTCACTTTCATAGTGTGTGCGCTAACGGCCCACGGCCAGGCGGTCGGCCAGAATCGGCGGCAGCCCGGCGGCGTGAATTTTCTTCTGCGCGGCGGCAATGTCGTAGACCACGCGGTGGTAAATCACTTCCTTCGCCTCGGTATCGTAGATGGCGTAGGCCGCGCGCGGGTCGCCGTCGCGGGGTTGGCCGGTGGACCCGGGGTTGCTCATGTAGGCGCACTCGGGGTCGATGAGCAGGGATTGCGAATCGCTGCGCGCGGACATGCGAAGGATGGTCTCCACGCGCGATTGGTTCCAGATGAATCCGCCCTGCACATGGGTGTGGCCGAAGAAGGCAAGGCGGGTTTCCAGGTAGCTGAAGGCCTGGCCGGCCTCGCCGGCGGCGATGACGTACTCGTCCTCGTCGTAGGGGGAGCCGTGAAATACCTGGAAAGCTCCGACGGTCAGCGGGCCGCGGGGGAGTCCCACGATGAAGGCGGCGTTTTCGGGCGAGAGAGCTTGCAGGGTCCACATGGCGGCATTGCGTGCCACCGGGTTGAACCATTCGAGATCGTCCTGGCCGGTGGAGGCGCGGTCGTGATTGCCGCGCACGACGACGGCGCAGTTCAGGCGGACCCAATCGCAGACCGGGTTGGGGTCGGCGCCGTAGCCGACCAGGTCGCCGCAGCAGAGGGCGCGGTCGTAGCCGCCGGCGGACTGGGCGAGGACGG
>OCZT010008320.1_pt1 | contig 10098 bp, 6 predicted proteins | sample 1539031 | NCBI WGS metagenome assembly OCZT01 (sample SAMEA3539308, study PRJEB22396) | soil metagenome | biome: tundra; feature: field; material: soil | place: USA | collected 2010-05 | depth 0.15 m
ATCAATAAAAACACCCTGCTTCATGCTTCTGAGAAAGCATAAAGCCCGCCCAAACGCGCGCCGGGCTTAAGAAAAGCGTCCTTCGCTGTTTTTGGTGCGCTAAGGGACCGTGCCCGCACAGTGCCTCCACGCTTGGGGGTCGCTGGCCGGGCAAAGGATTCTCAATACTGAGAAAAGGGTAAGTGAAGGATGGTTCCTACAACTGTCTCATAATGGAGCATAACGGTGCTCCATTCGTTCCCAGCCGTGAATCCCGGGGCAAGCGGGTCTCAGGAGTGAGAATGGCGATCTCTCACTGAACCAAATCCTGAAGGGAGGAAACCCGCTTCTGCATCTCCCGGATGATCGGCAACGCCCGAGCGACGGCATTCTGCTCGGTCTGACCGGCAAACGTCTTCATGATCACCCGCACGGCAGCCACGGGATCTCCATTCCGGTCCCGCAATGGCATGACCACCGACACCGACTCCTTTTCCAGGCCGTAATAGGTAGTGCCCTGGGCGATAACGTCCTGTTCGACCTTGCCGCCGACGCGGGCGACTTCGTTCGTGTTCTTGCTGGCCAACAGGCGCGACGTCTTCAGGTCATCGCCCAGAACATAGACCTGCAGGCCAAGCAGCCGCGGATACTTCTTCACGGTTTGGCGAACCAGCGACTGGGCTGGCGCTTCGTGCGACGTGTAAACCAGACGGGTATCTGCGAAGTAGCTTACCGAGTCAGACTTCGTCCAGAACCCGATCTTCCCGCTGGTGAAGGGGTTGACCTGGTCGGTCGCGGTGATCAGCTCGTTGCCGTTCAGCCAGCTCCGGATTTGGTTGCCTTTGCACTCGACCCTCAACTCATGCCAAACACCGGCCGGGATTTGCACCTCGGGGCCGACGACCGGACCGCGCTGGCCGTTGAGCACTTTGTAGAAGCGGAAGGTGTTGCCCAGAGAACTGGCGCGAACGACGTAGTAGTTGGTTTCATTCTGAATCCGGAAAGCGATCCCCGCCATTTGCTCGGCCACGCCTTTAACCGTCTTGAACCTTGTGGTCAGGGTGAAGTCCCCGATGGTTTCCCCCTCAAAGATCAGCAGGGGAAAGTGCTCGTCCGTGGGATCCTGGGCCAGTTGGGCGAGCACCGCCTTCTTGGTCACCGCCGACGCTTGGGCGGTGATCGGCTGCAACAGCGGCGGCACTTCGTCCATGACGATTCTCCAATCGCCCGCCTTGCCTTGGCCCGTCACCGTGCTGCGAAACCCGGGCGGAGGCTGGTTCTCGCCCACCGCACTGAAATCAAACTTGCGCTCCGCAGCCGCCACTGGAAGCGCCAGCAGGGCCAGCGCACAAAGGAAATGATTTCGCATGTGGCATCCTGCTACCAAATAGAGTCCCGGGTAGCAAGCACTCGTGCGTGTGAAGCCCCTGCTCGCGGCCAAACCCCAAATCAAGTGAACCCGGCAGAATTCGCTGCCCGCCCTGCATGGCTGCTGCGCATGGCGACCAGCCACGACACGAACACCAGCCCAAAGGCCACGCCCGCAGCCACAGGCATTATCTGGAGCATGACCGTCGGCGATTTCCCCCATATCAACAGCACCAGCCAAAACCCCAGCCCGGCTGCGCCATAGAGGAGCGCCACCTTGAGCCAACGGCTGGCCAGCGCCCACATGCCCACCGCCTGCATCAACCCGACGAAGGCCATAGTCACCGCCAGGCGGGAGACCATGGCCGCCGCTTCGGGGGTATATTCTCCAAAAATCATCCTGACCCAGAAGTTGCGCAGCAGCAGCAAGACTGCCGCCCCAGCCGCGAGCCCCGTGGCGTAAAGCCCCAGCAGCTTCAACTGCTCGCGCAACGCGCTATCCGTCCGGTGGCCGGAGCGCGAGGTGAATAACACCGTCAGCATGGGCGCCACGACCATCGGCAGCGCTCGTCCAAGCAACCCGGCGGCTGTGTAGAGGCCGAGGTCCCGCCCTGTGAAGTTGCGCTGGGCCACCAACAAATCCCCCTGCGTGAGGCAATACCCGCCAATGGCCCAAGCGGCCCCCACCGCAAGGTATTGGGCGAATTCCAGGTTCCACGGGGATACGGCTTCGCTTTTCCTCGCCAGTTCTTTCCGCCAGCGAAGCCACATGAGGTAGCCCAGCAAAGCAACGCCCGTAGCCAGCACGCCAGCCTCCGCGACGGGGTACTTGATCACCATCACGGTGCCAAACGACAGCCTCAACACCATCATTACCAGAGTGATGGAAGCCAGCCGCCCGAACCAGCCCAAGCCTTGGCACAATGTGCTTACAAACGCGCCCCACAGTCCGCCCAGAGCGCAGACCAACGCTACGAGCATAAGCCCTTGGCGAGGGAAGTGAAAGAAGCTGCTCAGCGGTTTGATCAGCAACGCCGCCGCCACCGAGCCGGCCAGGGTCAGGCGAAAGAGGAACTTGCGGCAGCCGAGCAGCAGCCCTTGCAGCCGCGCCTCGTCGCCCGTCGCGCGAAAGTGGGCGATGTAATGGGTGATCGACGTGCTAACGATCACCAGCGGCAGTCCAAGCAACCCAATAAACCCCAGCGTGCTGTTGACGTAGCCGAATTCCGCTTTGTCCAGACAATGGCCCATGATGGCCTGGAAGCCGTAGTTGCCTAACCCGGCCAGCAGACCTGCCGCGGACAGAATCACGCCGCTGTGCCAAAGTTTGGTCATGGGCGATGGTTATGGATTCGCCGCCTGTCGTTGTCAAGAACCCGCCTTGGCCATTCCATCCTCAGATGGTTCCAGAGATGCTTCTCCAGATAGGCCTCGCGCAAGCCGGCCCGAAAGCGCTGCGGCCCGCCGTCCGGCTGCTCTCGGTTGTGGCTACTTCGTTGCGCCCAGAACCTTGAGCTGGGCCTTGCGGGTGAGTTCCATCTCCGGCTTGCCGTTATAGTCGATGACTTTCCCTTCCACGGAAACGCTCTTGCCTTTGAGCGCCGACAGGCTCTCGAACTCATTGGTGCTCTTGTTACGAATGATGACCGTGAACAGGTTGCTGGGGAAGGGCTTGTCGAAGTTCAGGAATACAAGGCTGGGCCGGATGCTGACCTGGGCCACGACACCGGTAACCGTGACCTGCTTGCCGATGTTATCAGCGGCTTGTGCCGCTCCGATGGTGAGAGAGATGGCATTAGTTTCGGCAGCGCGGCTTTGAATGGCGCTGGTGGTCAGGCAAAGCGCGGCGGCAAGGATAGAGAGTAATTTCATAGGACCGGCAGGATGCGTCAGGCCCGGAAGCGATTCAAGGGTGAAGTGGAGGCAAGCGGCGCCACGGCAGGGCTCGTGACAAAGTGATGGAGCACAAGCACCTTGGACTCGCTGGCTCGGAGCGTGGGAAGGTCTGAAACGCGCGCATCCCAGCCAGGCATCCGGGGTCTGGAGCATAGCCCGCCTGGAGCGACCCTCAAGCGTGTTGCTACGGTGCTGTTACGGGGGGTCAACGGAGGCGCTCCCATGTGGGTCGCGTAAGCTGCTGCGGTTGACTAACTTACGGCCAAATTGTTGTACACCCTTGAGGATAAGGGCCGGACGCGCTTTCTGGACCATGCGCAGGTCCACCACCCAGACTTCACCGCGACTGGGCACGAGACTCCCCCTCGTCCAGCAAAGCAAACGTTTGGGCGGCAACCGCCGTCAGGTCATCATCCGACAACGGGCAGCCAAGCGGCCGATGACTTCTTCGTATTCCGTAAGGATGGGATGGCTGATGGCAAGGTCGTATTTCCCAAGCACCCACGCTTCGAAACAATGGGCCGGCTTTCCGCGTCAGTACGTCACGCTGGCGACGATGTTGGTATCCAGGACGACAATCATCGCCGCCCGGCGCGCGCGTCCCGGATAACTCGATCAACCGCAGCGTCATCCTCCGCTGCGGGATTGGGCTGGGAGCGGCTGCGCTCCAGCAGGGTGGCGCACTGTTCTTGCGTGAGGGGCTGGTGCTTCCGCAGGACGATGGAGCCTTTGTAAAACTGGACGTCCAGCGTGTCGCCGGGCTGGAGTTGGGCGTTCTCGCGCAAGCTCGGCGGGAGCAATATCTTGCCGTCCTCAGTCAGAACTGCGTGCATGAGGGGGAAGGTAAGGGTAATTTGAACGCCGTCAAGGGTGAGCCCGGTTTCTTGAAAAGGCCTTCCTGCCGCCCCCGCGCGTGGGGTGATCACTATTGGCACATTTGCAGTGCCAGCATCTCAAAGGAAGGCCAACGGGAGCAAACGCCCGCGTGCTTGTGAGCGTTAACCGCCGCGCCCTATTCCGCCTGTTGCGCCTGCTTGGCTCGCTTGCTCTCTTCGACGACCTTCTGCTCCGACTCGCGCGGCATTTCTTCGTAGTGGCTGAAGGCTTCCGAGTGCACGCCTCGTCCGCCAGTCAACGAGCGCAGGGTGCTGGAATAGCGGTATAGCTCTTTGGAGGGCACGGTGGCTTTAATCATTTGGAAACCGCCCTCCATGTCCATGCCCTGGATCTTGCCGCGCCGGCTGGACAGGTCGCCCATCACCTTGCCCATGCAATCGTCCGGGATGCGGATTTCGACGAGGTAAATCGGTTCCAACAGGCAGGGCCGCGCCTTCTCGAAAGCCTCCTTAAAGCCGAAGTAGCCGGCGATCTGGAACGCGATATCCTTTGAGTCCACGGGGTGCATCTTGCCGTCGTAGAATTCGACTTTCACATCCACCACGCGATAGCCGGCCAGAATGCCCTCCTCGCAGGCCTTCATGACGCCTTTTTCCACGGAAGGCACGAACACCCGATCCACGTTCTGGCCCGAGAGCGTTTGCGTGAACTCGAAACCCGAGTCGCGCGGCTTTGGCTCGATCTTCATCCAGACTTCGGCGAACTGCCCGGCGCCGCCCGTCTGCTTCTTGTGGCGATACTTGGAGTCGCCCCTCGCCTTGATGGTCTCGCGATACCGCACGCGCGGCTCGACTAATTCGACGTGCACGTTGAAACGGCGGCGGAGGCTCTCCGCGATGACCTCCAGGTGCAGCTCGCCCTGCGCGGACAGAATGGTTTGGTGCAGCTCGGAATCCACCATGTAAAGGAAAGTGGGGTCTTCGTGGTGCAATGCGGCCAGGCCCGACGCGACCTTGTCTTCTTCACCTTTGACGTTGCTCTTGAGGGAAGCGTGGATGTTTGGCTTGGGATAAGTGACTGCCGGCAGCGTGACGTGCTTCTTTCCGCCACACAACGTGTTGCCCGTGTGGGTGTCCTTGAGCTTCACCACCGCGCCGATGTCCCCGGCGCTGAGCGCCGGCACGCTCGTGCGAGTCTTGCCGTTGAGCAGGTAGATTTGGCCGATCTTCTCAGTGCTCCGCCGGGCGGTGTTGAAGAGTTCGCTGCCGAACTTGACCGACCCGGAATAGACGCGGAAGAAAGAAAGCTCGCCAAACTGCGCCTCGCTCATCGTCTTAAAGACGTAGAGCACCGGGTCAGGACTGGCCAAGACCACTTCCACCTGGTTGCCGTCCGCATCGACGGCTTCCACCTTGGGCCGGTCCACCGGCGACGACCCGTACTTGGCGATAAAATCCATCAGCCGCGCGACGCCGACATTGCTTTCCGCCGCCGTGCAGAACACCGGCACGAACACCTGCTTCTGGATCGCCGCATGCAGGCTGGCGCGCGCCTCCTCCTCGGACAGCCCGCCCTGGGCGAAGAACTTTTCCATCAGCGCATCGTCCGACTCGGCGATGTATTCGATGAGCTGGTTGTGCAACTGTTTCGCCCGGTCGGCCAAAGCGCCGGTGGCCGGCGCTTCCGTGTACTTGCCGCTCTTATCGGTGGCGTAGGTGATGACCTCGCTGCGCATCACGTCCAGCACCTGGTTGAAGCCGGGGCCGGGATTGACCGGGACGACCAGCGGGAACACCCGCTCGCCGAAGTGCTCGCGGAGCTGCGCCAGCGACTTATCAAAGTCCGTCTCCTCTTTGTCGAACGCATTCACGACGAGGACCTTCGGGATGCCGTTCGCGATGGCGCATTTCCAGACCGTGTCCGTGCCGACACCCGATCCGTGGTTGGCGTGCACCGTCACCACCGCCAGGTCGCTCACGCGCAGGGCGCCCATCGCTTCGCTGATGAAATCCACGTAGCCCGGGCAATCCAGGATATTGAATTTCTTGCCCTGCCAATCCAGGTGCATGAGCGTGGTGGAGACGGAAATCTGCCGATGCTGCTCGCTCTCGTGATAGTCCGAGACGGTCGAGCCGGCGGGGATGGTTCCCATGCGGTTGATCACGCCGGCGCACGCCAGCATGGCCTCGCTCAGCATGGTCTTCCCGCACGACGCGTGCCCGACGATTGCAATGTTACGAATGTCACCAGGTTGATAGTCTTTCATAAAGTATCATTGACCGTTTACTGACCACTACGCCGAGCCGCGTTGGAGCCGACGCTCGAACGGATGGACAATGTAGAGAACGACCCGCCATGCGCAAGCGGAGAAATCAAACGAACGCAAAAAGGGTTAGACCCAGGTTCAGCCAGGGCGATTCTCCCCGGCCCGGGTCATGCCGCTAAAGAAAACTGGACCCGCCGACGCACCCCCCGGGGTGGGAATAGTCTGTTTGGCTTGAGCGGCGCATGAAGGTGGCTCGGGGGCGAGTTGAGGGTGGCTTCGCACGGGCGAGCCTCCATGTCTTAGCAGCGATTATCCCCTGTTTTCCCAACGTTTGAGATTGACGCCGTTTCTGTGCTCCGCTAGCATCAACGGGAGAATGCAGAGATGAGCGAGAATAGACCCTAAATCACGAGGTAACACCATGAACCAAACCAGATTTGCCGCGAGAAGAACACGCTTGGCGGTGGCGCATAGGGCTGCAGTGCTGTTGGTCCTCTTCGGGTTATTAAGTTGCCATTATTGTGGCCACGCGACGACCCAATTATACTCCTGGGGGAGCGACAACTTTGGAACTGCACCCGCTGATGCGACCAATATCGTCGCTATGGCGGGAGGAGACAGTCACATCGTGGCGCTCCGCGCAGATGGAAGAGTCTTTGCGTGGGGTCAAAACAACTACGGTCAGCTCAACGTCCCTGCCGACGTGACTAATGCGGTGAGGGTCGGGGTCGGCAGCACGCACAGCCTGGCTCTGCTGGATGACGGCACAGTACGGTTCTGGGGGAATATTTATACCACGGGAATCACCAGCGCGCCTCCCTCAGCCATCGCGAATATGGGGATCCTTGCGTCAGGTGGATCGGCGCAGCACGTGCTATCCGTCAGATCTGATGGGGCAGCGGTGGATTGGGGAAATTCTTCGTATGGCCTTCCGAGCGTGCCGGCAAAAGCCACCAACATAATTGATGCTGCGGCAGCGGCGTTCCATGCGCTCGTCCTGCGTGCGGACGGAACGCCTGTCGCCTGGGGGCTATATGGCACTTATCCCCCTAACGGGGTACCGGTTGTGCCCGCCAACGCCACCAACGTTGTCGCGGTCGCAGCCGGTTTTTGGCATGACCTCGCGCTTCGAGCGGACGGCAGCCTCGTCGGCTGGGGGGCAAGCTCCTCGGAGGCGTTTATTCCTGCGGAAGCCACAAACATCACGGCAATTGCCTGCGGGGGCAGTCAAAGGCTGGTCCTGCGCGCCGATGGCAAAGTCCTTTATTGGTACGCGGGTGGGCCAGCGTACGCGGCGCCATCCGGTGTGAGCAATGTGGTGGCAATTGCTGCGACGACCGGCAGCAACCTGGCTCTCTCTGCAAGTGATGGGCCCCCTCTGTTGGGAAGGATACTGCATAATCCCGCGGCTGCCGGAACAACCGCCCGCTTTCGCGCGCTGGCGATCAGCACCACGCCGTTAACCTATCAATGGATGTGCAATGGCACGAACTTGCCAGGTGCGACCGACGCGACCCTCGTGTTGAGCAATGTACAGATCAGCCAGGCAGGAACTTATGGTCTAGTCGCGAGCAATGCGTTCGGCGCGGTGACTAATTCCGACCTCAGTTTCAGCGTGCAGCCGCTGCTCATCCAGACCCCGCCGCAAAGTCAAATCGTGGCGGGCGGATCGACAGCCACATTCGGCGTGACTCCCATTGGCCAGGGGCCTTTTGGTTACTACTGGCAATCCAACGGCACGTATTTGGCCGGAGCGACCAACAGTTCTCTGGTATTGCCGAATGTGCAGATGAATCAGGCTGGAAGTTATTCCGTCATCGTCAGCAACGCTTCGGGAACTGTGACCAGTCCGAATGCGATGCTTGGGGTGGTCCCGCTGTTTATCACTGCCCAACCACAGAACCAAGCAACGTATGTTGGCGGCCAGGCGAGCTTCAGCGTGGCAACCACCGGGAAAGGCCCCTTCAGCTACCAATGGCAGTCGTATGGCACAAATCTGCCATCAGGGACGAATAATCCTCTGCTGCTGACGAATGTGCAATTCGCCGGGGCCGGTCCCTATTCGGTGATTGTGACCAATGCCTTCGGCGCCGTGCAGAGCTCCAACGCCCTTTTGACGGTCGTGCCAATCCTGATCACCGCACAACCCCAGAGCCAGGCTGCGTTTCTCGGCCAAACCATCAACTTCGCGGTAACGGCACAGGCAAGTCTGCCCTTAAGCTACCAATGGCAGTTCAACGGTGCAGACCTTCCCGGGACGACCACCAGCAGCCTGACGCTGACGAACTGCCGGTATAGCCGGACCGGCATCTACCGGGTGGTAATGAATACGGCAGTGGCCACCACAAACAGCACCGACACAAGCCTCGCCGTAGCTCAGGTCGCGTCCTGGGGCTCACAGGGACAAGCCACTGTGCCCGCTGGTCTATCGAACCTGGTGGCAGTTGCGGGCGGCGACTACCATGGCGTTGCGCTAAAAGCCGATAGGACTTTGGTGCGGTGGGGAGACAACACAAATGTGCCTGCTGATCTTACGAACGTGGTCGCAATGGCCGCGGGCGGTTTTCATGACTTGGCGCTCAAGGCAGACGGGACAATTGTCGCTTGGGGACTGAACAGCTCGGGCCAGACCAACGTGCCTAGCGACCTGACGAATGCACGAGCTGCCGCTGCGGGCGGCACTCACAGTCTGGCCCTCAAGCCCGATGGTGGAGTAGTTGCCTGGGGTGACAACTCCAGCGGCCAAACAAACGTACCTCCGGATCTGACCAACGTCATAGCAATTGCCGCCGGAGACGCCCACAGTCTTGCGCTGAGAGCAGATGGCAGGGTGGTCGCATGGGGCAATAATGACAACGGCCAGACGAATGTGCCAAACGGTCTTTCGAACGTGGTAGCCGTCGCAGGCGGGTGGGTTTACAGCCTTGCGTTAAAGGCAGACGGACGAGTCGTTGCATGGGGATCCCCCTATTACGGCATTCTGGACGTGCCGGCGAGCGCGACCAATGTCGTGGCGATTGCGGCAGGCTGGAATCACTGTCAGGCGCTGAAATCCGACGGGACCGTGCTGGCATGGGGAACTTCTTCCTACGGGGCAACCGCCTTACCAAGTGATTTGAAGAACGTGGTCGGGATCGGGGAGGGCGGGCAACACAGCCTGGCTCTGGTCTCGGATGGCACGGCCGGCCCTAAGGCCCTTTTGGCAAACTCAGCATGGGGTCCAGGCGGTTTCAGAGTGTCCGTGTCCACCATCAGCGGGAAGGTTTACCTGCTCGAATACAAGAACTCGCTGGCCGATAGCAATTGGACCGGGTTGCCGCTCATCGCCGGAAATGGCAGCGTGATCACACTGGCCGATCCCACTGCAAACGGCTCCCAACGATACTATCGGCTGCGGCAGTGGTGACAAACTCCCGGAGGGTGTGCAGCCCATCCAAGCACCTCTTCTGTATTCCAACGCGACGCAGTTGACATTCGTTAGCTTGACGGGCTCTGCGGCGGGCTTCAGGATGCGCCTGTGCACGTATTCAACACCCAACTGTCGGTGCGCGCGCCGCATCGAACAATAGAATCTTTGTCACTCGCAGCGGCGCTTCTGCTGACCACCCTCGCGCCCTGCGCGGGGGCGGAGCAGGGTGCAGCGGTGCCCGACTTCACTTTCATCCAGGCGAGCGATGTCCACGCGCCGAGGCCCGAAAGCAAGGCCACTATCTCGAGGATTCCGGGGCTGGGGGAGATTGATCTCGCGCCGT